>OLHL01001072.1_pt1 | contig 10521 bp, 11 predicted proteins | sample 1609441 | NCBI WGS metagenome assembly OLHL01 (sample SAMN05416833, study PRJEB24817) | seawater metagenome | isolation source: Sea water | place: Canada:Atlantic | collected 2013-07 | reverse complement strand
GTGTATAAGAGACAGCTATGCAACTATTCCTTTAAAACTGGAGGTTTGATTTATCGCGGTGCAATTTCGCGGGTGGCTCTCCGACAAATCGAAAAAATGGATGCGTTAGACGCAAATCTTTCGGAATTGACCGGATTTGATCTTGAGAAAGAAAGTACTGCAGCAAAGCGAACTCTTGCTTGGAAGCTACGATTTTTAAGAACTGGATGGGGAGTATCCGCTGGAACGATGATGACTTTCCTCTGGAAGGGGTTTCAGTCTCGCCGGAAGATAAGAAAAGTTTCATCGGGTATTGATACTTAGTTAGATGTCCTACAAAATTAGTACACGTTTATTCAATCGTTTGTATCTGCCAATTACATTGGTAATTGGGTATCTATGTGCAACTGTGCTTCTTTTCGAGTTTGGCCCAATAGACTATTATACGCCTCGCAAGAGCATATTCTATTCATATATCTTCTACTACATGATTTCTCTTTCTCTAGGGTATCTTGTCGCGATGGACTTCGTCCGCATTAGAAAAGAAAATCGAACCGGAAAGATTATTGACTTCAAAGTCCTGGTTCTATTCGCTCTCGTTGGGAGCTTGATCGAAAATATGAATGTCGCCCGAACAGGAAGCTTAATCCCCACTAATATTATTGATTTTTTTGGATCAGGCCTCGACTTTCGTGCTGCAGGGGAAAGATACTACACAAACAAGGCCTCTTCAGAAAATTATAGCACCAGCCGTGTTCTCAACATTGCAGCTATCTTGATAGCGTGGAGCAGGTTGTTTCTAGTAGTGTACATAGGCTATAATATTCACAAACTATCCAGGAATCGCCTATTGATAGGCGCGGTTGTTTGTGCGATCTACCCGCTTGGAGCAATCTCCATTGGGCTAAATAAGCCGGTGATGGAAACGGCGTTTCTTTTTCTTATTTCAGTGATAATTGCGATAGCATTGAACCGAGCTGAAATGTCTACAAAGGTTATTAAAAAACTCCGGTTTTGGGGGTGGATTGGTCTGATATTTATTTTGCTTGCTATTGCTGCTTTTGTAAATGCAATGGAGTCTCGCGGAGTAACAATTTTGTTTTTAGAATTTAGTTCTCCTGTTGGGTATATCACTGTTAATTGCAGCTTTTGCACTGAAGAACAGACAGGTATATTAACTGGGCTCATTTGGTTCATAAACTATATCGTTCAAGGTTATCATGGATTCTCTTTGGCATTAGAAGAGCAATTTGAGTCAACCTTTGGGTTTGGGAACTCCTCGTTCTTAATAAGGCAGTTTGAAGTATTCTTTGGCATCGATCTTAGTCCGCGGACTTTCCAAATTAAAACAGATTACTTATGGGGAGCGGAATCCCGCTGGCATTCAATTTACACCCACTTTGCAAATGATGTGGGGTTTGTCGGGGTTGGCTTTGTGTTATTCATGCTTGGTTGGCTTTTTGGATTCACGTGGAAAGTTGCAACCTATCAGAAGAACGTTTATGCGATCCTACTTCTTCCAATATATTCTTTTATGTTTCTATTTTTTCCAGCAAATAACCAAGTATTGAGCTTTGTAGCCTCTCTGTCCGCTTTTATTTTTGCTCATTTTATGATGTTTAGAACCTATCAAAATGGCCGTAATCGCTCATGAAATATTGTAAAGAAAACTTGTGCCTCCCGCGTTACAGTGATTCTTTTGGAGATTATTTTCCGAATTGCTTTCAGATATTTTTTCGTATGCTTCCCAGTCCCAGAGGTTTTTATATTGCCTTTTTGGTGTGTTGTTTCTTGTCACCGAGCTTTCATTTGGTAATCAATTATGTTCGGCTTAGTGAGTGCCGAGCTTGGGGCCTCGACCCCACATATTCCCACCCCGTATGTTTCTGACCAATAAACCTGAAAACAGGTAATTTAAAAATCTGAAAGGTAAAGATATGACCCAAGATACAAAGTCCCAATCGGGTGCCGTTTTAATCACTGGAGGCACCGGTTCTTTTGGAAAGACGATGCTGCAAGATCTTCTTGACAAAGGTTATTCAGAGATCAGAATCTTCAGTCGAGACGAGGAAAAGCAGGATATGCTGCGTACAACGCTTCGCAGCCCCAATGTCCGCTATTATATCGGGGATATTCGGGATCGAGACAGTGTTGATCGCGCAATGCGCGGTGTACAAAGCGTGTTTCATGCAGCCGCACTAAAACAGGTCCCTTCGTGTGAGTTTTTCCCGAGTGAAGCCGTGCGCACAAATATTCTGGGGTCGGAGAATGTCATTCGGTCGGCAGCGGAAAACAGGGTTAATTCGGTCGTCTGTCTTTCAACGGACAAGGCAGTCTTGCCAGTGAATGCCATGGGGATTTCCAAGGCGATGATGGAAAAGCTAGCACAGGCGCTTGCTCGCTCACTTGGATCGGAGTCTGCAACCACGGTGTCGATGGTGCGCTACGGTAATGTGATGTATTCGCGCGGTTCGGTCATTCCGCTCTTTATTCGGCAGATTAAGACGGGCGCCCCCATCACTGTGACGGAACCGCAAATGACGCGGTTTCTGATGCCGTTGCGCGATTCAGTTGCGCTGGTACATCACGCCTTTGACAATGCACGTCAGGGGGATTTGTTTATCCGGAAGGCTGCGGCATCGACCATCGCAGATCTGGTCACTGCGCTGCTTGAGCTTTTCGAGGTGCCTGACCATGCTGTCGAAGCGATCGGCTGGCGTCATGCGGAAAAGCTTTATGAAACACTTGCCACCGCACAAGAGCTTACTCAATCCGAGGACATGGGCGATTATTACCGTATTCGAATGGACGATCGGGATCTTAACTACAAAGCCTATTTCAGCGAGGGCGAACACGAGACCGTTCACCACGAGGATTATCATTCGCATAATACCAACCAGCTTGATGTAGCAGGTGTGAAAACGCTCTTGCTGTCCTTGCCCGAGGTTCAAGCTGAATTGGCAGCATGGGGTGCTGGGGCGTGAAGATAGTCATTACAGGTGCCGGTGGCCTGATCGGCTGGCATGCTGCCGTCAGGTTGCACGCCGCAAATTGTGCGGCTCGTTTCGAAAACATGGCTGAGCCGTTTGAGTTGGTGACTCTTGACCATGCAAGTTACGAAGATGACGCGACACTTGACAGCGCAGTACGCGGAGCAGATGCAGTGCTTCATTTTGCCGGTGTAAACCGTGCGGCCGACGATGTGGTAGAGGCAGCAAACCCTGCCATCGCACTGCGCCTTGCTGAAATGTGCAGGACGACAGGAAGCCGCCCGCATATTGTCTATGCCAACTCGACACACGCGGCCAGCGATACCCCCTACGGTCGCTCAAAGCGTACTGCCGGCGAGATACTATCGGGTATTGGGGGGCTCTACACCGACCTTGTGCTGCCGCATATCTTTGGCGAGGGTGCCAGACCGCGTTACAACAACGTCACTGCGACCTTTATCGAAGCAGTGATCGCTGGCGAAACCCCTGAAATCAATCCTGAAGGGCGTGTCTCACTATTGCATGCGGGTGCGGCAGCCCAATCAGCACTGGATGCGATTACCGACACTCATACAGGCATCGTTCGACCCGCCGCACGCGATATTGCGGTAACAGAGCTGTTTGAAACACTGCGATGCTTCCATAGTGGCTACCAGTCAAACATCTATCCCGATCTGAGAGACATGTTTACGTTAACATTGTTCAACAGTTACCGTGCAGCGCTTTACCCGGCCGGATTTCCGTTGCCTCTCACGCTCCACACAGATGCACGTGGCACCTTGTTCGAAGCGGTCAAAGGCGGCGGGGGTGGGCAGACCTTCCTCTCAACGACAAAGCCAGGCGTTACCCGAGGAGACCACTTTCACCTGAACAAGGTCGAACGTTTCTTGGTCGTTCAAGGTGAGGCCATGGTCTCTATTCGCAAAGCGTTGAGTGATGAAATTTGGGAATATCGGGTTTCTGGTGCTGACCCTTCGCCTGTCGACATGCCCACTCTACACACCCACTCGATCAAAAACGTTGGCGAAACCGAGCTCCTAACGTTGTTTTGGACACACGACCTTTTCGATCCTGCCAATCCTGATACATTTGCTGACAAGGTTCTAAAATGAAACGCCTAAAAGTCATGACAATTCTCGGCACCCGGCCCGAGATCATCCGTCTTTCCCGCGTGATGGCACGTCTGGACAATTTCACCGATCACGTAATTGTTCATACCGGCCAAAACTGGGACTACGAACTTAACGAAGTTTTTTTCGAGGACCTCGGAGTGCGCAAACCTGACCATTTTCTTGGCACAGGGGGGGGATCTTTAGGAGAAACTCTGGGTAAGATTCTAACTGAGAGCGAAAAAGCCTTGGCTGAGGAAAAGCCTGATGCCGTTGTCGTGCTTGGTGATACGAACTCGGCGATTTCCGCGATTATGGCGCGTCGGATGAAGGTGCCAGTGTACCACATGGAAGCTGGCAACCGGTCTTATGATCGCAATGTGCCCGAAGAAACAAACCGGAAGCTCGTTGATCACATCTCGGATTTTAACCTTGTTTACACCGAGCATGCACGCCGGCATCTTCTTTCCGAAGGAGTGCATCACCGCCGCATCTACCTGACTGGCTCACCCATGAGAGAGGTGCTTGATCACTATCGTGAACAGATTGATGCCTCCGATGTTTTAAAGCGTCTTGAGCTTACTGAGCGCCGGTACATCATCGCATCCCTTCACCGAGAAGAAAATGTCGACAGCTCGGCGCGTCTCGCGCAGCTGGTCGGCGCGCTAAATCTGCTGGCTGAACGTCACGAGATGCCCGTTATTGTATCTACTCATCCGCGCACTAGAAAACGTTTGGATGCCTTACAAGGTCAAACACTTGATGCTCGTGTGCAATGGATGAAACCCTTTGGGTTCCATGATTATAACCATCTACAAATGAAATCATTCTGTGCCATTTCAGATAGCGGAACTATCGCCGAGGAAAGCTCAATGCTTGGATTTCCAGCAATTACACCGCGTGATGCCATTGAGCGCCCCGAAGGCTTGGATGTTGGCTGCATTATCGCGACCGGTCTCGATCAGGACACAATTTTTAACAGTGTCGAAGCCGTTACTCAGATGTTTGCAGAACGTAATGCAGCAGGGACCTCGCATCCGGTACCTGCGGATTATTGCATTACAAACACATCGGAACGCGTCATCTCTTTGATATTGGGAACAGCCAAGCTATCAAATGCCTGGGATGGCATCAGAACAAATGATCTGACCTAATGGGATGAACTGCCTTCACGCCAAACCGCAGCTATTGTTGCAGGCATAGGTGGAAAGAGCGGAGCATTCTGATGGGTATTGAAGTATCGGGCATCGCACTGTGCAAGGCCGTTTGTTGCCTTGCGGGATTGGGCGAAACAGGCGCGGTCGTGTACCGCAAGCGCCTTCAACGGCATCGGTTGCTAGACTTTTTGGAAGGTTTAGACCCCTGCATTGTTGCGATGGAGGCTTGCGGCGGCGCGCATCACATTGGTCGTTTTTGCGTTCAACACGGACATGAGCTTCGGCTCATGTAGCCACTTTATGTCTGGCCTTACGTCAAGGTTCACAAAAATGATGACCGTGATGCCGAGGCGATCATGATCGCAGCCCGACAGCCTGAAATGCGCTTCGTGGAGCCTAGGACAATTGAATAGCTGTTCCGGGCCGCCGTCTTCCGCAGCAGGGAACAGCTGGTGCATCAGCGGACTGTAGATGTGAACGCCTTACGGGCACTGCCGTATCAACATGGCCACGTGTTCCCTGTAAAAACACATTATCTTGCTCACATTCTCGACCGAATCCACGACCACAAAAGCAACCAGTTGGATGAGTTTCTGCCATGGAACTGGGTTCCGCTTGCCTCCGTCACGGGCAGTCAGGTCGCATAAGCCGCGGTATCAATGGCCTATTTATGATATCCAAGCAGGACCGCAAGAACCTCGACATTCGGCGGCGGGAACTGCCGGGGTTGGAACACGTGTCTCAGGATAGCTTTGACGACGCGTTTGACGATTGGGCAAAGGGATACACTCTGCGCCCCGAAGAATTGAGTGGCACGTCCCATCATAGCCCGCCGCGGTCGGATTTCAGGTCTTCCCCTTGTTGATGAATCACCATCTCTTCCAAAGGATAGGGTCTAATTAGACGGAATGCGTCCTCCGCCGGTGCTGTCAGCCATGCCTCGTAATCTTCGGGGGCCAAGATCGCAGGCATCCGATCGGGATGGGTGTCCTTGACCAAAGCATTCGGGGTGGTCGTGATCATCGAGGATGTGGTGAGCTCGCGATACGCTGTCCCGTAGTTGCCCGCAAAGCTGCGCCAGATCCCGGCGAGGGCGAAGGGCGGGCGCGGGGTGTCGCCTGTCACGCCAAACCAGACATAGGTCGCCGGATTGCGCCCCTTCGCCTCGCAAAAGCTGGAAGCGGGGATCAGGCAGCGGCGTTCGGTAAAGCTGGCTTTCCAGAAGGGCGAGCTGCGCAGTTTATCGTCCCGCGCATTATTCACGGCCTTGGGCTGGATCGGCTTGCCGGTTTTCTTGGAGGTTTGCGGCAGCACGAACCCCCAATGCGTATTGCGCAGCACGCGGTTTCCATCGTCGTCCAGCGCCACGATGGGTGCCGTGCCCTTAGGGAAGATCGCGGTCAGCGGCTCGGCATTGCCCAGTTGGTCATTTTCGGGGCGCACTTTGAACAGTTGCCGCATGAGGGTCGGGGCGAGGGTATTGGCGTAGAGGTTACACATCTTCGGCGCTCCGTTTCCGGCTGTGAGGGGTTCAGGCTTTTAACCCATACCACAAATTATGCAGGACATTCCCGTAAGGCGATCTAGTTCAACCTTAGGGACACGCAAGTTTATGCGCATTAGAGACGAACAATAAGCCATAGGAATGGAGAGAGCATGACCGACCCCACGTCAGAAAACGGCGAGATAGAGACTGATTTCGAGGTCGGTCAGGACAATATCGACGGCAGCCTTGGCCCCATCGGCTTTGACATTCACAACCCCGTTTTCGTGATCTCGGGGATCACCTCGGTGGTTTTTGTGCTGCTGACGATGATCTTTCCCGATCAAGCGGGGGCTGTCTTCCTCGCGGTGCGTAATTTCGCCACCACCAAGCTCGACTGGATGTTCATGATTATCGTGAACTTCTTTGTCATCTTCTGCATCGCGCTGATCTTTCTGCCCATGTCCAAAGTGCGTTTGGGGGGCGAGGATGCGGTGCCGGAGTATTCCTATCCCGCGTGGTTCGCAATGCTGTTTGCCGCCGGTATGGGGATCGGACTGCTGTTCTTTGGCGTGCTGGAACCTGTCTATCACATGAACGTCTCGGGCCCGCTTGGGGTGCCGTCGCCCATTGCCGTTGACGGGTCGATCATTGCCGAGAATGTAGAGGCTGCCCGCGCCATGGGGCTGGCGGCCACTTTCTATCACTGGGGGCTGCACGGTTGGGCGGTCTATGCGATCATGGCGCTGGCCTTGGCGCTGTTCACCTATAACAAGGGTCTGCCGTTCTCGATCCGGTCCTGTTTCTACCCAATTCTGGGCGAACGTGTCTGGGGCTGGTCCGGACATATCATCGATATTCTGGCGGTCTTTGCGACGCTGTTCGGTTTGGCAACCTCGCTGGGTCTTGGGGCGCAGCAGGCAAATGCGGGGTTCAACTTTGCCTTCGGGCTTCAGATTTCGACGAATGTTCAGGTGATCATCATCATTCTGGTCACGGCTGTCGCCCTTGTCTCGGTCTGGCGCGGGTTGGACGGCGGGGTGAAGGTGCTGTCCGAGGTTAATATGGGCGTCGCGATCCTGTTCTTCCTTTTCGTACTTTTTGCAGGGCCGACGCTGATCGGCCTTGGCGGTTTCTGGACCGGCCTGATCGCCTATACGCAAGAGCTGATCCCGCTGTCGAACCCCTTTGGCCGCGGGGATGATGCATACCGCGAGGGCTGGACGGCGTTCTATTGGGCTTGGTGGGTGTCCTGGGCACCTTTCGTCGGCATGTTCATCGCGCGTGTCTCCAAAGGGCGCACGGTGCGGGAGTTCATCGTCTGCGTCTTGCTGATCCCGTCGTTGATCATCTTTGTCTGGATGGGGGTCTTTGGCGGCATCGCCATCGACCAGATCCTGACCTCCCCCGAGACTTCGCTGGTCAAGGCAAACGTCATCGACAGCTATTCGCCCGAGCTGAGCCTCTTTGGCATGTTGAACGAGCTGCCGTTTACCAAGACCGCATCGACCATCGCGATCGTGCTGGCGCTGGTGTTCTTTGTGACGTCCTCGGATTCCGGCTCGCTGGTGGTGGATACGATCACCGCCGGCGGCAAGATCGACGCGCCGGTGCCGCAGCGGATCTTCTGGTGTGTGGTCGAAGGGTTGATCGCCATCGTCCTGCTGATCGGCGGCGGTTTGTCGGCGCTGCAAGCAGGGGTCACGGCCACCGGCGTGCCGTTCAGCATCCTGATGCTGGTGATGTGCTACACGATCTACAAAGGTCTGCGCAGCGAACCGCGGGCGTGAGATAGGAAACCGGCGCGCATGTAGGGGCGCGCCGGTTGAAGCCTTAAGATCCCATCCAGTTCGGCAGGATCGTGGTGATGATCGGGAAGGCAAAGAGGATCATGATCGTGATGACCTCGAGCAGGACAAACCACAGCGCACCGCGGAAGATCTGGGGCAGGGGTGTTTCGCGATCAATGCCGGCGATGACATAGCAGTTCAGCCCGACCGGCGGCGTGATCAGGCCGATCTCGCACATCTTGACGGCCAGAATGCCGAACCAGATCGGATCAAAGCCGAGCGATTGGATCGTCGGGAACATGATCGGGATGGTGATGACCATCATCGAGAAGGCATCGAGGAACATCCCCAAAGGCACAAAGACCAGAAGCAACATCGCCACAATGAAATACGGCGGCAGACCAGAGCCGACGACCGCCTCGGCCAATTGGTTGGGCACCTGGATCAGCGTCAGGAAATAGCTGAAGACGGCGGCGCCGATCATGGTGAAGAGGATCATGACCGTGGTGTCTATGGTGGACCGGAAGCTCGCCACGATACGACCCAGCATCCCCGGCCAGCTGGGGCGGTGCATGAGCAGCATGATCAGGGCGACAAAGGCACCAACGGCGCCCGCCTCTGTCGGGGTGACGAGGCCCAGATAGATACCGCCCATCACGACGATGAACAGGACCATGACCTGCCACGCTTTGCCCGTTTCGCGCACGGCCTCGCCCCAGCTGGCGCGTGGAGTGACCGCGTGGCGCATATCGCCGCGACGGGCGATGAAATAGATGCCGACCATGAACATGATCGCGGTCAGCAGCCCCGGCAGGAACCCCGCCACAAGCATCTTGCCAGCCGAGGTTTCGGTCAGCGCGGCATAGAAGATCAGCAAGACGCTTGGGGGGATAAGCACACCCAGCACGCCACCTGCGGCGACTGCGCCGGCCGAAAGACTGCCCTGATACCCCGCCTTTTTCATTTCGGGGATCGCGACCGACCCCACGGTGGCGGCAGTAGCCACGCTTGAGCCCGACGTGGCCGCAAAGCCCGCGCTGGTCAGGATCGCCGCCATTGCCAAGCCACCGGGCAGATGCCCGACCCAGCGGCTGGCAACGTCGAACAGCTTTTTGCCCACCTGCGCGTGATGCGCGAAACTGCCCATCAGGATGAACAGCGGGATGATCGTCAGCGTATAGACGGCGGTGGTGGAGTATGAGATCGACTTGAGCCGCGTCATCAGAAACGCGAAATCTTCGACCAAGACGATACCGACGGCGCCGGACAGCGCCAGCGCGGCAAAGACCGGCGCGCCGAATGCCATCAGCAGGATGATCAGCGCGACGGCGATATAGGGGGCAAAGGACGGATCCATCGGGGCTTCCTGACGTCAGTGAAGATCGGGTGACGCCTGCTGTGTCTTACCAGGCTCCCCGAAGAGAAAAAGTTGAAGGGATTGGATCGCCATCTGGATGAACGCGAACCACAGGCCCGCGGCCAAGCTGGCCTTTGTCCACCAGATTGGAATCTTGACGTAGCCCCAGCGGAATTCCCGGATTGAGACGGAATAGATCGCCTCATGCGTGGCGGGGATGGCCAGCATCAGCAACGCCAGCGCCCCGACCGCCCAGGCCAACGCGACAACACGGGCGCGGGTGGCGGGGGAGAGTTTATCTGTCAAAACAGTGACGCGGATATGCGCATCGTCCCGTTGCGCCCATCCCGCACCCAGAAAGACGACCATCACCAGCGCCAGTTCGGTAAATTCAAAAACGCCGGTGATCGGGCTCCCCGTGAGGGCACGTACCAGAACGTCGAGCGTGGTGCCAAACACGAGAAACGCGAGAAACAACATGGCGACCGCACCAAGCGCATCGGACACGATTTTAAGTAAACTGTTGATAGTTTGCATTATCTAATCCTTCGCAAAATGCGATCGCGATACCCGATTACGATGCTTGGCTGATCTCGTAAGGGCGTTTGAGCGTTGCTTCGGCGTCGTACTTCTCGATTGCGACATCGATCAAGGAC
>OLHL01001070.1_pt1 | contig 10529 bp, 7 predicted proteins | sample 1609441 | NCBI WGS metagenome assembly OLHL01 (sample SAMN05416833, study PRJEB24817) | seawater metagenome | isolation source: Sea water | place: Canada:Atlantic | collected 2013-07 | reverse complement strand
GCTCGGAGATGTGTATAAGAGACAGTTTACAGCATGTTACCTGGCTTTTGGTCTGGACTAGGCATAAGCGCAAGCTACTCATACACAGAAAGTGAGATTCAGCGCACGCTTGGCGATGGCATTTACGCAACGAGCCTGCCTGGTTTGTCTGAAAACGTAGCCACTCTTACCGCATTTTGGGAATACGAGGGATTTGAAACTCGACTTTCCACACGCTTTAGAGATTCGTTTGTTTCTCAACAAGTTGCCGTTAACGATCAGGTGGTCAATTTCGATTCTGAGCTTGTCGTTGACTATCAAGCGTCTTACGAATTGAACGAGAATTGGAGCGTATTGTTTCAGGTAAATAACCTTACCGATGAGCCCACTCGCAGCTATTTCTCGTCACAAGAACAAACCGGCACTATTCAATACTTTGGCACACAGTACTTCTTAGGGATGACATACCGATTATGAAATCTCTAGCCTTGTGCAACGTTATCCCATTATTTAAAGCCAAAATAAAAGCTACAAATATAAGAACAAATCAGGAGAACACTATGTTTACTCGCTTAAGAGTATGGCGGTTAGCCGTGCTGATAGTAGGCGCTTTTATAATAACAGGGTGTGGGGGCTCGGATGTAGAGTCTGGCACCAACCAATTATTAACTTGTGACGTGCCTAACGTACCCGATGAAACGGGCACTGAGTGTGTTGCGCCTCCGCCTATTGCGTGTGAAGCGCCAACTGTACCTAACGAAACCAATGACGCTTGTGTCGTCGGCGCCGATCCGTCTCTGCCTATGCCAGTGTTTACCCCGGGGGAAAACCAAGCCGTACTGTATTACAACCGGGCAGCAGTCGATGCAGACAATAGTAGCAGTGATGCGGCCTACGAAGGCTGGCGTTTACATACTTGGAATAATGATACCTGCGATGCGTATGCCGACGCCGATACAGATTGGGCTAACGGGCGTGTGCATAATGGGGTAGACGCAAACTATGGCGCGTATTGGGTTTTAGAACTCAAAGAAGGTTATGACGATTGTCACAACTTTATCATCCATAAAGGTACAGATGATGCGGGTAAAGAATTGGGCGGCGGCGATTTTCAAGCGTCTCTTGTTCAGGATGACGAAACATTTGTGCGCATGAACTTTACGCTATCAGGCGAGCCTACGCTGTTCGAATTCCCTATTATGTCTTTGGGGCCTCAGGCAGTTGATATTGAGGGTTTTGGCGCCCACTGGTTAGATGCTAATACCATATTGTGGGACGTACCTGAGTCAGTAGCCACAGTTAAATTACATTACTCGGCTACGGCGAATTTAGAAAGTACGTTAGAAAATGGCATCAATGGAACGATTGTCGAACTGATTCCTTCAACCTTAACTGATGAGCAGGCGGCACTGGCTCCTCATTTGAGTGAACTAACTGCTTGGGAAGGCAATTGGTCTATTGATGATGCTAAAACCGTTATCACGACACAAACTGCGCTAGGCGGGTATGACAGTGAAGGTAATTTAGTTGCAGCAACCGGACTTCAGCTTGCTAATGCGATTGATGCATTGTTCACTCGTGGTGAAAATGATGCGGATGAAGCTCAATTAGGTGGAATTTATCACGACAGCGGCATAACTGCGGCAGTGTGGGCTCCTACCGCGTCTAATGTCGATTTGCTTATTTACAACGACAATAAGAGTGTATCAGAGCGTATTGAAATGGTGCGTGATAACGCGTCAGGCATATGGAAATACGAGGGTGATAGCACGTTAGATAGACAACTATATCGTTATGAAATAACGGTATTTCATCCTAATACGGGCAATATAGAAACACTACTGGTCACCGACCCTTATTCAGTGTCGCTAAGCACCAATGGACGATTCTCGCGCTTTGTGAACCTTTCAGATGAAGACTTAAAACCCGAAGGGTGGGATTCTCACACAATTCCAACTATCCAAAACCCTGAAGATGCCGTGATTTACGAAGGGCATATACGGGATTTTAGTGTATTGGACGAATCTACGTCTGAAGAAAATCGCGGCAAGTACCTCGCCTTTACGGAGGAGGGCACAGCACCTGTTACGCATCTTCAAAAGCTCGTTGACGCAGGACTGAACTACTTTCACATTTTACCGGCAAATGATATTGCCACCATCGATGAAGACCCTACGAATACAGTTGATTTATATGACACCGTGGGAGAGCTATGTCGTTTAAACAATGAGGCTGCAGTATGCGAAGAAGAGAATGAAAATACGCTGCTGATAGACGTGTATAACAGCTACGATCCTCTTGCTGAAGCGGCAAAAGCGCAACAGCTGACAAATGATATTCGCGGTATAGACACATTTAATTGGGGATACGATCCCCATCACTTTAATGCTCCTGAAGGAAGCTATGCGTCAAGTGCTGAAGGTGTAGAGCGCATTAAAGAGATGCGAGCAATGGTGCAAGCGCTGCACGAAATGGGACTTCGCGTTGCGCTTGATGTTGTGTACAACCATACAAACGCGTCGGGTGTATTTTCAAAGTCTGTACTCGATAAAACGGTACCAGGGTACTACCACCGTTATGAGGTAGATACTGGAGCGATTGTTCGCGAAACATGCTGTGATGATACAGAGCCGCGCAATGTGATGATGGAAAAGTTTATGGAGGACTCTTTGCTCATGTGGGCTGAGCACTACAAATATGACTCTTTCCGTTTTGACATTATGAGCCAGGCAACTAAAGACACTATGCTGCGTTTGCGTGAAGCGGTGCAGACAGTTGATGAAGACAATTATTTCTATGGCGAGGGTTGGACCAAAATAGAGCGGGGTTATGAGCAGGCTAATCAGCTAAATATGGCAGGTTCTGAAATTGGCACGTTTAACGATCGTATTCGCGAGGCCATCCGTCAGGGGAACATTTTCTCTCCTGACTCAGACGCGCTGCTTAGCGACCAAGACCGCGTAAAAATGAGCTTGATTGGAACATTGAAAGACTATGTTCTTGAGACATCAGCGGGTAGTGCAGGTGCCACCAGTAATTTAGGCGGTTACGCTGAAGATCCGGCAGACATCATTAACTATGTGTCTAAGCATGATAATGAAACCCTTTGGGATCAATTGAACTACACATTGCCGCAAGACATCAGCTTGCAAGAGCGCGTTCGAGCGCAAAATGTGGCCATGGGGATTAACTTAGTCGCTCAAGGCATTCCGTTTCTACAAATGGGCGGCGACATGCTGCGCTCTAAGTCTATGGACCGCAATACCTATGATTCCGGTGACTGGTTTAACTATGTTGACTTTACCTATGGCACCAACAACTGGAATGTAGGTTTACCACTTGCGCAAGACAATGAGGCTCGCTGGGAAGAAATGGGCGAGTTCATTTACAACCCAGAGCGCGCCGCATCGACAGCCGACATAATGTTTGCCTCTGATGTGTTTGCAGAGCTACTTTCAATTCGGATGTCCAGCCCCTTGTTTAGGTTAACTAACGCTCGCGATATTATCGATCGCATTGGTTTTCATAATATTGGCAGTAATCAGCAAAAAGGCTTAATTGCCATGAGCATCGACGATGGTGCTGCCCAAACTGATGATACTGTTCGTGCCGATATTGATATGATGAATGACGCGATTATGGTTCTGATTAACTCGGGCTATAATGAGAAAACCATTACAGTAAATACTGCCACAGGCTTTATTTTACATGCTACTCATGCAAATTCAGTTGACAGCAGCGTGCGAGGCGCAATGTTTACAGAAGGTGATGATGGCAATGGCACTTTTACTGTACCAGCGTTAACCATTGCCGTTTTTGTTAAGCCTCAATCCGGTGCGCAAGGCTACGGGCTAAGTGCATTTGCGACATCAGGCGCTCCTGATGTGGTGCCTTATGGCGATACTACGGCCTATTTACGTGGCGACATGAATGGTTGGTCTCTAGATAATGCATTTACCTATCAAGGTGACGGGGTCTATACCGTTGCGGTACCGCTTATTGGCGGGACGACCTATGGGTTTAAGTTTGCATCTGAAGACTGGGATACGGTGAACTTCGGAGCAGTAGAAGGTGATGATGGTACGGTAACGGATGGCGTTGAAAAAGTATTAGGTAGAACCAATACAAACCTTGCGTTTACGCCGTCAATCGATGCTACGTATCTATTTACTATTAATGCCAGTGAAAGCGAAGCGCCAGTGTTGACAGTAGAGAATGAGGAGCCCTATGTTGGCACGCCAGTGTATCTTCGTGGTGCAATGAACGACTGGGGAACCGCTGAAGAATTCCAGTACCAAGGAAGCCGTATCTATACGTTTGCTCGAGATATAGAGCCTGGTACCTATGAATTTAAAGTCGCTTCTGAAGACTGGAGTACCGTTAATTTCGGAGCGCTTAGTAGCGACGACAGTGATAGAAATGTGGTTGTTGGGCAGTCCGTTGGATTGGCAGCGACCAATGATAACCTTATCCTCACTATTGAAAATGCCGATCGCTATGTATTTGTTTTTAATGTGTCAAATGAGGATGCACCTACTATTGGTGTGTACAAAGAGGATTTCTGGGGTGAAACCGATGTATATGTTCGTGGTGGCATGAATGGTTGGGAGGCCGTTGATAGGTTCTCCTATTTAGGTGCTGGTAATTATGTTGCTGAGGTAGAGTTGAGTGCTGGAGCAGTTGAGTTTAAAGTCGCCTCAGAAGATTGGTCAACGGTAAACTTAGGCAACCCTAATGACTCAGCGACCAATGCGGTAAGTGTAGGTACACCAAAAATTCTGGGAAGTAGTAATAACAACCTGATGATAGATGTGGCTGAAGCTGGGCTGTATGAATTCAAAGTTTCAGGTCCTGATGGTGCAATGCCAACGCTGACTGTTTCCATGAAGTAAATTCTTAACACGCTCAGCGTGTATCCGACGAAACAAATGTAAACCGCAATATCGACGATATTGCGGTTTTTTATTCGTACCTCTTTTTGCCTCTTTTTAGTTCGCTCTCTATCTATGCGCCTTTTATAAACCTGTTATTTTTTTGTGAATTATCCAAGTTGGTTTAATACGCCCTAATGGCGCGAATTTTGTATCACCATCTCTATTAATGGCATTTACACAGAAATGCAATAACAGGGAAGGTTAAATGTATGAAACGAGCATTAGTGGTTGAAGGTGGCGCCATGCGAGGTGTATTTGCCGCAGGTGTGTTAGACAAGCTTATGGATGAGCAGTATTTTGCCTTTGACTTTGCAATTGGTGTTTCTGCGGGGGCGACTAACCTATCTACCTATGTCACTCATATGCAGGGGTTAAGCAAAAAAATTATTTTACAGTATGCGACCAAGCGAGAGTTTTTTAGTCCACTTCGCTTTGTTAAAGGTGGCCATATGACCGATGTTCATTGGTTGTGGCATCACTCAAAACAGTCTCTTGGCATACGGGCACCTCATATAGGTACTGACATCAATTTATTTGTGGGGGTCACCAATGTTAATTCTGGATTATGTGAATATTTTCAAGCGAACGAAAATAACGTTGATGATCTTATGGTTGCCTCTTGCGCTTTACCGACGGCTTTTCGAGAGCAGCCGGTTATCGATGACCAGCGCTATGTGGACGGTGGCGTTGCCGATGCCATACCTGCAAGGCAGGCTTATGCGATGGGGGCGAGAGATATCACCGTTATTTTGTCTCAGCCACCGGGGTTTACAAAGCCTGAGCTGAAATCTCCTTGGTTGTTAGAGAAAATGTATCGCGAGCAACCGGAATTGCTTCGTACGCTTATTAATCGGTCGAAAACCTATAACGAAACCTTACACTTTCTGACTAACCCTCCAGCAGACTGCAAAATACACATTATTGCTCCTGACGCCTCTTTTGGCGTAAAGCGTTTAACTATGGACAAAAAGAAGCTTTTAAGAGGCTATGCGCAAGGTAGAAGGATGGGAAGACGTTTCTTATCTGGTGTAATGAAGGATGTGGCCTGAAACTGTAGCAGCGTATCTTTTTTGATACATAACGCTGATATAGCTCGAATTTTGCTCACCCTTAGGGAGTGATGTTGTATAAGTACGCAAAATCAGCGCCTTACACTGTACCCGATTGCATACATCTATATGAGCGAAATGCACTTGCTCCAAAAAAGCCTTCCTTTTTTCCGCTCTAAAATCGGATTAAAAGAGGTAAAAGAACAAATATTGCTTTTAATTTTAAAAGCCATTTGACCAGCTGGTTTTGTTTAAAGTATTGAATATATTGATTTTATCGCCTCGCCCTGACTCTTATTCTTAAGTGTAAATGGTTTAACCATACTTTCCTTGTACTCTTTACATACTCTTGTAAGATATTCGTATTGCACACTGTAATTTTTACGCACTTCTGGTTCATAAATTGCTTTATCTAACCAAATAATAAAGCAGGCCACACAATTAAGGTTCAATTTATTGATGTGTTCTCGGTATTTATACATTTAATTGAACTCTAAGTGACGAGTAAAAGGGTTAAAAACTTATACCTTAGCCTAATTTACGTTGCTGCGTGTGGTAGGTGGTAAGAATAAGTGGCAGTATCCGCTAACAATAAAAACAGTGAATTGAGCTGAAGTATGGAACTGGCAAAACAAAAGGCCTCAATTGGCTTAATCAATCCAAAAAATCCGGTGAATGTTGCCTCTATTTTACGGGCTGCCGGCTGCTATGGTGTAGCGTCGGTTTTTTATACCGGCCAGCGATACAGATTGGCAAAGGAATTTAACGCAGATACAAAAGCGTTTCACAAAATTATTCCAACTGTTGGTGTCGATAATTTAAAAGATGTTGTGCCTAAAGGTGCAAAAGTAGTATGTGTTGAGTTAGTAGAAGGTGCTGTGCCATTACCGCACTTCGAACACCCAGAAAATGCGTTTTATATACTCGGTCCTGAGGACGGAAGTGTGCCAAGTGATGTGCTTACCTGGTGTGACTATGTTGTATACATACCAACATATTCATGTATGAACTTGGCCGCCACAGCGAATGTGCTGTTGTACGATAGATTATCAAAGTCTGATTTTGTTAGCGGGGATGCGCTAATACGGAGCAGTAGAGACACAAATAACACAACGAAAATCTAATCGATTGTGCGTGTTTCATGTGAGCTAGGACGCTTACCAAAATGATAAAAATTTGGGAGTTTTGCGTTGATTATAAGAACAAGAAAAGCGATGAGTAAGTTTAACCATGTGGTTTCTCAGAAATTTAACAATTTACCATCATTGCTACCAAGTATGTTTGCCAAACAACCCGCCATCGACGAAGAAATTGTTCGATTCTTTTTTAGCCGTTATCAATTGGTTGTTGCTAATGATGAAAAAGACAAAGACGTCAGTTTTAAAACACGTCATAAAGTCTATTGTGAAGAAATGAAGTTTGAACAGACAAGAGCGTCGTCTCTTGAGGTAGACAAGTACGACGATAGGGCAGTGAACTGCTACATTAAACACCTTCCTACCGGAGAGTGCGCAGGTACAATACGCCTAGTATTACCCCAGCATGGCAGTGGCGCTCTACCTCTGGAAGACAAGTTTTCCGATGCATTTTCTTGTTCGTCACTTTTGCCTTCTAATTTAGTGTCAGACGGCGTGTGTGAAATTTCTCGTCTCGCTGTGCCCAGAGAGTTTCGGGTTAGGCAGTTTAAAACAAAAGTGTTACCAAGTGAAAAACTGGCGAAAGTAAAGCAAAGCAAAAACCTAAAGTTCAATATTGAACAATTACCTTATTTATCGATTGCGCTGTATTTAATGGCCACCAGTGTTTGTTTGCATTTAAATATGTCTCACGCCTATGTGCTAATGGAGCCAAAGTTGGCTAGACGAATGAAGGCGTTTGGCATTCACTTTAATGAAGTTGGCGAAGCTATCAGCTTTAAAGGGCAGCGAGTGCCTTACCGCCTTTCACCAACTACGATGGTGAGCGAACTCTCAAACACGTTAAAGCGTTTCCAGCAAGAGGTCCATCAAAGCATTCAGCCTAGTTTGAATAAATTGAGCGTTGATGCTATTACCTCTAACGCTAATGTTTCGTTTGTAGAAACGCCAGAGGCTAGGGTGTCAGTAGCAGCGTAGTAATAGGTTTTTTGGGGTTGAATACGTATGCATGTTTTTTAACAATACGTTAACGCGTATCCTGTTGGCATTCAGAAAAATTGAAGTAATCAATATGATGCCAGTTAAAAATATGTCTTCATTTACTATTCCTTCGTTTCGAAAACCTATTGCGGTTGCTATCGTGGTCTCAAGTCTTCTAGCCTGTTCAGACAACGATACAATGAGTAATCAACAATCTCAGGGTTCAAACCCTACTGAGAATGGCCAATCTTCTGCTAGTAATGCGCCTTCTACTGATGCGCTCTTTACTGAACAGCTATCATTAAAGCAGGGCAAGCCGGTGGTTTATCAGCTTTTTACTCGCCTTTATGGAAATACGAATACAGCAAATATTCCATGGGGTAGCATTGAAGACAATGGCGTAGGTAAGTTCGCCGACATTGATGATGCTGCACTTTCTAGTATAAAAGCGCTAGGTACCAGCCATGTGTGGTATACAGGCGTGCCACATCACGCAGTTATCAACGACTACAGCGAATATGGAATATCACACGACGACCCCGATGTAGTAAAAGGCCGTGCAGGCTCCCCCTACGCAGTGAAAGATTACTACAACGTAAATCCTGACCTCGCGCTAAACCCAGCAAACAGATTGGAAGAGTTTGAAGCCCTCATAAAGCGTACCCATGAAAATGGCATGAAGGTGATTATTGATATTGTTCCAAACCATGTTGCCCGCAGCTATCAATCGTTATCATTGCCAGAGGGACAAACCAACTTTGGTCACAGCGACGATACTTCAGTGGTGTATGCGAGAGACAATAATTTTTATTATGTTGTAGATAAAGCCTTTGAAGTACCTACCGCACAAGGCTATAAAACCCTTGGCGGGGACAAACACCCCTTAGCTGATGGTGAATTTAAAGAATACCCAGCAAAATGGACCGGAAACGGAGCAAGAGCTGCTAAGCCCGACATTAACGACTGGTATGAAACCGTTAAAATAAACTACGGTGTAAAGCCTGATGGCACCTATGACTTCCCCACGTTACCTGCACAATACGCTGAGAAGTCATATAGCGAACATGTAGATTTTTGGAAAGACAAATCCCTACCTGATTCTTGGTATAAGTTTCAGAGCATTGCTCATTATTGGTTAGATAAAGGTGTCGACGGTTTTCGTTACGACATGGCAGAAATGGTGCCGGTTGAATTTTGGTCATTCTTAAACAGCAGTATTAAACAACGTTCGCCCGACGCATTTTTATTGGCAGAGGTATATCAACCCTCCAAATACCGAGATTATATATATTTAGGCAAGATGGACTATTTGTACGACAAAGTTGGATTTTACGATACGCTTAAAACCATTATGCAGGGCTCAGGGAAAGTCAGTGATCTGGTATCTGTTCACAATCAAATTTCTGATATTGCACCCCATATGCTTCACTTTTTAGAAAACCACGACGAACAACGCATTGCTAGTGAGGATTTTGCAGGTAGTGCAGAGAAGGGCAAACCAGCACTTGCCGTTAGCGCGCTGATTAGCAGCTCTCCAACGCTACTTTACTTTGGCCAAGACGTGGGGGAAGACGGAAGCGAAGACATGGGTTTTGGCGATCCTACTCGGACCACTATTTTTGATTATGCCGGCGTGCCTGCCCATCAGCGTTTTATGAACGATGGAAAGTTTGATGGCGGTGCATCCACAGAGCAAGAAAAGTCCTTGCGCAGTTTCTATGAGTCCATAATGGCTATTGCTGCCAACCATGGCGCAGTGAACGGCGATTTTATCAGTCTGCACGACATCAATTTGAGTAATGCGCAGGATGATAACTCGCCTTCACAAATCCAAAACTCAAATAAAGGCACTTCTCAAAGCCTGCCAAGCAATAATTACAGTGAGCAACAGTTTGCCTTTGCAAGGCGCTCACAAGATGAAGGGTTTATTGTTGTTACTAATTTCTCAGAACAGCCTGTAAAAGACATGCAGCTAATTTTCCCCACGTCTTTGTTTGCAGAGTCAGAAATACCGTCGTTGCTTAAGCCTTTGGTTGGCGAAAAGCAACTTGCATTAGACGCTAAAAACGGCACTGTGATGACGTTAGTTACGCTTGAAGGCCTAGAGACGCTGGTTTTTGAACTATAAGAGTTAATAGCATTGTCTTTTTCGTGACTTTTATTAAGAGCCCAGGCAAGAGCTTAATAAGCAGCCTCGTTAGACGCCCTCTATAGCAGCCTCTAATAAAAGCCACTAATATAAACCTCCAGTAAAAGCCACTTTGTTTGTATTGAGCAAGCCAAGTGGCTTTTTTGTTAACGCGCCCTAGTTCGCAGGTAGTGAATACGTATGCAGTGAATTGGTATCTCAGTGTTACACAGGTACTATCTTCTTTCGCTTTTTACTTAACGTCTTTTTAACACTGTCTCTTATACACATCTGACGCTGCCGACGAATAGAGAGGTGTAGA
>OLHL01001064.1_pt1 | contig 10590 bp, 10 predicted proteins | sample 1609441 | NCBI WGS metagenome assembly OLHL01 (sample SAMN05416833, study PRJEB24817) | seawater metagenome | isolation source: Sea water | place: Canada:Atlantic | collected 2013-07 | reverse complement strand
ATAGCGTAGCGTCTCGTGGGCTCGGAGATGTGTATAAGAGACAGCTATAAAACAAACGTGGTCACGTATTCTGCCGTGTTTATCTGGATCATGTCCTGGCATATTTAAAATAAGTAAACTTATTAGTTCATAATTAACCAATAAACGCTGCGAAAATTCATGTAGCCGCCCCTTATTTTTAAGCATTTCAAACAACTCAATAACAATAGGCGAGCACACTCCATGCAAAGCATAATGCTTAACAATAGAGTCGTATCTAAATTCTACGTTGCTCTGAAGATCAAACGATTGCAGGCAATCAATGAGTGCTTTTGCTAGATCATCTGGATTAGTAATTAGCGCAATATTTTCGACATAGTTAACTATTTGCCCCATTTCACTGCTGTTAGCCATCGCGTTAAAAGCGGTAGATGTGGCCACTTCCACTTGTTTTTCCAGGCTTTGTTTTTCGACTAATACTTGATTTAGATTCTTTAATTTAGACCTAAGCTCGTCGTGTCCAAACGGTTTTACAATGTAATCTTCAGCACCGACTGAGTAGCCTTCCATTCGCTCCTCTACCGTTCCTCTTGCTGATACAAACATAACAATAATATGTGCTGTATTGGGGTTAGATTTAAGCATTTTACATACTTCGTAACCACTCATTTGCGGCATGCTTACATCAAGTAAAATAACCTGCGGCATATAATCTTCAACCATATCCAAGCATTCAGGGCCACTGGTAGCGAGCTTCAGCTCAAAATCCAGTTCCTCTAAAATCTCTTCTATTATTTCAAGATTAAAAGGCTCGTCATCTACTGCTAGTATTTTTGTTAAAGCCATAACTAAATCATCCTTTTAAATTCGAAAATAAATCACTTAAAAAAGCAATCTACTGTTTTAGCGTACTTTTATTCGTTAACTAGATGTTCTTCTAAATTTATTTTGAGTGGTAGTTTTATATGCACTGTGGCACCGCCGCAGGCATTATTATAGGCATTAATGTGACCTTGGTGTAACGATACAAACTCTCTGCAAAGTGCCAACCCTAATCCAGTACCACCTGCACCACTGTTTGTTTTACTGCTTTGCACAAACTTTGTGAAAATATGATCAAGCTCATCTTCAGGAATACCAATACCGCTATCAATGACTTTTATTTCAGCATATTCATCATTTGTAGCAAGCGTGAGCGTAATATTGCTTTTCGGTTCGCTAAACTTTAATGCATTACCCAATACATTGCGTAACAACTGATTAATTTGCTCTTCATCACATTGCGCAATGACTGCTGAATCTGGCGCCGGAAAAATAATATTAATTTGTTTTTCCATAGCCGTGCCCGACACATCATCAATACTGGTTTTAATAATGCTTTCTAAATTATGCGGGCGCGGATTAAATGGAAATTTACCAACATCAAGCTTTGATAAATCTAGCAGGTTGTTTAGTAACGATAGTAGCCTATCGCCGCTGCATTCAATGCGTGACAAATACTTTAATAGCTTTTCTCTTGCAAAATCACCCGCTTCTAATTTGTCTAGCCCAAAGCGAGCAAAACTTAAAATTGAGTGCATAGGCGTTCGTAGCTCATGCGACATATTAGCTAAAAAGTCTGATTTACTTAAATTTGCCGCTTCAGCTACGTTTTTAGCATGCTCTAACTGCGATGTACGGGCTTTAACTTCTTCTTCAAGTAAGCCTTTTGCTTCTTGAAGCAGTTCTTCTTTTTGCTTTAAATGCGTCACATTTTTAAAAATTACTGCTAATGCAATTTCGCCATGGTGGTCTATTTCATTAAAAGATCCAAATAGTGGGACTGTGCCACCACTCTGAATGGGGAGGCGTAAATCATAACTAAACTGGCGATTACTGTTTAATGTTGAAATTTTATCTCTGATCCCAGCAACAGAGTCATCATCTAAGAAATCAAATAATGATCTCCCTGCCAGCTCACTAAAGGGTAGACCCAACAACTTAAGACATGCGTCATTTGCTTCAATAATTTGGCCATTGCGTTCAAATAGCATGATCGCGTCAGGGGTGTGTTTATAAATAACTTGTAGCAGACTGTCTTTTTCTATTAGTGCATCGACAGTTTCTTGAAGGCGCTCAACTAACTCGGCATTGCGGCGTTTTAATAATTCAGTTTGCCAAAGCTTATGCACTGATTGCAGTAAAATATTTTCATTGAGCGGTTTAATCAGTACGTCTTCAACACCTTGGCGAATAGCTTCAATCATTGAAACTTGGTCAGGGCGGGAAGTGAAAAGCAAGCACCGTGCATTTGGTTGCGACACTTTTAATTTTGAAAATATTTGAAGACCAGTCGCTTCACCGAGGCTAAAATCGCTAATTAAAATATCGATTTTATTACTTTTTGCAACAGTGAGTGCGTCATTTAAGCTGCTTGCCGTAAGGGTTTTAATATGTGCGCCAATTAAATTGCTCTTCATATTATCAAGGCGATTTTGGATATGATCGACCAACAATATAGTGGGCAGTTGCATCATATGGTTAGAGTCTAGCTCTAATAAGCTTTCTAAAAGAGAGGTGATCTCTTTATTAGAGAAGAAAGGATAAACAACCGTAGCATCAGGTACTATTTTATTTAGGCCAGCAAATGCGGTTAACTGCTCTGTGTTTTCGGTTTTAGGGGCAAGTAATAATAAACGCCCATGAGATAATTTATCAATTAGCGGTTTAATAGGTGCAACCGGCACACCGTGAGCTATAACAACTAAATCGTAATTTTCGGCGTGAGTAAACATCTCAAGCATAGAGAAATGAATCAGCTCAACATTACACCCAATGAGCTCTAAGAGTACTTTTACTCTCATTGCTATGATGGTGCTGCTGTCTATGATCAATATTTTTCTAGCCATTAAACTACACTTACAACCAATAAAATTAATATGTTACCAGCGTAGTATAAAAACACGAAAATAACACACATTCCTGTGCGTTATTTGTAAACAAATATGACCAATAAATAAGCGTAACTTATTCTAAATGCTTACCAAATATGGTTAGGCTGTATAAGTTATTATCCATAACGGCAACGTTTGGTAACTCCCCCCACACATCAAAACCAAAGTGCTTAAATAACTTTACGCTTGGCAAATTATGGCTAAAAATAAAGCCAAGTAACACGTTAATATCAAGCTTTTTAGCCTCCGATTGCGCAAACTGCATTAACTTTTTACCCAAGCCTTTACCTTGTGCATTTTTAGTTATGTAAATACTCATTTCTACAGTTCCATCGTAAGCTGGGCGTCCGTAAAACGATTTATAGCTCACCCACGCAAGAACGGTATTGTTTTCACAGTAAACATAAATTGGGCGATTTGGGGTATGACTATTAAACCAATCTTTTTTTTCTTCAACGGTTACTTCTTCGGTATCTGCCGTTACCATTCGCCCTTCTATGGTTTCATTATAAATGGCGACAATATCATTAAGGTCGTCAATAGTTGCTAAGCGAGTTGTCATAGTAAATTTAAGTGGTTGATCAATTTCCTCCATATTAGCGTATGATCAGCCAATCAAACAATCGGATAGTTAGGTAATATGATGCTTAAAAAAATGATAATAGGGTTTACTGCGTTATTGGTTAGTTCAACTTTAATGGCACAAACACAGCCAAATAATGAAGCCGTAAATCCCCAAGCCTGTGACGATTTTACTAACGTTGATATCCGAAAGCTTCGCTCTAAAGAGTCCATTAATTTATGCGACTACAAAAACAAACCTCTGTTAATTGTTAATACTGCGAGTAACTGTGGCTTCACCCCTCAGTTTGAAAGCTTAGAAAAACTACACAAAACATACAAAGACGAAGGGCTTGTAGTATTGGGCTTCCCTTCTGATGACTTTTTCCAAGAAGAAGATAACGAAAAAGAAACGGCCAAAGTCTGTTTTATTAATTACGGGGTCACCTTTCCTATGTTCGCCACCAGCGAAGTGAGAGGGAGTGATGCAAATCCTATATTCAAGCATTTAAACGAGCAAACAAGTTCGCCCAATTGGAACTTTTATAAATATTTAGTATCTGCTGATCGTAAAACAATTTTACGATTTAACAGCAAAGTAAAACCAGATTCAGAAAAAATGATTAAGGCAGTGGAAAATTCCCTGTCTAAAATCTAAATTTATACTGGTACAATTTGTACAAACTAACTAGTATGGCAATACACTAGGTTAAAAAAACACCACTTATAATCAGGAGATTTTATGGCAGTGGCAAGCGCACGACACATTTTGGTAGACAGCGAAGCACAATGTTTAGACTTAAAAACAAAAATTGAACAAGGCGAAGACTTTGCTGAATTAGCAAAAGTACATTCTAATTGCCCATCAGGACAAGACGGCGGCGCTCTGGGTGAGTTTGGCCCAGGTATGATGGTTCCTGAGTTTGATAAAGTGGTTTTTTCTGCCCCAATAAACCAGGTACAGGGCCCTGTACAAACGCAATTTGGTTACCATTTACTTGAAGTTACTAGCCGTTCAGAATAAATTGAGCTTTACTGCTATTAACGTTTAATAAAAGCCGCTTTAGCGGCTTTTTTTTGGAGTGATTATGCAATTAATTGGTTCTGTTCCCTCACCTTACGTTCGCCGAATTAGAATATGGGCTCTGCAAAACAACTGTAATATAGAGCTTATAAGCTTAGACATATTTTCAGCTCAAGACCGCCCTAAAATGGCCAATAAAAACCCAGCCCGAAAAATACCTATTTTAATTGATGGTGATTTAACACTGAGCGACTCAAACTCAATAATACGCTACTTATTAGACAAAACAGACCAAGCAAAACTAACGTGGCCACAAGAACACCTTCTCACCACTATTAATGCCTGTAACGACTCACTAGTTGAAATGTTGTTATGTAAACGCTCGGGCTTAGATACTCAAAGCGATGCATTATTTTTTAATCTTCAAAATGAGCGAATAGAGCAAACATTAAGCTTTTTAAGCAACCATTTAAACGATGAAGAATTTAAAAGCTGTGAATACCTCAACATCAGTTTATACTGCCTGCTTGATTGGATTAGCTTTCGTGAATTAACTGACTTTAGTCAGTACAGTGAACTTGTTGCATTTCATGCACAATTTAGCGAACGTCAATCAGCAATAGAAACTAATCCTCGTCACTAACTTAATAAGGTAAACACATGAGCGATATTGAAATTGAATCACAACTAGTTAACTTCGTAGAAAAAGTACGTGTTAGCGAAGTCATTTGGGCACTGGGCGCAGAAGATAATGGCTTTGTAGTGTGCGACTCAAACCAATTTGACGACACTGATGTTTTACTGCTTTGGGAAAGTGAAGAAGCGGCTAAAGCGCAGTGCAAAGAAGAATGGAAAGATTACAGTCCGGTAGAAATTAACCTTGATGAATTTTTAGATGCATGGGTTGAAGATTTAAATGAGGACGACGCATTAGTTGGCATAAATTGGAATGATGACCAAGTATGTGTAGAGATTGAACCTACGGGTTTAGCTCGTGCTTTAAGTGAATAATAATTTACACACAGGACCTTAAAGCCTGATAACCCGACTAGCATCTAGTGCTAGTTGGGTATAAAATAAAACATCTCACTATTTTCAAGGTATTACGTTGAAAACCCATCTTGGTCGCCGCCCTTTTTCAGCCATGGAACTGCACACTCTTTATAATGGATATATATACGGTGATTTCCGACTCCCCCGTGAACAAGCAAAACATTGGCATTTTTGGCTGCCACTAATAGCCTACTACAGTGGTGCTTACAGTGATGAAATTGGCTGTTTGACCCTTGATGACCTTTGTATTCATAATGATATTTTATGTTTTAACTTCCATACTCACGGTAAAATAAAGCCGCGTTTAGTCCCTGTACACAATGCATTGATTAATGCCGGATTTAATGAGTATATTGAATTTATAAAATCAAAAAATTATCAACGGCTTATGTTTGATCTTCCGGCTAAAACCGGCAGATACAGTGAAAAAGTGCGTATTTGGTTTTCAGGTGAAGGTGAGCGTGCCGGCTACTTGCAAAAATGTGATATCCCCAACGTTGACCAACTCGGTATGAAAACGGCCATAAGTAGCCTGCGTCTTAACTTTGAACAACAAGTTCGTATTTATGCGCTACAAGCTGACTCTAAAAACGCATTTAATTATTTAATGGGTTTTAACGAATACCCAAACAGTCAGTTTGATGAAATCAGCTTATTAAATACGGTTATTCAACAAGTACGCATTATAAATACTCAACTACATTGGCAACGTTTTTTATCTCGCGAAAGTCACTGACAAACTTTGTTACTATTTACATTCAAAGCGACTTCTTAAATCAATTACGCGCTCCATAAAAGCTGGTAGGATAAACTGTACCCATAAAATCTGGGCGTTTCTAACAATAAACAAGGGATCACTATGTTTCTTAAAAGCCTCTTAACTGTGAGTGTTGCGCTAGCAATAAATGCAGCAAACGCTAACGAATTCGTTATCGAAAAACTCGCAAAACCAAGTTCGCAAAATGTATCGCTAACGCTCGACCCAAGCAAAGATACATTCACAGGGATGACTGAAATTGCCTTAGAAGTATTAAAACCAACACATTACATTGAGCTAAACGGTGTGGATTATGCTGTAAAAATGGCGCAACTTTTAGGTAAAGAAAACTGTGACTTAAGAAATGAAATACTTAAAACAGGTAAAGTTAAATTTAGCTGTGATGAAAAAATTCAACCAGGTAAATACACGCTTAATATTGATTTTTCTGCTCCCTACAACCGCCAAAGTGTGGGGTTATACAAAACATTGGATCAAGGTACACCTTACCTATTTACCCAATTTGAAATGAGTGATGCACGTCGTGCCTTCCCCGTTTTTGATGAACCAAGCTATAAAATTCCTTTTCAGTTAACAATAACGGCTCCAAGTTCACAAAAAGTATATGCCAATACACCAGAACTAAAAACAACAATAAATGGTGATATGACAACCCACTTTTTTGATAAAACACCGCCTATTCCATCGTATTTAGTTGCAATGGCTGTTGGCCCGTTTGAAGAAATAGACATAGAAGGGATGCCTATTCCTGGGCGTGTTATTACTCCTCAAGGTAAAATTCATTTAGCCGAATATGCTAAAGATAATATGCCGCGCGTACTTGCAGCATTAGAAGAGTATTTTGGTATTCCTTATGTTTATAAAAAACTAGACTCAGTTGCCGTGCCTGAATTCCCATTTGGCGCAATGGAAAACTCAGGCTTAGTAACTTACCGCGAAGACATTTTACTCGTTGATTTAGCAGCAGCGACACGCAGTAAGAAACAACGAAACGTATCTATTATTGCTCACGAACTAGCACACCAATGGTATGGTAACTTGGTAACCATGAAGTGGTGGAATGACCTGTGGTTAAACGAAGCGTTTGCAAGCTGGATGGCAGCTAAAATGACCAAGCAGCTAAACCCTGAGTTTGAATCACATTTAGACTTACCACAAAATAACGTAATGGCACTAGACGCCCGCTTAAGCACTAAGCCTATTCGTAAGCCAATTAAAACCGAAGCTGACATTATGGACGGTTTAGGCCTTGCATACAGTAAAGGCAGCTCAGTACTGGCAATGGTTGAAAATTGGATTGGCGAAGAGGCGTTCCAAAAAGGAATTCAACGTTACTTAAAAGACTTCTCTTATAAAAATGCAGAAGCGGCTGATTTATGGCAAGCACTAGGTAAAGCATCAAATAAAGATGTAGCCAGTGTTTTAAAATCATTTATTGAGCAATCTTCTTTCCCTCTTGTAAATGTTAAGCAACAAGGTAAAAAAGTAACTATTTCACAAAGCCGCTTTGTAAATGCAGGTGTTGATGCGCCAGCACAACTTTGGAATGTGCCAGTAACGATTAAATACGGTGCAGGCGACAACGTTAAAACAGCCAGTGTTTTACTAAACAAACAAAGCCAAACGCTTGATTTAGATTTTGCACCTGAGTGGATTTACCCTGACCAAGGCGCTCTTGGCTACTATCGCTGGGTAATGGACGACGCGCAATTTAACGCATTAATTGAAAACGCACCAACGGTACTAACTGACCGTGAACGCTTAGCATTATTATCGGCAACCGATGCACTGCTTAAAGCCGGTGTTATCTCTGCCGCTAAATTAATGCAAACACTTGAAGTTTTTGTGAGCGACGGCCACCCTCGCGTAGCAAATACGGCGCTGGGTTACTTGGTATCGCAGCAACGTACGTTCAAAGATGAAAGCAATAAAGACCTATGGCCTGCGTTTATACGTGATGCGGTTACCCCTGCGGCTAAAAAGTATGGTTTAGAGGCAAAAATTGACGAAGATGGTGCCGTGTCGCAACTTCGCGCAGCCGTTATATCTCGCTTAGGTTTTGATGGCGAGGACCAAAACGTAATCAATAAAGCCAAAGAACAAACGCAAGTGTATTTAACTAACCCACAAAAAGTAGACCCATACTTAGCAGGTGTTTATTTAAGACTCGCTGCTTTTCATGGTGATAAAGCCTTGCTTGATCAATTCATGACAACATTTAAAACGACTAAAGATCCACAAGTGCGCACTAACATGCTAGCGGCAATGGGCTTTTTTGGTGAGTCTGAGTTACAAAATACAGTGCTCGCTTACAGCTTAACTGATGAAGTAACCGCATCTGATATGCGTACTATTTTATCTGGGCAAAGTTACACAGAAGAGCGCCAAGCATTATTTATCGATTGGGTTTATAACAATTACGATAAAGTAACAGCAAGTTTACCGCCGTTTTTTATTCCTAACTTACCGTACTTTACAACTGTAGGCTGTGATGCCAAAAGCTTAGCAACCACTCAAAACTTCTTTAACGATAAAATTTCAGAAGTGCCTGGGTACAGCCGTACATTGAGTAAACTAGAAGAAAGTACGCTTGATTGTATTGCACTAAAAAAACGCGAGCTTGATTCGGTTAATAGCTTCTTAAACAGTAAATAACCACTATGTGATTAATCTATAAAAAAGCCGCTGAGTATTCACTCAGCGGCTTTATAATTTTAGGGCGAAACTAATTAACTCAAATTACGGATAAAAAACTTCTTAACTAAAGTTCAGATTAATTACCAATGATCATCGTCAACTTAGCAATAAAGTCTTTTGCAGCTTGCTCTGAATTTATTTTAAATGCGACACCATAATGAATTGGTTGAGCGCTTTTATATATACGAGTTGGAAATCGGGTCATTTCACTGCTATGAAAATACCCTTGTGCACGTGTTACACCATCTATGTCATTAAAGTCATCGCTAAATACTTCAAACGCAGGGCGAATCACTATTTTGCCTTTACCGCTTTCACTGTGAGTGTAAAAGGCCTCTTTTGAATTAACTAACATGTATTCTGCAATGTTTTTAATTTTAAAATTACTTCTGCATTGTAGTTTTATAAGCTGCTCTGTTAACTCATCTGCACTGTACGCCATGTTTATCCCTATTCGTTAATTTGCGTATCACCTTAACGCATACGCAGTTTGAAGTCTTACTTTATTGTGTTACGTCGCATACAAATGCAAGCTTATCGTTGTTGTAACTCATTCGGGTGATATTTGTTTCGCAGTATGTGCTTAAATCAAGCCATTGCGATATCTCATTACTGCCGTCGAGCTTACGTTGATAAACACGATTTTTAATAGCGTAAGCAATTGTTTTATCATCTTTTAAAATGAAGTCTTGTACCTGAGTGGGGAGCCTTAATAAATCGCTTACTTGTTTATTTTGTGGATTAAAGCTCGCTAAAATATGTTCATCGCTTTTGGTGTAACTAAATAAAAACATCGCCGCGTTGTGGTTATAAATAAGTGTACGAGAAATATCACTGGCGGCTATTTCACCTTTAGCAGCGTCTACTGAGGTGTATTGAAGCGTATGCGGCTGACCTAAAATAAACATCACTAAATCGTTATTTATACCCCAAGCATGGTAGCCAACAGGTTCAATCCAATCAAAAATACGACTAGGCGGGCTTTGCGTATCAAGTGGATACTGCCACAACTTTTGTTTTGAATCGGCCTCTACAACAATGGCTGACAAACTTGTTTTATTAGGCATTAACGTTGGCGAATACTCACTGACAGGTGTATTTGTTAAGTTAGTTATTTCACGTGTTGTTAAATTGTAGTGTGCAATATCGGTTTGGCTTTGGTTATTAGTTATTACCTCATGGGTAAAGTATAAATCGTCATTAATTAAGTAAGGCTGGTTATTGTAACTTGTTTTGTCGCTTACTATGGTCACTTGAACACCATATGGCGTATTTAAATCAGCAAGTAATATTTGGCTTTTAGGCATGTTAGCGTGTGCACAACCTGCGGCTAACGCACTTAATGAAAAGAAGCTAAGTAATGGTTTTAAAAGTTTCATGCTTTCTCTCGTTTTAATTTTAAGCACCTCATGATAACGTTATTTGCTGATGGCGTCACTTGAGCTTAGTCAGTCAACACGTAAGATACCCAAACGACTTAAAAAAGTGTTAAGTTTAGTCTGGTTATATAGCCTGGTCCTGTCTCTTATACACATCTCCGAGCCCACGAGACGCTACGCTATCTC
>OLHL01001063.1_pt1 | contig 10614 bp, 10 predicted proteins | sample 1609441 | NCBI WGS metagenome assembly OLHL01 (sample SAMN05416833, study PRJEB24817) | seawater metagenome | isolation source: Sea water | place: Canada:Atlantic | collected 2013-07 | reverse complement strand
AGCGTCTCGTGGGCTCGGAGATGTGTATAAGAGACAGTCACAAGACTCAGCCCCTAATTACGTGGCTAAACTGCCAGAAACCCTCGACGCTGTACCTAAGTTTGAAGCCTACCGCACCTTTAACAACAGACCTTACAAAGTCCTTGGCAAACATTATACGCCGATGACCTCAGGCAAAGGCTACGAAAAGGTGGGTTATGCCAGTTGGTATGGTCAGAAGTTTCATGGCCACCTTACGTCAAATGGTGAAACGTACAATATGTTTGCCATGAGTGCAGCACACAAAACCTTGCCTCTACCCTCTTTCGTGAGAGTGACAAACTTAGAGAATAATAAACAAGCTATTGTTCGTGTAAACGATCGGGGCCCCTTTCATGACAATAGGGTTATTGACTTGTCTTATGCCGCTGCGGTGAAGCTGGGCTATCACAGCAAAGGCACTGCAAAGGTAAAACTAGAGGTCATTCATTTCGATGAAGACAATAACGTCACGATAGGGAGTAATCCCACCGTCAGTTATGATGAATACTTGGGTATAGATGTTCCGGATAAGATTGCTACGAGTAAAATAGCACCAAGTGAGATGGCTCAGTCTGAAGTCGTAGAAGACACAGCACAACGCAATGATCAATCTACAGCCACCCAAAATGAAAGCCCCATCAACGCTGGCGGTATGTTTATTCAGGTTGCTGCCCTATCTAACGCAGAGAAGGCAAAATCTATCAGCAATGTGTTGTCTGCGTTATATCAGCTCCCCGCCCATCTTCCTGTAAGTAACAACATCTACAAACTTCAGCTTGGTCCTATTGAAGACGAACAAATGATTGAAGACGTGTTGAGTCAGCTTAAACAAAACGGCTACCCACATGCTTATGCAATAAGACAGCCTCAATAGCACTTTCATCGAAACTTTTTCGGTAAACCCTAGTCCTATGTTCAGCCTTGCGATAGACTTCGCTACTATTGTAATTTCTAGTGTAATTTCTATCGCAATTTCTATGACAATCTCTATCTGTCATTTTGATATGCAATTACTAATCGCTCTTGATGGGTAGTCTTAGTGGTGAGAACGTCAATCTAAGAGTAGCTGTAAACTCACACGGATATAACTCGGTAAAAGAAATAAACCATGCTAAAAATAATTAAACGCGCTAAAGCGCCTTCACTGTCATTTGCCTTCTTATTGCTTGGCGTATTTTTTAACATTGCTCACGCTGCTGTTGTTACCCCCCCAGCGCCTACTGTAGCCGCAGAAGGCTTTTTGCTTACTGATTTTGAAACAGGTCATGTTATTGCGGAAAAAAATGCTGATATGCAGCTCGCTCCAGCAAGTCTTACTAAAATAATGACTATCTACGTAATAGGTAAGGAACTTCAGTCTGGCAATATCAGCTTAGATGATGAAGTCACTATTTCAGAAAACGCATGGGCGAAGAAATTTCCAGATTCCTCGAAGATGTTTATCGAAGTAGGTACACAGGTTTCAGTAAGCGATCTACTCCGCGGTATTGTGGTGCAATCAGGTAATGACGCATGTGTGGCTATGGCAGAACATGTAGCAGGCTCTCAATCGGCCTTTGCAAGCATGATGAATGCACATTCTCAGGCCCTTGGATTAACCAGCACCAACTGGGTTAATGCACATGGTTTACACGACCCAGACCACTACACCACCCCCCGTGACATGGCAGTGCTATCTCGCGCACTTATTGCTGAAACGCCAGAAATGTACGCGATTTACAGCGAAAAAGAATTTACGTTTAACGGTATTAAGCAATATAACCGCAACAGCTTGTTGTGGGATAAAAGCCTCAATGTTGATGGTATCAAAACTGGACATACATCTGATGCTGGTTACAGCCTAATCACATCAGCAGAGCAAGGCGACATGCGCCTGATTTCAGTTGTTATGGGCACCGACAGCGAGCGAGCGCGTAAGGTTGAAAATAAGAAACTGCTTAAATACGGTTTCCGCTTTTTCGAAACCGTTATTCCTTATGAAGCAGGTCAGAGCTTTGTGGCACACCGAATTTACATGGGTGACAGAGAAACTGTAGACCTTGGAATTAATCAATCTACCCCCATTACCATTCCACGCGGTCAAGCTGAGAACCTAGAAGCTAATTTTGAGCTAGATAAAAAGCTTGAAGCACCACTGGCAAAAGGACAAGTTGTTGGAAAACTTTACCTTCAGCTTGGTGGTGAAGACGTAGCTAGCTATCCCCTTGTCACACTTCAAGAAGTGAAGGAAGGCAGCATGTTCAACCGCCTAAAAGATTACATAATGCTTCAAATTGGTTTTGACGACGAATAAATAATTGCGTTAACACCTAGTTGTGAAGCGGCCAGATTGATACAATCTGGCCGTTTTTTTATATAAAGTTTACATACCGAGAATATCGCATGGATACCCGTTTCGACGAACTGTTAGATTTTCCCACACATCAGACATTTAAAATAATGGGCGTTGCTCATGAAGACTTACCTGAACAGGTAATATCGTGCTTGCAGCAGCACGCACCTGGTGATTATGTGCCTGCAATAAAGCCTAGCAGCAAAGGCAGCTATCACTCATTGTCATTAAGCGTACGAGTAACCAGCAAAGAACATATGGAAACCATTTACACCGAGCTGGCTAAGCTAGAATTAGTTAGGGTTGTTCTGTAAGTGAGTACGCAAAATCAGGTTGCTAAAGCCAGCGATGACGTTAACTCGAAAAGTGACGTCATTATTCGCCAGTTGGGGCGTCAATCTTACGAACCAATTTGGCAAGCAATGCAGCGCTTTACTGATGAGCGTGACAATGACACTACTGATGAAATTTGGTTAGTGGAACACGACCCTGTGTTTACACAAGGTCAAGCTGGAAAAGCAGAACATATATTATTGCCTGGCGACATTCCTGTTGTACAAGTTGATAGAGGTGGTCAAGTCACCTATCACGGCCCAGGTCAGCAAGTAATTTACCTGCTTCTAAACATTAAACGTAGAAAATTAGGCGTAAGACATCTCGTCACCGCAATGGAAGAAGCGGTGGTAGGATTGCTAGCCCCCCATGATATTGCTGCTTATCCCAAGCCAGATGCACCAGGCGTTTACGTCAACGAGCAAAAGGTCTGCTCACTTGGCTTAAGAATACGTAATGGTTGCTCATTTCATGGACTAGCGTTAAATGTTAATATGGATTTATCACCGTTTCAGCGTATTAATCCATGCGGCTATGCAGGTATGGAAATGACGGACACCGCGCGTCTTAACGGTCCCGATTCGCTTGAACAGGCTGGCGATGAGCTTGTACGCTTATTACTAGAGGCGCTTTCCTTTACGGAAACAACATATAAAGAAGGTTTTGATGAGTAACGCACGACCTACAGCGGGGGTAAAACTCCGAGATGATGAAAAAGTAAAACACATTCCAATCACCATTGTTCCCACTGAAAAGGAAGAAATGCTGAGGAAGCCTGAGTGGATCAAGATTAAACTCCCCCGCTCTACGGAAAAAATTGATCACATCAAGCGTACGCTTAGAAAGAACAATCTGCACTCGGTTTGTGAAGAAGCAAGCTGTCCAAATTTAGCTGAGTGCTTTAATCATGGTACTGCAACGTTCATGATCTTGGGTGATATATGCACACGTCGCTGCCCGTTTTGCGATGTTGCTCACGGTAAGCCATTACCCCCAAGCGCTGAAGAGCCTGAAAAGCTAGCTAAAACCATTGCAGAGATGAACCTTCGCTATGTGGTTATTACGTCTGTTGACCGAGATGACCTACGCGATGGCGGTGCACAGCATTTTGTAGACTGCATTAATGCCATTCGAGAGCACAGCCCTACTACCACTATTGAAGTGCTAGTACCCGATTTCAGAGGGCGAATGGACCGTGCACTTGAGATATTTAAAAATGGTGAGCCTGATGTGTTCAATCACAATTTGGAAACCATTCCTCGCCTTTACCGCGAATGTCGTCCTGGTGCCAATTATCAGTGGTCGCTTGATTTGCTTAAGAAGTTTAAAGCGCAGCACCCTCACATTAAAACTAAGTCTGGTTTGATGATGGGTATGGGTGAGGAAAACGAAGAGATCCAAGGTGTATTAAGAGACCTTCGGGATCACGACGTTGATATGCTGACTCTAGGGCAATACCTACAGCCCAGCCGTCACCACTTTCCTGTGAAGCGATACGTGCACCCTACTGAGTTTGATGCTCTAGGTGATTACGCGAAAGAAATAGGATTTACCCACGCAGCGTGTGGTCCAATGGTACGTTCAAGTTACCATGCCGATCAGCAAGCTGCCGGTGTAGAAGTAAAATAGGCATATCTATGTCAATAAGAGGCGGCCGTTAATAGCGAGCCGCCTTTTTTGTATAACGAGTGACAAAGTATGGACGACTGCTAAAATGCAGCCACACTTATTTATCGCAAAAAACGCAAAAAGCAGACAACAGGGTATTCATGCGTAAACATATTTATATCGCCTATACAGGCGGCACCATAGGAATGAAGCCATCGAGTCAAGGGTATGTGCCTGCTGCTGGGTTTTTAACAGAAACTCTGGCGAAAATGCCTGAGTTTAACCGCAGTGAAATGCCGCTTTTTACTATTCATGAGTACGACAATTTAATCGACTCTTCGGATATGAGCCCATCGGATTGGCAGCGTATTGCAGACGATATAGCTGATAACTATAACGACTACGACGGCTTTATTATTTTGCATGGTACCGACACCATGGCCTACACGTCGTCTGCTTTAAGTTTTATGCTCGAAGACCTCGCTAAGCCGGTGATAGTGACTGGCTCTCAAATACCGCTGGCTGAACTGCGCTCAGATGGTCAGGTAAACCTGTTAAATGCCCTGTTTATTGCCGCCAACTTTCCTATCGCTGAAGTCGGGTTATTTTTTAACAATCGTTTACTACGCGGAAATCGCAGCCGTAAAGTAGATGCAGACGGCTTTAACGCATTTGACTCACCCAACTTCCCTCCTCTACTAGAGGCCGGAATAAATATTCGCCTTAAAGCAGGTGAATTAGCAAAAGCGTCAGATAAAAAGCTGACCGTTTCTAATGTATCCGCTCAGCCCATTGGCATGGTGAGCCTGTATCCGGGAATTGCGCCTGAAGTCATTAAAAATACGCTGCAGCAACCGGTTAATGCACTCATACTATTAAGTTATGGTGTGGGGAATGCACCTCAAAATCCAAAACTGATTGAGCAGTTGCAATACGCTAAATCTAGAGAAATACCGGTAGTTAACTGCACACAATGCATTCGCGGTAGAGTAAACATGGGTGGGTATGCCACCGGCCATGGTCTTCAAGAGGTTGGCGTGCTTTCGGGCAGTGACATGACCCCCGAGGCTGCACTAGCAAAGCTGCATTATTTATTAAGTAAAAATCTCTCGTTTGAACAAATCAATTTACTGCTCACCGCCAACCTGCGCGGCGAGTTAAGCGAATAAGGTACTAAATTTTGACACAAAGTTATTCTGGTGCATTACGAAAAATGCGTACTCATGCATTTGATAATAGTGAAGTTTGCTATGAACTCCCTATTGGAGATAGCAGCGTAGACATGAACGCACTGATAGGACGGGAGATTTCATTGTCCTTTAACAATGAAATTCACTGTGTTCACTGCAGCCGAAAAACCAAAAAGAGTTTCAACCAGGGTTATTGCTACCCTTGCCTAATTTCACTTGCTCAGTGCGACAGCTGTATTATAAAACCTGAAAAGTGCCACTACCACGAAGGTACGTGTCGCGAGCCAGAATGGGGAGAGGCCCACTGCTTTAACGAACACTTTGTCTACTTAGCTAATACTGGCAACGTGAAAGTGGGTATTACCCGAGAGATAACCGAATCTGTCTCGCCTCGCTGGATGGACCAAGGCGCAACGCAAGCTACGGTTATGTTGCGCGTTCCAGACAGGTTAACTAGCGGGCTTGTGGAAACGTTATGCAAAAACCATATTGCCGATAAAACTAACTGGCGCACCATGCTAAAAGGCAAGCCAGAAGAAGTGGATTTAATAGCAGTTAAACACGAGCTCATGGAAAAAATTTCCGATGAACTTGCTGCGCTAAAACAAGAAAAAGGGCTTCAAGCTGTTTCTGAGGTAGAGTCGAAAGTACATCAAATCAACTTTCCGGTAGACACCTACCCAGAAAAAATAAAATCGATTAATCTCGACAAAACCCCTGACTTTTCTGGTGAGCTTAAGGGTATTAAAGGGCAATACTGGATGCTTGATGGCGACAGGGTTATCAACATCCGAAAATTTGCTGGCTATAACGTCACGCTTCAAGTTTTCTAACGCCTTATCTTAAAGAAGCCGCAAAGAAAATTAACTGATAAAGGGCGCACGCAATGTGCGCCTTTACATTTATCTAAAGTAGCTAGTGCTTTTCATTAACTCCAATGCTCAAAAAACGCAGTAGTGTCACGTTCTGGCTTTGGTGCTGGCTCGAAAGCTGGGGTACCTAAATACAAAAAACCAACGAGTTCGTCTTCTTCTGACATCCCCAGCCCACTTTTGACAACGGGACACTGTGTATAACTACCGGTGCGCCACATTCCGTTAAACCCTTGTGCTACAGCCGCCATCTGCATGGCCATAACACCACAAGAGGCAGACGCTATCTGCTCAACACGAGGGACTTTTTCGTGCTCTTTATATTGTGCAATGGCAACTATGACCATAGGCGCACGCAAAGGAAGTTGTGGCGCTCTATCTATTTCTTTCTGACTTTTGTCGTTTTCAATCGCAGACGTTTCAAAAAGTGACCCAAGCTTGTTTAACCCTTCACCTTGGCATACCACAAATCGCCATGGGGTAAGGCAAGCATGATCAGGGGCACGTAATGCCGCTTGCATAATGTTTTCCAGCGCATCTCCACTTGGAGCAGGCTCGTTTAAGCGTGGCTGAGAGCTTCGATTAAGCAGTAGAGTTAGTGCATCCACTTTGGGGCCTCCTTGATGACGCCTCATTCAAATAAGATATTGATGAGCTGTGGCGTCAGTATTTTGATAAAGAAACTAATTCGTTTATGCGTCAATCTTACGGAGGACAGACGCGCCTGTCGACCCTAACCACCCTGTTTGACATTAAAGAAAGTCATTTAATCGCAATGCAATATATCAATGACGAATTCTGCGATATTTTAAAGAGTGTACTGCGAAGAGTCTGTGTGCTTGTGTAATCCTTTTATTGTCAGATTACGTATTTTTAATATTCACAATACACTGCAAATAAGGAGATTAAGATTTTGAACAAGTCATCTAATACAACTCCTAATGCTTCTCCATTGTCTCGTTTGATGAAAAAAGGCCAGTCAAAAACAGGTTATAAATCAACCTCTGGAAACTTGCTTATGCAGATGAGTGAAAATGACCACAAGCGAATTGCGAAACTTATCGCTACTTGGCTAGAACGAGACAAATAATCATAGCGCAGATGTTACGACTTACTTTTTATTCGTCCTGGTTACAAAAAATTACAATTAACTTAGCGATCTTATGCTAAACAGGTAACATAATGAAATTAACGTAGTTAGATTTACCATCACACGTAACGCTCTAACTTTATAAGACAGTCAAACTTTAAAAGACAATCACACTTTTGAAAAAGGTAGTAAAATATGGCGGCCAAAGGAAATTGGACTAAATCCTTGTTTATTGGCTTGTGGACGGTACTGAACTTCACCCGCAAACTTTTCTTCAACGTAATATTCATTGTAATTTTCGTTGGCATAATCATGGCCATCGCGAACCAAGACGGTGAGCAGCTAACAGTCAAATCCGATAGTGCGCTATACCTCACACTTAATGGCCAGCTGGTGATTGAAAAAGAGAGCGTTGACCCCTTCGAGCAGTTTTTGCAAGAGTCATTAGGCAGCGAACCCGACAATCCAGAAGTGCTAGTACGTGATGTTGTAGACGTGCTTGAAAACGCGGCACAAGACAGAAGAATTAAAGCACTCGTACTAGACCTACAAGGACTTACGGGTGGTGGACTAGACAAGCTTCGCGTTGTTGCCCAGGCCATAGAGGCATTTAAAGAATCTGAAAAGCCTGTTTACGCAATAGGCGACTATTACTCTCAGGATCAATACTACTTAGCAGCTCAAGCTGACAAGGTTTACCTTAATCCTATGGGCGGCCTGTTGCTTGAGGGTTACGGCCGTTACGGTATGTATTTTAAAGACATGCTAGACAAGCTCAAAGTGACTACGCATATATTCAGAGTGGGCACATACAAGTCGGCAGTCGAGCCGGTCATGAGAAATGACATGTCTGCTGAAGCAAAAGAAGCAGAAAAGCAGTGGTTAGACGGGTATTGGAAGCAGTATAAAGAAGATGTTGCAGCCGCTCGCGGTATAGACGTCACTAACTTCGATGAAACAGCTAACGAATTGCTGTCTAAGTTTGAGGCTGCTGGAGGCGATTTCGCTCAATATGCCCTGGATAACAATTGGGTAGATGCACTTAAAACCCGTGAAGAAGTAAGACAAGAGCTTATCGAATTAGTGGGTGAAGGTGATAACCAGCAGGGAATCAACCTAACGGCCTTTAACACCTATTTGAAAGTTATTAATCCGCCGATGCCTAAGATCAATAATGATATGGACAAGGTGGCAATCGTAGTGGCAAAAGGTACCATTTTAGACGGTAATCAAAAAGCCGGTACGATTGGTGGCGACAGCACAGCCCGTTTACTGCGTCAGGCTCGCTTAGACGACAATATCAAAGCTGTAGTGCTTCAAATAGACTCACCAGGCGGCAGTGCTTTTGCCTCAGAAGTGATTCGCCAAGAAATATTACAACTGCGCCAAGCGGGCAAGCCGGTTATCTCTTCAATGAGTACGTATGCAGCATCTGGCGGTTACTGGATTGCAGCAAGCACTGATAAGATTATTGCAAGTCCGAGCACAATCACAGGGTCAATTGGTGTGTTTGGTATGTTTATGACGTATGAAAATTCACTAGACTATTTAGGCATACACAGCGATGGCGTTGGCTCTACTGACATTGCAGGCTTATCGCCAGCAAGAGCCCTGTCTCCGGCGTTTGGACAAATCCTTCAGCGCAATGTGGAAAACACCTACGGAAACTTTCTATCATTAGTAGCAAACGCTAGGGATATGACTGTTGAAGAAGTCGACACTGTTGCTCAGGGGCGCGTGTGGATTGGTGAAGATGCATTAGAGTTAGGTCTTGTTGATGAGCTTGGTGAACTTGATGATGCAGTAGCAACTGCTGCTGAATTCGCTGAACTAGAAAACTACGACACCGTGTATGTGCAGCGTAGCCTTTCTGCTCAAGAACTGTTTTGGAAAGAGTTCTTTGGTCAGGCTATGACATTTGTTGGTAAATGGCAGTTCGCTAACAGCAACTCTGCACTTATCAATGAATTTAAACGCGTTATGGGTGAGTTTAATACCCTCAATGAGCTTAACGATCCAAAAGGCACGTACATATTGTGCTTACCCTGCGATGTGAGATAATCATTAACTTATTCTACCTCACAATGCTTTGAGAAAACGCCGCTTGATACGGCGTTTTTTTATAGATGTACTTTTTTCAATTTTATTTTTATTTAACTCTGCCTTCGGTACTCACTTTGTGGCAGCGTACCGAATTGAAAGCCTGTGATTAAAAAGGACAATTGCCATCGCTACTCGTGACTTATCTGAGCAACAGCAACAAGAAATTCATGCTGCGCTAACCGCTTGTTATGACAAAGCTGATGACTATTTTAACAGGAAATTCGTGCGCCCTCACCTGTCATTTCGACGCTCTGGTAAAAACGCTGGCACGGCATTCCTGCAACAAAATAGAATTAATCTGCACCCATTGCTGTTTAAGCAAAACCAGCAGGCATTTTTAGAAGAAGTGATACCTCATGAAGTAAGCCATCTTCTGGTTTGGACTTTGTTCGGAAGGGTTAAACCTCACGGTAACGAGTGGCAGAGCATTATGATTGAGGTATTTGGATGTGAGGCAAAAACAACGCATAGCTTTGATATCAAAGCGGTGACGAACACCGTGGCTTATTCCTGTGACTGCAGTGAGCATGCCCTGTCAATGCGACGCCATAAAAGTATTATCACCGGTACACGCTATCGCTGTAGAAAGTGTAATACAGAACTCAGCCAGAATTAATTAAACCAATTCTCGGTAAACGCATTGTCTAAGTCTTTAAACGCTGTTTTAAGTAACTGCGCTAGTTCTTTATATTTTGGCTTTGATTTAACTGAAGCGACTTTACAGCCCTGTGAGCGCATTGAAGAATGTATTTCTTGATACCAACTGTTTAACTGGGGCGGTAAATATTGGTCAGAGCGATGGCCTAACCACAGCAAGCCTTGAATGGGGAGACTAAGAAAAAACATGCCCATGGCAATAGTCTGTGGAATAAACTGCGTACCTAAGTTTTGAAGCAATAGCAAACATATCACCATGGTGGCTGGTGGCATGGTCTTTATAGCGAATTTAGTGGCAGCCACAACTCTGCACTCTGGGAAAAAACCATACAGCTCTTTCCTCATGGGCCATGTTTTCATGCTGTCTCTTATACACATCTCCGAGCCCACGAGACGCTACGCTATCTC
>OLHL01001062.1_pt1 | contig 10622 bp, 7 predicted proteins | sample 1609441 | NCBI WGS metagenome assembly OLHL01 (sample SAMN05416833, study PRJEB24817) | seawater metagenome | isolation source: Sea water | place: Canada:Atlantic | collected 2013-07 | reverse complement strand
CGAGATAGCGTAGCGTCTCGTGGGCTCGGAGATGTGTATAAGAGACAGGTACGAAAGTACGGGGCTTTTTTGATCTAGGTTGTTGTATCAAATTAGCGGAACACGCTGGCGTATCCCTGCGGTTGCACCGCGCGTTACAATCCCGGGTCGAGGCACCATTATTGAAGCCCTGTACGAAAGTACGGGGCTTTTTTGGTTCTGGTGATTGTAAAAGCTCAGGAACACGCTGGCGTATCCCTGCGGATGCTCCGCGCGTTGCAATCCCGGGTCGAGGCACCATCATTGAAGCCCTTTACGAAAGTACGGGGCTTTTCGTTAATTTAAGCTGCTATATCAATGTAGATGAAAGCGCTGAAATGTCCGATGCGTTCAACGTTACTACTGCTCATTACGAGTAAAATTTCAATTCCTTAGTCTTGCCTCATATTACCTTCCCACTATCGACCACGCTCTTGTTATCCAAACTCTTGCATCTTTCGAAAATGTTTTTTAGTCAGTCTTTAATCAATTTACCTTAAAATGTCGCTATTGTCATTATTGGCGTAAAACAACTAAATTACACAAATGTGAACAAAAGTATAATGGTAGAAGTTGTATTTTAAATCCATACTTCGATTGTTATTTAAACAAACCGCCTGAAATGGTGGGTCGTGAGGTATTGATGTGGCTGCTATCGCTTATAGTTTTTTTGACGCAATGATGTCAAAAAAGAGTACCGCCTTTGTAACATCGTTCTTGTTGATGCTCGCAAGTTGGGGTCTTGAATTCTCACAGATAAATCACCTTGGCTTAGTGTTCAGTTCATGCTGTGTGATTTACCTTTTAATGGTGCTTCAGCAATCTGATGCAGCACCTAAAAATAGGAGCGCAGGAAGTCAGGTAGTGAATAACAGCGATGAGTCAACGGCGGCTGAATTTGAGGAGAAGCGCCATGGGAAAAATGGCCATCAATTACAAGACACGCTTTATGATGTGAAAGACACCTTATCGGTGACTTCTTCAAATATAACTGACATTCTCACTACACAAAACGACGCGGTTACTACCTTAAGTGATGCGTTTCTGAGCCTACAATCACTGCTCTCGCAACAAGAGTCCAGTATCCACAAATTGTTAAAAGATGATCAAAGCAGTGACCTTCCATACGCAGAGAAAATGCGTTCTTTTGCCAGTGATACAGATAGTACGTTGACTAGCTTCATAGAATCTACGGAAGCAATGACTCAGTCTACGAAGTCACTTGAAAGCCAAGTTCAAACTATTCAACAAGCAATGCCCACGGTAATCGACGCCTTAGGAGGTATTGATGGCATTGCAGCACAAACCAATCTTCTTGCGCTGAATGCTGCGATTGAAGCCGCTCGTGCGGGAGAAGCCGGACGAGGGTTTGCGGTGGTAGCAGACGAGGTAAGAGCGCTGTCAACTCGCTCCACCCAGTTTAGCGACGTGATCAAAAAGCAAATCGAGAACATCAAATCATTGATCGATCAGCTTACTGAGACAGCTGAGTTCGTAGCATCGCAAGATATTTCCCACGTTGTTAAAGCTAAAGACGGCATAAGTTTAGAGCTTAGTGGGATCATTCGAAAAGCAGAGTCTGACATTCAAAATGCCGATGGGCTAGAAACAATCAGGCAGAAGCTGGCCGATGCAACAAACAGCGCAATTCGGGGTATGCAGTTTGGTGATATCAATAGCCAGAATTTAATTTATACGCAAGAAATTATCAGTTTTGTTACTGAACAGCTCGATTTGCTGTCTGCTGACAACGTCGAAGAAGTTCGAAATAGATTAATAAACTATAAAGACTCTTTGGCGCAGAGGGGGCAGGCTGACCACAATCCCGTATCAGCCACATCCATAGATGCAGGCGATATCGAGCTGTTTTAAAAGCGGCCCCTAGTTAGTTGTTATATCGCGATACGATTTTTTACAAGCAGTAACGGCATTCTCAGCATGCCTATTCAATGAAAAACAGTGCAAAGGTGAATACACAATGAGCAAAAATATATTGGTTGTCGATGATTCTGTTTCTATTCGTCAAATGGTTGAAATGACGCTTAAGTCAGCAAATTATCAAGTCACCACTGCGCAAGATGGACAAGACGCTTTGGAGAAGTGTAGAGGGGCAAGCTTTGATTTTGTACTAACCGATCAAAATATGCCCCGTATGGATGGTTTGTCTTTAGTGAAATCACTTAGAGGGTTAACTGATTTTAGGTCTACTCCCATTGTCATGCTCACTACTGAGGCGGGCGATGAAATGAAAGCAAAAGGAAAAGCTGCGGGTGCCACAGGATGGATGGTTAAGCCGTTTGATCCAAACAAGTTACTTGATGTGATGAAACGAGTTCTTGGTTAAGCGATATTTTTCTTTTTAACGTCGTTAGGAGCAATCTCTTATGACAATAGATGTAACCCAGTTTCATGACGTATTTTTTGAAGAAAGTGATGAACATCTTCAAGACATGGAGCAGTTGTTAATGACGCTTGACGTAGACTGTCCTGACCAAGAGCAGCTTAACAGTATATTCAGAGCGGCCCACTCTATTAAAGGTGGCAGTGGTATTTTTAATTTCGACGCCTTAATGAATCTCACTCATGTGATGGAGAATCTATTAGATAAAGCGAGAAATCAGGAAATCCACGTTACCACTGACATAGTAGATGTATTTTTACAAACGCTGGACGTTTTGAAAGACACCTTATCTGCCTATAAAGAAAAGACTGATCTCCCGCAAGCGCAGATAGATGCAAGTATCAAAGTGCTAGAAGACACACTGGCACAAGCATCACAAAGCAGTGTATCTGACCATAGTGACGTTCCCGAATGCACCAATGACACTAATACTGACGAGATTGATGGATTTGGCTTCTTTGATGATGACGACGATTACGGCGTTATCAATAAAGTGTCTGAGGATGATTTGGATATAGATGCTGAAATAGCTGGCTTTGGTTTTTTTGATGATGAACCTAATGAAGCCGAAGGGCAGCTGGAGGTTTCGGATAAAGAAATTAATGAACCAGAGCAGGTTGAAAAAAACGAAGTCGTTGATGAAGGGTTTGGTTTTTTTGAGCCAGAGAATCTCCCCGTTGCTCCCCCTATAAAAAGCGAGGAGGCGAAAACCCCTTCGCAACCTATTGTTAAACCTGTGAAGCCAAAGCCTAAAGCTGCTGCAAAAGAGGCGGCATCGATACGAGTAGATACTACCAAAATTGACGCTATGGTTAACTTAGTCGGTGAGTTAGTTATTACTCAGTCAATGCTTTCAAATGTGGGGCAGGAAGTAGAAGGGCAGATAGGCGAGCGACTGCAGCTAGCGATAGATGAGCTTCAGCGTAATACCCGAGAAATTCAAGAGTCGGTGATGTCTATGCGGATGTTACCAATAAACATGACGTTTAATCGTTTCCCAAGAGTGGTACGAGATTTATCAACCAAGCTAGGTAAGCAGGTTGATTTAGTTATCCAAGGTGGCAACACCGAAATTGATAAAAGCTTAATTGAAAAGCTGGTCGACCCACTCACTCATTTAGTTCGAAACAGTATCGATCACGGAATTGAAACTCCTGAAAAACGTATTACTAGCGGAAAATCCGAGAAAGGTACTGTGATCCTTAGTGCAGAGCAAAAAGGCAGTAGCATCATCATAGGTATCATCGACGACGGGGCCGGTTTAGACAAAGAACGTATATTACAAAAAGCTTCGCAAAATGGGTTACCTGTATCTCCCGATATGCCCGACAGCGAGATATGGCAACTTATCTTCCAGGCCGGCTTTTCTACAGCCGAAGAAGTGACTGATGTGTCAGGCCGCGGTGTAGGTATGGACGTGGTACGCCGAAACATTGAGTCCATCGGTGGTCGAATAGAAATAGAATCATCAAAGGGCGAGGGCTCTGCTTTTTACATCCATTTGCCGCTAACACTCGCCATAGTTGATGGCATGTGTGTGTCAGTAGGTCAGCAAATATTTGTTATACCACTTCTCAATGTCATTGAGTCATTTCAACCTACATCATCGCAACTGAAGACACTTGGCAATGAGCAAGTGCTGTGGATTCGAGATCGTTATTGGCCCTTAGTTTCCCTAACCCAATTAATGGAAGTCGATGATGGCGTCACTGAGCCTACCCAAGGCATTGTTGTGCTACTTGAGAGCAGTAAAAAGCGCTACGGCGTTCTGGTTGACTCTCTTGTCGGACAGCAACAGGTGGTGATTAAAAGCCTAGAACAGCATTACAAAAAAGTCGCAGGTATTGCCGGCGCAACCATTATGGGCGACGGCAAAGTTGCCATGATCATCGATGCCGATTCCGTGGCAGTTAATTGCGCCACTGTAAAAAATAGCGAGGTTTCAGTATGAGTGAAGCAGTACTTCAGCAGGCTGTAAGTGCGTCTAAAGAAAGCGAGTTTTTAAGTTTTATATTAGGCGAAGAGCACTATGCACTGGACATTACAACGGTTAAAGAAATACGCGGTTATGAGCAGGTAACAAAAATTGCTAATGCACCCTCTTTTATCAAGGGCGTGATTAACTTGCGAGGCGATATTGTTCCAATAGTAGATTTACGTTTGAAATTTAACGTGGGTGAAGCGACTTATAATCAATTCACTATCGTCATTATGTTGAACGTACATGACCGCATTGTGGGAATAGTAGTAGACGGCGTTTCAGATGTGATAAGACTCTCTGAAGGGGACATACTTCCTCCGCCGGAATTTGGTGTTTCTTTTGATAGTAAATACTTACACGGGTTGGCTGACATTGATGAAAATATGGTGATTTTAGTCAACATAGAAAGCCTTATCACTAGTAATGAATTAGGTCTAGTAGAGACAAAAACAGCATCGGTAGAGGAAGAGTAAAATGGGTATCATGACGTGGCTAGAAGACTTCACTAAGGCAACGGATGCCAATCAGGCACTAAGAAACAAGCAGGCTCTTGATGCAACAACGTGTTGCATAATGATGGCAGATGCTGAACGTAATATCATTTTTGCAAACAAATCAGTAAAAGATTTGTTGAAAGCAAATGAGAAAAAAATGCAAGAGTTACTACCCAGCTTTTCCGCAGACAATCTCGAAGGTCAGAATATCGACCAGTTTCACAAAAAACCATCTCATCAGCGAAATATGCTGGCCGAGCTTAAGTCGACAATAACGTCAAGCATCAAGATTGGCGATTTAAACTTTCAGCTTACGCTCACTCCTATGTTTGACCAAGAGCAAAACAACATAGGTACTATGGTTGAATGGATTGACCAATCTGAAATTCTCATCAAAAGCACCATGCTAAACGCTTTGGACAAAGCGCAAGCGGTTATTGAGTTTACACCCGATGGCATCATTCAAAACGCGAATGACAATTTTCTCAATACGCTAGGCTACTCGCTCAATGAGATAGTGGGCAATCATCATAAAATGTTTTGTGATAGTGAGTACGTTCGCTCAGAGGAGTACACGGAGTTTTGGCGCTCTCTGAATACAGGGAAACTGCATAGTGGTGAGTTTTGTCGTTTTAATAAAATGGGCCGTGAAGTGTGGATACAAGCTTCGTACAACCCAGTATTTGACGATGATGGAAACGTCATTCGGGTAGTAAAATTTGCTACTGACATTACCGCATCCAAACTCAAAAGTTCTAATTACGAAGGCCAAATTAAAGCGATAAATAAAGCCCAAGCAGTAATAGAGTTTGACTTAGACGGGTATATATTAACGGCCAACGAAAACTTCTTAAACACGGTAGGTTACAGGTTAGAAGAGGTGCAAGGTAAGCACCACAGTATGTTTGTGAAAGATGACTACAAACGTTCCACTGAATATGCACAGTTTTGGGAACAGTTGCGACAGGGCTCCATGTTTAATGATGAGTTTGAGCGAGTGGGGAAAGAAGGCAAGTCAGTGTGGATCCAAGCATCTTACAATCCAATAATTGATCAAAATGGTCGCCCATACAAAGTGGTGAAATTTGCTTTAGATATTACAGGCCGCAAGCAAGCAATTAGTGATATCAGACATGCGATGAACGAACTGGCTCAGGGTAATTTAGATTGCAAAATTGAACATGAATTTGAGGATGAGTTCCAAGACTTAGGCAATTCGATTAACCGTTTTATCGGTGATATGCGTCGTATTATAGGCACAATCAATGATGTGATGAGCAGGCTGTCTAATGGCGACCTTACCGCCGTTATCGAAGACGAATTTGAAGGTGAATTCCAAGTTTTAGGTGATGCGATTAATCAATTCGTTAATCAAATGTCAGGCACCATCGGCTCTATTTACGAGGCGGTAGAAACAATCACAACAGCATCTTCTGAAATTGCTACCGGCAACTCTGATTTGTCTAGTCGCACCGAACAGCAAGCATCAAGTTTAGAAGAAACCGCATCTAGTATGGAGGAGCTCACAGGTACCGTGAAGCTTAATGCTGAAAATGCTGAGCAGGCAAATGCGCTTGCGTCGCAAAGTTGTGACATCGCGACCAAAGGCGGCGACCTTATCCGACAGGTAGTTGATACCATGTCATCTATCAATGCATCTGCTCAAGAGATTTCAGACATCATAGGTGTAATCGACGGTATAGCGTTTCAAACCAACATACTTGCGCTAAATGCCGCGGTTGAGGCCGCAAGAGCGGGAGAGCAAGGAAGAGGGTTCGCAGTAGTTGCCTCAGAAGTAAGAAGCTTAGCTCAACGTTCAGCAGAAGCAGCTAAAGAAATTAAGGAGCTTATTTCAGGCTCGGTAAGCAAAATTGATGGCGGCAATAAGTTAGTCAATCAGTCTGGCGACACAATGGAAGAAGTTGTCACCTCAATTAAACGCGTCAACGATATTATGTCTGAAATTGCTGCTGCAAGCTCAGAACAAGCCTCAGGTATTGAAGAGGTGAGCAAAGCGGTAGTGCAAATGGATGAAATGACTCAGCAGAACGCTGCGTTAGTTGAGGAGGCCGCTGCGGCAGCTGAAAGCTTGCAACAGCAGGCCAGTGGATTGTCAGAGCGTGTAGCCACGTTCAAAATAGGTGAATCTCACAAGACACAGCAACAGCCTGTGCCTACAGCAAGGCTCTCTCACCAATCCCACAGAACGGCATCGGTTGCTTCGCTAACTAATCACAGAGCGCTACAACCTAAAGTACCCAGCAGCGATGAGTGGGAATCGTTCTAAAACATAAAGCGGCTGTCCTTCGGGGAGTCGCTTTTTTATTGTGTTTATCGAAACAAATTAATAAGGCTAAATTATGGGTGTTTTTAATCTTTTTCAAAATGACGAACTTATCGCTGCACAAAGCTTAACTAGATTCCAAGAGCAAGCGTTAAGTGAAAGTAGCGCGTGTTTGATGTTGGTAGATGAGAGTGGGGCGATAACGTTTGCGAACAAGGCATTTTTTAAACTGGCAGAAGAATACGCTGCTAAGTTTAGAGAGCATTTGCCCTCAATTAACTTCCACTCATTAAACGGAATGGCATTATGTTCATTTTTTGCTAACCATAAAGAGTTGAGCTCTCGCTTTGAACATTGCCATACAAAAGACACCTTTCTGCTGCCTATTGGAGAGCTGATATTTACATTGAATGTCTCTGTTATTAATAGTTTAGAAGGAGAGAAGCTCGGTTATATGGTTGAGTGGGTCAACGATCAAGAACTTCAGTATAAAACTGGCCTATTAAATGGACTGGACAGAAGCCAAGCCATAATTGCTTTTACTCCCGATGGGATAGTGGAAGATGTAAACGATAACTTCTTGCAAGCCACTGGATATACAAAAGACGAGCTAATAGGCCGGCACCATCGACTATTCGTTACTACCGAGTATGGTGTGTCTGAGGAATATAAGCATTTTTGGGCACAGCTTCGAAGTGGCGAAAAAAATACCGGTGAGTATTGTAGAGTTGCAAAAAGTGGTGACAAAATCTGGATCCAGGCATCTTACAATCCTATTTATGACAAGCTGGGGAACATTGTTCGAGTAGTTAAGTTTGCAACCGTGATAACAGAGCAAAAACGCAAAAACGCGAATTACGAAGGGCAAATCAATGCAATAGGTAAGTCACTAGCAGTTATTGAATTTGATCTTCAAGGTAATATCCTTTTTGCCAATGAAAACTTCTGTTCAACCACAGGGTATGACCTGGGTGAAATAAAAGGCCAGCACCACAGTATCTTTGTTGAGCCTAACTATAGAATGAGCCCAGAATATGCTGCATTTTGGCGAGACTTAAAAAAAGGGAATTATAAGTCTGGTGAGTTTAAACGAATAAGAAAAGACGGCAGCGAGCTTTGGATTCAAGCGTCTTACAACCCAATATTCGATGAATTTGGTAACCCAGTTAAAGTAGTAAAATACGCGTCAGATGTGACAGAGCAAAAAATGCAAAATGCGTTTAATTTGGGACAAATTAACGCTATAGGCAAATCTCAGGCCGTCATCGAGTTCGATACGTACGGAAATATTATTACTGCAAACGATAATTTCCTCGCAACCGTTGGTTATGCCCTCGAGGATATCGTAGGCAAGCATCATTCTATCTTTGTTACCGAGACTGAGCGTGATTCTGAAGACTATCGCACATTTTGGGAAAAGCTAGCTCAGGGGCAGTTTTATTCTGGCGAGTTTCATCGCGTTGCTAAGGATGGTTCAGACATATGGATTCAAGCAACATATAACCCGATTTTAGACGTCAATGGTAAGCCGATTAAGGTTGTTAAGTACGCGAGTAACATTACTGAACAAAAAGTACAAAACGCTTATTTCGAGGGGCAGTTGGAGGCTATTGGAAAGTCTCAGGCAGTAATAGAATTCAATATGGATGGAATTATTCAGACTGCCAACGATAACTTCCTTCAAACCCTTGGTTACACCCTGGATGAAATAAAGGGTAAACATCACAGTATGTTTGTTGATGCTAGCTATCGTTCAACCCATGAGTATGCAGCATTTTGGGAGTCGCTGAGAGAAGGCACCTTTTCAAGTGGAGAGTACAAACGAATAGGTAAAAACGGAAAGGAGATCTTCATTCAAGCAACCTATAACCCAATCCTAGATCACAATGGAAAACCATTTAGGGTGGTCAAGTTTGCGACAGATATTACTGGCAGAACTCAGGCGGTAGATGAAATTAAGCACGTGATGGAACGATTGACGGAAGGCGATTTGACGGTAAGTATCGAGCATGCGCTTGAAGGCGAGTTTAAAGTGCTTGGTGGTTCAATAAACCAGTTTATCGAAGAAATGCGAGGCACAATTCTAAACATCAATTCTGCTGTTGAGACAATTAATACCGCTTCAAGTGAAATTGCCTTAGGTAACTCAGACCTCTCGTCACGCACAGAGCAACAGGCTTCAAGTTTGGAAGAAACCGCATCCAGTATGGAAGAGTTGACTAGCACAGTTAAGCTAAACGCAGAAAATGCTGAGCAAGCTAATGCACTTGCGGCACAAGCAAGCCAAATTGCAACTGAGGGCGGAGATGTCATTGGTAAAGTAGTTAATACAATGACGCTTATCAATGATTCAGCTCAGGAGATTTCAGATATCATTGGTGTGATTGACGGCATTGCATTTCAAACAAACATATTAGCATTGAATGCAGCGGTAGAGGCCGCAAGGGCTGGAGAACAAGGCCGTGGGTTTGCTGTTGTTGCCTCTGAAGTCAGAAGCCTTGCTCAACGGTCTGCTGAAGCCGCGAAAGATATCAAGGAACTCATTTCCGACTCGGTGAGTAAAATTGCCAGTGGAAACGAGTTGGTCGTTAAATCAGGCGACACAATGGGCGAAGTCGTCACCGCTATTAAGCGCGTAAACGATATCATGTCAGAAATCGCGGCTGCGTCATCTGAACAAGCTGCAGGGATTGAGGAAGTCAGTCGAGCAGTGGTTCAAATGGACGAAATGACACAACAAAATGCAGCGTTAGTGGAAGAGGCTGCAGCTGCATCAGATAGCTTAAAGCTTCAATCCGCAGAGTTGAGCGATCGCGTTGCTGTATTTGAAATAGAAAAGGGCACAAGTAAAGGGCATCAATCTAATGGTTTGGCAGATCATCGAACGCGTTTAGGTTTAACACCAAGAGCCGTCTCCAATACGCTAAAACATCGTACGAATACGGTAAACAATAGTGGGGTATTGTCTCCTGCATTGCCAAAAGATGGTGAGTGGGAGTCTTTTTGATGGGAGCCATGCCACCTAGAATGGCATCGACACGGGAGTTCGCCTTTGAAAGGGCGGACTTCCTTAAAGTGCAACAAATGCTATTTAAAAAAGCGGGTATTAAACTAACCGATGCAAAAGAGGCAATGGTTTATAGTCGCTTAGCGAGGCGAATAAGAGCGAAGGGTTTGTTGAGCTTTAGTGAATATTTAGCCGTTGTGAATAGTTCTGAGAATGAGCTAGAGCAATTTATAAATGCGTTGACGACCAACCTAACATCGTTTTTTAGAGAGCCTCACCATTTTACTGCACTGGCTGATTACCTAAGAGATAACCCGCAGGTTACCACAATTTGGTGTGCTGCAAGCTCCACAGGCGAAGAGCCTTATTCAATTGCGATGGTTGTTGCAGCTGTCTCTTATACACATCTCCGAGCCCACGAGACGCTACGCTATCTC
>OLHL01001058.1_pt1 | contig 10672 bp, 6 predicted proteins | sample 1609441 | NCBI WGS metagenome assembly OLHL01 (sample SAMN05416833, study PRJEB24817) | seawater metagenome | isolation source: Sea water | place: Canada:Atlantic | collected 2013-07 | reverse complement strand
GCTTGCGGATGATCTTGCCCGACCGCGTCCCGATGGACCGCGCGGCGAGGATGAACTCGCGCTCTTTCAGCGCCAGAATGTCGCCGCGCACGATCCGCGCGGTCTGCATCCACGAGGTCAGCCCGATGATGCCGACGATCAGGATGAACATCCCGCCTTCGGGGCCAAAGCGTGCGTTGAGCGGTTGGCGGAACAGGGTCACCGCCAGCAGCGTCAGCGGCAGGATCGGCAGCGACAGAACCAGATCGGTAAAGCGCATCAGCCAGAAATCGAGCCGTTTGAAATAGCCCGAGATGACGCCGATGGCCGAACCGATGACCAGCGCCAGTCCCATGGCCAGCCAGCCCACCGCCATAGACACGCGCCCGCCGGCGATCATCTGTGCCATGATATCACGGCCCAGCTGGTCGGTGCCAAAGGGATGTGCCCAACCGGCCTTGGCCTCGCTGTCGAACAGCAGTTGATACACGGGGCGCCAGTTCTTGTTGCGGATATCCAACGCCTTGGGGTCGACATCCCAAAGGTAGGGGCCGAACAACACCGCGAGGGTGATGAACAGCAGGAAGCCTCCGCCAAAGACAGCGCCCTTGTGCTTGCGGAACTGCTGCCAGACGTCGATCCACTGGCTGCGCGGCGGCTTTTGCGGCTCTTTATCGACCAGCGCGCCATAGAGTTCGATGTCGGCCTCGATCGGGCTTGCGGGGGTGGCTTGCTCAGTCATAGCGGATCCTTGGGTCAAGCAGGCCGTATAGAACATCGGCAATCAGGTTGAACAGAACGATGAGGATGGCGAAGATAAAGGTCAGCGTCATCACCATCGGCAGGTCGTTGGCAAAAAGCGCGGTCAGCAGCAGCTGCCCGATACCATTCACCTTGAACACATTCTCGGTAATGATCGCGCCGCCAAAGATCGCGGGCATGCCAAGGGCAATCACCGTGACCACTGGGATCATCGAGTTGCGCAGCACATGGACCAGAACGACCGATTTTTCGCGCAGCCCCTTGGCGCGGGCGGTGCGCACATAGTCCTGGTTCAGGTTGTCCAGCATCGCGCCGCGCATATAGCGGCTGATCTGCGCGGTGGTTTGCAGCGCCAGCACCATCACGGGCATGACCATCTGCATGAACTGGATTTTGAAACTCTCCCAGTCGGTCACGACATGGGTCGTGTCATAGATCGACGGCAACCACCCCAGCGAGACCGAGAAAATCACGATCAGCAGCGGCCCGGTGAAGAAGGGCGGGATCGAAAAGCCGATCATGGTGACAAAGGTGCCCGCTTGATCGAACAGCGAATAGTGGCGGTAGGCCGAATAGATGCCAATCGGGATCGCGATCAGGATGCCCACGATATAGCTCAGCCCAACCACCCAAAGCGTCTGCGGCATCCGCTGGATCACGATATCCATGATCGGGCTGCGGGTCTGCCAGCTGATCGCACGCTGTACGGGGCGCACAGCGCCGGTGTCGGGGTCAATGAAGGTCGACAGGCTGGTGTCGGGCAGCCAGCCCAGCAGGAAGCTGTCGCGGGTGGCCCAGTCGATGAAGACCTGCGGTTCAACCCAGAAGAACTGGATCAGCCATTTATAGTATTGCACATAGATCGGCTGCCCGAGGCCAAGCGCCTCGCGCATTTTCTGTTTTACCTCTGGTGGGACTGTCAGCGGCACCTGGGCCATCGGATCGCCGGGGGCCAGTTGCAACAGCAGGAAGATTACCAGGCTGATAAACAAAAGCGTTGGTATCGACAAAAGTAGTCGACGAATGGTGAAGGTCAGCATGCACAGCGCCTTTGCAAGTCGGTCTAGGGGAGGGGAAGCATGTCAAAATCGAAGGGAGGCGCGATTTCGCACACATTCACACAGGCATCAAGTCATGAGGAGCACGCGCGCTGCGTGCTCCTCTGAGCTTGGGCGTGATTATTCTTTCACGCGGTACCAGTCGGCGGCATTCCACAGTTCGGAATCCCATGTGTTCAGGATCACGCCGCCCAGAGTGTTGGACGCAGCGGAAACCCGACCACGGTCGACCAGCGGAACGATGGTCATCGTGTCACGTGTGATGATGTTGTTCAGCTGCTTGGCGATATCGCCACGCTTGTCCAACTCGCCCGTGCGCGACAGTTCGTCCAGCAACGCGTCATATTCTTCGTTGCAGAAACGGTTGATGTTCTCACCCTGCCACTGGCTGGAAGGCTTGGGCTCGTTGCCACAGCGATAGGCAGACAGGTAGGCCTGCGGATCGGTGCCGTCAAAGTTGTTCGCGTACATTTCAACGTCGGCATAGAACTTCTGGAAGGTGTCAGGCGAACCTGGGTCACCACCGAAGAAGACCGAAGAATCAAGGTTGCGCAGCTCGACTTCGACACCGATCTGGTTCCACCAGTCTTTGATCAGCGCCTGGAAATCCTGACGCACAGCGTTGGTCGAGGTCTGGTACAGCAGGGACAGTTTTTCACCGTCTTTGTCGCGGATGCCGTCGCCATTGGTGTCGGTCCAGCCGGCTTCTTCCAGCAGGGCTTTCGCGCCTTCCAGATCCTGCGTCAGACATTCGGTGTTGTCGGAGGCATACAGCTCGGGCGCGGGCACGAGGTTACAGGTCGCGCGACCCGCCTGGCCATAGCCAACTTCGACCAGCAAAGGACGGTCGATCGCCATGGACAGCGCTTTGCGGACCTTAAAGTCGGACAGGATCGGGTGCGGATGCGCCACGGTGGAGCGTTCGCCCTCTGGCAGGTCCGGCGATGGGTCTGTCAGGTTCATCTCGATCCGTTCGACCAATGTCCCGAATGCAGAGATCGCCTGACCCTTGCCGCCTTCGGCCATTTTCGCCAGCACATCGGGGGCCAGCTGCATGTTCCAGGCATAGTCGTATTCGCCGGTTTCCATCACCGCACGACCCGCGGCATTCGCATCACCACCGCCCTTGAGGGTCAGTGTCGCGAACGCAGGTTTGCCGGGGTCACGGTAGTTGGGGTTGGCTTCCATCTGGATCACGTCATTGGGACGGAAATCTGTCACGCGGAACGGGCCGGTGCCGATGGGGTTAAAGTTGGCTTCGGTACATTCGGGGGCTTTCGCGCCCAGGCAGTCCTTGAACTGCGCGGCCTGAATGATCGGTGATTGCGCGCCCATGAACGGGCCGTAAGGGTTTGGCTTGGCGTCGGTGAAATGAACGGTAACCGTCAGATCATCCACGATATCGATGCTTTCAACGCCATCGAACTTCGACGCCTGCGCGCAGCCGCCTTCGGGGTGCATACAGTATTCAGCGGTGAATTTCAGATCCGCCGAGGTCACCGGCGTGCCGTCGGACCAAACCAGGCCCTCTTTCAGCTTCCAGGTGATGGATTTCAGGTCTTCGGCCACGCCGCCGTTTTCAACGGTGGGAATCTCGGTCGCCAGATAAGGGACCAACGCGCCGGTTTCGTCATAGCGGCCCATCGGCTCCAGCACGAGGCTCGCCGCCTCGAGATCTTTTGTGCCGCCCGACAGATAGGGGGTCATGATCGAGGGCGCTTGCCAGTAGATCACTTTTACCTCGCCGTCACGTCCACGCTCGCCCTCATGGGCGGCGCCAAACGCGGCGGGGGCTATCGCTACGGAAGCCGCAGCCCCCAGTAACAGGGTTTTCATGTTCATAGCTTACTCCTTGTTGGACACCGTTGGTTTTTTGAGGTGCCTTTTTTTATGGTCTGTCTTTTCTGGCAATGCCAAAAACGTCAATCTTGATCACGGCCGGGGGCAGGGTGCTGCGACAGACAGGGATGCCCGCCAAAACGCCCGTTTTTCCAGCCACGCCAATAACGTCGAAGCATCGAAACAGGTTTGAAAAAAAATGCAAGCCTCCAAAGCAGCGGATGTTAGCGGTCCCTTGGACCGATTTGACACCAGATGACGAAGTGCCTTAGCGTCGTCAAATTGATTAAACGAGAAGCGCTGGAAAATACCATGCTAGACGAGGCAACGCCGACACCAATCGCGCAAATTCAAGAGCTTAGGGTCGAATTTCAAACCCAGGACGGACCCGTTCTAGGTGTGGAGAACGTCAGCTTTGACATCAATGCGGGTGAAACTGTCTGCGTTGTGGGCGAATCCGGCTCGGGTAAATCGGTGTCCTCGCTGTCGCTGATGCGTCTGGTCGAGTTCGGCGGCGGAAAAATTGCGGGTGGGCGCCTATTATTTGAGCGCCAGAACGATCCCGCTGTCGATTTGGCGCGCACAGATCAGGATGTGATGCGCGATATTCGCGGCAATGAGATCGGGATGATCTTTCAGGAACCGATGACCGCGCTGAACCCGGTCTTTACCGTCGGTCGCCAGCTGACCGAAGGGCTGCGCCTGCACAAGAATATGTCCAAGGCGCAGGCAGAGGCCCGCGCGCTGGAGCTTCTGACCCAGGTCCGCATCCCCGAACCGGCCCGCCGTCTTGCACAATACCCGCACGAGCTGTCGGGCGGGATGCGCCAGCGTGTGGTGATCGCAATGGCGTTGGCCTGTTCGCCGCGGCTGCTGATCGCGGATGAACCCACCACCGCGCTGGATGTGACCATTCAGGCTGAAATCCTCGCGCTGATCGACCGGTTGAAACGCGAGACCGGCACCGCCGTCATGTTCATCACCCATGACATGGCCGTTGTCGCCCAGATGGCCGATCGCGTCGTCGTCATGTTCCGCGGCAACAAGGTCGAAGAAGGCACGGTCGAGGAAATTTTCGAAAACCCTCAACACCCCTATACCAAGGCGTTGCTGGCCGCCGTCCCCAAGCTGGGCGAGATGCGCGGCAAACCCTATCCCGAACCGATGAAACTGCTCGGGACGGCGGAGAAAGAGATCAAACCCATCAAGGGCACAGAGGAAACGCTGCTGACGGTCAAGAACCTGACCACGCGCTTTCCGGTGCAGGGCGGCTTCCTGCGCCGCACCGTCGCCAATGTCCATGCGGTCGAGGACCTGTCGTTTACCATCAACAAGGGCCAGACGCTAAGCCTTGTGGGGGAATCCGGCTGCGGGAAATCTACGGCGGGGCGGTCCTTGCTGCGGCTGGTCGAACCCCAGTCGGGCGAGGTCAACCTCGATGGCAAAGACATCATGGCACTGGATTCACGTGGCCTGCACAAGGCGCGACTGGACATGCAGATGATCTTTCAGGACCCGTTTGCCTCGCTCAATCCGCAAATGCAGCTGTCGGATCAAGTGGCCGAACCAATCCATAACTATGGCACGCTCAAGGGGGCCGAGTTGACCAAACGCATCGAGATGCTGTTTGACCGCGTGGAACTACCGCGCAGCTTTATGCGGCGTTTCCCCCATGAATTGTCGGGCGGGCAACGCCAGCGGGTCGCGATCGCACGTGCTTTGGCCCTGAACCCCAAACTGATTGTGGCGGACGAGGCCGTGTCGGCGCTGGATGTGTCGGTGCAGGCGCAGGTGGTCAATCTGATGCTGGAGCTGCAAGCGGAAATGGGGCTGTCCTTCCTGTTCATCAGCCACGATATGGCTGTGGTCGAACGGGTCAGCCACCACGTCGGCGTGATGTATCTGGGCCGGATCGTGGAAATGGGCACGCGGTCGCAGGTGTTTGAAAACCCGCAGCACCCCTATACGCAGGCCCTGATGAAAGCCGTCCCCATCGCCGATCCACGGCGTCGCAAAAAGGAAAGCGAGCTGAACTTCAAGCCGATCCCGTCCCCGATCCATCCGACAAGCTATGTCGCGGAACCCTCTGTTTACAAAACCGTATCCCCCGGCCATCAGGTCTTGATCACCGATAGCGGATACTAAAGGACCACATAAATGACTGCGCGCATGACCCCGTTCGAGCTGATGGAAAAACTCGTCAGCTTTCCCACTGTGTCGCGGGATACGAATATCCCGCTGATCGACTGGGTGGCCGATTACCTTGAAAGCCACGGCATCGCGTCCCATCGCTATATCCATCCCGATCAACCCAAACATGCGCTTTTCGCCCATGTGGGCCCGTGGGAAGAGGGCGCGGTGGTTCTGTCGGGGCATACCGATGTGGTGCCGGTGGACGGCCAACCCTGGGACAGCGACCCCTTCACCGTGGTTGAACGGGACGGGCGCTATTACGGGCGCGGCTGCTGCGACATGAAGGGCTTTGATGCGCTGGCTATTTGGGCACTGGTAGAGGCGCATTACGCCGACGTGCAACGCCCGCTCCAGATCGCGCTCAGCTTTGACGAGGAAATCGGCTGCACCGGTGCCCCTCCGATGATCGAGGCGATGCAACCGGTGCTGCCCAAGGGGGCGCTGGTGATCGTGGGGGAACCCTCCACCATGCAGGCCGTTACAGGCCACAAGGGCGGCACGGGCTTCAACACCCATGTGGTCGGCTTCGAGGTGCATTCCTCGCTCCTGCACACAGGCGTCAACGCGATCATGGCGGGGGCCAAGCTGATCGAATGGGCCAATGAGGTGAACACCGAGAACATGGCCCGCAAACCCAGCGAGCTTGCCGCGATGTTCAACCCGCCCTTTACCACCGCCCATGTGGGCGTGATCTCGGGCGGGACAGCGCATAATATCACCGCCAAGGATTGCCACTTCGCCATGGATTTCCGCGTCGTGCCGGGCGAAGACAAAGACGCCTGGGGCACCGCCTATCTGGAAAAGGTGCGCGAGGTCGAAAAGCAGATGCAAGAGGTCGTCCCCGAAACCTATATCGAGGTCACCCCCCGTTTCGACGTCCCCGCACTACAACCCGAAAAAGACGGGCTGGCCGAAACCTTCGTGCGCCAGATCACCGGCGACAATGCCAGCCACAAGGTCTCCTACGGGACCGAGGCCGGACAGTTCCAGGAAGCCGGGTATAGCGCGGTGATCTGCGGCCCTGGCGATATCGCACAGGCGCACCAGCCCAACGAATATATCGAAGTCGCGCAATTCGAGGCCGGCCATAGATTCATGCGCGACCTGCTTGACCGTTTGAAATGACACAGCGCAGCGGCCCCCTTCTTCCAAATGGCATCACATCCCGGGGGAGGGGCCGCAGCGCGGCACCGGGGGCTGGCCCCCGATCCAGGCCTGCTTTGCCCGCGACGCCCACGCAATATAAAGCCTGACCCATGCAGCCTTTCCCGATCCATACGACCACCCCCGTTACCTATCCCGGCCCCCAGCCAGCCACGTCGGATATCGTCGTTATCGGCGGCGGGATCATCGGGGTCTGCACGGCGCTGTTCCTCGCCCGGGAGGGTCACTCGGTCACCTTGCTGGAAAAGGGCCGCATCGCCGCTGAACAATCCAGCCGCAACTGGGGGTGGATCCGGCAACAGGGCCGCGACCCTGACGAGATGCCGATCATGGCCGAGGCGCAGGCGCTCTGGCGCGAACTTGCAGGTCAAACGAATGTGGATATCGGGCTGCGGCAGGGCGGCATTGCCTATCTGGCGCAAAGGCCGACACAGCTTGCGGGCTACGAAGACTGGCTGCCCCATGCGCGGGCCAATGGCGCGGACAGCCGGATGATGACAGCGGCCGAGGTCTCCGCCATGTTCCCCGGCCTTGCCACACCTCAGATCGGCGCGCTGATCACACCGTCGGACATGCGGGCGGAACCTTGGGTCGCGGTGCCCGCTCTCGCCGGTATCGCCGCGCGAGAGGGCGTTCAGATCATCGAGAATTGCGCCGTGCGCTGCCTTGATATCGCGGCGGGGCGGGTTGCCGGGGTGATCACGGAACAGGGGCGTATCGCGTCTTCGCAGGTGGTGCTGGCAGGTGGCGCGTGGTCGGCGCTGTTCCTGCGCAATCACGGTATCTCTATGCCGCAGCTGTCGGTACGCGAAAATGTGGCGGCGACCGAAAGCTTGCCTGAAATTTACGCAGGGGCGGTGTCGGACGGGCGGGTCGCGTTCCGGCGGCGCGAGGATGGCGGCTATACGCTCGCCCCTCCCGGCGCGCCCGAGCTTTTTGTGGGCCCTGACGCCTTTCGCGCCTTGCCCCACTACCTGACCCAGTTGCGCGCCGATCCCTTTGGTCAACGGCTTCACCCTTTTGCGCCCAAGGGCTTTCCCGATGCCTGGACGACCAAGCGGCGCTGGCAGGCCGATACCCCATCCCCATTCGAGGCGATGCGCATCCTTAACCCCACGCCCAATATGGCCAAGATCCGCCGCCTGCTGCGTGATTTTTCAGCAATGTTTCCCGATCTGGGGCCGATAAAGCTGAAATCTGCCTGGGCGGGGATGATCGACACCATGCCTGACATTGTACCTGTCGTGGATACTGTGGCAGCACTGCCGGGGCTGACCATTGGCACGGGCATGTCGGGGCACGGCTTTGGTATCGGGCCGGGCATGGGCCGGGTTCTGGCGCGTCTGGCCACGGGGCAAAGCGCCGGGCACGACCTGACCCGCTTTCGCCTCGCACGTTTCACCGATGGCAGCCCGATGATTTTGGGCCCGAACGTCTAGTCACACATAAAGGAACGCGCGCCGATGCCGATCAAGAACCGCTTTGCCGAAACCCACGCCGAGATCACCGCATGGCGGCGTTACCTGCACACCATTCCCGAACTGTTGTTCGATCTGCCGCAGACTGCAGCCTTTGTCGAAGAAAAGCTGCGCAGTTTTGGCATCACCGATATCACGACAGGCGTGGCACAAACCGGTATCGTCGCGGTGATCGAGGGAAAGACCAATACCTCGGGGCGCAGCATCGGGTTGCGGGCGGATATGGACGCGCTGCCGATCACAGAGGCAACTGGGCTTGAATATGCGTCAAAAACGCCGGGCAAGATGCACGCCTGCGGCCACGACGGACATACCGCAATGCTGCTTGGTGCGGCGCAATACCTGGCGGAAACACGCAATTTCGATGGGCGCGCGGTGCTGATCTTTCAACCTGCCGAAGAGGGCGGCGGGGGCGGCAATGTCATGGTCGAGGAAGGCCTGATGGAGCGGTGGTCGATCGACGAAGTCTACGGCATGCACAATATGCCGGATCATCCCATCGGTACATTCGCGATCCGCAGCGGGGCGTTGCTGGCGGCGGCGGACGAATTCGATATTACCATCACCGGGCAGGGTGGTCATGCCGCTGCACCCCATGAAGCGATTGATACCAACCTTGCTGCGGCCCATGTCGTCGTGGCACTGCAATCCATTGCCGCGCGCAATGTCGACCCGATCAAGAACGCGGTGGTGTCGGTCTGCACCATGCGATCCGACACCGACAGCTATAATGTCCTGCCGCAGACGGTGCGGTTGCGCGGTACCGTTCGCACCCTTGATGCAGGCATCCGCGATCTGGTGCAGGACCGCTTGCAGTCAGTCGTGACCCACACCTGCGCGGCCTATCAGTGTACCGCCGACATCACCTACGCGCGCGGCTACCCCATCACCGTGAACGCAGAGACCAACACCAGCTATGCCGCTGACGTGGCCGAAAACATCGCGCCCGGTGTGGACCGTGACACGCCCCCGATCATGGCGGGGGAGGATTTCTCGTATATGCTGAACCAGCGCCCCGGTGCTTATATCATGCTCGGCAATGGCGACGGGCCGACCGTTCACCACCCTATGTATAATTTCAACGATGACGCGATCCCCGCAGGTTGTAGCTGGTACGCGGAAATGATTGAAACAAGATTGCCAGCCTAGCCGCCGGCTTGCCTTTATCCCCCAGACCCTCAAGGACTTCGAAAATGCCCGTTAAGAACCGATTTGCCGAATTGCACACCGACATCACCGCATGGCGACGTGACCTGCATGAACACCCCGAAATCTTGTTTGAGACGCATCGCACCTCTGCCACCGTCGCTGAAAAGCTGCGGTCCTTTGGCTGTGACGAAGTCGTCGAAGGCATCGGGCGTACCGGCGTTGTCGGCGTGATCAAGGGCAACTCCACCGCGTCGGGCAAGGTCATCGGGCTGCGCGCAGATATGGACGCGCTGCCGATCCACGAGCAAACCGGGTTGGACTATGCCTCCAAGACGCCCAACGCGATGCACGCCTGCGGCCACGACGGCCACACGGCGATGCTTTTGGGCGCGGCGCAGTATCTGGCCGAAACGCGGAACTTTGACGGGACGGTCGTGGTGATCTTTCAGCCCGCCGAAGAAGGGGGCGGCGGCGGGCGCGAGATGTGCGAAGATGGCATGATGGACCGCTGGGGCATCCAAGAGGTCTATGGCATGCACAACTGGCCCGGTATTCCCGCAGGTCAGTTCGGCATTCGCCCTGGCCCGTTCTTTGCGGCCACCGATCTGCTCGAGATCGAGGTCGAAGGTCTGGGCGGCCACGCTGCCAAGCCGCATGAGACCATCGATACAGGCGTTGTGACCGCGCATATCATCACCGCGCTGCAAACCATCGTCAGCCGAAATGCGGACCCTGTGGGCAATATCGTGGTGTCCATCACCTCGATTGAATCCTCCTCCAAGGCGTTCAACGTCATCCCGCAGCGGGTGAACCTGCTGGGCACCGTGCGTACTTTGTCAAACGACCTGCGCGATCTTGCAGAAAAACGCGTGACAGAGATTTGCGAAGGCATCGCCACCACCTTTGGCGCGACGGCACGGGTCAAATACGTGCGCAACTATCCGGTGATGGTGAACCACGACGCGCAAACCGAATTCGCGGCGGATGTCGCACGCGGTATCTCAGGGCAATGTGACGAAGCACCCTTGGTCATGGGCCTGTCTCTTATAC
>OLHL01001050.1_pt1 | contig 10721 bp, 11 predicted proteins | sample 1609441 | NCBI WGS metagenome assembly OLHL01 (sample SAMN05416833, study PRJEB24817) | seawater metagenome | isolation source: Sea water | place: Canada:Atlantic | collected 2013-07 | reverse complement strand
CGAGATAGCGTAGCGTCTCGTGGGCTCGGAGATGTGTATAAGAGACAGGAAAAGAACATCCCTGTCATCGCCTTTGTCGAAGATGTCGCGGCATCTGGCGGATATTGGTTGGCTGCGGCGGCAGATGAAATCTATGCCGATCCCAGCTCTGTTTTGGGGTCGATCGGTGTCATTTCGGCATCTTTTGGCGCGGACGAGTTGATCCAGCGCCATGGGGTTGAACGGCGGGTTTATACCGCTGGTCAGTCGAAATCGATGCTGGACCCTTTCCGCCCCGAAAAGCCCGAGGACGTCGCGCGGCTGAAACAACTGCTGGACGACATCCACGAGAATTTCATCGACCACGTAAAATCACGTCGCGGCGCAAAACTGGCCCCTGATACGGATCTTTTTACTGGCGAGGTATGGCTGGCGAAGCGTGCAACCGAACTGGGCTTGATCGATGGCATCGGTCATCTTCGGCCGATGATAAAACAACGTTTTGGCGACAAGGTGAAATTCAACCGCTACGGCACGAAGAAGGGGCTGTTGTCCCGCTTTGGCGCGCAGGTCATCGGCGACGCGGTAGACAGTATCGAAGAACGCGCGGCCTATGCGCGGTTTGGGCTCTGACGCATGATCTTTAAAATTGTCTTATTGTTTCTGGTCGCCATGGGCACGCTTGCATGGTTCGGAAAAATGCACTGGCTAGGCAGCAAGCGTCTGAGCCAGACGAAATGTAACAATTGTGGACGCTATCGCATTGGGAAATCTCCCTGCGGATGCGGGGGTAAACGCGGATGATTATGCCTTGGGTTCTAAGTGTTTTGGGGCTGGTGATTTTGTTGCTGGCCGGGGATGCGTTGGTAAAAGGGGCGGTGAACCTGTCCCTGCGCCTTGGCGTGCCCGCTTTGATCGTCAGCCTGACGATTGTCGCTTTCGGGACGTCTGCGCCTGAACTGCTGGTGTCGATTAAAGCGGTGTTGGATAATGCTCCGGGGATCGCTCTGGGCAACGTTGTGGGGTCGAACACGGCGAACATTCTATTGGTGTTGGGCGTGCCGGCCTTGTTAGCCACGATGCACACATCTGAATGCAACACCCGTAAAACCTTCAACATGATGATCATCGCCTCGCTTTTGTTTATCGCGCTTGCCATGCGCGGTGTGTTTGATCTGTGGGCCGGTTTCATCCTGTTGGGGGCGTTGGCCTTTGTTCTGTTCGATATGTACCGTGACAGCAGAAAGCACCGCCACGCTTGCAAGGGCGCTGACGTCGGTGATCTGGACGAGCCCGAGGGGGCAGACCCTGATATGCCGGGCTGGCGTATCGCTGTGTTTCTGGTGCTCGGGCTTGTGGGGCTGCCGCTTGGTGCAGGACTGCTGGTCGACAATGCGTCGATCATCGCACGGGCGTATGGTGTGAGCGATACGGTCATCGGTCTGACGCTCGTGGCCATCGGCACCTCGATGCCAGAGCTTGCGACGACCGTGATGGCCGCGCTCCGGCGTCAGGCTGATATCGCTTTGGGGAACGTGATCGGGTCGAACCTTTTCAATCTTCTCGGCATCATCGGGGTGGCGAGCCTTGTGGGACCGATCACTGTTGATCCGGAATTCTTGCGGATTGATCTGTGGGTGATGTTGGGTGCGTCCCTTATGTTGATCCCCTTTGTTTATCTGCGGCGTGATATCACCCGCCTCTGGGGCATCCTGCTTTGCGCTATTTATGCAGGGTATATGGCGGCGATTTTGCTCTAAAGAGGTGCGATATGAAACATGCGTTGGTAACCGGAGCAGGGGCGCGCCTTGGACGTGCGATGGCGCTGTATCTGGGCGATCGCGGATATGATGTCGCGGTGCACTACAACAGTTCATCCGTAGCGGCTGATGAGGTCGTAGCTGCGCTGAAAGCCAAAGGTCAACGCGCCGTGGCCTTGCAGGCTGATCTGCTGGATGAAGCCGCCACGCAGGCGCTGCTTACCCGTGCAGCAGAGGCGCTTGGCGGACCGATTACCTGCCTTGTGAATAACGCGTCGATCTTTGAATATGACAATATCTCAACCGCGACCGAGGAGAGTTGGCATCGACATATCGGGAGCAACCTGCGCGCGCCTTTTGTCCTGACCCAAGCCATGGCCGCCCAGAACCTAGAGGCCAAGACCGACGCGCAGGGCGAACCTTTCGCGGCGGGCTTGATCGTAAATATGTTGGACCAACGTGTGCGCAAGCTCACGCCAGAGTTCATGACCTATACCATCGGCAAGATGGGGCTGTGGGCGTTGACGCAGACATCTGCGCAAGCGTTGGCACCAGTGATACGGGTGAACGCGATTGGGCCAGGGCCAACCCTGAAAGGGGCCAAGCAGACGGACGCTCATTTCGCCGGTCAGCGCGCGAAGGTGATTCTTGAGCGCGGGGCGAATCCCGCGGATATCACTGCTGCATTGGGCTATTTCCTTGATGCACCGTCGGTAACGGGGCAGTTGATTTGTACCGACGGGGGGCAGCACCTAGGCTGGAAAACACCCGACGTGCAAGGGCTCGAATAGGCTTTCCAGTAAAGTTTTGCACTGCCGCGACAGCCGAAGCGAAACTGTTACAAAAAGGATCGCATTATCAGTGGGTTGCAAGGTGTTAATTAAAATTATGATATATTTCAATGACTTAAAAGCGTGCCTAAATTTTAGGCAAACACCGAAAGGCCCAATGTTACATGGGGATTTTGTATTTCCATGAAAGTTATCTGCAAGGTTATCCACAAGAGTCGTGGGTATGTTTAACCTTGTTTCGCCATTAACACTGTTGCAGCCAAAAGTTCCGGACGCTCGAATCAATGTCAGACGCTAACAAAAACCCGAAGACCGGCCATCAGGTGATTCATTCGTACCTCAAAACGATTGACGGCTCGCCCGGCGTGTACCGCATGCTAGATTCGGAAAGCCGTGTTCTTTACGTGGGGAAGGCGCGGAACCTGCGCGCACGCGTCAGCAATTACGCGCGCCCGTCAGGGCATTCGGGGCGGATCGCGCGGATGATTTCGAACACCGCGTCGATGATGTTTCTAACCACGAAAACAGAAACCGAAGCGCTGCTGCTCGAACAGAATTTGATCAAGCAGCTCAAGCCGAAGTTCAACGTGCTGCTGCGCGACGACAAAAGCTTTCCCAATATTCTGGTAACAGCCACCCATGATTATCCGCAGATCAAAAAGCACCGCGGGGCCAAGAAGGAAAAGGGCAATTACTATGGCCCCTTTGCCAGTGCCGGTGCCGTCAACCGGACGCTGAACCAGCTGCAACGGGTGTTTCTGCTGCGCGATTGTTCCGATGCTATGTTCGAAAGCCGTTCGCGCCCTTGTCTGCAGCATCAGATCAAACGCTGTTCTGCCCCTTGTGTGGGTAAGATTTCGCCCGACGAATATCGCAAAACCGTGCAGGACGCCGAGAAATTCCTGAACGGCAAATCGACTGATATTCAAGGGCGGCTTGCTTCCGAGATGGCGCAGGCTTCTGAAGCGATGGAGTTTGAACGCGCCGCTGCATTGCGGGATCGCATCAAAGCCTTGACGCAAGTACAAACAGCCCAAGGTATCAACCCGCAAGGGGTGGCCGAAGCCGACATAATCGCGCTGCATCTGGATCAGGGGCAGGCCTGCGTGCAGGTCTTCTTTATCCGTGCCAATCAGAACTGGGGGAATCGCGACTACTACCCCCGTGTCGGACCCGACGTGGATGCCGCCGAAGTGCTGGAGGCCTTTATTGGCCAGTTCTATGACACCCGTGAGCCGCCGCGTCAGCTGATCTTGTCGAATGAGATCGAAAGCCCTGACCTGATGGTCGAAGCGCTGTCGGGCAAACTGGGGCGCAAGGTTGATATCGTGGTGCCCCAACGCGGCGAGAAGGCGGAACTGGTGGATGGGGCACTGCGCAATGCCCGCGAATCCCTTGCGCGCAAATTGGCAGAGACTGCGACCCAGACGAACCTTCTGAAAGGCATCGCCGACGCCTTTGGTCTGCCGGGACCGCCCCAACGGATAGAGGTCTACGATAACTCGCACATTCAGGGCACAAACGCCGTCGGGGGAATGATCGTCGCCGGCCCCGAAGGGATGATGAAAAACCAGTATCGCAAGTTTAATATCCGCGGCGATGACCTGACGCCGGGGGACGATTTCGGCATGATGAAAGAGGTACTGACGCGCCGATTCAAGCGGCTGTTAAAAGAGGATCCAGACCGCAGCCTTGGCATGTGGCCAGACCTGCTGCTGATCGACGGCGGGGCAGGGCAGGTGAGCGCTGTCGCATCGATCATGCGCGAATACGGGGTCGAAGATATTCCGATGGTGGGCGTCGCCAAGGGCGTGGACCGCGATGCGGGCAAAGAGGAATTCTACCGTGTGGGACAGCGGCCCATGGCGCTGCGGCACAACGATCCGGTGCTGTATTTCATTCAACGTTTGCGCGATGAGGCCCACCGGTTCGCCATCGGCACGCACCGCGCGAAACGCGCGAAAGCCGTTGGGGCAACGCCACTGGACGATGTGCCTGGTGTCGGTGCCGCGCGCAAGCGGGCCTTGCTGGCTCATTTCGGGTCTGCCAAGGCGGTGGGGCGCGCCAACCTGAGCGACTTGAAGGCTGTCGATGGCGTGTCAGTGGCTTTGGCTGAACGAATTTATGCGTTTTTCCATGAACGCGGGTAGTTTGGGGTTTTGGCCCTCGGGTGGCGGTAAGGGCGGGACGCTCCGCGGGGAGTTTATTTTGCAAAATGAAGGCGATGTCTTGGCACTTTCCCCTGTCGTCTTGGCGCTGTAGGGTGACAGAATGAAGTGGAATATCCCAAATATCCTGACGCTGATGCGTCTTGTCGCAGCCCCGAGCGTGGCTGTGATGTTCTTGTATTTTACGCGACCCTATGCGGACGCTCTGGCGATGTTCCTGTTCATTGCCGCAGCGGTGACCGATTGGTTTGACGGCTATCTGGCGCGCGCCTGGGGGCAAGAGACCAAGCTTGGTACCATGCTTGATCCGATTGCCGACAAAGCGATGGTGGTGATCGCGCTGATGGTGATCGTCGCCTTCTCAAGCTGGTCGCCGTGGTTGGTTTTGCCCGCCACCGTGATCCTGTTCCGCGAAGTTTTCGTTTCCGGCCTGCGCGAGTTTCTAGGTGATGTGTCGGGCACATTGAAAGTGACGGCCTTGGCCAAATGGAAGACCACCGCACAGATGGTTGCGATTGCGGTTTTGTTTGGACAGGGACTGTTTGAACACTACTTTGGCATGTCGATCTTCGGCATGGATAACGCGATGGTCAGCGCTATTCTTTCGGGCGAGGAAGAAGACGTTCTGGGACTGACATGGAAGTTCCACGGAATGATCTGGGCCGGCCGTGTCGGGCTTGTTCTGCTGTGGATTGCAGCGGCGCTGACGGCAATCACCGGCTATGATTACCTTCGCAAATCCCTGCCCCATTTGGTGGAGCCACGCTGATGAATATTTTGTACTTTGCATGGGTGCGCGAACGCATCGGTCTTCCCCGCGAGAAGGTAGAGACAACTGCCCGCACTGTCGCGGAGTTGGTCGACGAATTGCGCGCCCGCGAGGAACGCTATGCTGTCGCGTTTTCCGATCTTGCTGGCCTTCGGGTGGCAGTGGATCAGCAGCTGACCGATTTTGACGCGTCGTTGGAAGGTGTTCGCGAAGTGGCATTTTTCCCGCCGATGACAGGGGGCTAGGATGAAAATCTCGGTTCAGGACGCCCCGTTCGATCTGGGACAAGAAACGCAGGCGTTCGCCGCCGGTCACCGTGATATGGGCGCGATTGTGACGTTTACGGGAATCGTGCGGGATCTGCCCGATGATCCGTTAAAAGCGATGGAGATCGAACATTACCCCGGCATGACCGAAGCGGCCCTGACCGAGATGGCAGAGACCGCGATGGCCCGTTTTTCGCTAGGGGATGCACTGGTCATTCATCGGTTCGGTCGGTTGCTGCCCGGCGAGATGATCATGATGGTCGCCACTGCTGCGCGGCACCGCAAGGATGCGTTTGAGGCAGCAGAGTTTCTGATGGACTACCTGAAATCGCGCGCTCCGTTCTGGAAGCGCGAGATTACTGAAAAGGGTGCGGATTGGGTGGCGTCCAAATCAGAGGACGAAGACGCGCTGGCACGTTGGTAGCGGACCAGCCGGGCCCTTAGCTGGCCTGCTGGCGATCGATATAAGCGCGCATTTCTTCCGCCTCGTGGCGTGCATCACGTAGCCCGTCCATCGCGGCACGCAATTCTGCTTCGGTCTGGTTAAGCTGGTTGGTCAGCTCGGCCTCGCGCTGTTGCAGATAGGTGATTGCCTGATCGCGGGTTTCTTCCGCTTCGTGCAATTCCTGGCTCATCCGATCAAGCTGCGCGACATCGTCTGCGGCAACGCGGGTGAACCGGTGCAGTAGCCAGTTGGCGAACCATCCAAGACAGAAGGCGACGAATAGGATAATCGCTGTCGCGATGACAAATTCGGTTCTGCTCATGTTAGTTGCCTTCTTGGGTCTGGTCGGATGGTGTGCCTGTATCGCCTGTATCCGCGCCGTTTTCCAGCGCTGTTTCATCAGAATCCGCAGTCGTTTGTTCACTGATCAATTTAAATTCGATGCGGCGGTTCGCTTCGCGGCCATCCTCGCTATCGTTAGAGGCGACAGGGGAGTCTTCGCCATAGCCTTTGGCAACGAATGAACCGGTAATCACGCGACGGGCACGCAGTTCGTTTAACACCGATTGCGCGCGCGACTGGCTGAGCGCAAGGTTCATTTCCTCGCGGCCCTGACTGTCGGTATAGCCCTGCACCTCAAGTGCAATGTCGCGGCAATCCTTCAGGATTTCAGCGATCTTATCCATCGTCCCAAGGGCCGACGAATCAATCGTGGCACTGCCGGGTTCAAAGTTAATCTTGCCTTGGGCGACGACCTTGGCGATCTCGGCTTCGCATTCCTGTGGCGTGGGCAGTCCCAAAACGGGGTCCAGCTTTTCCTGGTAGGTAACTTTGACCTCGTAGTCCTTGCCTTCGCCCAGTTTGCCCGCCAGCAGGGTTGCAATTTGTGTGCTGGCATCAGGGTTTCCGGTGTTGCCGGTGACGCTGACACTGTCGGGGGTGGCGATCACGGTGCCGTTCGCCAGCTTGGACAGCGCATCCAGTGAGGACAGGACCCGGGTCGGCCAATCGGCTGGGAGGTCGTCGACGATGCGCGCGGCGGTATAGACCTTGTCAGAGCCAAAGCTTGCCTTGGCGTAGCTGTCGGCCAGTTCGCGCAGCGCGTCGTCGCTGAGGCGACCGCGCAGCTGCACCTGACCTTCGGGCGACAAGGTGGCGACGAATTCAGGCGGTCCCGCATCGGGGTCTACGGCCTTGGGCAGGCTTGCTTTCAGCGCGAAGACGTCTGGCAGGGCGTTCTCCAGCTCTCCGACTTCACGGTCGAACACGGCGCGTTCGGTGCCTTCGGCGGCAATCAGGCTAATGTCGGCATCGGCAAAGCTGACCGATCCGCCGCCGATTTTGGCAAGGCTGCCGATCGCTTTCTCTACCGCTTCGGCCCAACGCGGGCTTGGGACACCAAGCCCCACGGTGCAACGGGCAGAACCGGGGGCCCCGGCTGCGACGGCTGCTTTGAGGATGCGGGCGCTGGCCTGTTCGGTGTCCGCGCTGCAGGCGTCAAACCCGATGCTGCCTTCCTCGATCTGGAAGCGTAGCGTGAAGGGCGTGATCACCGGGCGGGGGGCAGCAATATCCAGTGTGACCACGAGCCCCGAAGGGGCCGCGCGTTTGAGCTGGTTTTCAAGACGCGCCTTGGCCTCTGCGCTGTCGGAGATGGCGGTGATCGACACACGACCTGCCGCGGCAGAGACTTTGGCGCGGGGCAGCTTTTCCATCGCCGAGATGGCAAATCCAAAGGCGTCCTCCCAGCCGTCGGGGGCCGGGTAGTTCGCGGATTCCAGCAGGTCAGCCACATGGTCCTGACCCGCGATGGATTTGAAACGGTCAATGGCAGCGTCGCGGTCCGTGGTGGTGGGAATCAGCCCGATGATGGACACGCCGGAGTCGTTGCGTAGAATCTCGACCGAGAATTTTGGCGCGGCGATGGCGGCCTGGGCCGTCACCTCCATCTGGTCAATGACTCGCGCGGCATCAACGATCGTGCCGGCCGTGCTGAGCGCATTAAAGCGGGCGACCTCGTTCGGTGCCGTGCCCGACAGCGTGACCTGAAGCCCGTCTGCCTCAACCTCCGCCCATGTCATCTCTTTTACATCAAGGGCATCGCGAACGCCGATCTCGGAGTTCTCCTCGATCAATGTGACTGAAAAGCTTGCCGCCACCAAAGAGACGGATGCTGCAGCGGTAAAGGTCATCGCGATGATCAGAAGTACAGATAGGCGCATAAACTCGTTTCTGAGACCGTTGATATTGGAGGCTTTGATACGCCTGCGGGGGCAGGGGTGCAATCAGGCCAAAAGGGCGGCGGCGAAAAATACCAGCGGGATCATGCCGGTATCGCGGTTAACGCGAAACAACCGTAGAAGTTTATCATTGTCGTTGATGTCGACGCTACGCAGCTGCCATGCCATATGCCAGCCCATTGCCCACGGACCTGACAGCGCGATGATCAACGCCAGAAACGATGCAGAATCACGCAAGGCAAAGATCACGGCCAGCCCCATCAGGCCCACGGTGCCCATCAAAAACCGGCGCAGCCATTGGGCGGTGTTGTCACCGAACAGGCGAGCGGTCGATTTCACACCGATCAGCGCGTCGTCTTCTGTGTCCTGATGGGCATAGATCGTGTCGTAGAACAGTGTCCACGCGATCCCAGCAGCATAAAGCACAACCGCAGGCGCGCCGAGGCTGCCGGTATGGGCGGTCCAGGCCAGCAAAGCCCCCCAGTTAAAAGCGATGCCCAAAAAGACCTGGGGCCACCACGTAAAGCGCTTGGCGAAGGGATAGATTGCGACTGGCAGCAAGGCCAACACACCAAGTGCAATCGCTGCTCCGTTAAAGGACAGCAGGATACACAGCGCGATCAGCATCTGCGCGATCATCCAGCCCAAGGCGCCTTTGACGCTGACCTGTCCCGACGGGATCGGCCGCGACCGGGTGCGTGCAACCTTGTCATCGATATGGCGGTCGGTGATGTCGTTCCATGTGCAACCTGCGCCGCGCATCAACCATGCACCCGCACCGCAGCCGATAAATATCCACAGATCGAACCAGCGCGGCTGCTGGTCAAACAGCATCGCAAGCGTCAATCCCCACCAACACGGCAGCAGCAAAAGCCACGTCCCGATGGGGCGATCCGCGCGGCTGAGCCGCAAAAAAGGTCGGGTGAAACGCGGGGCAGAACGGTCGACCCAATTGTCCGCAGGGGCATCGACGACGCGCGCCGCATCATTGCCATCTGGTGTCGGCGAGGTGTCGTGCATATATCTGTGCCCATGAACGCTAAAATCAGACTTTATGTAGATCATCCACTGGGGCAGGGGCAATCCGTTCCTTTGGATAAGGCGCAGGCGCATTACCTCTTTGGCGTGATGCGCCAGGCGGTCGGGGCGTCTATCTTGCTGTTTAACGGCATCGATGGCGAATGGCGTGCCGAGGTCGCCGAGGCAGGCAAGCGCGGTGGCGTGCTGGTCTGTGCCGAGCAGACCAAACCGCTGCAAATGCCGCCCGACCTGTGGCTGATCTTTGCGCCGATCAAAAAGGCGCGCACGGATTTCATTGTCGAGAAAGCTGCTGAAATGGGCGCACGTCGTATTGTGCCGGTGCAAAGTGAATTCACCAATGCGGGCCGCGTGCAGCGCGACCGGTTGCAGGCCCATGCGGTAGAAGCGGCAGAGCAATGCGGCGGTACTTTCGTACCCGAGGTTGCTGAAATGGTCCGTTTGGATCGGTTGATCGACAGCTGGGAGCCTGAGCGATCCTTGATGTTCTGCGACGAAGCACTGGCCGGCGAAGAGGGCGATCTGACATCCGCACAGCCTGGTCCCTGGGCCATTCTGATCGGGCCGGAGGGCGGATTTTCTGTCACTGAACGCAAACGGTTGAACGGATTGGAGTGGACCCGCCCCGTGGCGTTGGGCCCTCGGATCCTACGGGCGGATACCGCTGCGGTGGCGGCGATGACGTTGTGGCAGAAGACCTTGGGGGATTGGACGTGAGCGCCGTGTGTGTGTCGCCTGTCGAAGTGGGGGTTTCACACCCCCACGCCCCCGTGGAGTTTAACGGGCAAAATGAAGCCGGTATCGGGAGAGGGCGATGAGTTTTTTGCGACCTGAGGCAAAGGCAGAACTGTGGCGCTGGCGTGAGGTTCTGGGCGGCATTGCGGTGGCGCTGGTCGGGCTTTGGCTCGTGATGGGGCCAGGGCTGCTGCTGGCGATACCGGGGTATGCGTTGATTCTTGCGGGGGTGGTCTTTGTCTGGATCGGCGGCCAGAGGGCCAGGTTTCGCAAGACCGGGCTTGGCGCAGGCGCAGTGCAGGTGGATGAGGGGCAGATCGCCTATTTTGGACCGCTGACAGGCGGGGTCATCGCCCTTCGCGAGATGGAGCGGCTGAGCCTTGAACGCGGTGCCTATCCAGCCCATTGGAAACTGGAACAACCCGGACAAAATCCCGTGATGATCCCCGTGGATGCGGCTGGCGCAGACGCGCTGTTTGACGCTTTTGCCGCGCTGCCGGGACTTCGCACCGAACGCATGTTGGCGGAAT
>OLHL01001049.1_pt1 | contig 10733 bp, 10 predicted proteins | sample 1609441 | NCBI WGS metagenome assembly OLHL01 (sample SAMN05416833, study PRJEB24817) | seawater metagenome | isolation source: Sea water | place: Canada:Atlantic | collected 2013-07 | reverse complement strand
GCATCAGATCGGCGGCCTTGCGCACGGCACTGTCGATCTCGGACTTAGACTTGCCAAGCAACCGCATGGGGCTCGCGATGTTGTTATAGACGGTCATCGACGGGTAGTTGATGAATTGCTGATACACCATCGCCACGCCGCGATCCTGAACGCGCATGCCGGTGACATCCTCGCCGTTCCAGATCACCTTGCCGGTGTTGGGCACATCCAGCCCCGCCATCAACCGCATCAGGGAAGTCTTGCCCGCAGATGTCGGCCCCAGCAGCACGTTCATGGTGCCGGACTGCAGCTCAAGATCTGTCGGATGAATATGCGTCTGGCCGTTTACGACCTTGGACACGCCTTGCAAAACGAGCGACATGTTCCTCTCCCCTTCACGCGCCAGTGGCGGCTGTAGTGTTGTCGGCGGGCGTGGCGGTGGTTTCCACCATCCATGCTTCCAACGTGTTCAATTCATCCGCGTCAAGCCGCAGGCCCAGTTTGGACCGGCGCCAGATGATGTCGTCAGCGGTGCGGGCAAATTCCTTGTCGATCAGCCACTTGGCCTCACGCTCGGTCAGGGTCGCACCGAAATCACGCCCCAGATCTGCCGCGGTTTGCGCGTCGCCCAAGACATCAAATGCCTCGCGCCCATAGGCTTTGACCAGACGATCCGCCCAACGTTGGGTCAAAAAGCCGTAGCGGTCCTGCAACTCTTGTTTCAACGCCGCCACGCCGTCTACCGGAAAATCGCCGCCAGGCAAGGCGACACCCGCCGTCCAGGGTTTGGCGTCATTGGCAAAATAGGGCTGGATCTTCTCTAGCGCGCTTTCGGCCAGACGGCGGTAGGTGGTGATCTTGCCGCCAAAGACGTTCAGCACCGGCGCACCGGCGGATGTGTCGACCTTCAGCACATAGTCCCGCGTCGCCGCCGTGGCAGAGCTCGCCCCGTCGTTATACAGCGGGCGCACGCCGGAGTAGGTCCAGACGATATCGTCGGTGGTGATCTGCTTTTTCAGGTATTTGGACGCAAAACGCACGAGGTAGTCCTGCTCCTCGGGGGTGCAGACCGGCTTTTCGGACACATCCGTGTGGTCGGCATCTGTGGTGCCGATCAGGGTAAAATCCGTCTCGTAAGGAATGGTAAAGATGATGCGCCCGTCTTCGCCTTGGAAGAAGTAGCATTTATCGTGGTCATAGAGCTTGGGGGTCACGATATGGCTGCCCCGCACCAGCCGCACCCCTTCCGAGGAATTGATGCGCACCGTGTTGCGGATCACGTTTTCAACCCACGGGCCACCAGCGTTGACCAGCATCTTGGCCTGTACCACGCGTTGGGGGCCGCCGTCTTTCGGTTCCAGCGTGACCTGCCACACGCCGTCGACCTGCTCGGCAGAGACAACCTTGGTGCGGGTGTTGATCCGCGCACCACGGGCTTGGGCGTCGCGGGCGTTCAGCACCACCAGACGGCTGTCTTCGATCCAGCAGTCGGAATACTCATAGGCTTTTTCGAACTTGTCCTGCAGCGGTGCCCCCTCGGGGGCCTGCGTCAGATCGACCGCGGTCGTCCCCTTGAGGATCTGCCGCCCGCCCAGATTGTCATACATGAACAGACCCAAGCGGATCAGCCACGCGGGGCGACGCCCCTTCATCCACGGCATGAACACGTTCAGCAGCTTTGAGGTGGGCGTATCCCCCTCGAACCGCATATCCTTATGATAAGGCAGCACAAACCGCATCGGCCAAGAGATATGCGGCATCGCTTTCAGCAGGGTTTCGCGTTCGATCAACGCCTCGCGGACAAGGCGGACCTCCCAGTATTCCAGATAGCGCAGCCCGCCGTGAAACAGCTTGGTCGAGGCCGAGGAGGTTGCCGAGGCCAGATCGTTCATCTCTGCCAGCTCGACGGTAAACCCACGGCCCACGGCGTCGCGTGCAATGCCGCAGCCGTTGATCCCTCCGCCGATCACAAAGAGATCGACGCTGTGTTCTGTTTCAAGCTGGCTCAATGAAGCCTCCCCGCATCATTTTCGCGTCTCGCAGATAGGTTTGCGGGACGTCGTGACAAAAGACACCAAGCCCCTTCGTTTTTCAAGATCGAACGTTCGTTTCTTTTCGTTTTCGACTATAGCCTTGATTTTAGGCGCATTAATCCTTCGCCTGACGCGCATTTCTGCGCCTTACAGACGATATACCACGATTCGCGGCCTTGACGTGCTTCGCTTTCCGTAGATTGTAAGTTTTGGTCGGGCGTGCAGAAACCTTGTGCATCCCCAGCCAAAGACGGGGGGATCTATGTCAAATTTCAGACAGCGCGAGATTTTGGAGCTGGCGCGCAAGGACGGCAAAGTCACCGTCGACGGGCTGGCAGAGGCGTATAACGTCACCGTGCAGACCATCCGCCGCGACCTGTCCGAGCTTGCTGAAAGCGGCAAGCTGGAACGGGTGCATGGCGGCGCGGTGATCCCGTCGGGGGTGGTGAATATCGTCTATGACGAACGCCGCCGCCTGAACGAGGAAGGCAAACGCGCCATCGCCGAACATTGCGCGCAGGCTATACCGCATGGGGCGTCGGTGTTCATGAACATCGGCACCAGTACCGAAGCAGTCGCGCAGGAAATGCTGCATCACGAAAACCTGCTGGTGGTGACGAACAACCTCAACATCGCCAATATCCTCGCCGCCAACCAAAGCTGCGAGATCATCCTGACAGGTGGCGTCTTGCGCCGTGCGGATGGTGGCATGGTGGGCGGGCTGACCGCCGAGATGGTCAAACAGTTCAAGTTCGATTTCTCGGTTCTGGGCTGTTCTGCCATTGATGCGGATGGCGATCTGCTGGATTTCGACGGGCAAGAGGTGCTGGTCAGCCGGTCCGCCATCGGGCGGTCGCGCACGGTGATGGTCGTGGCCGATCACCTGAAATTCCAGCGTAAGGCCCCGCTGACCATTTGTTCATTGCGCGATGTGAATACGCTGTTCACTGACCACCACCTGCCCGATGCGCTCAAGGCGGAATGCGCGGGCTGGGGCACCTCGGTTGTGACAGCCTGACCCAAGCATGGACAGAACCCCATGAAGCAGCAAGACCCACGCGGCTGGCTTTTTGTCGCCCCCGCCTGCCTCTTGCTGGGGGTGGTCGGGCTGATCCCACTGGTCACCGTCATCAACTATTCATTCTTCGAAATTTTCACCCTGCAATCGCGCTTCTGGATCGGGGCAGAGTGGTTTCGCGATCTGATCACCGCACCGCGTTTCTGGGCGAGCTTCGGGCGCAGCGCGCTGTTTTCAACCTTCGTGCTGTGCATCCAGATCCCACTGGGGATCGCGCTGGCGCTTTGCATCCCGCGCGGACGGTTCTGGGCGGGGGCCGCATTGGCAATGCTATCGCTGCCGCTGCTCGTACCGTGGAACATGATCCCTGCCCTCTGGCTGAGCCTGATGGATGGCGACACAGGCATTTTGGGACAGTGGCTGGCGGGTTACGGCTGGCCCGCCGCGTGGAAGGACAGCGCCGTGCTGACCTGGGTGGTGATCTTGGCAATGGACACGTGGCACTGGACCAGCCTTGTCGTCATCCTCGCCTATAGCGCGCTGACCACGATCCCCGATCCGCTTTATCAGGCGGCCGCCATCGATGGGGCGCGTCCGTGGCAGGTGTTTCGCCACATCCAGCTGCCGCGTTTGCAGCACGTATTGCTCATGGCGGTGCTGTTGCGGTTCATGGACAGTTTCATGATCTACACCGAGGCCTTTCCGATCAATGCCGGCGGCCCGGCCGAGGCCAGCCTGTTTCTGGCCGTGGATCTGGGCGAGGAGATCAAGGCGTTCAACTACGGCCCCTCGGCCGCGCGATCGGTGCTGTATTTCCTGATCGTGCTGTGTGTGGCGTGGGTGTTCACCAAGGTTCAGGCCAAGCTTGATGATCCCAAACCGGGGGTGCCGTGATGATACCGCGTCGGGCATGGCCCGTGATCAAACTGGCGCTGCTGGGGGCGTTCATCCTCTTTACCATCCTGCCGCTGGTGCAAATGACGGTGCTGAGCTTTACCGCGACGCTGGCGCAGGACGGGCTGAGCCTGGGCGAGACGACGCTGCGCAACTATCGCGCCATTTGGGCCGACCCGAGCTTGCGCGCGGCCTTTGGCAACTCAGTCGCCTATGTGCTGATCAATATCGCGATCACCATCCCCGTCGCCCTGCCCGCAGCCTTTGCCTTTGCGCGGCTGTCGTTTCTGGGGGACAAACACCTGTTCTTCAGCTTCATCGCCTTTCGCATCACCCCGCCGGTGGTGCTGACCCTGCCTATATTCCAGCTGTTTTCCGTGCTTGGCATCGTCAACTCGGTCACCGGCATCGCCTTGGCGCATTGTCTGTTCAACTTGCCGGTGTCGATCTGGATCTTGCAGGGCTTTATCGCCGCCGTGCCGCGAGAGATGGACGAGACGGCGTTCCTCGACGGCTATTCACGTCCCCGCTACATCTGGAAAATTCTGCTGCCGCAGATCGCGCCGGGCATCGCGGTCACGGCGTTCTTCTGCTTCATGTTCTCTTGGGTCGAGGTCGTTTTTGCCCGCATCCTGACCACCACGAATGGCAAACCAATCTCTATGGCGCTCAGCGCGATGTTCGGGTTTCACACGGATATCGGCATGGTCATGGCGTTCACGCTGACCTCGATGCTGCCGGGGGCGTTGCTGCTTTTTGCCATGCGCAACCACCTGTCGCGCGGGTTCAAGGTCGGGCGGGTCTAGAGGCCGCCCCACCCTTAAGATTACCCTCGCGCCGCTTGCCGCGAGGTGCGGCGCGTCACCAGCAGGCGGTTGATGAAGGCCAGGACAAAGATCGCCGTCAGGATCAGCACGATCGTCGGTGCCGGTGCGCTATCAAGGAAAAAGCTGGCGTAGACACCCGCGAACATCGACGCGATGCAGACCAGCACAGATACGATCAGCATCGGGCCAAAGCTGCGCACCACCAGAAAGGCAATCGCCCCCGGTGTGACCAGCAACGCCACCGCAAGGATCAGCCCCGTCGCCGTCAGCGTCGCCACGATGGTCAGCGACAACACCGCCAGCAACCCATAGTGCAAGAACCCCGTGTGCAGCCCGCTTGCCTGTGCCTGCGCCGGATCGAATGCATGCAGCAGCAGATCTTTCCACTTGAGCACCAGAAACGCCGTCACAAAGACCGAGATCAGCCCAGCCGTCCAAAGGTCCTGCGCGCCGACGCCCAGCATATTGCCGAACAGCACGTGATCCAGATGCTGGTTCGTGGTGATCGAGGTGTACATGATGATGCCGATCCCGAACATGCCCGAAAAGACGACCCCCATCACGGTGTCCTGCTTGATCCGGCTGTTATAGCTCAGGTATCCGGTCAGCATCGCGCAGGACATGCCCGCGGCAAAGGCCCCTACAATCAACGGCAGCCCCGTAATCCAGGCCAGCACGACCCCCGGCAGAACCGCATGGCTGACCGCATCGCCCATCAAGGCCCAGCCCTTGAGCACCAGAAAGCATGACAGCAACGCCGTCGGCGGGGCGACCAGCAGGACGATCCAGAAAGCGTTCTGCATGAAGGGAAACTGGAAGGGAAACAGCAAGGTCTCGATCATGGGGCCACCCCGTCTCGCAAGAATTTGAGCGCCGCCGCAGCCTTGCGCCGCGCGGCCAGCACACCGTGTTTGGGCGCAAAGACAAAGGCCAGCAGGAAGATCGCGGTTTGCAGCGTGACGATCACCCCGCCTGTCGCCCCGTCCAGAAAATAGCTGGCATAGGCCCCCAGAAAGCTGGTGATCGTGCCGATCAGCACCGATACGATGATCAGCCGCGGGAAACGGTCACACAGCAGATAGGCCGTCGCCCCCGGCGTCACGACCATTGCGATCACCAGAAAGGCCCCGACGGTCATCATCGCCGCCACCACCGCCGCCGACAGCAGCATGAAGAACACCGCCTTCAACAGCTCGGGCCGCAACCCGATGGAGCGTGCGTGGTTTTCGTCAAAGAAGGTGACCATCAGGTCTTTCCACTTCAGCAGCAGCACGGTCAGACAGACGACTCCGATGATCGCCAACTGCACGATATCCTGCGGCGCGATGGCAAGGATATTGCCCATAATGATGGTCTGGATGCTGACCGACATGGGCGATAGCGACACCATGAATAGGCCCAGGCCGAAAAATGCGGTAAAGATGATGCCGATGATCACGTCGATCTTCAGCCCCGACCGCCCCGACAGAAACAACATCGCCCCCGCCGCCATGCCGCCCGCCAGAAACGCGCCAAGCGCAAACGGCAGCCCCAGCATATAGGCCCCCGCCACACCGGGAACGACAGAATGGCTAAGGGCGTCGCCGATCAGCGACCAGCCCTTGAGCATCAGATAGCACGACAGAAAGGCGCAAACCGCCCCCACCATCGCTGACACCCACATGGCGTTGAACATATAATCATAGCTGAACGGCTCTAGCAGCAGGTCGATCATGTGTCGTCCTCGGAAGTGTCGATGCGTTCGCCGTAATGCACGAAGGGGCGTTCGTCGTCGGTGATGATCCGCAGCTCGCGCCCGTCGTCATCATCGTGCAGGTCTTGCCCCCCAAGGGTAAAGTGCCGCAGCACCCCGCCAAAAGCCGTTTCCAGATTGTCATGGGTAAAGACCGTTTCCGTCGGCCCATAGGCCAGCACCGTGCCCTTGACCAAGACGGTCCGGTCACAGAATTCCGGGACAGAGCCCAGGTTATGCGTCGACACCAGCATCACCCGCCCTTCGTCGCGCAACTCGCGCAGCAGGTCGATGATCTGGTCCTCGGTCTTCACGTCTACGCCGGTAAAGGGTTCGTCCAGCAGGATCACCTGCCCGTTCTGCGCCAAGGCGCGCGCCAGAAAGACACGTTTGCGCTGCCCGCCGGACAGCTCTCCGATCTGGCGGTGGCGGAAATCGGTCATGTTGACGCGGCGCAGGGCATCGTCCACCGCCGCATGATCGGCGGCTTTGGGACGGCGCAGAAACCCCATATGCCCATAGCGCCCCATCATTACCACATCCTGCACCAGCACCGGAAAGGCCCAATCGACCTCTTCGGACTGCGGGACATAGGCCACAAGGTTTTCTCGCAACGCCTGTTTGACGGTCTTGTCCAGAAGGGTGATCTGCCCCTGCGCGGCGGGCACAAAGCCCATGATCGCCTTGAACAGCGTGGATTTCCCCGCCCCGTTCACCCCGACCAGCGCCGTGATCGTACCGCGCGGGATCTCGAAGCTGGCATCATAAAGCGCGGTGTGGCCGTTGCGATAGGTCACGGTCACATCGGTGGCCTTGATGCCGATCGCATCGGGCGCAAGCCCGGCATCTGGGGTCGTCGTGGGGGCGGGGTGCATATGGGTATCCATTTACTTCAGGCCTGCATCCAGCCCGTCCGCGACAGTCTGCGAGGTGACGCGCAGCAAGTCCAGATAGCTTGGCACGGGCCCCTCGGCTGTGCTGAGGCTGTCGACATAAAGCACACCGCCATAGGCCGCGCCGGTTTCCCGCGCGACCTGCTTTGCAGGCGAGGTGTTCACCGTGCTTTCACAGAAAACGACCGGAATATCATTGTCGCGCACGGAATCGATGACTTTGCGCACCTGCTGCGGCGTGCCGGTCTGATCCGCGTTCATCGGCCAGAGGTACAGCTCTTTCATCCCGAAATCCCGCGCAAGATAGCTAAAGGCCCCTTCGCAGGTCACCAACCAACGCTGGTCTTCGGGGATTTGCGCAATCCGGTCCCGCAGGGGCGTGATCGTGTCGCGAATCTCTTGTTTGTAGCTTTCAGCGTTGGCCGCATAGGTCGCGGCATTGTCGGGGTCATGCTGGACAAAGGCGGCGGCAATATTGTCGACATAGATCAACGCATTTTCCAAACCCATCCATGCGTGGGGGTTCGGTTTGCCCTCATACTCCCCCTCTCCGATCGAGATGGGGTCGACACCATCTGTCAGCGTGGCCGACGGGATATCGCCAAGGTTGGAGATGAACTGTTCAAACCACAGCTCTAGGTTCATGCCGTTCCACAAGATCAAATCAGCATCCACCGCCCCAACGATGTCACGGGGTGTGGGCTCATAGCCGTGAATTTCAGCACCGGGCTTGGTGATGGATACGACCTCTGCCGCATCGCCCCCCACCTGCTGCGCCATGTCGGCCAGCACGGTAAAGGTGGTAACAACTTTGAAATCAGCCGCGACCGCGGGCATTCCCGCCATCGCAGCAACGCCAAGAACCGACGCCAGCACACTTTTTTTCATTCTGTTCCTCCAAGGACCAATGCATTCGCTAGATGTAAATGCGAATTAATCGCATATGTCAAACATGCAATTAAGAATAGGTCGCATAAACTTGCGGACAAGGGGAAACTCGCCTAAAAGAACCACAGACGACAAAGGATGCCGGCATTGACCCAGAGTATTGATTACAAGCAACTGCTGCGCGAAGCAGGCCTGCGGGTCACGCCACAGCGGACAACGATCGTATCGCTGCTGTCGGAGACTGACGATCATCCCAATGTCGAAGACCTGTATGAAAAGGCGCGTACGCTGGATGATACGGTGTCCGTCGCCACGGTCTATCGCACCATGTCAGTGCTTGAAAATGCAGGGCTGGTGCGTAAATTGGTACTCGAGGATGCCCCTGCACGCTACGAGATGATGCCCCAAACCGACCACGACCATCTGGTCGACATGGACAGCGGCGAACTGGTGGAAATTCCGGGGACAGAGATCGCAAGTCTGCTGGACCGCGTCGCCGCCGAAATGGGCTATGAGCTGGTCAGCCACCACACGGTGATCCGCGCGCGCAAGGTTTAGGTCTGCGTTTGATCCGCGAGGGATTTGACCATCGCCGCGGCACCGGCTGAAATCGTGCGCAAGATCACTTCGTCGGGGATGTCGCGGATCAGCCAGTCGCGCATGGGGCCAAAGGCCGACAAGAACACCATCAGGTTTGCAACAATATCAAGCCGTTGATCGTCGCTTTGCAGCCCCAATCGCGGCGCAAGCTGGTCGGCCAGGTCCTTCATCACCGCGAATTCACGGGCATGAAGGGCACGGCGATCCTCGGCCTTCATATGCGGCACACAACGATAGGCCAGCAGGGTGCCGTCCCGTTTCATCGCCCAACTTTCGCGAAAGTATTTCTCGAACGCGTCTTCCAGTGACAGGTCTTGATCCAGCAGGATGATCGGCAGGGTCGATACGTCTTCGCGAAACCACAACTGGTTCAGCAGCCGGCGCAGGATGTCATTTTTGTTGGCGATGTAATCATAGATGCTGGCCTGATTGACGCCCGAGCGCGCACAGATGTCGCGGATCGTGGTGGCGGCAAAGCCTTTCTCAAGAAACAGCGACAAGGCCGCCTCGCAAATCTGTTCGCGGCGGCTTTGGATCAGCGACTGGTTCTGCACGCTGGTAATCTCCGCCTCTGCCAGCATTTGGGTGCGCAGCGCAGACAGCCGATCGCTGCGAATGGCCGTCGTGGATGTGTCGTGCATGGGGCTGTCCTTCATTTGACGTAAATCCTATCGGCTTTCGATATGCGAAACAACCGGCGGCGTGCAGTGGCACCCCACGCAAAACCCCCGCCGGTACGGGGACCGACGGGGGCAGCGTTTTCATCAATCCTTAGGGGTGGTTTAGTCGTCCAGACCCAAGGCCACAAACCGTGGATCGCCCGCGCGGCGCACCAGCAGCAGCAGCGATTTGCGACCACCGTCTTTGGCCTCTGTGATGCGGTTTTCCAGATCGGTGATCGACAGGATCGGCTGCTGCCCTGCCTCGGTGATAATGTCACCAACGCGCAGGCCTTTTTCAAAGGCTTCCGACATCTCGTCCACCTCGGTCACGGCCAGACCTTCGACGGAATCATCGGCCCCGAGGTCGGTGCGCATGTCGTCGGTCAGCGGTGTGACAGTCAGGCCAAGCACAGATTTCACCGCAGGCGCTTCGGGCTGTGCCTCGTCCTCTGGTGCGGATACGGTTGGCCCTGTCCCCTCCGCATCTTCGCGGCGGCCAAGTTTCACCTTGATCGTCTGGGATTTGCCTTCGCGCAGAACGGTCACGCGAACCGATGCGCCAACGGTGCTGTTGCCCACCTGACGGACCAAACCACGGGTATCTTCGACTTCGACCCCCGCAAAGCTAAGGATGACGTCACCGGTCTTAAGGCCAGCATCCTTAGCGGGGCCATCTGGTACATCCGTGATCAACGCACCGGTTGCTTTGGCAAGCCCCATCGCGTCGGCCACGTCTTGTGTGACGTCCTGAATGCGGACGCCTAGCCAACCGCGGCGCGTTTCGCCAAATTCTTTCAACTGGTTGACCACACGGGTCACAACATTGGACGCCATCGAGAAACCGATACCGATGGACCCGCCATTGGGGGACAGGATCGCCGTGTTCACGCCAATCACCTCGCCGTCCATGTTGAACAGCGGCCCCCCCGAGTTGCCACGGTTAATTGCGGCGTCGGTCTGGATATAGTCATCATAGGTGCCGGACAAGGCACGGTTGCGCGCCGATACGATACCGGCCGACACAGAGAACCCCTGCCCCAACGGGTTCCCCATCGCCAGCACCCAATCGCCCACACGCGCGGCGTTGCTGTCGCCAAAGCTGACAAACGCCAAGGCGCTTGGGGCTTCGACCTTCAACAGCGCGATGTCGGTGTTGGGGCTGTCTCTTATACACATCTGACGCTGCCGACGAATAGAGAGGTGTAGA
>OLHL01001047.1_pt1 | contig 10749 bp, 6 predicted proteins | sample 1609441 | NCBI WGS metagenome assembly OLHL01 (sample SAMN05416833, study PRJEB24817) | seawater metagenome | isolation source: Sea water | place: Canada:Atlantic | collected 2013-07 | reverse complement strand
CTTTTACATTTCTCTGTCCTTGATTCATATAGTAGTCATCGCATCACGTATGAAGAGCGTGTTAACTGAATAGAGCGCTGACATTCCGCCCACTTTTATAAGGTCATCTATGTCAGTCTAGTTTGTTTTTTGAATGATGCATAAAATATGATCAAATATTAAAATCATTACCTATTATCTACGCATCAATGGGATATGTTAAAGGTGAGCGCTTGGGCCTTGATCCGGTGTATAAGTAATACGCTTCATCACAGGAAACGGGTGGTTGTACCGTTTTTACCTTTTTACAATGGCTGACGGGGTCATATGATCCGTGGTGTTAGACGATGTTTTGGAGACAGAGATCAGCATGGAAAAAACTGAGTGCAACGTACATGAGCCTGTTGCTCTGTATGAGGAAGGCCCATCTTATCACGTGATAGAAAAAGCGATTCATTTCTTGTCTAACCATGTACAGGAGCAGCCATCCTTATCGGTGTTGTCTCAACATCTGGGGATTAGTGAAGGCCATCTTCAGCGTATGTTTACCCAGTGGGTAGGGGTCTCTCCAAAGCGGTTTATGCAATACCTCACTAAGGAGCGGGCAAAACACGCCCTGCGTCAGTCTAAGAGTGTATTAGATACGGCATTGGATGTTGGCTTGTCAGGGCCAGGCCGCTTGCATGATCTGTTAGTTAGTTGTGAGGCGATGACCCCGGGTGAAATAAAAGCATTAGGTGCGGGGTTAGAGGTTTTTCACGGTTACGGTGATTCGCCCTTTGGATCTGCCTATGTGGCTTGGACTGGACGGGGGATCTGTCATTTAATCTTTTCGGAAGGGCAGAGTGAGACCCATGAGCAGGCCCTCTTTCAGCGTTGGAGTGGTGCGTGTTTTACACGGGACGATCAGCAGGCGCAGGGGATTATTAATACGGTTTTTACCCTTAAAAAGGGCGATAAACCGGTGCATTTGTTACTTAAAGGGACAAACTTCCAACTTAAAGTCTGGGAAGCGTTGCTTCAGGTAGAGAGGGGCGCGTTAGTGTCCTACTCTCAGGTGGCGAAACTGATCGGCTCGCCTAACGCTTCGCGGGCGGTTGGCAGTGCGGTAGGGGCTAATAGCCTTGGTTTTCTCATACCTTGCCATCGTGTTATTCGTGAGACAGGGGAGATGGGGCATTATCGTTGGGGTATAGATAGAAAAGCGGCTATCCTCGGATGGGAAGCCGCTCAATCGGATGCAGATGACTAATGTATGAGCGCGATAACGGAGCGCTGCTTACTTTAACCAGCTGTCCAGTTCGTTGATATCTTCTGGACTCAGGGTGCCCAGCTGTTGCTTGAAGGTAATTAGGTTTTGTACAAAATCAAATCGCGCAGAAGCATAATCCCGCTGGGATGAATACAGTTGTTGCTCGGCTTGAAGCACATCGACAACATTACGTGTACCCACGTTGTAGCCTTCTTCTGTGGCTTGTAATGCGGTCTCGCTAGATTTGATGCTTTGTTTAAGGGCTTGGACACTGAGCGCGCCTGTACGTAAGTTACGTAGAAGGCTGCGGGTTGATTGTGTGACCGCTCTTAAGGTGTCATCCCGATTAAACTGGCTTTGTACAAGTCGTTGTTCCAGCTCTCTTGATTTTGAACTGACAGAGCCGCCGGAAAAGAGAGGGACTGATAAGGTTAAGCCAATGGAGCTTGTATCGCTACCATCATTGCTGACCGATGTACCTTCATCATAATCGTAATTAGCGGTTAGGTTTAATGTAGGGTAGTGACCTGCATGGCCGGCTTGTGCTGCGCGACGGGCTGCCTCAGTGGAGAGGTTAGCAATTTTTAAATTTAAATTGCTGGTCATCGCTTTGTCGAGCCAAGGCTGGGCTTGTGCGGGTGACGGTTCTTCAATGGGGTAATCGTTGGACAGCTGTGCGATGACATCAAAGCTTTTACCGGTCAGCCTTGCTAGCTCTTCATAGCTATTATCTAAGTCACCTTCAGCAGCGATACGTGCTACACGGGCATTATCGTAAGACGCTTGAGCTTCTTGAACATCGGTATTGGCAATTAAACCGACTTCAAACTGCGCGTTAACTTGGTCTAAACGACGCTTAATGGCGCGCTCTTGAGCTTCTGATGTTTGTAGCTCACTTTTTGCGCGTAAAACGCTGAGGTAGGCTTCAACTGTGCGGCTAATAAGTGTTTGTTGCTCAAGGTCAAACTGCAGAGCGGCTTGTTGCGATAACACTTTACCTTGTTTAAAGGTAAACCAAGACGCGGCATTAAACACCGGCTGGGTTAACGATAAGGTATAACCGTGATTGTTATAATTAGCCGTGTCGCTATCAATCGACTTTGTGCTCGCATCTAGGCTTAAATTAGGTAGAAGAGAGGCACGGCTCTGTGCCTCGATCTCTTTATCTGCATTGTAAGCTGCTTCAGCCGCTTTCAATTGCGGATCATTCGCTAATGCCAGTTGATATATATCAGCGAGTTGCCCAGCGTTGACTTGGCTCGTCAGCGCCATACTAACGGCTAATGTTAGGCAAGAAGCTTGTAGGAATTGTTTGGTTTTCATGCAATGAACGTCCTTAAACCTGTTCAGGCTGAACTTCTTTAAAAGTTCGCTTACCTAAATAACTGTAAACTGTAGGAATGACAAATAATGTTAATAGTGTACCAAATGTCATCCCGCCGACAATAACCCAACCTATCTGTTGACGTGATTCTGCACCGGCACCAAAAGCAAAAGCAAGTGGAACGGTGCCTAATACAGTCGCGCCTGTTGTCATTAGGATTGGGCGTAAGCGTAGGGAAGCTGCTTCTAAAATTGAAGCTTGCAGCTCTTTCCCTTGGTCTTGTAGTTGGTTAGCAAACTCAACTATCAAAATTCCGTGTTTAGTGACTAATCCGACTAAGGTGATTAAGCCTATTTGGCTGTATACGCTGAGTGAACCGCCGCTGTAGTGTAACGCAAACAGTGCGCCAAAGATCGCAGGGGGAACCGATAGCATAATAATCATTGGATTTTTAAAGCTTTCAAATTGCGCCGCAAGCACTAAGAATACAACAACTAGGGCCAGTATAAAGGTGACCTGCATGCTGCTGCTTGAGGATTTGAACTCTCGCGAGGAGCCGGTGTAATCAAAAGAGGCTTGGGGAGCAATATCGGCCAACTCTTTCTCAAGAAACGCCAGTGCTTCACCTAAACTGTAATCCGGTGCCAGCTGAGTTTGTATTTTAACCGCTTTAACTTTATCAAAGTGGTTAAGTTCTCGTGGCGCTACGGTTTCGTTGATCTCAACTAAGTTTGAGAGTTGGACCATATCACCACTGCCGGTGCGCATATAGAGGTCGGTGAGATCACTTGGGTCACGACGTTGCTCATCGTCTGCTTTAACAATGACTTCGTACTGCTCGCCTAAGCGCTTAAAGCGGGTGACTTCACGTCCTGCCATGTAGGTTTCTAAGGTGCGGCCTAAATCTGAGACATCAACGCCCATATCTGACAACTTGTCACGTTTCACATTGATCTGCAGTTCAGGTTTATTGAGTTTCAGATCCGAATCCGGTTGGGCAAAGCCTTTGTTCTCATACACCTTTGCCATTAACTGGTCGGTGATGCGTTTTAAGTCATCATAGGTGCCGTTTGTTTTGACAATAAATTCAACGGGACGGGAGATAAAGCTCTGTCCTAACGAGGGACGGTTCAGGGAGAAGCTCATAATGCCCGGAATACCACCAAACAGCTTAGGCGTTTGTTCGAGTACGATCGCTTGCTGTTTTTTGTCGCGCTCCTCCCAGCGTTTAAGGCCTTGGAAGACTAAAGCGTTAGTTTCGGACGGGAAGCCGACAACGGTAAAGTATCGATCGGTTTCTGGCGTTTTACTGATCGTCGCTTCAATCTGGCGTGTATAGCGATCGATATAATCGACCGATGAGCCATCTGGCGCGAGGGCAAAGTTGAGTATTGTACCCCGGTCTTCATAAGGGGCTAACTCTTGTGGTAACTGTAAGTAATAGAAGGTAGCGCCGGCAAAGCTTAACAGCATAATCAGTATGGCGAGTAAGCGCGATTTAAGTAGTTTTCCTAACGCGCGTTCGTAACCACGGGTGACCGCGACTAATAAGCCTTCAATTAAATTGAAAAAGGTGGAGTGACGCTTTTCGTGCTTAAGTAAACGTGAGCACATCATCGGTGATAAGGTGAGTGCCACAAAGGTGGAGACCACAACGGCGCCAGCCAGTGTTAATGCAAATTCGGTAAAGAGTTTGCCCGTACGACCTTCTGAAAACGCCACCGGTGCGAAGACCGCGACAAGTACAATGGTTGTGGCTAATACCGCAAAGCCGATCTCTTTTGCGCCTTTAAAGGCGGCTTGGATGGGGTCTAATCCATCTTCCACATGGCGGTAAATGTTTTCCAGCATCACAATTGCATCATCGACAACCAGGCCTATCGCTAGCACGAGTGCGAGCAAGGTTAGGGTGTTGATGCTGAAATCCATCCAATACATCATGGCTAATGCGCCGATTAATGATAAAGGAATAGTAACCACTGGGATTAAGGTTGCGCGTATATTTCTTAAAAAGAAAAGTAGAACAAAGATGACGAGAATACCGGCCTGTATCAGTGTCTGATAGACCGATTTAATGGACTCTTCAATAAAGATGGAGGAGTCATACGCCACTTCAACGCTCATGCCTTCAGGTAGGGTTGGTTTTACTCTGTCCAGCGTTGCGCGAATCCCTTTAGAAACATCGAGGGGGTTAGCGGTCGATTGTTTTACGACACCCAGTGCAACGGCATTTTCACCTTTATAGCGGGTGATACGGCGTATGTTCTCAGGGGCGATCTCTACTCGAGCAACATCTTGAATACGTACAGGGTAGCCGTCTGCATTGCGAATAATAATCCGCTTAAAGGCGTCAACATCGTTTACATCGGTTTTGGCGAGCAGAGTGAACTCTCGCTCCTTACTTTCTATACGGCCAGCCGGTATCTCAATATTTTGATGGCTTAATGCCGTTTCGATATCACTTGGAATAACCTTGTAAGCGGCCATTCGTGCAGGGTCGAGCCATATTCGCATGGAATACTTACGCTCACCAAAGATTCTGACGTTTGCAACCCCGGAGACTGTTTGCAGCTGATCTTTAACGCGCTGATCTGCAATCTCCGTGACCTCCATCATATCGTGGCGGTCGGAGTTAAAGGCTAACCAGATAATAGGTTGGGCATCCGCTTCCGTTTTGGTGACGACTGGTGGGTCTATATCATCAGGTAGTTGGCCGGTAATACGACTAACGCGGTCGCGCACATCGGCTGCGGCGGCATTTGGTTCGCGATCGATATTAAAGGTGATACTGATCTGTGATTTTTCGGTACGGCTGATCGAATTCATGAAATCGATCCCCTCAATACCCGATAACGAATCTTCAATGATTTGCGTTACTTGGGTTTCAATAATTGAGGCGCTTGCACCGGGGTAAGTGGTTTCAACCGTCACAACCGGTAGATCGATTTTAGGGTATTCACGTACGGATAAGCGGTCATATGAGATAAACCCGATGAGCAAGATTAATAAGCTCATCACCGTCGCGAGTACAGGGCGTTTTATGCTGATTTCTGAAAGAACCATAATGGATTAACCCTGTTTCGCCGTTGCGTTTTCTTTTTGGCTACCATCAACAAAGATGGGGGTCACTGGCATACCGGGCTTGAGTTTGATCTGCCCTGCAATAATCAGAATATCACCCGCGCTGAGTCCTTCAATGATCTGTACAACCCCCGGACGACGTTGCCCCATTTTGACTGGAATCATATTAACTTTATGGTCTTCAGTGACGGTCATTACAAAGAACTGGCCGTCTTTGGGAACAATGGCTTGCTCAGGTATAACAACGGTTTCTTGCTGGTCCACAAGTAGAGAGGCTTGTGCAAATAGGCCGGGTCTCAGTTTGCCGTCATTATTAGGAATCTCTGCACGGATTTCGATGTTATGGGCATTGCTGTCTGAGCTAGGTGAGATCGCTGAGAGTTTGCCTTTAATCACTTCGCCGGGTAGGGCGTCGACTTGAATCTCAATGACGCGGCCTATTTGTAGCTCGGATAGGTAGATTTCAGGAAACTTTAGATCAAGTTTTAATGTGCTGTAATCGGTCAGTTTTACTAAACTTTCGCCCTGGTTTACAAAATCACCGGGGCTGACTAAGCGCAAACCTGTGTAACCGGTAAAAGGCGCCTTGATGGTCATTTTATCCAGCTTGGCTTGTGCCAGTGCTTGGTGTGCTTGGTCAACACGTAGTTGCGCTAATGTGCTGTCACGATCTTGGGCTGAGCCTACTTTTTTACTTAATAGGCTTTTCGCGCGTTCATAGTCAACACGGCTCAACTGAACACTGGCTTGGGCTGATTTAAGCTCGGCCATGTAGACGGAGCTGTCTAAAATGAAGAGCGGTTTGCCTTGCTCTACTTTTTCGCCTTCAGTGAATAGTATTTTTTCAATACGACCGCTTTGTTCGGGTCGTAACATGACAGATTCATTCGCTCTTAAATTACCTACAGCAGAGATTTTTTTATCTAAGAGGGAGTTGGAAACGGTCACTACTTCAGCGGGAAGCCCTTGAGCATAGGCGGCTACAGGGAGTAGGGTAAAAATTAACGCCGCGAGCGTTAAGTAATGTTTTTTTAGCATGCACATTATTGTTATATCTCTGATGCAGATTTGTAAGGAGCTATTGTAGCGGGATCAAGTGACGCCACAATGTTTTATAATGTCAAGAATTGCAACAATCTGTTCTTGAATCCCCATTAGTTCGTCTTAGTAACAGGGCAAAACCAGCCGGTCGGTTTGTATTAAAGGTATATAGATACAATGATACCGATGGCATAGGGACATAGCAGACTAACAAACTCTACCTAAGAGTTGTAGGTGTTTTTCTAGGCGCATGGGTGGGAAATTCTTATATATCAGACTGTTGCAGTGCGCGTTGTTCCGTTTGCATCTCTTCAAGTATCCAATCTCTAAACGCCTGCATGCTTTCGGTGAGAGGGCGCCCTTTTTGATAAACCAAGTAGAACGACTTTTGTGTATCTAAGGATATATCCAGTGGGCAGATGAGTTGTCCATATTCCAGTTCCCGTTCAGCAAGGCCGCGGTCAGCCAAGGTGATGCCTAAGCCCTCCATTGCTGCACCTAATGCTAGTGATGTACTGGAAAACGTCATGCTACGTGCCTTCTCTATTTTGTTAACGCCGTTTTGTTCTAGCAGGGATTGCCACTCGGTATCCCGTTTAGATATGTGGATAAGTGTGTGCTGTAGAAGATCTTCAGCTGATTCTATGCTGGCTTTTCCTTGCAAAAGTTTGGGGCTGCATACGGGGACTAAGTGTACGTTGCGTAATAGGTGGTAGTGGAGATCAGGCCAGTTGCCATCACCATAAAACACGGCCATATCCATATCGCTGTAGCGAAAATCGATCTGGCTCATTGATGCGGTTAATCGAAGTTCCACATCTGGGCTGAGGGACTGAAAGTGATTGATTCTGGGTACGAGCCAGCGGGTTAGGAACGCGGGCGCTACGCTTAAATTGACGATATTTGAATTAGGGACCGTCATCATTTTTTTTGTAGCGTCATCTATTTCATCTAACGCGGACTGAATGGCGAGAAGGTAGCGCTCACCTGGAGGGGTTAATTTCACCTGGCGTTTAATACGCTCAAAAAGTTGCACGCCTAAAAATGCTTCCAGACTTTTTATCTGGTGGCTAACGGCTGAGGGGGTAACAAATAGCTCCTCGGCTGCTTTATTAAAGCTACCTGTGCGGGCGGCTGCTTCAAAACTGCGTAGCGCATTAAGGGGGGGGAGGCGTCTGATAGTAATCTCCTATAGATTAGATAAATTCATCTATTTAGTGAAAAACAGTCGTTTGTTAATCTTCTCGATAGACTTTAGTATGTACTTCATCGTTAATCAACAGCAGATATGTTTCTCTTTAATTACAGTAAGTTATTTTTTATATGTGATTTTGTTGAGTGAATATACGTGTTCGATTGGCGGGGCTTCTTTTAATGTTTTGTTGATTTAATTTGGTGTATGTGTGAATAACGAATCGGAAATGTCAGTACGTCTTAATGCTTGCGGTGATGTAGATACAGCGTATTACATCGCGTTAGCCCATAAGCAGCGTGGCGAAGTGTTCGCCGGTGCATTTAGGGCTGTAGCCGCTTCTGTTAAGGCGTTGTTGAGGTCTTCTCATTCAAACCGCCTGTCGGTGCCTACATATACGTACTAAGCCTTATTTTAGTAACATCCTGTTATTTTGCCCGCTTTTTAAGCGGGCTTTTTTATGGCTGACATTTATAGTTTGAATGCGGTGATGATGCTTTTCAGTTGATCGGAGAGTTCGCTCATCTGACCACACGCTTTTGCTGTTTCGTCTGCGCCTTGGGCGGTTAGTTTGCTGGCTTGGTTTACCTGTGAGATACGGTCCTTGATGTTGAGTGCGTTGTTCGATTGCTCATCGGAGTAATGTGTAATGCGCTGGTTCATGTTTGAGATTGTTGATACGGATTCCGTTATCTCATTAAGTGCTGAACTGATCGCTTTTGACTGAGATACGGTTTGTTCCGCTTGCTGTGCACTTTGGTTCATTTCAATAACAGCGCTGTCGACCCCTTTTTTAAACTCATTGAGCATGTTTTCTATCTCCTCTGTTGAGCTGTGTGTACGCTGGGCTAAGTTGCGTACTTCATCAGCAACAACGGCAAAGCCGCGTCCTTTATCACCTGCGCGTGCGGCTTCGATCGCCGCGTTAAGGGCTAGCAGGTTTGTTTGTTCGGCAATCGCTTTGATGACATCGAGGACTTTAACGATATTACTGCTTTTGGCTGCTAAGTGGTCAATCGAGCGACTAGATTCTGTTAAATGCGCTGAAAACTGTTCTATTTGGTCGAGTGCGGATTGAACATGCGCGTTGCTTTTAGTGGCTAGCGCATTGGCTTGAGACGCTTCATGGGAGGCGTTGTTGACTTCATGACTTATCCTTTCTGCAAGGGCGGACATCTCGTTAATAATGAGGGTTATTTCTGTCGTTTGCTGTTTTTGCTGTTGTGCTGAATGACTGGAGTTCTGCGCGGTGATATCTAAGCGTGTAGATTGTTCATCTACACTCGTAGCCGTAAGCTTTACCTGTTCTATCAGTAAGTGAATGCGTTGTCTCATCTCGTTAAATTGAGTGCTGAGTTGAGCCATCTCATCTTTTGATTGTGGGGTTAATGCTGCGGTCAAATCGCCCTGCGCGATGCGTTGGGCGGCGTTGAGCACGACTTTCATATTCCGTTGAACCGAAATATTAAACCCTAGATAGAAGTATGCGGCTAATAGCATAATTAAGGTGATGGCGGCGATGAGACTGTATAGCTTGTGGGTTTGTTGTGATAGGCGTTGCTCTAGTAGTAAGGCCGCATAGTCTAGGGCGTACTCTGAAAACTGAAATAGTGGTTGCAGGTTGTGTGCGGAAGCGTCGAAGAAATCCTCCCACGTCTGCTCCATGGCTTCGCCGATAATAATCTCCCTGTCGAGCTTGTCAGCGAAGTCTCGAACGGCTTGGTGGGCGGCGTGGCTCCGGGTTATAAACGTGGGGTCGATTGTTTTTAGTTGTGCCAGCTTTTCGGTACTGGCTTCCAATGCTGATGCCTGGGTTTGTAGGTGGTCATAAAGTTGATTTAAATGGTCAAGTGCGGCAGAGCCCAGATAGCCGGTGATGAGGCCGTGCCCTACGTAGTCCCTTGTGGCGCCGAAATAGTCTAATGTGGCGGGGATCTCCTCCAGCATTATGCGTAAGATCATGTAGATGCGCGTGTCGATGTCACGGGTTATGCCTGACTTAAAGCTCGCGTCTTTGCTGGCGGTTATCAGTGTTAAGGGAAGTTGGTTGAAGTGTTGAAAACGATTTTCAAGCTCTAAGCCTAAGGTTGAGTATTGGCTTGTTTCTATCTCTTTCCATAAACTCGCAAGGTTCGATTCGGTGCTCAGTTTTCTGCTGATGTTGTCGCTCAGTGCGGTTTTTTGTTGTTGGTAGATTTGCGGTATTTCTGTGTTTAAAAAGCCGGTAATAAAGCGTAGGTCTCGGTACTCGGTAAAGGCGTTTAATAGCTGGTAATCACTGCTGAGTTTATTGATGGCGGCCAGTCTATGATTTGTGTCGGTAATATCGGCTTTTAAATGCTGAATTTGAACTGCGCAGAGCAGGGCTAATGGCAGGGTAAATACGGTACTAACTAATATAAACTTGTATAGGTAGGGCAGCCTGTCCATTAGTTTAATAATAGGGGTGAGGATGAATATCACTGGAGCGCTCCTGTTGCCGTTCATTATTGTTATTTTTAAACGTGATCGCATTAGGCCAATGGCAAACCATTGTTCGATACTAATAATTTAAAGGTCAAACGGAGCGGAGTCAGTGACAGAAAGCGGGTAATCTAATAACAAATTTATTCACTCGAGGGTGGGCGCTTCTTAACATAGAGTACTTTTTTAACACGGGCGATTAAGCTGTTGTCGCTATCAATAATCGCTATGTGGAATTCAGGGAACTGTTTTTTACCCGTATTGGCTAGGGCTTTAATACGTTCTATTTCAGTATCATCCACCTGAATCTGTGCAGTTATCTTTTTTCGGGTTGCTTTGATAAATTCAATTTCAGCTGCGCTATCCCATACCCAGTATTCCTTACCGAGTTTTTTCATCAGGATTAGCATGATATGT
>OLHL01001037.1_pt1 | contig 10800 bp, 8 predicted proteins | sample 1609441 | NCBI WGS metagenome assembly OLHL01 (sample SAMN05416833, study PRJEB24817) | seawater metagenome | isolation source: Sea water | place: Canada:Atlantic | collected 2013-07 | reverse complement strand
TCTAAATCAATCCAAATTATTCGAGTGTGGCGCAGTGAACGACTTTTGATATTACACGATAGTGAAGCTTAACAAAGCTATTACTTAGCAGACTGACCCAGTTGTTCCTTATGCCAAAGGGGATGAAGTGTAAATTTCTCTAGATAAATAAAAAAGTCATCCTATGAGAGTGGTATTAGGCAGACTGTTTGGGTTTAGTTTTTGCAGTGTTATAGGTGACGTATGAAAAATACACTCAGGCTCCCAGTTGTGGAGGTGTTAAACGAATTTGAAATTAAGGTGAACTCAAAGGGCTCTTTATTGAGACTTGTTGTTATTTCAATTTTAGAACTTGTGGCGCCAGTGGTATTTGGGATGGCTATATGGACTGAAGGGCAAAGCACGGTGGGTGTTTTTGTAGCTTTTTTGGCCGCTTTTTTTGTAGTGTTTATAAGTTTTTTCGCACTTTTTATATCTGTAATATTATCCATAAAACAACCTAAGTTCTTGGTATTTGATGTTAATAAACAGCTAATTTTTAAACATTCTATTTTCGGAAAGGTATCATCTTCGTCTCTAAATATCAGTTCAATAAAATTATTCAGAAATAATTATGGCCGGCATTGGTCATGGAGGTTGACCATAGATTTTGATGGTGAAAGCTTAGTTATTCTGGAGGGTTATCAGTCTGATTTAGCGAAATCAACATACCAGTTCGTAATCGATTTGCTAGAGGATTCTATCCAGTTGAATGATGTAAACCAAGCATTTGAAAAAATTAAAAATAGAAAATCATACAGTGAAATTTTTGAAGATTTGTACAAGCCATCATGTTGGGAAATAATTACTAATGTTCTGAGTAAGTCCGTATTGTACCTATTTGCTTTTGTACTATTTTTAGGAGTCGGAGTGTTAGTGGTTTCTATTGGTTCCATTCTGTTAAGAGATTATGGCTACCTATAAGATATCTATTGCTAGGCTCACTTGCTGGATTATGTTGTTGGATTGGTATGGAGCCTAGGATGTATTCATTTTGCTGTGGATAAAGGGGCTGTTGACTTTATAATTTAGGAGAGTTCAAGGATCAGAGTGGTTGATTTATTAGCGATACGAATAAGCCTACAAGTTCCAAGATTTTTTAGTTCAGGCCAGATATAAGGCTGTATCGTGAATATCATAAGTATGAGTGTTCGGCTTTATGACTAAGCCAAGTAAACACGTCAATTAGACCGCTGATCTTACCCCGATTTAGCGGGGTGAGATCGCTTCTTTAAGAGAATCTAAAATAGCATTTTTACTTTATCTCTAGTTCCTAGTTCCTAGTTCCTAGTTCCTAGTTTTAGGCCCTAATTCTAGATTTTAATAAACATACCGCTGAAAGGCTCATGTACTTTTATTTGAGCGAGCTGGTTGCTGGTGCAGCCAGTGGTAGAGAACAGGCAGTACCAGTAATGTCAGAAGAGTGGATGACATAATTCCTCCAATAACGACTGTTGCTAATGGTCGTTGAACTTCTGCCCCCGTCCCAGTATTGAAGGCCATGGGAATAAAGCCCAAACTTGCGACCAGCGCTGTCATAAGTACCGGGCGAAAACGTACCAGTGCTCCTTCCGTAATGGCCAGAATTAAATCGCCTTTTTCGTGCCACAAATTACGAATAAAGGCGAGCATTACTAACCCGTTTAATACTGCAATACCCGATAAAGCAATGAACCCAACACCTGCAGAAATCGACATTGGCATGTCTCGAATGGCTAATGCAAAAACGCCCCCCGTTAAAGCCAAGGGTACGCCACTGAATATTATTAGAGCGTCTTTTAGCGAGCCAAAGGCCATCATTAATAAACTAATAATTAGTAACAGTGTTAGTGGTACTACGATGGATAATCGCTGACTTGCCGACTCCAGTTGTTCAAAAGTGCCGCCATAATTTAGCCAATAGCCTGCAGGGATATTTACTTGCTCTGAAATGTGTTGTTTTACATCTTCAACAAATCCACCCAAATCACGCCCCCGTACATTCGCTGTAACCACCACTCGGCGTTTTCCGTTTTCTCGGCTGATTTGCGCTGGTGCAGGCGATATTTCCAAGGTGGCGATTTCTGATAACGGCACGTAGTCACCGTTTTTCAGTGGCACTGGCAGGAATTTAAGTTCTTCAATATTTCGCCTTAATGTTTCTGGCAATCTCACTACCAGTTCAAAACGCCGATCGCCTTCATATAAAATTCCTGCGTTCTCTCCACCAATCGCCGTGGCGACCCAGTTCTGCAAATCGGAGACATTCAATCCGTAACGACCCAGTGCTGTACGTTTTGGAATTACAGCCAGAGTTGGCAAGCCTGTAACTTGTTCTACTCGAGCATCAGCAACTCCTTCGACATTGTTCAACACTTTTAGAATGTCATTGGCCGTTCTCACTAACTGGTCTAGATCATCTCCATATACTTTGATACCTAGATCTGCGCGTACACCGGAAATAAGTTCGTTAAAGCGCATTTGAATCGGTTGTGTAAATTCGTAATTGTTTCCCGGTAATTTTTCTAACGCTTCTTCAATGTCTTGAACTAAAGCGTGTTTGGTTTTATTTGGATTAGGCCACTCAGAGCGTGGTTTAAGAATGATGAAATTATCGGCGACGTTGGGTGGCATAGGGTCGGTTGCAACTTCGGCGGTGCCGATACGAGCAAAGACTTTATCAACCTCTGGGAATGACTTAATCCGCTTTTCTAGAAGCTCCTGCATTTCAACGGCTTGTTCTAGGCCAGTACCATTAATTCGCATTGCATGAAGTGCTATATCCCCCTCATTGAGCTGAGGGATAAATTCTGATCCCAATGTTGTTGCCAACCACAGTGAGAAAATAACCAGTGCGCTCGCGCTACCAATAACGATCCAACGAAATTTTAGTGCCCAATACAGCAGTGGCTGATAGGCGGATTTTGCTCCGCGAATAACCACGCTTTCTTTTTCGCTAATATGGCCCTTTAAAAATACGGCAACAGCCGCAGGAACTACGGTAAGTGACAGTACCATTGCTGAGATAAGCGCCATAACGACGGTGGCGGCCATTGGATGGAACATTTTTCCTTCGACGCCGGTGAGTGAAAAAATTGGGATGTAGACCACCGTGATAATGGCCACACCAAACAGGCTCGGGCGAATAACTTCGGCGGTCGCTTTGTAGACCGTATTAAGACGTTCGCGTAATTCAAGTGGCCCAGATCTCTGAGCAAGAGAGAGCCTGCGAATAGCATTCTCCACGATGATGACAGCGCCATCGACAATCAAGCCAAAATCTAATGCTCCCAAGCTCATAAGGTTGGCTGAGACTCCCGTTTTTACCATTCCTGTTATGGTCATTAGCATCGCTAAGGGAATAACCGCGGCTGTTATAAGTGCAGCACGAATGTTACCAAGCAAAAGAAATAAAACTGCAATAACTAATAGGGCACCTTCCAGTAGGTTTTTACTGACGGTGGCAATCGCTTTATCTACTAGTGTAGTGCGATCGTAAACTGGAGTAGCGACGATGCCTTTGGGTAGTGAGGCCTGAATGTCCTCTAGTTTTTTCGCCACTTCACGCGCAACCGTTCGTGAATTTTCGCCAACCAGCATCATGGCTGTCCCCAGTACCGTTTCAATACCGTCTTGCGTCGCCGCGCCGGTACGCAGCTCTTTGCCAATAGCAATACTGGCGACGTCTCCGATACTGATTGGAATTGAATCGTACTCTTTAATAATGACCTGGGTGATATCGTCAATGTTGGTAAGCTGGCCCGGCGACCTGACTAAGAGTTGTTGGCCATTGCGTTCTATGTATCCGGCACCGCGATTGTTGTTATTTGCTTTAAGCGCCTGCACGATGTCTTCCATGCCGATGTTAAAGTGCAGCAGTTTTTGAATATTGGGGGTGATGTGGTATTGCTTGTTGTACCCTCCAATACTATTAACTTCGACCACGCCTTTTACTTGCGCTAACTGGGGCTTAATAATCCAATCTTGAATTTCACGTAACATGGTCGCATCGTATGCGCGGCCATTTTTTTGTGTTGCGCCGGGTGTTGCTTGCACTGTGTACATAAATATTTCACCTAGGCCCGTTGAAATAGGGCCCATCTCAGGCTCTAACCCAGCGGGCAATGCACTTTTAATTGCGCCTAATTTGGTGTTAATTAGATTTCTTGCGAAATAGATATCCGTACCTTCTTCAAAAACTACGGTGACTTGTGAAAGTCCATAGCGCGATAATGAGCGGGTATATTCTAGGTTTGGCAGGCCTGCCAGCGCGGTTTCTACCGGATAGGTAATTCGTTGTTCGGCTTCTAATGGTGAGTAGCCGGGGGCGGCCGTATTTATCTGCACCTGAACGTTGGTAATGTCGGGTACAGCATCAATCGGCAGCTTTTGGTAACTCCAGAAACCAACGCCAATAATAAGAAAAGTGGTACATAAAAATAACAGTCGCCGCTCGATCGCAAGGCGTAGAATAGAATTAATCATTTCAACTCCTTAATGCTCGTGTTCGGCTTCGGATTTTTCGATATCAGCCTTGATTAAATAGCTATTTTCAGTGACGTATTGGGTGCCTTTTTCGATACCTGAAAGCACCTCGGTAAATTCGTCATCTGCACGTCCAATGACTAAAGGGGTGAAGATATATTCGTTATTATTTTTGACGAATACTCCGATCTCACTCCCCATCGTTTGTAGCCCGTCATTTTTTACTGCGCTAGGGGTTTCAAATTCACTGATCAGAACCCGCCCCTCAACCATAAGCCCCGGAAAAAGACGACTTCCAGAACCGTCTACTTTTGCGCGAGCAATAAGATAGGGGGTATCGTCCACCGTGGGAATTATGTGTGAAATAGCGGATTTTAATTCTTGGGCACCGGTAATGATGTGCACTGCTTGATTGACCTTGAGCGAATTATTCTGGGATGGATAAACACGCAGTTCCGCCCAGAGGGTGTCAAAATCCGCGATTGAAAATAGCACCTGATTTTGTGTCATCTCTCCTGTATTGGCATGTCGTTGGGTAATTGTTCCGGCTATCGGAGCGCGCACTTCGTATTTTTTTAGACTTTCATTGGATTCAATGACAGCTAATAACGCTCCTGTTTTGACAGTGTCACCGATGGATACGTTGACTGACTTGATGACACCCGGAAAGCGCGCACGAACATGGCTGGTCTGCTCTGGCCCAGTCACCAGTCGGCCAAACGTCGTGATGGTTTGATGTAAAGATTGGGTGCCTGCCACTGCGGTTGTAATACCGACGCTCTTCGCCATGCTGTCATTGATTGTTGTCGTATTTTCTTCGTTGTGGATATCTTCGTTATGAGCATCGTCGTCATGACTTTCATTGTGGCTATGCTCATTGTCGCTATGTTCATTGTGGCGGTGTTCATTGTGGCGGTGTTCATTGTGGCGATATTCATTATGGCGGTGTTCATTGTCATGGTCGTCGTGTGCATCTTGTTTATGTTTTTCTGATTCGTCAGCAACGGAGAGTTGCGGTGCCCAATTGGTCAGGGCGATTGTTAAAAATATAACCATTGTGTTTTTCATATCGAATTCCTTTGTTCATCACATTCCCTACGCCTAATTGAATGGCTTAGGTGTTTAACGAATGTATTGTTCTGATGTTAATTGCTCTGCCGTTAATTGCTCGCCTGTTAATTTTTCTATCAGCATTTGGTTGAGAGCAGCGGAAGTGGCACTTTCAATTAAGGCCTGCTTTGCTCTGAGCAGGGCTTGCTGAGCTGCTATCCAATCTTGATAGCTGTAACGACCGTTTTCGTATGCTTGTTGAGTGGACGTAAGCGCTGCGGATAGTTCGGGAAGGACGGTGTTTTGATACACCTTGATCGCATCGATGTGTTGTTGTCGCTGTGAGTAGGCGTCGAACAATTGGGTGTGCAGGCGCAGGAGTGCTGCTTGTCGTCTGTACTCCACTTCATTCCGCTCAGCCATGGCGGCAACGACTGTTCCTTTGTTTCGTTTGCCACTGAACAGGGGAATAGACATTCCTGCGGTAAAGGCGGAATTTCCTGTCTCTTCAAATCGTCGCACGCCGACTTGCCAACTAATGTCGACTTTTGATTGCGTTTTAGCAAGTTGCAGCTCGGCTGTTTTTAGGCGTGATTCGCTGGCGAATACTTCAATGGCGGGGGAGGATAACGCGCGTTGATACAACTCTGAGAAATCGGGTTGAGGGCCAAAGCTGTAGAGAGTGCCTTCGAGTTGATGCCATTGAGGCGACGTCTCTCCCCAATAACTTGCGAGTTTTATTCGGTTTCGCTCGTGTTGCTGTAACAAGGCATCTAGCTGCAGTTGCGCTTGTGCTAAAGACGCTGTTGCGCGCTGTATTTCGGACTCGGGAGCCGCGCCTTTATCGGAACGACGTTGCACGATAGCACGTGTTTTTTGAGCAAGGTCTCTAGCCTCCTTGGCTAAATTGGCAAGCTCTTGAAGTTCCAGTATCTCCACAAAAACAGCGGTTAATTCACCGAGCACATCAAGGGTGAAAGCCTGCTTGTGATATTCCAGTGCGTTTAGCCTAGCATCAGCCACCGAGACACGTGCATTGCGTTTGGAGCCAAGCTCTATAACCGACGAAAGTGCCAAGGTTGTTTCCATTGCATTGGTACCTGAGCGGTCACCGCTGCCGCCAAAGTTTTCGACGTCAATACCTACGTGTATTGGCGGTGAAAAATCGCTGGATGTCCGCAGTCCAAGCAAACCTTCTTTTCTTATCGAAAACTGATGTAACTGTGGGTTTTCAGCCAGTGTACGTGAAATCGCTTGATTTAAGCTCAGTGACTTTTGCATGTTTTGCGCGTCGACGGGGGGGGGCGAATACGCACAGCATAAGCAAGGGCAATGCGATGCGTAACTGCAGCAAAGCCCCTCGATATATAGGGGTAACCATGATGTAAAGTCCTATTTAAAAAAACAAATTAGCCGTAAAAACAGCAATGGGTATGTTTAAGGGCTAAACAATAGGAGGGCGATAAAGAGATTTTGGAATGTAGGTTAAATATCTAGCCTGATAGGCAAGTAAAACGGCACTTGAGTTTGGAGACTCTAACTGAGATAGCGTCACCGGAAGTGCAGAGTGGCCGGGTGTGTGGCAGTGGCAGCAATGATGGCAATCTAATGCGTCAGATTCACCTTGGGTCAAACCAGTCGAGCTTAGTTCATTATTGTTGTGAATATTGTTGTGATTTTTGTCGCTATGCTTATTGTCGCTATGCTTATTGTCGCTATGATTATGCTCGGCTATTTTTTGGTGTTGGTTATCCGATTGATGTAACTGATGGGCGTCAGCAATTCCTGCAAAAGATTGCAGTAGGAGGATGATCGCGAGCATAGATCGGAACAGTGTTTTCAACAATGAAGCCATTTTTTTAAAAAGAGTTCAGCTCTCAGTGTATCGATTTACTTAAATAGTTCAAGATAGACGAGCGCTAGAGCACCTCCGAATAAAGAAGTCGTGTAAGAGGGAGTGCTGTATTGCTGAAGGTGTTTAGGTTCGGTGGAAATGACTGATAGGATCAGTTCTCATTGTTCAGTGTCAGCGTCTGTTTAGTGTTGGCGTCTAGTCAGTGTTAGTGTTGTAGCCGCTAACGTTTAATGCTCAACCAGCAGGGGAGTCTATGCGCCTTTTAATTCTTTCACGTGTGATTCTTTGTGCGCTTCTTTTACACCTGTGCGGCACTGCGTGGGCAACGGCGGTCATTCCTCCTGCGGTTTTGGTCGAGGGTTTTGATAAACCTTGGGGCATGGCTCAGGTATCGGATAATCATTTACTCATCACTCAAAAAGCCGGCACGTTGGTGTTGTTTGATATGTCGACTGAAGTCAGGTCGTCGGTAGCGGGTGCTCCTGACGTGGTTATGATGGGGCAAGGCGGTTTGTTGGATGTGGCAGTGCCGCCAGATTATAAGCCGGGTGACGAGCAGTTAGGTTGGGTCTATTTTACCTATGCCGCTCCCTTGGGTAAGTTAGCGGCCACGGCTTTGGGGCGTGCTAAGTTGAATACTTCGTTAACCGCACTTAAAGATTGGGAGACCTTGTTGGTCACGCAATCGGCAAGGGATGAAGGTCGTCACTTTGGAAGCCGAATCGCATTTATTGGTGATTATGTGTTTTTTGGAGTGGGTGATCGTGGCCACCGGGAAAATGGTCAGAATTTGCATACGCATGCAGGGGCCATTTTGCGTTTGCATCGCGATGGTCGTGTTCCGAAAGATAATCCTTTTTTGGGTGTGGCGGATGCGTTGCCAGAAATTTGGAGTTACGGCCATCGTAATCCGCAGGGTTTGGCGGTGCGTAATGGGCAGCTGTGGGAAAGTGAGCACGGCCCACGGGGCGGTGATGAGTTAAATAAAATTGAAAAAGGCGCTAACTATGGTTGGCCCGAGGTTTCCCTAGGAAAAGAATACTGGGGGCCGTTGAGTGTTGGCGAAGAGTCAAAGCCAGGAATGATTGATCCTGTGAAGGCGTACATTCCGTCCATTGCTCCAAGTAGTTTGATTGCTGTGAAGAGCAATCGCTATGGCTGGGCAGGGGATTTTTTATTGGGTGCACTTAAATTACAGCATCTTAATCGTTTGGTTATGCGCGGTGATCAAGTGGTGGAAGAAAAACGTTACTTTGAAGATCAAGGAGAGCGCATAAGGGATGTGCTTGAAGATTCAAAAGGCAGGGTTTGGGTTATTACCGATTCCGGCAAGCTTCAGCAGTTGCCGTGAGGTTCTTAATATTAATTTTTAAATGGTAATTAACCCTCTGAATTTTTTAAAGCCAGTATTGTCTATGTGGTGTCTTCACTCATTCACCCTCAGATACTTTTAAGATTAATGTATAGAAAACGGTGGGTTTTAAGGTGCTTAGACTGTGACCGTACAGCTATCTGGGCAAGGGAATACAATTTTTCACGGCAACTTACATTAGGGTTTTGCAATGAATGGGATCGATGATGATGGGTTTGAGTTGCCACCTCAGCCGCTTCGTGACGATGGCGAACCGAGGCGTATTGGCTTTGAACTCGAATTTTCGGGGATTAATTTAACGCAAACCGTCGAGACGGTTCAACGTATTATGCAGGCGGATGTTACTCAACAAACGGAAGCCGAGGTTGAGTTAACGTCGGCTGAGTTTGGCGTGTTTAATATTGAAATTGATTGGTCTTACCTTAAGTCAAAAGCGGCGATAGAAAGTGGCCCAAATGAGGATCGCACTTGGGTTGAACTACTCAGCCGTGTAGCGCCACTGCTAGTGCCTATTGAGGTGGTGTGCCCACCGATTCCGGTGACACGTTTGAATGAATTACTTCCTATGGTTGATGCACTTCGTGATGCAGGCGCTGTTGGCACTGAGGAATCATTTATTTCAGCGTACGGTGTTCACGTGAATGTCGAGTTGCCTAACTTGAAGCCCGAAACCATCGGGGCTTACATGCGTGCTTATGCCTTGTTGCAATGGTGGCTGGTTGATAAGCATAAAATTGATATTGCGCGTCGTATTAGTCCATATATTGATTTGTACTCAACCGCTTATTTAAGACAAGTTTTGTCTCATCCTGATGCGGATATGGATCAAATTTTTGATGATTATTTAGAACATAATCCCAGCCGCAACCGTGGTTTGGATTTGTTACCACTACTTGCCACGATTGATGAAGACCGAGTTCGTCGTGTTGTTGATGATCCTCGCATAAAAGCACGCCCGGCATTTCATTATCGTTTGCCGGATTGTCGTATTGAGCATCATGATTGGTCATTACAGGTGCCGTATGATTCATGGCTTGTGGTTGAGAAGTTAGCAGAGATGCCGCAAGCGATTGCCGAACTCTCTGCAGAGTTTTTAAGTGCTGAGCGTCAGCGTCCTTTATTGGATATAAGTAGAACTGATTGGGTGGAGTTTATTGATCAATGGCTAACAGACCACGCATTGGTGTAACTGGTAATGCACGTCGCTGGGCTCCTAGTTGGTGGTGCTCATCATGGGCGCTGCGTTTGATTGGAGCTACGCCTGAGCGAATTACGGTCAAGCATCCGGCCAGTGGTTTGCCCTTGCATGGGCTAATTATCGGTGGTGGTAACGACATCGCCCCCGAACATTACGGTGGTGATATTAACGCCAAAAGTAAAATTGATCCTGAGCGTGATGCGTTGGAAATTCGCTGGATAAAAGCCGCTCTGGCAGACGATATTCCATTGCTTGGTATTTGTCGTGGTGCGCAATTGATTAATTCTGTTCTGGGGGGAACCTTATTTCAGGATATTCGCGATACACGAGTTCACACGCGCAATCGGCCTAGTCTATTGCCGACTAAACAGGTCACACTTGATCCTGATTCTTCCGTAGCTGCTGTGTGTAAACGCCATCATTTGCGTGTGAATAGTTTGCACAGTCAGGCCGTCAATCGACCTGGAGAAGGATTGAAAGTGGTTGGGCGTGACCGCGACAATATAGTTCAAGCCATCGAAAGCGATACCGGAGCTAAGATCAAAGGTGTGCAGTGGCATCCAGAGTATTTGTTTTACTTACCATCTCAGTTGGCGCTGTTCCGGTGGTTGGTCTCGTGTGTTGGTACTAAATGTTGAGTACTTCATGAGTGATGAAAGAGTATGCGTTAATGCTTGGGTGATGCTGTGATTTCCTATTTTTTATTATTCAGCTCGTCATTTTTAGCCGCGACCATATTGCCTTTTTATTCGGAGGTGCTGCTTTTTGCCATGCTTCGTGATGGAGGAGATCCTTGGACGTTAGTGGTTGTCGCGACCTTAGGGAATACCTTAGGGGCCGTTG
>OLHL01001028.1_pt1 | contig 10906 bp, 10 predicted proteins | sample 1609441 | NCBI WGS metagenome assembly OLHL01 (sample SAMN05416833, study PRJEB24817) | seawater metagenome | isolation source: Sea water | place: Canada:Atlantic | collected 2013-07 | reverse complement strand
TAGACAGTGCATGGGCCGGAAGCACATGGAATTAAATTCGTGGGGATCCCTCAGGTTCTGACCCCATTTATTCTCTATTATCGGTGTTCGCTATTATTTTTGAATTATGAAAAGGGACAAACTCATGTCAGAGAAAGTGATTTTAGAGGCGACGTTTAATCCATCGGTAAAAACTTACTGGCTGGTCAGTCTATTGTTGTTTTCGACAATAATCGTAATAGGTATCCCTTTTCTCATAATCTCCATTCCATTGTTTTATTTTATTAGCGGCAGATCACTCGCTGCAATGTCAGCCACTATTACTGAGCGTAAGCTGGTTGTAAAAAGAGGGATTCTAAATAAGGAAGAGAAGTCGATACCTTTGGAAAAAATTACTGATGTGGCGATGGTTCAAGGGCCTCTAATGAGATTGTTTAATCTGTATCGATTATCGTTTGAAACTGCAGGTCAATCCGCGCAGGGCGCGTTAGTTTCGCTCATCGGTATAAATGATGCCGCTAACTTCAGAGAAACAATTCTAACCCAAAAAGACCAGATTGCATCTGGTATGAAATCTACGTCAAACTCAACTGACAACGATCAAACCGAAATGTCGCTACTTATTGATAGTGTCAAGCGGATCGAAGTACTTTTAGAGAAGTTGGTTAGCGCTAAATAAATTATCGCTTGGCATGGGTAATAGATATTTGCGTCTGTAGCGCTTTGATAACAAACACAAAAAAGCCAGCTGACTGCTGGCTTTTGTAATTGAGTATTCTATAAGCTCTTTAGCCTTACGCTATTTCGCCTTACCTTGTTTTGCAACAGCATCCATCATTGCTTTGATAGCTTCTGGGTCGCCAAGGTACTCTTTTGAAATAGGCTTAAGGTTTTCATCCAGTTCGTAAACTAAAGGAACGCCCGTAGGGATATTGAGTCCCAGTACTTCTTCATCAGACATACCGTCTAAGTATTTCACCAAAGCACGCAAACTATTGCCGTGCGCTGCAATGATCACACGTTTGCCATCTTGAATTTGAGGGCGAATAACGTCATGCCAATAGGGAAGCACACGTTCTATTGTTAATTTTAGACTTTCACCGCGCGGTAATATTTCAGCATCTACATTGTTGTAGCGGCGATCATGACCAGGGAAATGTTCACTGTCAGTTTCTACTGCCGGCGGTGGGATATCAAAACTACGACGCCATACCTTCACTTGCTCTTCGCCATGCTTAGCAGCAGTTTCTGCTTTGTCTAAACCTGTAAGCGCACCATAATGACGTTCGTTTAAACGCCAGTGACGCTCAACAGGTAGGTAGTGTTGGCCCATCTCTTCAAGTGCGATATTCAGTGTTTTGATTGCGCGAAGCAATACAGACGTGTAGGCCTGATCGAATTCGAATCCTGCTTCCTTAAGCATCTGACCAGCGGTTGTTGCTTGCGCAATACCAGTATCGGTCAATTCAACGTCATGCCACCCAGTGAAACGATTTTCTAAGTTCCACTGACTCTCTCCGTGACGAATAAGTACCAATTTATACATAGTTGGGCTACCTGCGGGGGTTGAGTAAAATTGCCTAACAGCCTATAAAATTTAGACGTGCAGACGTATATTCATGATTTGTTTAATATCATCCTTGATTGGCGATAAAAAATCCAGCGCCAACCCCTATAAAATCTGAGGTAAGACCAAACTAAAATAAAGAAGGGATGCGCATGTGGGCTCTATATAAATTTGCTCATACTCGGGTGATAGGTGTCTAACCAGAGCGTAATTGACGGGTCGTCGATAAAGCTAAAATCCTCAAAATCAAACCCCGGCGCTACTGTACACCCCACTAAGCTATAATCTCCAGTACTGAACGCCGCTTGATAATTGCCAGCAGGCACAATATCGACATAACCCGCCTCTTGGCTACCTATTGTTTTTTGCGTAAGCGTTGTATCGTGTAATTGAATTAATTGTAAGGGGGCACCTTCATAATGATTCCACACCTCATCATGAAGCACGCGATGAAAGCGGCTCATTTCGCCTTTCAGTAAAAGAAAGTATATATGGGTGAGCGCTGTTCGGGGTTGTCCATGTGAATGAGACATAGTTGTACTTGCTGATTTATAGACTTGTTTGAAATATCCGCCTTCTGGATGTGGCGCTAAATCATATTTTTGAATAAGTGGGTGCATGTGCTTTATTCTTTTTCTCAGTAGATTGGTATACGTTTGGTAACTTCAATTCTATACCTATGACACAAGAACAATAAAAAGAGAAGCTCGGCAACACAGCAGACTCTTACTTGGTAACCTACAATGATAAATATAAGGTAGTAGTACGCTAACTAAATAGATGAGATGAAAAATACGACCCTACATGAACTTTTTTTCATGTCTAATGCGTATAAGAATTAGCAGCTGAACGTTTAGGTGTACACGCTGCACTCTAGGTCTTTCCTAAAGTCTTCTCGTTCAGCGAACATTATAGAATTCGAACAGGCAAATAAGGATAGTGACCATATGACCTATAAGTCTTTTTCAGACCTTGAAGTAAAGGGTAAAACTTTCAAGGCTATCAATCTCGACAGCATCAATGAAAAGTACGCACTCGATCGCCTTCCCTTTTGCATCAAGGTACTTTTAGAAAATCTGGTTCGCCATGAAGACAAGGAATTTGTCTCCAGCGAAGATATTGAACATGTTGCTAAGTGGGATACATCAAACAACGAAGAACTCGAAGTTTCCTTCGTCCCTGCACGGGTTATTCTGCAAGACTTTACTGGTGTTCCGGCGATTGTCGACTTAGCGGCTATGCGCGATGCGGTAGACCGTCTTGGCGGTGACGCTCAAGCTATTAATCCATTAAACCCGGTAGAACTCGTCATAGACCACTCCGTAATGGTCGACCATTTTGCAGAAGAAAATGCACTACAAAAAAACACTGATATAGAGATTGAAAGAAACCGCGAACGTTATCAGTTCCTTAAGTGGGGACAGTCTAGTTTCGACAATTTCAAAGTGGTTCCTCCAGGTCGTGGTATCGTCCACCAAGTTAACCTTGAATACCTAGCGCGTTGTGCGTTCACTAAAGAAACGGATGAAGGCACCTTCGTTTATCCAGATACCTTAGTCGGTACAGATTCTCACACCACAATGATTAATGGTTTAGGGGTACTCGGTTGGGGTGTGGGCGGTATCGAAGCTGAAGCCGCCATGCTGGGTCAGCCTGTAACCATGCTATTGCCTAATGTAGTAGGCTTTAAATTAGAGGGTAAGCTTCCTGCCGGAGTGACCGCGACAGATATGGTACTTACCATCACTCAACAGCTCAGAGCGCACGGTGTAGTGGGTAAATTTGTTGAGTTCTTTGGGCCAGGCTTGAAGCATCTTACAACAGCCGATCGAGCCACTATTGCCAATATGGCACCAGAATACGGCGCTACGTGCGGAATTTTCCCCATTGACGATGTAGCTCTCGATTATCTTCGCTTAACTGGCCGAGATGAAGCGCAAATTGAGCTTGTTGAGAAATATGCGAAGTACAGTTCGCTATGGCATGACGACCATTCAAAAGACGCCGAATATCACGAAACACTTGAGCTGAACTTAAACGACGTGGTTCCTTCTATTGCCGGGCCTAAACGTCCGCAAGATAAAATTGCGCTCGATAAAGCGGCTGAAGCATTTAACGAATGGCATCGCTCACAAATTGATGTGAAGGTACTTGATGAAGAAACAGAGTTTGTGGCCGAGGGCGGACTAGTCGGCGGCAGCGATGTTGACGAAGAACATGATTCCTATGTGAATTTCAGAGATAGCAAATTCAATTTAGAAGATGGGGCAATTGTGATTGCGGCAATCACGAGTTGCACAAACACCTCTAACCCCTCTGTACTTGTGGCCGCAGGATTATTAGCACAAAAAGCAGCAGAGAAAGGGTTAACCAGTAAACCATGGGTAAAAACCTCTCTTGCACCAGGTTCGCAAGTTGTAACCCAGTACTTGGAAGATGCCAATTTGATGGCGCCGTTAGAAGCGCTTGGTTTTAACTTGGTAGGATATGGGTGTACAACATGTATTGGTAACTCAGGGCCGCTACCCGACCCTATTACCGATGCTATAAGAAAAGCGAAGCTCACGGTGACCTCTGTACTTTCGGGCAATCGTAACTTCGAAGGACGCATCCACCCCGATGTTGCTGCAAACTATTTAGCATCACCGCCGCTTGTCGTGGCTTATGCATTAGCCGGCAACATGAACGCGGATATTACCAAGGAGCCTTTAGGTAAGTCTAAAGATGGCGAGCCTGTATATCTCAAAGATATATGGCCTTCAGAAGAAGAAATTCAAAAGTACATTACTGAAAACGTAACCGGTGCACTCTTTAAAGAAAAGTATGCCGATGTGTTTAAGGGCAACGGTGAGTGGAACGAGCTTAGTGTTAGTGAAACGTCAGTCTACGATTGGCCTGATTCAACGTACATCAAGCATCCTCCGTTCTTCGAAGTGATGGAGAAAGAGCCGGCCGCGCTTCAATCTATCGAAAATGCACGGTGTTTGGTAAAAGTGGGCGATTCAATCACCACCGATCATATTTCACCGGCGGGAGCCATTGCGCCAGATAGCCCTGCAGGTGAATATCTTCAAGCTCAGGGCGTTGATCCAAAAGACTTCAACTCTTATGGCTCACGTAGGGGTAACCATGAAGTCATGATGCGAGGTACTTTTGCTAATGTACGTTTGCAAAACCAATTAGCACCGGGCACGAAAGGAAGCGCTACAACCCATTACCCGAGCGGCGATAGCATGTCTATATTTCATGCTGCTATGCGCTACAAAGATGATGGCGTACCAGCTGTAGTAATCGGCGGAAAAGAATATGGTACCGGCTCAAGCAGAGACTGGGCTGCCAAAGGGCCCTCGCTAATGGGTGTGAAGGCTGTGCTAGCAGAAAGTTATGAGCGTATTCACCGTTCTAACTTGATTGGCATGGGAATACTACCGCTGCAGTTTAAAGAAGGCGACTCTGCATCTTCTTTAGACATAAAAGGCAATGAATCTTTCTCAATTGCTCCTGTAGAGCGGGGTCAGAAAGAGGTTAGCGTAACAATGGAAACCGATGACGGAGAGTCGAAAGTATTTAGCATGGACATTAGAATAGATACGTCTAATGAGTTTACTTACTTTGAGAATGGCGGGATCCTTCATTACGTTATCCGTGAATATCTCCGTAAATAAAGAGATGCTTCGATAAGGCCTTAATAAAAAAATGGGCCTTGTCGATATAAGCGCTCACAAAGAGTAAGGCCTTCGTTATTACGAAGGCCTTTTTTATTCGCTTTATATTAGTCGGTTGTATTAGCCTTTTTGACTAATCTCCACTCACAATTTGCACTTGTGCTAAATCAGTATCGCCTTTAAGTACTTTAAAAATGGCGTCTTGTACCAGAGTACGCATGCCATCGTCTGTGGCTTGCTTTTTCATCTGCGCCACACTTGACTCTTTGTATACTAGCGAGCGAAGTTCGGGTGTCATACCAAGTAATTCATGAACACCCGTTCTGCCTTTATAACCCGTGTTACCACATTCTGAGCAACCTTTTGCTTTATAAAGCTCTGGAACTCCAGAGAGGTTGAGCTCATGCATTTGGTCTTTACCATACTGGCGCTCAATAAACGCCATATCGGTATCTGATGCTACGTATTTTTCTTTACACTTCCCGCAAAGCGTTCGGATAAGGCGCTGGGCAAGTATACCTACACAGGCATCTGAAAAGTTAACCGGGTCTAACCCTAAATCGAGCAAACGAGTAATCGTTTCCGGCGCCGAGTTTGTATGCAGGGTAGATAATACCAAGTGACCTGTCAGTGACGCTTCAATACCCGCATGAGCCGTTTCTTTGTCTCGCATCTCACCGATAAGAATAATATCTGGATCAGCACGTAAAAACGCGCGCAATGCATTGGCAAAGGTGAAACCAATTTTGGGGCTTACTTGAACTTGCTGTAAACCAGGCTGTGTAATTTCCACCGGATCTTCAGCTGTCCATATTTTTTTCTCAGGGGTGTTTAAGTACCCAAGAATGGCATGCAGTGTCGTTGTTTTACCTGAACCCGTGGGCCCTACGACAAGAAGAATGCCGTGGGGCTTTTTAATCATATCTTCAAGGCGGGCGCGATTATTGGGCGCCAAATTCATTTTGTCTATTGGCATAGCGCCGCCCGAGGCCAATATCCGCATTACTACGCCTTCACCTGCAACAGTAGGAATAGTTGCCACACGAACTTCAACAAGCTGACCGTTCATTCTAAAGGCTAGCTTACCGTCTTGAGGAACGCGTTTTTCAGCTATGTTCAAATTCGACATTATTTTAATACGGGCTATTACCGCGTTATGGTGAGAGTGGGGCACTTGGTTCATGTCTCGACACACACCGTCTACGCGCATACGTACGCGGGTTGGGGCATTCTTTTCAGGATCGATGTGAATATCTGACGCATTGAGTCGCTTCGCATCATGTAACACACGGCTTACCAAACGAACAACCGCCGGGGCGTCATCTGAAAGCTCATCGAATTGGTCTTCTTTTTCATCACTAGACGTACCGATTTCATCTAGGATATCACTCATTTCACCGGGGCCGCCGCCACCGCTGTTCTCACCAAGGTATTGCAGTATTAAACTTGGTAGGCTAACCGCAATTTCATAGCTCTCTATACCCATTGCAGTCTCAATTTCCATGAGAAGCGCTGCGTTATTGGGTTCTGCCATTAATACAATGGGCTTATCGTGTGCATCAGCAATAACCGCAACATAGTTGCGTTTTAGATACGACACATTGAGTTTACTTTCATTTTCAAAGCGATGATATTTGTCTGGCAAGTAAGGAATAAAGGGCACTTGGTAATGAATAGAGAGAGAGTTACCAATTTCTTCCTCGGGAATACGATGTTCCGAAATAAGCCGTTGCACAAACGCTCGAATATCTGGCGTCGATAAATTAAGCTCTTCTAATGTGTGCTCATCTAACAGGCTTTTGTGCACAAGTAAGTCGAATGGGTTATTCGTTCCACCTAGCTCGAAGCGAAATTTGTCCCCTAATATAAGTGCAAGTGCGTTACCCAATTTGAGATCATCTTGAGAAAAGGCACTGTCGGTCTTGTTGATGATTTGAATAACACCCATCAACACCCCTGCATTCATTATAGGAACACACAGAATATTTTGGGTTTTGAAGTCATTGTCTTTGTCGAACTTGCCTTCAAAGCGTAATCTTGGATGAATACTTTGAAGCATTGTCGCGTTGTAGGGGTCGTCAATCACAACCGGTTTTTGCGACAGCGCAACATACCCGGCTATCGACATGGCATTTATGGGTACCTTTATCTCCAGCGTTTCCTTACCTGTCTTAAATCTTGCAACAAGATCTTGATGCTGGCGGCGACGTTGGAAAATACTCATCCGCTGAGCACCAAACAACTCTAGAATAATTGGTTCGAGCAAACCATAGGCATCGAGTAACGTAGAGTGATTGTTTAATATGCGCTTGATTTGCGAAAATGTTTGTTGATTATTAACTACTTCCATATTCCCACTACTTGACGGTGTGAAACCTTGTGCTTCATCCCTTTCTTACGAAAATGTTTGCACGTTGCTATCATGCGGCGAACACGCTGCTAAATAGCTACTATATACCTACAATAACGGTAACGATATAGGTTTACATAAACTGGAGCAACAATGGAAGTGTAATAAGCGCTAGGCTACCCGTTTCAGCCCGAGGGCATTGCAATGCGCTAGGTTACAGGTAGCTTCACTAGATGGTCTGTACTCAATCGCTTGGATTAAATCGAATGCGCTATTTCGATTGTGCTAATTCGATTGTGTCAGGGTAAATTCATTTTTCTGTCATATATACGGTACAAAAAGCAAACTAGTAGTTGCATTGATGGCTAGCATCTGTATAATTCGCGCCCACTGTCCTATTCGGGCAATGAGTTTTTAGCCGCAACCACACTGCTTTTAGGGTGGCTGCCGACGTAAGAGATTTGTCTTTACCGACCAAGCTATTACAAGCGTGCTAGAAATAAGAACAGGGTTCCAATTGGGAACCATCGGTTTACGCACATCCTTTCTCTCTGAACGAAATAGAGAAGAAGGGGTGAATTTTTTTGTTCTTTCGATTGGAGCTTAATCGATGCCAAATCAAAGAATTCGTATTCGTTTGAAAGCGTTTGATCACAAGTTGATCGATCAGTCTACGGCTGAAATCGTTGAAACGGCGAAACGTACTGGTGCTCAGGTCAGCGGTCCTATTCCACTGCCTACTCGCAAAGAACGCTATACGGTATTGACATCTCCTCACGTAAATAAAGATGCACGTGACCAATATGAGATTCGTACTCACAAGCGTTTGGTAGACATCATCGAACCAACTGATAAAACAGTTGACGCGTTGATGCGTTTGGACTTGGCTGCTGGTGTTGATGTTCAAATCAGCCTGGGCTAACAAGAGAGGGTTATAACAATGGCGATTGGTCTAATCGGTCGTAAAGTGGGTATGACTCGCATCTTCACTGAAGATGGCACGTCAATCCCTGTGACTGTTATTGAAGCGACCCCAAACCGTGTTACTCAGTTACGTACTGAAGAACTTGACGGTTATCGCGCTCTTCAGGTTACTACTGGAAGCAAGAAAACGAACCGCGTTAACAAAGCTGAAGCAGGTCATTTTGCTAAAGCTGGTGTTGAAGCAGGTCGTGCTCTAGTAGAATTCCGCCTGGAAGATAACGAAGGTGGCGATATTGAAGTAGGCAGTGAAATCACTGTTGAAATCTTTAACGACACTAAAAAGATTGATGTCACTGGTACATCAAAAGGTAAAGGTTTTGCTGGCGCGATCAAACGTTGGAACTTTAGTTCACAACGTATGACTCACGGTAACTCTTTGTCTCACCGTGCACCTGGTTCGATTGGCCAAAACCAATCACCTGGTAAAGTTTTCAAAGGTAAGAAAATGGCTGGTCAGCTTGGTAACAAGCAAGTGACTACCCAATCTTTGGAAGTAGTACGTGTAGACGTAGAAAATAGCTTAATCCTTGTTAAAGGTGCCGTACCTGGCGCAACTGGCAATGACGTTATCGTCAAGCCAGCTGTTAAAGCGTAACGTCTGGGGAGTGAACTGATGGAATTAACATTGAAAGACGCGCAAAGCGCTCTTGAAGTATCCGAAGCGACCTTTGGACGTGAATTCAACGAAGCCTTGGTACACCAAGTCGTTGTAGCTTACGGTGCAGGTGCTCGTCAGGGTACAAAGGCGCAGAAGACTCGCGCTGAAGTACGTGGTGGTGGTAAGAAGCCATGGCGTCAAAAAGGCACAGGCCGTGCTCGTGCTGGTACTATCCGAAGCCCAATTTGGGTTGGTGGTGGTCGTGCATTCGCAGCCAAGCCTCGTGACTTTGATCAAAAAGTTAACAAGAAAATGTATCGTGGTGCTATCAAAAGCATCTTGTCTGAACTAATCCGTCAAGACCGTTTGGTTGTGGTAGAGAAGTTTGGTGTGGAAGCACCTAAGACAAAAGAACTTATTGCTAAGCTTAACGACTATGAACTAAATGATGTTCTTATCGTTACTGCTGATGTTGATGAGAACTTGTTCCTAGCGGCACGCAACTTGTACAAAGTTGACGTACGTGATGTTGCAGGCATCGACCCAGTAAGTTTGATTGCATTTGAAAAAGTGCTAATTACAGCTGATGCGGTTAAACAACTTGAGGAGGCGTTAGCATGAAAGAAGAACGTCTACTGAAGGTGCTAGTAGCACCTCACGTTTCAGAAAAGTCTACAATGGCTGCTGAAGCGAACAACACAGTTGTATTTAAAGTAGCCAAAGACGCGAACAAAGCCGAAATTAAAGCTGCAGTTGAAAAACTGTTTGAAGTTGAAGTTGAAGGTGTTCGCACAGTGAACGTTAAAGGTAAGACTAAACGTCACGGTATGTCTTTCGGTAAACGCAGCGACTGGAAAAAGGCCTACGTGGTTCTTAAAGAAGGTCAGGACATCGACTTTGTCGGTGGCGCTGAGTAAGAAGGGGATTAGAAATGCCATTATTGAAAGCTAAGCCAACTTCTGCCGGTCGTCGTCACGTTGTTCAGGTTACTAACCCTGACCTGCACAAAGGTGCACCGTACGCACCTTTGCTTGAAAAGAACAGCAAATCTGGCGGTCGTAACAACAATGGTCGTATTACTACGCGTCACATTGGTGGTGGTCATAAGCAACACTATCGTGTGATCGACTTTAAACGCAACAAAGATGGCATTCCAGCCAAAGTTGAGCGTTTAGAATACGATCCAAACCGTTCTGCTAACATTGCACTAGTATTGTATGCAGATGGTGAACGTCGTTACATTCTGGCTCCAAAGGGTATGAAAGCTGGTGATGCAATCCAGTCTGGTTCGGATGCTCCGATCAAGTCTGGTAACACATTGCCAATGCGTAATATCCCAGTAGGTTCTGTTGTACACGCAATTGAAATGAAGCCTGGTAAAGGTGCACAAATTGCACGTTCTGCCGGTGCTTATGCTCAGATCCTAGCACGTGACGGAAACTACGTTACCTTGCGTCTACGTTCTGGCGAAATGCGTAAAGTACTATCTGATTGCCGCGCCACCATTGGTGAAGTAGGCAATGCAGAGCACATGCTGCGTTCACTGGGTAAAGCCGGTGCAACCCGCTGGCGTGGTGTTCGTCCTACAGTTCGTGGTGTTGCCATGAACCCAGTAGACCACCCACACGGTGGTGGTGAAGGACGCACGTCGGGTGGTCGTCATCCAGTATCTCCTTGGGGTGTTCCTACTAAAGGTAAGAAAACCCGAAGTAACAAGCGTACCGATAAACTTATCGTACGTCGTCGTAATAAGTAACAGCGAG
>OLHL01001023.1_pt1 | contig 10959 bp, 7 predicted proteins | sample 1609441 | NCBI WGS metagenome assembly OLHL01 (sample SAMN05416833, study PRJEB24817) | seawater metagenome | isolation source: Sea water | place: Canada:Atlantic | collected 2013-07 | reverse complement strand
GACAAGATATTCTGGCAGGAGGCAGTGCCTTATTGTTACTGCACGGTATTGGTGCGGCGATGGGACCAGCACTCAGCGGCCAACTGATGACCTTGGTCGGTGCCAACGCACTGCCTGTCTACTTTGCAGTGATGCAGAGCTTACTTGTGGTTATCACGGTATGGAAAATGCATCAAAGAAAAGCAGAGAAGATCACAGGCGAGCCAGCGCATTTTATGCCCATGGTTCGTACCACGCCTTCCGCGTTGGAAATGCACCCAGATGAAGGTGAATCTGAGATGACAGAGCAAGAAGCGGAAGCCGCTGAAAAGGAGCAAGAATTAAAGCGTAAAGCAAAACAAGAGAAGGGCGTACAGCAAGGCGCTGCTTAACGCTCTTCTCACTGGGCTAACTAGGCCCTTCAACTACAAACCTCAGGCTGAGAGGCCCTGGGTTATGTCTCGTTGGAACGTGTTCCGACTTTCCGGCCTAACTAGATCGCCCTGACCCGGCGACCTACCGGAACCTCACTTTTTAATTGCGGTCACACCCCTATTCTTGCGTCGTACAGACAGGCTTGAAGCGTACTGACGGCAGCAAAAAATTCAACGGACCCGGTCATAGCAGAGTCTTAAGTGACACTGACTGGAAACAGGAGAACGTTATGTTACTTGCAACAGATTTAGACGGTACTTTTCTCGGTGGTACTCAAGAAACTCGCCAACAGTTGTATCAGTTGATTGCTGTACATCCAGATATTGATTTGATTTTTGTTACCGGACGCGGCTTAGAGTCCGTGATGCCATTATTATCCGACCCCATGATTCCACAACCGAGCTACATTATTTGTGATGTCGGCTGTACTGTCGTCGATGGCGAAACCTTACAACCGGTCGTTGAAGTTCAGGGCCGAATTGATGATGTATGGCCCGGCGAGTATGCGATTCAAGCGGCGGTTGAACACATACCAGGTTTAGTTCGCCAAGACGTGCCACAAGAGCGCCGTTGTTCTTATTTCTCTGCTCCGGATGTCATAGAAGAGTATCTGGATGAACTAACTCGAATCGGTAATTCGTTGAATTGTGACGTCCTATATTCGGCAGGGTTATATTTAGATTTTTTACCGCGAAACATCAATAAAGGTTCAACGCTGACGGCCTTAGTCGAGCATTTAAAAATACCCAGAGAAGATGTCATGGTAGCGGGTGACACCCTCAATGACCTCTCCATGTACGAGCATGACTTTATCGGCGTGTGTGTAGGTGAGTCTGAAGAGGGTTTATTGGAAGCAACAGAAGGCCGAGCGCGTGTTTACCATGCTGGCGCGGCGGGCGCCGGTGGTATTTTAGAAGCAATTAGTCATTTTGGCTTTTTAGGGGCTGAAGGCATTGATGCTGAAGGCCGTGACGACATCGAGCCAGGCCCTTCAGATTTAGTGATTGTTTATCACCGCCTACCGTATGAAGAATACCTTGAAGACGGCTTAATGAAGCGCCGTAATCACACGTCGCCTAATGGCATTATCCCGACCCTTGCAAGCTTTTTTAAAGATGGAAAAAAAGGCGCATGGGTAGCTTGGTCAATTAAAGATGAGAGTCTTAAAGAGTTTGAAACTCATACGGAAGTCGATAAAGAAAAATATCCCAATTTAGTTGCGGCGCGGGTGGCGTTAACCAAAGAAGAAGTCGATATTTTTTACAAACGATTCTCGAAAGAAGCGTTTTGGCCAACACTCCATACCTTCTGGGAGCGTGCGACATTTAATGAAGAACACTGGCAGGTCTTTTGTGATGTGAATCGTAAGTTTGCTGAGCAGACAGCAAAAGAAGCTTCAGAAGGCGCTACCGTATGGCTGCACGATTATAACCTATGGATGGTACCTGCCTATTTGCGAGAATTACGTCCGGATGTAAATATCGCCTTTTTCCACCACACTTATTTTCCATCGGCGGATGTGTTTAACGTACTCCCATGGAGAAAAGAAATTGTCGGTAGCCTGTTGCAGTGTGACTATATCGGTTTTCATATTCCTCGTCAGTCAGAAAACTTTATTGATGTTGCCAAGGGTGTGATGCCCTTCGACGTGGTCGAAAAGACCGGCTGTGCGCCACGATTTCTAACGTATGGTTGTGCGGTGGGGTTGGATGAAATGACCACAGAAATTAAGATTAACGATCGAATTATTCGATTGGGCGCACACCCTGTTGGTTTGGATTTAAATCGTGTTGATGCGGCATTAGAAAAACCAGAAATTCAAGCACGAATGGAAGAGCTGCGTGATGAACTCCACGGTGTAAAACTGGTGTTGTCAGTAGAGCGCCTTGATTACACCAAGGGCATTCCTGCCAAGTTAGAAGCTTTTGAGCGTTTGTTAGAAGATCATCCTGAATTGCACGGCAAAGTTACATTAGTAACCGTCTGTGTCCCTGCCGCCAAAGGCATGAAGGTATATGATGATTTGCAAAGTGAAATTGAACAATCGGTTGGTCGGATTAATGGGCGCTATGCGCAAGTTGGCTGGACACCGGTTCAGTTCTTCTTTAGAGCCGTGCCCTTCGAGCAACTCGTGGCTTACTACGCCATGGCCGACGTTATGTGGATTACCCCATTACGTGATGGTTTAAATTTAGTTGCGAAAGAATACGTTGCTACTCAGGGAAAAATTCAAGGTAAAGGCGTATTAGTTTTATCTGAATTTGCTGGTGCCGCTGCTGAAGTTAAAGGCGCAGTGCTGTGTAACCCGCATGACCCTGCGGAAATGGCAGAGACCTGTTACTTCGCATTATCCATGCACCCAGATGACGCCAGTGCTCGGATGAACGAAGCTTACGACGTGGTCAGTAATTACGATATTGCCCATTGGGGGTATGAGTTTTTAAGTGAAGTGGCTGACAGTGCGGAAAAAAACGGTAAGCGGTTATCAACACTGACGAGTGTTGCCTAAGTCCATTGCTGTTCTACAGTTTTTGAGCACTACTGTAGTTGACGGCAAGCCGTGTTTTTAATATCTAGGCCCAATGCCTCCAAAAGGGGAGTCTATCCCCTTATCTGGAGGCAGAACCAGACAGCTCATTAATTTTTTCAGCGGCCTCATAGGCCCTAAACCATGATCGTTGCCATATCACTTTTAAAATCAAATATTTGATTTGCTATTTCATGTACCTAGAGCCTATTGCTTTAAAATTAGTACCGTTTGATTTGAAATACGGCTTCGCGGATTTTCCTTTAATCGGCGTGCGTGCGGCGCCAGAAAACAAAGTTATTCTGCGGCCTTTAGAGCAAAACCGTGCCCCGGAGCGATACAAATATATGGATACTCAAAGTGGTCGCTCCGGGGCGAGTAAATGGCAGGAGCCATTTCAACAGCCGCAGGCTGGCCCGGAGGGTGAAGGGCATGGATGCCCGTAGTCATTGTTTTGCGTGCCGCATAATGACTGCCGTTGGCTGGATGAAGCCGGATGCGCCGAGAAGAGAGGATCGTAAGGAGAAACCTCTCCTTGCATGGGGCCGGGGGCGGAGCCCCGAAAGGGAATTGAGTTTGAGAATTGAGTTTAATAGTTGAGTTTGAGAGTTAAGCTTTAAATAAAAACTATCACATAAATTGAGCAGTTTGGAATGACGAATATCACTCCAAACTATGAGACAGCAGTGTCCTAAGTCGGTTGGCTAAAAGATAAAAAAGACGCATGTTCTACCTATTAATTCATCATTTAGGCGGCCCAAATTTGCTTGATATTCACAAATTCGCGAATGCCATGTGGCCCTAACTCACGCCCATACCCAGACTTTCCTATGCCCCCGCTTGGTAAGCGCGGGTCCGTTTTAACGATGCCATTAATGGCCACTTGTCCGGCTTGAAGTTCAATGGCAGCGCGCTTGGCGCTGATATCATTGCTTGTCCAGATGCTTGCCCCTAAGCCATATTCTGTGTTGTTGGCGAGAGCAAAAGCGTCGTCAATATCTTCCGCTTTGCAGATCGCTAGTACAGGGCCAAAGGTTTCTTCTTCAAAGGCGGCCATACCGGGGGTGACGTCCACTAATAACGTAGGGGGGTAATAATATCCAGGCATATTCGGACGTTCGCCGCCGGTTAAACATCGTGCGCCTGCAGTGATGGTGCGCATGACTTGGTCGTGCAATTGGTCGCGTAAATCTTTACGGGCGATTGGCCCTATGCATAGATTCTCTTCACGAGGATCTCCCAGTTCTAAAGCATTAAAGCGCTGAGCTAATTCTTCACACACTTGCTCATAAATATTGGCTTCAACAATCACACGTTTAACGGCAATGCAGGATTGCCCAGCATTAATTAAGCGAGACAGGGTGATGACATCGCAGGCTTTGCCGATGTCTGCATCCGCTAAAACAATGCAGGGGTCGGAGCCACCTAGCTCTAACACGGCGGGCTTAATACCTGAGGCGGCACGAGCAGCGACTTTTCTTCCGGCTTGGCTTGATCCAGTAAATGAAATCGCTTTAATACCGGGATGATCAATGGCTTCCCCGACTAACTCGGTTTCTACCATTAAACTCTCCATAACTCCGGCGGGTAATACTTGCTGAAATATTTGGGTCAGTAAGGTGGCAGTCGCTGGTACATTGGGGTCGGGTTTCATGACGCAGGTGTTGCCAGACATCAGTGCCGGCCCTAAAAATCGTAAGGCCAACCAAACTGGCGCGTTCCAAGGCAAAATTCCGAGTACAGTCCCTAACGGTTGGTGGCAGACGTAACTGTCTCGTGCATCCGATTGCAGAAACTCAGAGGCTAAAAAGGCCTCGCCATTGTCGGCGTAATATTCAGCACAAGAGGCCGCCTTTTCAACCTCGCCTAAGCCTTCTCGCAGTGGCTTGCCCATTTCTTCGGCCATCAAGCGGGCGAGTTCGTCTTTATTTTTACGTATTAATTCAGCGATATTCAGTAAGTATTGTCCACGCTCTTTATAGGATAAGATTGCCCATGCCGGGGCGGCTGCAACGGCGCAATCAATTAAGGCACTGGCTTGTTCAGAGGATAGGGAAGGCACCTCAGTTAATGCACTTCCTGTCGTAGGGTTTATTGGCGTTAACATGCTCACTCTCCTTACGCAGTAACTTTGCGTTTGGTTTTTTGGGCGGTTGATTTTGCTTCCGCTGTTGCTGTTTTTTCGCGTGCAATATCAAGGTCTATAAATTCACCTTTTGGTGATGCATTGCTCTCTTCAGGTTTGACCGTAAAGTCTTGATCGAGCGAGAAGAAAGACTCGCAACCGTCTTCGGTGATATGAATCGTGTCGGAAATCCCGCAGGTTTTATTGCCATCCACGCCCCACATCCAAGGAATCACATGGAAGGTCATGCCTTCTTTTAATACGGTGCCATCGCCTTGTTTTAGGCTGACGATATAGCCTTCGTCCCAACTAGGAGGAAAGGCAATACCAATGGAATAGCCTGAGCGAGTTATTAAGCGACCACCTACGGTGTTGTCGCTAATAATATTACGCACCAGATTATCAACATCGGATACCGTCATGCCGGGTTGCACCATATGGTGAACAGCAGCGAGAGCGCGCTTCATGGTTTCTTGTGCTTCGTACATAGAATCTTGCATTTCGCCTAGCATCACTGTGCGCATCATGGCGGTGTGGTAACGACGGTAGCAGCCGCCCACTTCTAAAAATACGTGCTCATTGGGTTGTACGATTCGGCCTTCCCAGGTGGCATGGCCAATCATGGTGCGTGGACCTGACGTGACGTAGGGCATCACCGCTGGCACTTCACCGCCAGCACGGAACATTCCCGCACTAATCGCTGCGCCTATTTCATTTTCAGTGGCTCCGGCTTTACACGCATCAATACCGGCAATCATACCGGCTTCGGTCGCCTTTGCTGCGCGTTTCATCAGTTCGATTTCAACTGGCGATTTACATACTCGGCCTTCTTCAACGATGCCGAAGCAGTCGAGTAATTTCCCGTCTTTTAATGAGGTGTGAATTACGTCTTGGTGGTAGGCCGGGAAGAAGTAGCTATTACGTTCATAGCCAATACGTTTATCGGCTAAACCAAATTCTCGCAACGCATCAACCAGCATTTGCATGGCGTCGCCGGTATCGGGGTAGGGACGAGTGAGATCGACCCAGGTGCGGTGTATTACGTTGGACTCTTCCAGCGCCCTTGTAATCATAAACGGTTCTTTTTCGAGTGGCACAACTAAGGCCTGAAAAAAGGAGTAGCCGGTGGTTTGGTAGTCCGTCAGATACATAATATTTTCTGGGTCAGAAATTACGACTGCATCTAAATGACGTTCTTGAATTCGTTGGCGTAATTCTTCAATTCGACGGACGTATTCAGTGTGTGGAAAAGTCATATCATCGCGTTCAATCATGCGGCTTCCTCCATAACATTACGTACGGCATCGGTGAGAATGGTCAAGCCACTGATTAAATCTTCTTGTGGAATGGTGAGCGGTGGAATGATTTTTAAGACACGCCCCCCGGTACCACAGGCAGCAATAATTAAGCCTTTTTTAAAGCAGGTTTGTACGATGGCAGCCGCGCGTTCACCGTCGCCGACATCCAAGCCAAAGATCATGCCTTTACCGCGTAGTTGAAGAGAATTGTCGCTGTCTAATAGGGGTTGAATAGCACTTTTGACGGCGTCCGCTTGAATAAATACTTGCTCCATTAAATCTTCGTTGCGGAAGTAATCGAGAGCCACTTTGCCCGCCACAAATGAGAGACTCTGGCCTCTAAAGGTTCCTGTGTGTTCCCCCGGCGACCAGTGTTTATCTAACTCTGGTGACACTAAGTTCATGGCTAACGGTGTACCTGCGCCGCCAATGCCTTTGGCAAGACAAATGATGTCAGGCTCAATGCCTAAATCCTCGAAGCTGAAGTAATTACCGGTGCGTCCACAGCCAACTTGAATATCATCAATGATTAATACCGAGCCTAGTTCTTTTGCTAATGACGCTAAACTTTGTATCCATTCTTTGCTGGCGACGTTAACGCCTCCTTCTGCTTGAATCGTTTCTAATAAAATTGCCGCCGGTGCTTGCAAGCCGCTGGATGGATCTAAGTACCGTGCACGTAATGCTTCAAGATTTGATAATCCGCAATTACTTTCGCAATTCATGCAGAGTTTTTCACAGCCAAATGCTTCGTGTGTGACATGGTTTAATGGCACGCCAGCGGCACCACGAAAATATTGATTAGCAGTAGCGGCTAAAGCACCTAAGGTCATTCCGTGAAAGCCTTTACTGAAGGCTAAAATCTCAGTGCGACCTGTGGCACGACGGGCTAGTTTCATTGCCGCTTCAACAGCATTCGTTCCTGTTGGCCCCATAAATTGCATTTTATGCTTCATACCACGGGGTTTGAGAATGACATCGGTAAAGGCCTGCATAAATTCGGCTTTGACCGTGGTTTGCATATCTAGCGAGTGCAACACACCATCCGATTGCAAATATTCGACCATGGCTTTAATCATGAGTGGGTTATTGTGGCCGAAATTTAAGACGCCAGCGCCAGCAAAAAAGTCGATATATTCCTTGCCGTTTTCATCAATTTGACGCGAGTTTTTAGCGGTTTTAAAAGTAACAGGGTATACGCGGCTGTAAGCGCGAATATTAGACTCGCGCTGTTCAAAAATAGTCATAAGGATGATCCTTTAAGATTTAATTTTAGTTGTTTTTAAATCGAAACGGATCTCAAGGTGGCGTGCGCATTCCTGTAAGCCGACAAAACCAACGGCAGACCTCACCGATTAAGCGATCGTTAAAGTCATAGCGCGGGCTGTGGCAGGGGTGTGGATCATGTACACCGTCGTGGCTACCAATTAAGGCAAAGGCACCGGGGATTTCACGTAAGTAGTAACTGAAATCTTCGGACGCCATAACGGGCATTGGTTGCCCGTGTTGCATGGCTTTATCGCTATAGAGTTCAGCCCAAACAGTACGAGCGTTGGTTGCTTGTATTGGATGATTGATCGTCGCTTGATAGCGCATCTTATGGCTGACGCTGCATTCAACGCCGTAGGCGGCAGCGGTATGTTGCGCGGTTTCTGTGATGAGAGCGTTCAATAATGAGCGGGTATTTTCGTTCGGAATTCGAATACTGCCGCCAATGAGCGCTTTATCTGACATCACGGTAGGGGCGGTGCCAGCCTCAATTTGGGTAACGCTCAGGACGGCGTTGGTTTGTGGTGCTAAGCGGCGACTAACGATTTGTTGTAAAGCCATAATGATGGCGCTGGAGGCGAGGACGACATCATTGCAGGCTTCAGGCTGACTGGCGTGACCACCACGACCGTGGATCTCAATAGTGAAAGTGCCATTACCACACATAACTAAATCATCTGGGCAAGCCATGGTGCCATAAGGTAGGGCGGGCCAGTTGTGCCAGCCATAAATTTCGCCAACGCCTTCAAGGGCACCGGCTTTAATCATTTCGCGCGCGCCGTGGCCACCTTCTTCGGCAGGCTGGAATATCAGAACGACTTGGCGTTCTAATTCATGTTCGTGAAGTTTTAACCAGCGTGCTGTGGCGATAAGTGCCGCCGTATGGCCATCATGACCGCAAGCATGCATACAGCCTTCAGTTTCCGATGACCAAGCGACACCACTGGTTTCGTGAATCGGGAGTGCATCGATGTCGGCCCGTAAGCCAATGGCTGGTGTGATACCGGATTCATTAACCAGAGCGATAGTGCCTGTGTCGGTACAGGCTCTCCAGCGAATATTCAATCGATCTAGCTCTGCGCGAATTGCTTGGGTGGTCTTGTTTTCCTGCCAGCTTAGCTCGGGCTGAGCGTGAAGCTGGTGACGAAAATCCCGCGCAAATTCTAATGTGTCCTGCCATTCATTCGACATGAAGTCTCCAGCGCTGCCATGACTGTTTGAGCCTTAAGGTGATGCAGACTCTTCTTAGGCTTTTGCAATGGCTGTTCCAGAAAAAAAGGTATTTAGTGCCCGAAAGATTTTTTTGAATTATGAGCGGAAAGATAAAAGCGTTATTTTTCAATCGCTTGAAATAATTCGAGCAGGATGATTTTTTTTAAGCAAGGAAAAAGTGGTTCGTACCCGATGTATTTATTTTTGGCCTTGTGCTTGATGATGGTGCGTGGTGTTTCATGTGTGTGCGTTTATCGGCAGGCATTGAAAGGATCAAATTGGGTCTTTTTTAGCCAAAAAATACGCAAGTCATGGTAGATAGCAACCTTTTAGGCCAATGCAGGTGTTTATTAATTGAACACTGATTGATCTCATTGCTGCTTTTTTGCCTCTGTTATAACCTGTTAGTAATGCCTAACTCAGGGGTATCTTCTCTAGAGTCACTCCACTGCTGCCTTATTTTGCAGTGTCATAGGCTTCCATATAAAAATAAATACAGGACGACATTATGATTTCTTTGCGTAAAGCCTCTTTAGGCGCGGCGCTAGTTTCTAGCCTTACTTTATTATCAGCCCCAGCCTCCGCGGGTTGGTTTGATTGGTTGATTCCAAGTGAACCCGTTGAAGAAGAGGTCGAGGTCGAAGAATCTACCCCAGACTACAGCGATGGTTTACGTCCTGCCATTTTTGTAGGCAACAACTGGGATGGTACGGTCGATGTTATCGACGGCGATAATTACGAGATCCTAGGCCGTATCAATGCTATTCCTGATTATCAAGAGCGCATGGAAGAAATCAAAGATGACTTTTGGCGCTACACCATCTTCTTGGGTATTCGCCAGTTGATTGGTGAAGGAAACGATCAATTCGTTGATGACATGTACAGCACCAATGATGGTGAACTTCTAATAGCCTCACGCCCAAGTTTCGGGGATGTGGTTGCACTTGATCTTGAAACAGGCGCGGTAGTGTGGCGTTTTGAAGTCGATGGCGTTCGTTCTGACCATATGGCGTTATCGCCAGACGGTATGGAAGTCGCCGTATCAGCCTCAACCGGCAGTGTGGTGCATTTGCTGAATGTCTACACAGGTGAAGAAGTAGGGCGCTTCCCTACCGGAAACTCACCACATGAAAACCTCTACTCTGATGATGGTAAGTACATTTACCACTCAAGCATCGGTTATGTCTTTATGCCTTTCGATGGCAAGGTCTTACGTGATTCAACACGCGGTGTTCGTAAGTTCATTGTTTACGACCGTGAAACGCAAGAAATTGTCAAAGACATTGATATGAAAACCAAGCTTGAGGAAGCCGGGTTTGAAGACTTAAGCCCGTCGATTCGCCCTCTGGCGCACACTCACGATTACCGCTACTTCTACTTCCAGTTATCCTTCTTGCACGGTTTTGTTGAGTTTGACATGGAAACCGACACGGTGACTCGTTTGGCCGAGTTACCTAATTTGGTGCCATACCTTCCTAAGGTCTATTACGTGAATGACTCTGCACACCACGGTCTTGCAATGAGCGCAGATGATGGTGAACTGTGTGTGGCTGGAACTATGTCTGACTACGCGGCTATCGTTGATCGTGAGACATTCGAGTACACGATTCTAGAAGACCTAGGTGAAAAGGCCTATTGGGCGGTTACAGATCGCTCTGGTGAGAACTGCCTTATCTCATGGAGCGGCACGGATCAGGTATCTGTGATCAATTACGATACCCGTGAAGAAGTTCGCCGTATTGATGTCGGCAACCACCCTCAGCGTATTCGTGAAGGTATGTTGAAGACAGACTGGAACTCGTTATATTGAGTTAATGATCTGAGTAGCTCACTCACGTATAGCTTTTTCGACTTCAAAGCCCACTTTATAGTGGGCTTTTTTATGGTGTTTGGTTTTCTATATGTATGATTTTATTCATTTTTATATCCTAATAGGTCATTTTTTTAGAGGGGAGAACAGACGCTCACATTGGTAACATTTTCAATCAATAATTCTTGTTGAGATTACAGCGCATATCGTTATCTGAACTAGTCTAAGTAATAACTAGGGCACCTCTGAATAATGCAGTGGAGGCTGCGGCTTTCAGGAAAATGGCAGTTCAAGGCGCTACTTT
>OLHL01001013.1_pt1 | contig 11022 bp, 10 predicted proteins | sample 1609441 | NCBI WGS metagenome assembly OLHL01 (sample SAMN05416833, study PRJEB24817) | seawater metagenome | isolation source: Sea water | place: Canada:Atlantic | collected 2013-07 | reverse complement strand
TCTACACCTCTCTATTCGTCGGCAGCGTCAGATGTGTATAAGAGACAGAATCAAAGGCGGCGAGCAGCTCGTCCTTCATTTCCCGGGTAAAGGCGTTCATGCGATCCGGGCGGTTCAGATAGATGGTGGCGATGCCGTCATCGACGGTGATCTCCAGAGTGTTAAAAGAAGGCGTTTCCATGGTCTCTCCCGATGTTATTGAGTGTCTGATTATTCATGGTGGCTGATGCAGGGACTTGCCGGGGGGGCGGTCAGTCGCCGGCCTCGCCCACGGTGATTATCTTCAGGGTGTTGGTGCCGCCGCCCACGCGCACGGCGTCGCCCTTGGTGAGAATCAAGCGATCGCCGTCTTCCACCAGCCCCAACCGCTGAAGCTGGTCGGCCGCTTCCCGATTGACCTGACCGGGGTCGCTGGCCATTTCGAAGTGCTGCGGCTCCACGCCCCGGTAGATCGCCACGCGGCGGCGGGTGCGCGGGTCCGGGGTAAAGGCGAAGATCGGCATGCCGGAGCGTACCCGCGACATCAGTCGCGGCGTGGTGCCGGTTTCGGTCATGGCGATGATCGCCTTTACCCCGCTCAGGTGGTTCGCCACATGCATGGCGGCGCGGGCGATGGCCTCGTCGTTGTGGCTCATGCCCTGTTCCGGGCGGTCCTCGCTGGGCCGGCTCTGATAGGTGCGCTCGGCGCCGCGGATAATGCGGTCCATGGCCTGCACCGTGGCCACCGGGTAGTCGCCGACCGCGGTTTCCGCCGACAGCATCACCGCGTCGGTGCCGTCGAGCACCGCGTTGGCCACGTCGGACACTTCCGCGCGGGTCGGCTGGGGGCTGTGGATCATGGATTCCATCATCTGCGTGGCGGTGATCACGAACCGGTCCAGGGCGCGGGCGCGACGGATGATGTGCTTCTGTACGCCCACCAGCTCGGCGTCGCCGATTTCCACCGCCAGGTCGCCGCGCGCCACCATCACGCCGTCGGCGGCGATAATGATGTCGTCCAGCACCGCCGGGTCGGCGACCGCTTCGGCCCGTTCGATCTTGGCGACCATGTCGCCGTGACCGCCGGCTTCGCGATACAGGGCGCGGGCCTGATGGATGTCGTCGGCGTGGCGGGGGAACGACAGCGCCAGGAAATCCACTTCCAGGGAGGCCGCCAGCTTGATGTCCTCGCGGTCCTTGTCGGTGAGGGCCTGGGCGTTGAGTCCGCCGCCCTGGCGATTAATGCCTTTATTGTTGGACAGCTCGCCACCCACCAGCACCCGGCACTCGACGCGGCTGCCGGCGACGTTCTCGACGCTCAAGGCGAGCAGGCCGTCGTTCAGCAGCAGGGTGTCGCCGGCCCGGCAGTCTTCGGCGAGCCCGGCGTAGTCGGTGCCCACCTGGCCGCTGTCGCCGGCGTCCTTGTCCAGGGCGGTGTCGATGGTGAAGGGCTGCCCGGGTTCCAACATCACCGGACCGTCGCGAAACCGGGCGATGCGAATCTTGGGGCCCTGCAGATCGGCGAGGATCGCCACATTGCGGGCCTGCGCGTCGGCCTGTTCGCGGACGCGGGCGGCGACGGCGCGGTGGTCGTCGGCGCTGCCGTGGGAGAAATTAAGGCGGAAGACGTTGACGCCGGCGTCGATCAGTCGGGCCAGGAGGCCGGCGTCGGAGGAGGCCGGGCCGAGGGTGGCGACGATTTTAGTGCGTCGGAACATGGGGCTGCCTTTTGCTGGGATCGGGTCAGGTGGGTTTCATTGTTGCAGATATTGAGGATCAGGTGAGGGGGCGGAGTGTTTGCGGATGTGTTTTGGGGCGTTGGTGCCGCGTATCGGAGAGGATTGATCGAAACGGCTTTTGGCCGTTTCGACCCCTGCGGGGCTTCGCGGCCTTTGGCCGCTCGTCGCCAACTCGCTTGTAAAGCGAGTTGGTCGAACCTGGAGAGGTCGATCCGACGGGCGTGCCAAATAAAAAGGCCCACCCCCTTCGCGGGGGTGGGCCTTTTTATTTGGCACGCCCGAGAGGATTCGAACCTCTGACCTTTGCCTCCGGAGGGCAACGCTCTATCCAGCTGAGCTACGGGCGCAAAACTTGTTGTCACAAAACCTGTCCGGCGGCGCCTTTAGTGGGCGGGGTGCCGATTCAGGACGCGCATGATAGCCGTTTGGGTGGGCGGCGTCCATGCTCCGCGCGGCCTTCGGGCCGGTGGGCCTGACCCTGTCAGCTGCGTATAATGCCGCCGCCGCTTCGTTCCGGTCGGGCGGCTGATGGTCCTGTCTCTTACGGGTTTCCGGCAGGTCCGTCCGCTACACGAGCCCGTTTTTCCCGGGAGTTCGAGACATGAATCCATATTGGTGGGTTTTGCTGGCGGCGGTGGTGGTGGAAATCGCCTGGGCGATGAGCCTGAAGTGGATACAGATGCAGCCGGGGGTGGCGTCGATCAGCACGTCGCTGGTGCTCACGGCGCTCAATATGCTGGCGCTGTCGTTCGCCATGCGGGGCATCCCGGTGGGCACCGCCTACGCGGTCTGGACCGGGCTCGGGGCGGTCGGCATTACCCTGCTGGGGGTGGTGTTTTTCCAGGATCCGCTGGGTACCGCGCGGTTGGGCTTTCTGGCTCTGATCATCGTCGGCGTGGTGGGGTTGAAGCTTTCCACGCAGGGCGGTTGACGGCGCCGCGCCGCCGGGCATTTTACAATCTTTTCCCGCGATCCGATGATGGATTGGGTACGCTTCAGCGGTATTGGATGGAGTAGAAACGGTGCGCATTGCTTATTTAGAAGACGATCACGCCCAGGCCGAGCTGGTCACTCACTGGCTACGCGAGGCGGGGCACACTTGCATGCATCTCTCCAGCGGACGGGAGTTCATGAGTCTGCTGCGCAGAGACACCTTCGATTTACTGGTGCTTGACTGGGAAGTCCCCGACATGAGCGGTTACGCGGTGCTCGGGGAGGTGCGGGCCAGCGGCAATAAAACGCCGGTGCTGTTCGCCACCCAGCGTGATGATGAGTCGTCGATTGTCGGCGCACTCAGTCAGGGTGCCGATGACTATATGGTTAAGCCTGTGAAACAAGCGGAATTGCTGGCCCGTCTCAACGCGCTCGGGCGCCGGGCGGGCGTCGCTGACATGGATGATCAAGGAATGATGACCGTGGGACCCTGGACGATCGATCGTGGTCGCCGCCAGATTACCCTGGACGATGAGCCGGTCAAGCTCACCGACAAGGATTACGAGCTCGCTTGCTATCTGTTTCAGAACGTCGGCAAGCTGATGTCCCGTGCCCACCTGCTGGAGAAAGTCTGGGGCATCATGACCCCGATCGAATCCCGCACCGTGGACGTGCACATCAGCCGCATTCGTCGTAGTTTGCAGATCCGCCCCGAGCGGGGCTACCGCATCAAGACGGTCTACCAGCACGGTTACCGCCTGGAACCGATCGACGATTGACCCGCCGGCGACCGGTTCGCTGTCGTTCCCCACTACCGTCGACTCCCCCGCGCCTCGGGACAGCGGTGCCCTGCCCGTGGCGCCGCGCCTACGGCCCGAAAGGCGCTTTTCGGCAAAATCCCTGTTCCGGCCGTAAACGCCCGGTGGTACCGTTACGCTACGTTGGACCGGCCACGGTGGTCCTGGGCACCGTGGCGGCCGAACTACTACTGACGTTATAGGATTTCATGGCGAAACTCGGCTCCGAGCAACGACGCTACCTGGTGGAACACCTGTCCGTGCTTCTGGTGGTCGCCGGGCTCTGCGTATTGCTCTCGATCAGCGGTGGCTTGTCGTTCTTCAACCGCTACGTCTACGACAGCCTCATGCAGTGGCTGCCCATGGAGCCGTCCGGCGACGTGCTGATCGTCGGCATCGATGAATACAGCCTTCGCGAGGTGGGCCGCTGGCCGTGGGACCGGCGCATCCATGCGCAGGTCATCAACCAGCTGGAAGAGCAGGGCGCCCGCGCGGTGCTGATGGATCTGATTCTGTCGGAGCCGGATCGCAGCCGGCCCGAGTCCGACCAGGCGCTGGCGGAGGCGATCCGCGCCGCCGGACACGTCTATTTGCCGGTGCACGTGGAGCAACTGCGCTCCGGCGGCCAGTTGATCGAGGTGCTGCCCCACGCCGAGTTCGCCCGCGCCGCCAAGGGGCTGGGCCATGTGGACCTGGAGCTGGACGGCGACGGCGTGGCCCGTTCGGTGTTCATGCGCTCGGGCATCGGCCAGCCCTGGTGGCCGCACATTACCCAGGCCTTGCTGGAAGGCGAGGGCCTGATCTCCACGGATCTCTACCCGGCGGGGGACGAAGGCGCTTTCGCCGGTCTCGCCAATGTGCGCAAGTACCCCCGCTACATTCCGTTCGCCGGCGGCGCCGGCACCTACCCCCAGGTGTCGGCGGTGGACCTGCTTGAAGGCCGGGTGCCCGACCAGCTGGTGAAGGACCAGTTCGTGTTCATCGGCGCCACCGCCGCCGGGCTCGGCGACATGCTGCCGACCCCCATGGCCGGCCAGGGCGAGCTGATGGCCGGCGTGGAAATCAACGCCAATATTTTCGACGCGCTGCGCCGTCATCAGCTGATCGAGCGGCTGGACACCGTGCCGACCCTGCTCGTTAGCCTGCTGCTGGCGCTGCTGGCGCCGTTCCTGCTGCCCTTCGTGCTGCCGCGCTGGAGCATCCCCCTGGTGATGGCCTCTCTGGCCCTGACCGTGGCGGTCTGCTACGGCCTGCTGGCGCTGTTCAATCTCTGGTTTCCGCCGGCGGCGGCGTTGCTTTCGGCCATCGTCGCCTATCCGCTGTGGACCTGGCGGCGTCTGGAATACTCCATGGCCTACATGCGCAACGCCCTGGCGCGGCTGGCCGAGTACAGCGACCTCAACCGCCGTTTGACCGAGCCGGCACCGATGTCGCGCATGCTGAGAATGCTCGACCAGGTGCTGCCGGTGCGCGCCTGGCGCCTGCAGACCCAGGGCGGCGCCCCGGTCTCCGGCGGCGAGGCGCTGGCGCCGGTGGACTGGCGCGGCCAGCTGGCGCGCCGCTACCCGTTCCGCCACGAGGGCAAGCGCTATGAGCTGTGGGTGGCCTGGCGTCAGGGCCTCGACGCGGACACCTACGATTACTGGATCCGCGCCATGTTGGCCCGCACCGAGGCGCGCCGCCCCAGCGGCGGGCCCCGCTACGAGGTGATCGAAAAGCACATCGAACGGCTGCGCTCCGAAGAGCAGCGCCAGCAGGCGCTGACCCGCTTTTTCCAGGTCGGGCTGGCGCAGATGAGCGAGGGCGTGCTGATCTGTGACGCCTGCGGCGGCGTGGTCTTCATCAACCCCCAGGCGGCCTACCTGCTCAGCCTGGAAGGCGTCGGCCAGGACACCCTGGGGCTGGCGGATATCGGCCGCGAACTGGAATTCCACGGCGACCGCGACTGGATGGGGCTGCTGCAGGAGGTGCTCGCCGACGGCCGGGTGCAGAAAGAGTGCCGCAACCGGCGCGGCATGGATCTCTACCTGGACATGATTCTGGTGCACGCCGGCGATCAGCCCGGGCGCATGCTGATCGTCAGCCTCAAGGACATTTCCGACGTCAAGCAGGCCATGCGCACCCGCACCGAGATGCTCGATTTCCTGTCCCACGATTTGCGCTCGCCGATGGTCTCGGTGCTGGCGCTGATCGGCAGGATGCGCCACGGCGAGGACGGCGAACGGCTGCGGGACTTTCTCGACAACGTGGAGCACTACGCCCAGCGCAACCTGAATATCGCCGAGCAGTTCCTGCAACTGGCGCGGGTCGAGGCGGAAGAATCCGTGGAGATGGTGGAGCAGGACATGCTCGACGTGGTCGAATCCGCCATCGACCAGGTGCAGATCCAGGCCCAGAGCCGGGGCATCACCCTGCGCTTCGACTACGATCAGGAGCAGGACGTCTGGGTGCGCGGCAACAACGAGCTGCTCGAGCGCCTGGTGGTCAACCTGCTCACCAACGCGGTGAAATACAGCCACGAAAACGGCAAGGTGCTGGTGCGCCTCTATGCCGAAGGCGGCCAGGTGTGCTGTGACGTGCGCGATCAGGGCGTGGGTATTCCGGAAGCGTTCCAGGACAAGCTGTTCGAACGCTTCAGCCGCGCCAGCACCAGCGGCGGCGCGCGCACCCGCGGCGCCGGCCTGGGCCTGCGTTTCGTCAAGGTGGTGACCGAGCGTCACGGCGGCACCATCCATGTGGAGAGCGTTCCGGACGAAGGCAGCTGCTTCCGTCTGGCGCTGCCGCGCATCGATGTGGGCGGCCTCTAGGCCGCGCTTTCCGGGCGCTTTTCACGGCGCCGTGAGTGCTCCGCGCTAAGCTGTTTCCACGATAGGCGTCGATGGCGCCTTTTTCCCGGTGTTTTCTGCGGGTATAATTCAGCCGCCCGCGGGGCAAGTCATAGCTATCAGAGGTGTCATAGTGAATAAAATGCTGACCGCCAGCCTGGTCCTTCTCGCCACCGTTTTCGCCGGCAACGCCGCGCTGGCGGCGGAGAAGTCTTCTTATCCCCTGGGTGAGCGCTCTATTCTCAGCGACCGCGCCACCGCCGAGCGTCTCAAGCCGGTGGGCAGCGTCTGCGTGGAAGGCGAGGACTGCGGCAGCCAGATGGCCGATGCCGGCGATGCCGGCTCCGGTGAGCCGCGCGACGGCGCCACCGTCTACAGCAGCGGCTGCGCCGCCTGCCACGACTCCGGTGCCGCCGGCGCGCCCAAGACCGGCGACGCCGGTGCCTGGGCCTCGCGCATCGACAAAGGCATGGACACTCTGGTCAAGCACGCCTACGAAGGTTTCAACGCCATGCCGGCCAAAGGTATGTGCAGCGACTGCTCCGAAGAGGAAATCGCCGCCGCCGTTGAATACATCGTGGACAAGAGCCAGTAGTGCGGCGGTTCGGGCCCGCCCTCCTCGGCGGGTTGCTGGCCTCGTTGACGCTCGCCGGCTGCGGCGACGCGGACGGTCCCGCCGCTGCGTCGGGCGCTGCCGCGTCCGAGGCCGCTGAGCCGCGGGCCGCCGCGCCCAGCGCCGATAAGCCGGCCGCGGAAGGGGGTGACACCGCCGCCCGTGAGCCCGCCGGAATCTACGGTCGGTACTGCGTCAACTGCCACGGCACCGGCATGGCCGGCGCCCCCATGGTGGGCCCGGAGCACCGTCTGATCTGGTCCGAAGAGATCGAGGAAGAAGGCTTCCCGACGCTGGTGAAGATCGCCATCGAAGGTCAGAACGGCATGCCGCCGCGCGGCACCTGCTTCGACTGCAGCGACGAAGAGATCGAGGCCACCGTGCTGTACATGCTCAAGGAAAGCGGCGCCAAGTAATCCCGGCGCCCTGGCCTAATCCAGCAGGGCCTTGAGGTTGGCGATGCTGGCCTGGGCCACCTGGTCTTCCTGTTCCTCGTCTTTCTTGAACCCCTCGCCGATATACTGAAGGTCGTCCAGCGGCAGCTCTTCCAGGAAGCGGCTGGCCAGGGTGTCCACTTTCTCACCGTACTGTTTGCGGGTCAGCGCCTGGGTGATCGCCAGGCTTTCGCGGGCGCGGGTGATGCCCACGTACATCAGGCGGCGCTCCTCGACGATGTTGTCCTCCTCGATGCTGGTGCGGTGCGGCAGCAGTTCCTCCTCCACGCCCATCATGTAGACGTGGGGGAACTCCAGGCCCTTGGAGGCGTGCAGGGTCATCAGTTGCACCCGGTCCGAATCGTCTTCCTCGTCCTGCTGTTCCAGCATGTCCATCAGCACCAGTTTGCTGATCACCGCTTCCAGGTCGGAGGCGCCTTCCTCGTCGTCTTCCTGCTTTTCCAGCATGCGCTGGATATTGCGCACCAGTTGCCAGACGTTCTCCATGCGCTTCTCGCCGATGCGCGGGCTGGAGGCGTTCTGCATCACCCAGCTCTCGTAATCCATCTCGGTGATCAGCTCGTTGACCGCCTGCAGGCTGTTGTGGCCGAAACAGGCGCGGCGCTTTTCATCCAGCCAGGTCTTGAAGGCGCGCAGCTTGTCCGCGGCTTTCCCGGCCATCACCTCGCCCAGGGCGAAGTCGTCGCACACATGGTAGAGGCCCTGGTCCCGCTGGGCGGCCCAGCCGGCCAGTTTCTCCAGGGTGGCGGGGCCGATCTCCCGGCGCGGCGTGTTGATCACGCGCAGGAAGGCGTTGTCGTCGTCCGGGTTGACCAGCAGGCGCAGGTAGCACATCAGGTCCTTGATCTCGCTGCGCGAGAAGAAACTTTTGCCGCCGGAGACCTTGTAGGGAATCGACAGGCTTTGCAGTTTCATTTCCAGAATGCGCGACTGAAAGTTGCCCCGATAAAGTACGGCGAAATCTTTCCACTGCAGCCCTTGCTGAAGGCGGCGGTGAAAGATGTCGCTGGCGATCCATTCGGTTTCTGCTTCCTCATCGCGCAGGGCCGAAAAGCGAATGGGTTCGCCGTAGCCGTAGTCGGACCACAGGCTTTTTTCGAACTCGTGGGGGTTGTTGGCGATCACCGTGTTGGCGGCCTTCAGAATGCGACCGGTGGAGCGGTAGTTCTGCTCCAGCTTGACCACTTTCAGGTCCGGCCAGTCTTCCTGCAGCTTGGCCAGGTTTTCCGGCCGCGCACCGCGCCAGGCGTAGATCGACTGGTCGTCGTCGCCCACCACCGTGAAGCGCCCCTCCGGGTGGGTGAGCATGCGCACCAGTTCGTACTGGGCGCCGTTGGTGTCCTGGTACTCGTCCACCAGCAGGTACTGAATGCGGTGGCGCCATTTCTCCAGAATGCGCGGCTGCTCGCGGAACAGCTGCGCCGGCATCAGGATCAGGTCGTCGAAGTCCACCGCGTTGCAGGCGCGCAGCATGCGGTTGTAGCCCTGATAGGCCATGGCGGCGCGCAGGGCGTCGTCGCTGTCGGCGTGGCTGACCGCCTCCTCGGGCAGGATCAGTTCGTTCTTCCAGTCGGAGATGCGCTTCTGCACCGCGTCCACCGCCGCCAGGTCTTTCTCCGATTCGCCCTGACGCAGGATTTCCTTGAGAATCTCCTTGCTGTCGGTCTGGTCGAGGATGGAAAAACCGCGTCGCAGCCCGCTGGCGGCCAGTTCCTGCTTGAGAATGCGCAGGCCCAGGTTGTGGAAGGTGGAGACGATCAGCCCCCGGGTGGAGCCGCGTTCGGTGAGGCTCTGCACCCGCTCCTTCATTTCCCGCGCCGCCTTGTTGGTGAAGGTGACCGCGGCGATGCGGCCGGAGGGCACGCCTTTCTCGGCGATCAACCAGGCGATTTTGCGGGTGATCACGCTGGTCTTGCCCGAACCCGCCCCCGCGAGCACCAGCAGGGGGCCGTCGGTGTAGAGCACCGCTTCCTGTTGGCGGGGGTTGAGAGACGACATCGATACTCCGGCGGGGCTGATGGACGAAGCGCGTATCATAGCAGCCGGAGCGCACCCTTTAGGAGCCGTGATTGATGAGACTGGACCGCTTTCTGGGGCAGCGGAAAAGGCTGGGACGGCGCGGCGTGCGGCTATTGCTGGCGGCCGGCCGCGTCACCGTGGACGGGCGGGTGATCCAGGACGGTCGCCACGAAGTGGGGCCTTTCACGCCGGTGGCGTTGGACGGCGAACCCTTCACCGTGCGCCGCGCCGCCTACTGGATGCTGCACAAACCGGCCGGCTGCGTGAGCGCCACCCGCGACCGCCACCATCGCACGGTGCTGGACTGCCTGGACCCCGCCGACGCCACCGACCTGCATCTGGCCGGGCGGCTCGATTTCAACAGCACCGGGCTGATGCTGCTCACCAATGACGGGCGCTGGTCGCGGCGTCTCAGCGACCCGCGCCACAAACTGCCGAAGGTTTACCGGGTGCGCACCGAGGACCCGATCACGCCGGATTACGCCGCCGTGTTCGAGCGCGGGCTCTATTTTCCCTACGAGGACCGCACCACCCGCCCGGCCGGCCTGGAGATCCTGGCGCCGCGCGAGGCGCGGGTGACGCTGTACGAAGGGCTCTATCACCAGATCAAGCGCCTGTTCGGGCACTTCGACAACCGGGTGGTGGCCCTGCACCGGGAGCGGATCGGCCCGATACGGCTGGACCCCTCGCTCGCACCGGGGCAGTATCGCGCCCTCGGCGCCGACGAAATTCGTCTGCCGGGCCCCGCCGAGCCCGATGTTCAGGAGCTCCGCCGACCATGACTTCCACCGTGGCCGTCTTCGCCGACGTGCAGAACCTGTATTACACCGCCCGCCAGGCCCACCAGCGCAACGTGGATTACAACGCGCTCTGGGCGCGCGCCACCGGTGGGCGCCAGGTGGTGGCCGCCCACGCTTACGCGGTGGAGCGCGGCGATGAGAAGCAGCGTCAGTTTCAGAACATCCTGCGCGCCATCGGTTTCAACGTGAAGCTCAAGCCGTTCCTGCAGCGCGCCGACGGCTCCGCCAAGGGCGACTGGGACGTGGGCATCACCATCGATATCATGGAGCAGGCGCCCAGCGTGGACCGGGTGGTGCTGGCGTCCGGGGACGGCGACTTCGCCATTCTCGCCGACCACATCCGCGCCCGGCACGGCTGCCAGGTGGAGGTCTACGGCGTGGCGCCACTCACCGCGGCGGCCCTGATGCGCGCCGCCGACGATTTCATTCCCATCGAAGGAGATTTGCTGCTTGGCTGATTCGCCCACCGGCCCGGCGCGGCTGGATTTCTTCGTCGCCCACGCCGCCGGCCTCAGCCGCAAGCAGGCCAAGGCGCTGATCCGCGGCGGCGCGGTGACGGTGACCGGTGAAGACGGGGCGCCGCGCACCGGCCTCAAGGCCAACAGCAGCGTGGCGCCGGGGGAGTGTGTGCGGCTCGACGGTGCCGTGCTGACGCTGCCCGGCGAGCGCTACCTGATGCTGCACAAACCGGCCGGCCGGGTGTGCGCCCTGGAGGACGCCCTGCCCACGGTGATCGATCTGATTCCCGCCGAGCAGCGCCGTGGCCTGCGCATCGTCGGCCGCCTGGACCGGGACACCACCGGTCTGTTGCTGCTCACCACCGACGGCCAGTGGGCCCACCGCCTGATGTCGCCGCGTCACC
>OLHL01000997.1_pt1 | contig 11219 bp, 10 predicted proteins | sample 1609441 | NCBI WGS metagenome assembly OLHL01 (sample SAMN05416833, study PRJEB24817) | seawater metagenome | isolation source: Sea water | place: Canada:Atlantic | collected 2013-07 | reverse complement strand
CGAGATAGCGTAGCGTCTCGTGGGCTCGGAGATGTGTATAAGAGACAGCCAATTATTGGATCCTCGGGGCGACACTGGATGCGACGGTCGCATTCAGTGAGGATCGTGAAATTGGCGTTGGTAAAGGGCTGGTTTCCACGGAAACCGGCCTCAGGGTGCGTTATGATCTGGTTGACCGGGCATTCTCGCCATACTTGGGCGTGGTGCATGAGCGTAAGTATGGTGATACGGCGGACTTTGCGCAGGCAGACGGCGGTGGTAGAGAAGACTGGTTTGCCGTGATTGGTGCTCGTATCGTGTTCTGACCGTGGTGTCTTGGGCCAGGGTCTTCCCCTGGCTTTTTTTTCAGGATTTGATGTAGGTCAAATGTTCGAAATGCTCCGTCAGATTTCGGTGGCATGTCAGGTTTTTGAATAAGAGTATCAGGAGAGCGAATGAGCAGGGAGCAGGACCGAACCACTCGCTATCAGGAGGGGAGTCTCACACTCACGGGAACCGTTATGCTGGGTACCGGGGTGATGATTGGTGCCGGTATCTTCGCTTTGACCGGGCAGATGGCACAGATGACGGGCACTCTGTTTCCATTGGCGTTTCTGGCCGCGGCGATAATCGTCAGTTTCAGCTCCTATTCCTACATCAAGATTTCAAATGCATACCCCTCCGCCGGCGGTATCGGTATGTACTTGCACAAAGCATACGGTGATCGGTTGCCGACGGCTTTCAACGCGTTGCTGATGTACTTCTCGATGGTAATTGCCCAGAGCTTCCTGGCCCGAACCTTTGGATCTTACACCATGCAACTGTTCGGTGGCGATGAAAGCGGCCGAATGGTGCCGATTCTTGGCGTAGCCCTCATTATGGCAGCGTTTCTGATCAATCTACTCGGCAACCGGATGATTCAGAGCGTAGCGTCTTTCATAGGCGTGTTAAAGATTGGAGGCATACTGATTTTCGGAATTGTGGGTATCTGGATTACTGATAACCTCGCAGTAGACTTTTCAGGCACGGGCGAAGCCGGAGCAACGGGTAATTTTCTGGGTGCGACGGCGCTGGGAATACTGGCCTTCAAGGGTTTTACCACGATTACCAACAGTGGCTCCGAGGTAATCGACCCCAAACGGAATGTGGGGCGGGCGATCATTATTTCCATCGCGGCCTGCGTAGTGATTTATACCCTGGTGGGTTTTGCGGTTGCCAGCAATCTGTCGCTGGGTGAAATCATTGAAACGCAGAACTATTCGCTTGCGGCCGCAGCGCGTCCGGCGTTGGGCGAGTATGCGGTCTGGTTCACGGTGGCGATTGCTATGACGGCCACCGCCGGTGGCATTCTGGCCAGCATTTTCGCCGTCTCGCGTATGTTGGCCATGCTGACTGAAATGAAGCTGGTTCCTCACCGTCATTTCGGTATGCCTGGCAGTATCCAGAAGCACACGTTGGTTTACACGGTGGTTCTCGGGCTCGTTCTGACGGCGTTTTTTGACCTCTCACGGATTGCCGCTCTGGGCATTGTGTTCTATTTGGTAATGGATATTGCCATTCACTGGGGAGTTCTTTGTCATTTGCGCGACGATGTGAAGGCAAAGGCGTGGGTGCCAGCGATTGCTATCGTCCTGGATTTGCTCGTACTCGTGGGTTTCGTCTGGGTCAAACTGAATAGTGATCCGTTTGTTATTGGCGTGGCGGTAATTACGATGATTGTTATCGTCGCAGCAGAGCATATTTTTCTGAAGAAGTTTCTGCGCTCGGAACATGAAGAATCGCATGTCCGTGATCACCACTAATCGGCGATAACTGGATCGTTGAGCTTTTTGTAACCCTGTGATAGGACTAGACGCCAGCGTTGATGTGACACCAATTGTTGAACGAAAGCGGGAGGGATCAGGATGAAAGCAAATAGCTTTAGACTATTCGTGTTTTTGTTGTTTTTACAAGCGCCATATTTACAGGCTGATGAGATTCTCTCGGGCGAAGATGTTGCCAATGTCGTCGTCGGAAACACGGTGCAAATGGTATTTCGGGATGCCCAAGACAATTTTCGCACTCGAACCTTTCATGAGTACTATGATCCCGATGGGTCGATCTATGGAATGACCAAGTATCGTGAACAACAGGGAAACCTTACCCATTATATTGGAAGATGGGAGGTGAAAGACGGTAAATTTTGCACATCTGTCTACGGTCGCAACTATTCCTGTAACAAGATAAAGCCTTTGTCTGGCAATAATTTCGAATTGGTCAATGAGGGAGGCGAGATCAGGAATGTTAAATTATACGAAGGGAAGCATCACGGACTGGAGTAGGGTACCCGGGAATTATTTTCATCGGGCATCCTGGCAAGAGAGTGAGGGGCTATTTGGTTGCTCGATCCGAGGATTGGATAATGAGTTTTTTGGAACTGTATAGTCTTTTACTTGCCCTGGTGGTCGGCATCGTGGCTACCATCCTGGGCCTTTACGGGTTTGTGCGCGTGATGGGCTCTGCGCGCGGGGAGCCGGGCAAGGATGTGCCGGCAAGCTCCGGTGTGCTGTCGCGGGATCCGGTGTGGGGGCGCTATCACGCGCGTTACTACGGTTACGCATTGTTGTTCCTGGCCTTCGATATGGAAATGGCGTTCATGTACCCATGGGCCGTCGTGTACAAAGAAGTAGGGCTGGTTGCTTTGTATGATATGGGCGTATTTCTTGCCATCCTCTTTCTGGGCCTGCTTTATGGCTGGAGTCAGGGGGCATTGAGGCGTCAATGACTTCTGATCATCCCATTAACACCACAGGTTCGCGTCAGAGGCAGACACGGTTTGCCGCTCTTCAGAAGTGGGTTTCCCGTGCATTTGCGCGTGACCTGAGTTGTCTCATCGTCCCGGGACAGGATGTCGCTCTGGCGCATGGCTTGAATGTGAGTGCCACCGGCATGCGTGTCAGCGCCTCACCCCGTGATGCGAATGTGCTTCTGATCGTCGGCGGGCTTTCAGAAAAAATGGGCGAGGTTGCAGCGGTGCTTTATGCGCAGATGCCCCGCCCGCGCACTATTATCGTGCTCGGTGGAACGACTCCATCGTCTTTACCAGGCGCTGATGTATCGGCCGGTCTTTCCCAAGAGGCACTGGCCGACGCGGTTGGGCGGCTGAAGCGGGCACTGGCGGAAGGTGCCTTCGCTACTTCAGCGGAGGATTTTGATGCCTCCGTCCTGCACGTCAAAATCGAGTACGTCTGCCCTATGCACCCGGAAGTTGTCGAAGACGAGCCGGGCAGTTGCCCCAAATGTGGCATGGATCTGGTAGCACGCGAAGCGGGTGAGTCGGCGCCCGATCATGATCATGAACACCATCATGACGAACATCAGCATGATCACGAACACCAGCATCATGGTCACGAGCACGAGCACGAGCACGAGCATTGCCATGATCATGAGGATCAGAGTCATCATGATCACAAACACCATTCAGAACATGAACATTCCGGGCATGATCACAGTGGGCATGAGCATGGAGGGCACGATCACGGTGGCCACGATCATGGCGCCTCGGGATTCATGTCGATGATTGAAGTCACCAAGGATCTGCCACGCAGCGCCGATGGCCTGCAGATGGACTGGCTTGAGGTGCCGTTCGGTCCGGTCTTCCCCGGCTTGCCCGGCGGACTGAAGTTGACGCTGACCCTTGATGGTGACGGCGTAACGGAGGGGCAGGCGACCTCCCTGGTGGGGGTGACCAGCGAAGGTGAGAATATTGAAGAAAGTGAAGAGATGGATGCCGAGACCTTCATTGGGTATCTGTCAGCCGCAATTCCACTGGCACCGGTGAGCTACCGTCTTTTAGTCTGTCTGGCAATAGAGCAAGCGGCAGGGCTGGAGGGCGATTCGGCAAACGCCGGTGCTCGCACCGGCGCCCTTGAGCGTGAGCGCATCGCCAGTCACCTTGGCTGGCTGGCTCAGTTAGGGCGCCAGCTCGGCTTTGCCTGGCTGACGCAACGGGCCGCAACTCTGCAACTGCAAGTCAGAGAGGCTAACAGGGACAGTCTTGCTGCCCTGGAGCCAGCGCTGCGCACATTGGGAACCCGCCTTGAGCGAACGCCTTTACTCAAATCACGGCTTAAGGGTATCGGCCTGCTGCCAACGGAATCTTCTGACCTGCGCGGGCCCGTAGCGCGTGCTGCGGATGAAGGTGGAGATGCCTGGGCGCGCCTGAGGCAACGCCTGGCCGAAATTTCCGCCAGCCTTGGCCTTATAAAGTCGGGCGGGGAACCGGCGCTGCCGGTTCTGCGCGACGTTGGCGATGTGTCAGGAACCGGTGAGGCCACCGTTGACACTCCGCGCGGCGAGGCCCGGTTAAGTCTGAAACTGGAGCGCGGCCATGTGAAGTCATACGAGCTGGACACCGCCTGTAGTCAGCATATCGGCCTGGTCCCTAAGCTTGTCGAGGGCCAGGAACTGGGCGATGCGCTGCTGGCAGTCGGGTCACTGGATCTTTCGCCCTGGGAGGTGACTTCGTGACCGTCGCTATTGTTTTGCTCGCGCTGCTTGGCAGCGCCTGGCTGCTGGCTGTGATTGAGGGCTGGATGGCGACTGGGCGTCTGAGTCCGGCCGCGCCTCTGTTTCGCGGCCTGGCTCACCTCGGTCGTGAGTCCATAGTACCGCGCTCACCAGACCGGGTCTTCTTCGAGGCCGCGCCCGTGCTTCTTTTGGTTGTCGCCGTGCTCGGTATGGCAGTCCTGCCGCTGGCGCCGGACCTGATCATTGCGGACCTTGGCACTGGCGCACTGTTTGTGAACGCGGCCCTGGCCTACGTGCTCGTCGCGGTGATCATGGCGGGTTGGGGGCCGGATGGAGCCTACGGGATGATCGGTGGCTGGCGCTTTCTGGGCCAGCTTATTGCCTATTCCATGCTGATTGTCATGCCGATCACGGCCGTGGCCATGCGTGCCGAATCCCTGGTAAACACTGCGATCGTTGGCTCCCAAGCGGGTCTATGGAACATCGTCTACCAGCCCCTGGGCTTCGTGCTGTTTTATATTGCGGCCATGGCACTGGCATTCCGCGCCCCTTTCGACCTGCCTTCTGCAGAGGGGGAGCTTGGCGGCGGTGTCGACGCTGAGTATACCGGGGTACGCCTGGCGGTGCTTCGCCTTGCCCGGCTGACGCTGGTGGTTACGCTGGCCTCCGCGACCACGGTGTTCTATCTCGGCGGCTGGCATGGGCCGCTGCTGCCGCCCTGGGCCTGGAGCCTGATCAAGACCCTGGCCGTGGCCGTGTCGATGCTGCTCGTCGGCCACTATCTGCCACGCATCCGCGAGGCGGATCTGATGCGGTGGTGCTGGGTCCTGGGTATTCCCCTCGCACTGCTCAATATCATTATTGTCGGCTTACTGATTCTGGTGGTTCCCTGATGTATGCACAGGCTTTTTTCGTTGCCGTTTTCGGGCTGGCTGCCATTGGCTTCGGCGTGGTGGTGTTTCGCACCTCGTCCATGATGCGTTCCGCACTGGCACTGCTGTTTTCGATGACCGCCGTCGGCTGCCTGTTCCTGGCGATGCAAACCGAATTCCTGGGCGTGCTGCAGATCATGATGATGGCCACCGAGATGAGCATCATGGCCATCTTCATGGTGATGTTCATGATGGATCCCGGCGGGCTTGGCGGTATGGATATGAGCCACCAGAAGCGCTTCTCGATAGGTGCCGGGGTGAGTGCCGCCGTTGTCGCCATCGCCGTTGCGCTGCTGTCCGACTGGGGCCCCGCAGCGGAGCAGGTGGTGGACGCGCAAGCGCAGACACGGGCGTTGGGCATGGAACTGCTGGGACGCTCAATGATGATCTTCGAAACCGCCGGCATCACCATCCTGACCGCAATGATCGCGGCCACTGCGGTGTCAATACCGGTGAAAAAGCTGGCGAGTAAAGACGGCAAGGAGGCATCGGAATGACCATGATTCTGATATTGGCGCTTGTGACCGGCGCCATCCTGTTTGGTATCGGAGTCTACGGTGCACTGTCACAGACCAATCTGGTGATGATCATGATGGGCGTGGAGCTGATGCTGGCAGGCGCCATGGTGAATCTGGTGGCTTTCTGGCGCTTTCTGCATCCGGAAGCCTATTCCGGCCAGATGTTTGTGCTGGTGGTGATGACGGTTATGGCACTGGAGATGGCGGTCGGCTTTGGCGTTGCTATTGCGCGCTTCCGGGCCAAGGGCTCAGTCGAGATGGAAGAAGCGGAGGACCTGAAAGGATGAGTGCAGTGCTTCTGCCGATATTGCCACCGCTGATAGCCGCCCTGGCGGTGTTGATACTGCGCCGTGGCAGCGCTGCGCTGGCCCTGGCTGGCGCGACGCTCAGCCTGGCAGGCGGTGTCCGGCTGCTGGCCGGAGCCCTTGACGGCCAGGCCGAAACCCTGCTTCTACCCGGGCTGCCGGACATGCCCTTGCGCCTGGTTTCGGGTCCGATGACGGCACTGCTGAGTGTGGCAGTGGCCACGGTCGGAACCTTCGTTCTGGTTTATGCCATCGGCTATATGAAGCGGGAGTCCGGCCAGGCGCGCTTTTATGCCGTAATGTCGCTGTTCCTGGCGGCGATGCAGGCGTTGGTGCTGGCTGGCGACTGGGTTCTGTTGTTGGCGGCCTGGGAACTCATCGGCCTCTGCAGTTACCTGCTGATCGGCTTCTGGTTCCAGCGGCCGGAAGCCGCAAACGCAGCCAGCCGTGCTTTTCTCTATACCCGCAGCGCCGATCTCGGGCTTTATGTGGCGATATTCATACTCATCGGGTCGTCAGGTACCAGTGAGATCGCCGCCTCTCTGGAAGTTGGCGGTAGTGCCTCGACCGCCGCCGGCCTGCTGTTATTGCTGGCGGCCATGGGTAAGTCGGCCCAGGTTCCCCTGCAGGACTGGCTGATGCGCGCCATGGCCGGCCCGACACCGGTCTCGGCGCTGCTGCACTCGGCCACGCTGGTGGCGGCGGGCGCCATTCTGCTGATCCGGTCTGCGACGCTGCTGAGTCCTGAAGCGCTTTTCGCTATAGGGCTTGTGGGTGGTATCACCACGGTGGCGGCCGGGGTGATTGCGCTTGCCGAACGTGATCTCAAACGCCTGCTGGCGGCTTCCACGGCCAGTCAGTACGGCCTGATGCTGATTGCAGTGGGCGCCGGGGTTCCGACAGCCGCGCTGTTGCACCTTCTCGCCCATGCTGCCATTAAAAGCACCCTGTTTCTTGCTGCCGGTGACTTTCAACATGCCCGCGAGGGTACCGCTTTTGATCAGTTGAAAGGCGTTGGCCGCGCCAGGCCCTGGGCCTTTGCCGGCTTTGCGCTGGCAGCGCTGGCACTGGCGGGCATTCCACCGCTGAGCGGGTTCTTTTCCAAGGATGCGGTAATTGCTGCCGCGCTGTCGGGGCAAGGCGCCGCCTGGCTCGGCCCCCTGGCTCTGGCGGGCACTCTGCTTACCGGCGCCTATATGGGCCGGGCTTTACGGGTGCTCTGGCAGGGCTCGGGCGACAGCCGGCCGGTAGAAGGTACTGGCTGGATGCGCGCTGGCATCTGGGGTCTGGCGATCCCCGCCGCTGGCCTGGGTCTGGCCTTTGGTCCCCTGGAAACAATACTTGATCTGCCCGCTCCGGAAACCGCAGGTACCGTCGCCATAGTGCTGGGGCTCGTCGCCGCATTGGTCGGGCTGGCCTTGGGCTGGCTGGTGCCGGTCCAGCGCCTGCTTGGACCTGCCCATCAATGGGCAGAATCGGGTTTGGAGGTCGCGGGCGGGCTTACCGCCTGGATAGGCCGGCCCGCAATGGCTGTTGCCCGGGGCTGTGACCGTCTGGAGGATCATCTGTACGCGGCCGCGCTTGCCATTGGTCATACAGCTCTCAGCATTGCCCGTGGGGGCGAGCGACTGGAACAACGTTTGTATCTGGCCGTACTTGGCGTCGGCCGCGCCAATCTGGCGGTGGGTCGCTGGGTTCGCAGCGGGGATGAGCGTGGTATCGACGGCCTGATCTTTGCCCTCGTGGCCGGTGTGCGGGACCTCGGCGCGCGGGCGAGAACCCTGCAAAGCGGCCTGATCCATCACAGCCTGGCGATCAGCGCCGTAGCCACCGCTGTGCTCCTGGCCATCCTGTTTTCAGCTTCACTGAGTGTCTAAAGGAACCCTGTACTCATGTTACCACTTGTATCCCTGACCCTGTTTTTGCCACTCGTCGGCGCTGTGCTGATTCTGTGTTTGCCGAAGCCGACGGCGCGGACGGTGCACAGCATAGCGATCGTCAGTGCCGCCCTGACCCTGGTCGGCGCTCTGGCCATGTGGCTTCAGGGCGTGAGTGGTGACGGCTTTTCCCAGGTCGAAGAGCTGGTATGGATGCCGGCCATTGGCGCCGCCTACCGGGTCGGGGTTGATGGCATCAGCCTGCCGCTGGTGCTGCTGAGTGCCGTGCTTTTCCTGGTTTCTCTGATCTATGCGTCGTCGCTTCGCGACCGTCCGCGTGCCTACGTAGCTCTGATCCTGCTTCTGGAAACCGCGGCAATCGGTACCTTTACCGCCCTGGACGGCATTCTGTTCTACGTCTTCTTCGAAGTTTCCCTGGTGTCGATGTATTTCATGATTGCCGGATGGGGACATGAAGACCGGCAGCGGGCCGCCCTGATGTTCTTTATCTACACCCTGCTGGGCAGCCTGCCACTGTTGCTCGCAATTCTGGGGCTTTACCTCGGCAGTCCCGACCCCACCTTCGATATGCGGGCGTGGATTGCCAATCCTCCTCTGGAGGGGGCGGCGGCCATGTGGGCGTTGATCGCCATGCTGATTACCTTCGCGGTCAAGATTCCTGCGATACCGTTGCATACCTGGTTGCCTGCGGCCCACGTTCAGGCACCGACCGTTGGTAGCGTCATCCTGGCGGGTATCATGCTGAAGTTCGGCACATACGGGCTGGTGCGGTTCGCCCTGCAAATGACCCCTGACGCCCTCCGCGATGCCGGCATCGTTGTTTTGTTTTTCGGTGTCGTCAGCGCAATCTACGGTGCCTTTGCCGCCCTGGCACAAACTGATCTCAAGCGCCTGGTGGCCTATACCTCAATCAACCACATGGGCTACGTCATTGTCGGCGTCGCCGTTGCCGCACTGACTCTGGACCCGTCGGTGCGTGCCGTCGCGCTGGATGGAGCCGTGCTGCAGATGTTCAGCCACGGCCTGGTCACGGGGGCCCTGTTCCTGCTGGTAGGCATGATTCAGGAGCGCGCCCATACCCGGGAAATGAACGAGTTTGGCGGCCTGCTCAAAACGGTTCCACTGCTTGGCTGGTTCTTTGTGCTGGCGGCTTTTGCGTCTCTGGGGCTTCCAGGCCTCGCGCACTTCCCGGCGGAGTTCCAGATATTCCTCGCGACTCTGGGCACCACTCCTGTCGCGGTTGTGGTGATTCTGGGGATTGCCATTATCGCCGGGACCTTTCTCAAGGCCCTGCGCGAAATCTTTCTGGGTGAACCCCGGGATCGCTGGAATAGAATGCCGGACTTGAGCCCAAGGGAAATTCTCGCGGTTGCGCCCTTGCTGGCGCTGACCGTCGCTACCGGCGTGGCGCCGTCCTGGGTGTTGGACGTCATTCACCGGACTACTTCGGCACTGGTGCTGTAATGGGTCGAGATCTCGCATTAATCATTCCAGAAATTGCCGTTCTGCTGACGGCTGTTGGTGCCCTGATTGCGGAAATGCTGCGACAGCCCCGGATTTCGCTGATCATTGCCGTCATCGGCCTGGTCGTTGGCACCGGGCTGACCCTGCGCCTGCTCGGCACAGACACAACGGTATTTGGCGGCAGTTTCCGCATCGATACGTTAAGCATCTGGGCCAAGCTTATCCTGCTACCAGCTACGGTGCTCTCGATGCTGTTGGCGCGGGTGGATGTCCGGGGCAGCGCCCGCGAGGGTACGGTCTACAGCCTGCTGATCTTTTCCACTCTGGGCGCTCTGGTACTGGCGGGGGCAGGGGACTCCATGTTTCTGGTGCTGGGTACGTTGCTGACCGGCCTGGCCACCTTTGCCCTGGTTGCCTATCCGGATACTGATCCGGCGACCGAAGCGGCCATGAAATTCTTTGTGTTCGCTTCAGTCACCACTGCCATCATGATTTTCGGCCTGAGCTACTGGTTCGGTGCCTCCGGCTCTACGCTGATCGCCGATCTGCCGGCCATGGATACCATGCCGCTGGCCGTGATTCTCGGGTTCGTGACTGTGGTTGTGGGTCTGGGCTACAAGGCATCACTGGTTCCGTTCCACTTCTGGGCACCCGACGCCTACGAGGGCGCGCCACTGTCCATTGCCGCCTACCTATCCGTCGTGCCCAAGATTGGCGCCCTGTTTGCGCTCACTCAGGTGGTTCGTCACCTGCCACCGGAAACCGGCTGGGCTGCGGTCATGGCGGGGCTGGCCGTGCTGAGCATGACCTATGGCTATCTTGCGGCACTGGTGCAGGATAACGTCATCCGGCTGCTGGCCTATTCGTCGATTGCCCAGTCCGGCTATTTCCTGCTGGGCATCCTCGCGGTGGGCTCCAGTGAGCTGGCCTTACCATCGATCATTCTGTTCGCCGTCGCCTATGCGGCTATGAACCTGGGCGCTTTCGCGGTTGCCGCCATAGCCGGGCGCACTCTGAACGATTTTAGCGGGCTGGGCCGGTCGCGGCCTTTGATTGCCATCGCAATGGTAGTCTTCCTGCTGTCATTGGTGGGCATTCCGCCACTGGCAGGTTTCGTCGGCAAGTTCCTTCTGTTTGCGGCAGCCATTGACGTCCAGTTCACATGGCTGGCGGTGGTGGCGATCATCAATAGTGCACTGTCGCTGGCAGTGTATCTGCGCATTGTTGTGCCGATGTACAGGGGAGGGGATTCTGCATCCGTTGAGCTTGATGCATGGCTGGGATTCGTGGTGTTTGCGACGGTTGCAGCCACATTCATCATCGGACTGGGTGCCCAGTTTATGATTGTTCGCGACATCGTATGATGTGCCTAGTGTTGTGTTCGGCATCCATGCGAGAAAGCCGCCGAATGCTGACGTGGTCAAAAAATCGCCATCTTACCCCAGCAGGCAAATTATGCTGTGCTACCTCAGACCCGGCGAGCCAACCACCAACCGACGACCATCGACAGCAATAACGCCACGAGAGGCCAGGTTATACCGCTTATTGACGCAAAGGCTGGGCCCGGACAATAACCTGATAGACCCCAGCCTATCCCAAACACAGCGGCACCAA
>OLHL01000995.1_pt1 | contig 11232 bp, 7 predicted proteins | sample 1609441 | NCBI WGS metagenome assembly OLHL01 (sample SAMN05416833, study PRJEB24817) | seawater metagenome | isolation source: Sea water | place: Canada:Atlantic | collected 2013-07 | reverse complement strand
AACTTCGATCAACGCCTCGATCTAAAGCGTTACAGGACTCACGCGCAGCACTACTGTATTAATCAGAGGTGCCCTAGGTATTCCGTTAATTTGGCAAGGAGGCCATATGTCACTCGCACTATTATTCACACGCGCTCAACTGGGGATCGACTCTCCGGTCGTGCAGGTCGAAGTTCATCTCTCTGGCGGTTTACCCTCGCTCAGTTTGGTGGGAATGCCCGAAACGGCGGTGAAGGAATCCAAAGATCGAGTTCGAAGTGCGATCCTCAATAGCCACTATGAGTTCCCTGCGAAGCGAATAACGATCAACTTGGCCCCAGCCGATCTGCCTAAAGAGGGTGGGCGTTACGATCTTCCCATTGCCTTAGGTATCCTGATGGCATCTGGGCAAATCCCAGAAGGCAGTACCGACGGCTGTGAGTTTATTGGTGAGCTGGGGCTTAGTGGTGACTTGCAGTCTGTGACGGGTGTTCTGCCGACCGCATTACAAGCGGCCCGAGCGGGTCGAGATTTAGTTGTGCCTGCAATCAATGCAGATGAAGCTTCTCTCTGTCGAGAAGGCACCATTTACTCGGCAAAATCCCTCACCGAAGTCACTCGCTGGTTGCACAAACAAAGCAAATTGCCTGAGGTTGAGCCAGTGCTTCATCGTACGGATCAGTGGCAAACCAGTGGCGATCTAAGTGAAGTAAAAGGCCAAGCGCAAGCACGACGAGCGCTAGAAATTGCGGCTGCTGGCCAACACAACCTCTTGTTTATAGGCCCGCCGGGTACGGGTAAAACCATGCTCGCCAGTCGTTTACCGGGCATCTTACCGCCGATGTCCGACGACGAGGCTTTGGTCTCGGCGTCGGTTGCTTCTATTAGCCACCACAGTGGTGATTGGCAAAACCGCTGGGGGCAACGTCCATTTCGTGCTCCTCACCACACGTCTTCCGGGGTGGCTCTTGTGGGTGGAGGAGGCAACCCCAAGCCCGGCGAAATCTCCTTGGCACATGGTGGCGTCTTATTTTTAGATGAATTGCCGGAATACAGCCGCAAGGTGCTGGATGTGTTACGCGAGCCATTAGAAAGTGGCGAAATAGTCATCAGTCGGGCGAGTCGCTCGGTGACCTACCCTGCTCGTTTTCAGCTTATTGCCGCTATGAATCCTTGCCCTTGTGGCTATCACGGGGATGCCTCAGGGCGTTGTCAGTGTACGCCAGACCAAGTGCGTCGTTATCAGGGGCAAACCTCCGGGCCATTATTGGATCGCATAGATTTGCACGTTGATGTACCGCCGGTGTCGCCAGCCTTGTTGCAAAAAGCACCACCATCAGAAAGTAGCGAGGCGGTTCAGGCGCGGGTGATGAATGCTCGTAATCAACAGCTTCAGCGTCAGGGGTGTGTGAATGCAGAATTACAAGGCGAGATGAGGGATCAGGTTTGCCAGTTATCTGAGATGGATCAGTTGTGGCTGTTGGACGCTATCGAACGCCTCAACTTATCAGCTCGCTCTTATCATCGGTTGTTGTCAGTCGCTCGGACGCTGGCGGATCTTGCTTGTGAAGAACACATAAGCCGGGTGCACTTAATGGAGGCCTTGGGCTTTAGGGCGCTGGATCGTTATCGAATGGGCTAGTGAGGTTTCGATTGTTTGTCATCAAGTGTGCCTAAATGTAAAGAACAACCGTATGGCGTTAAATGTCCTGCCTTACACCTAATCTTGTACAGTATTGTTATTTCCGATACAAAACTTATACATCGGTATAGGTTTTTGCCCCATATTTATTAAGTACCTGACATTTACCAACGAGGTGACTCATGAAATACGTTAAGACGATAGCATTAGCAACGGCGGCATTAGGGCTCGCTGCGTGTGGTGGAGATGATAATAACAGTAACGATAAGGGAGAAGCGTTTGTTAGAGTACTACATGCCTCTGCAGATGCACCAAATGTTGACGTCTTAATTGATGGCGAGGCGGCATTGACTAACGTGAGTTTTCAGCAAGGCTCTGGATACATCAGCTTGCCGGAAGGTAGCACCGAAGTTGATATCCGAGTGTCAGGAACAGAGACTATTGCACTCAGCGCCGAGCTCGATCTTCTCGAAGATGGCTATTATTCTGTGATCGCCATCAATGATGTCGCAGATCTCGCTTTGAAGGTGATTGATGATACTGCGACGTTTACGGATGGTGACGCAGATGTTCGCGTCGTACACGCTGCAACGGCAGCAGCAGAGGTCGATATTTTTGTTACTGCACCAGATGCAGAGTTGAGCGCCCCAACATTGGATGCTGTACCGTTTGATGCATCTGCTGTGTTAGAAGGCGTAGCTGCGGGAGACTATCAAGTACAAATTGCCGTAGATGCGACAGATGATCTTGTATATGACTCTGGTTCGCTTGCGGTATCAAGTGATATTACCGCCGTTGCCGTCAACAGTACCAAGGGTAAATCACCGGTATCGTTGATCGTCTGGACAGCTTCAGGTGTTATCCCTGTGTTAGATAACAGTACTGAACTCCGTATAGTTCATGCCGTTGACGATATCGATGTTGATGTTTTTGCTGGTGGGGAGTTATTAATCGATGGTTTCAGTTACAAAGATGTTGAAGGGTATTTAACCCTTGAGCCAGGTACCGTAAGTGTTGCGATTGCCGCCGCTGGATCAGGTATTGGCAGTGCGCTGGAAAACCTCAGTGGTGATTTGACCCTTGAGCGTGGCGAATCTTACACCGTGATTGCGGCAGGAGATGATGGTGCCGTCACCGACGCTTCTTTGATTGTATTAACAGATCAGCGTGAAGCGTCGAATTCTGCCAATGCTGATGTGCGCTTGGTGCATGGGTCGTCAGCTGCTGCTGCAGATCCGGTTGATATTTACGTCTACGTTAACGGGACAACTCAACCTTCCGAAGCGACAGCCGCAGACGTTGAGTTTGGGCAAGACACTGGCTACTTATCACTAGCACCAAACGGATACACCATTGATATCGCCGCTGACGGAACGACGTCACCTGCCATCAGTGGATTAACCAACGTTGCTTTAGCTGCAGGAGATGTTAAGACCGCTATCGCCATTGGTGACGGTTCAGGGTTAGAGCCTTTGTTACTGGATGATAGTCGCGATTAAAAATCGGCGGTGTCTCTTATAGAAGGAGCCTTTGGCTCCTTTTTTATGGTTCATAATAAAGTTTTAGAGTTGAGCATTTGCACAAAAGAGTGGGCCATCCACTGGAAAGTTCGACGTTCCGTGCCACAATGAATATTCACTAGATTGCGCATTTTCTAGACTGATAATAACCAGGCACGGAGTCTGACTTGTGAATAAACAACTCGTGATTTTTTTGGTAGTGGTGACTGCGATTGTTGTCGCGCTAGCGCAATATCATGTATCAACGCCAAGCCCGTTTGATAGTGAGGCTTTTTTTGGACCTAAAGAGGTACCTCAAGAGCCAACGAAGGAAACGAGTGAGACACCGCTAAAATAGACTTTGCTGCCCAGAGTAATCGCAGAGCACGGCTTCGGATACGCAGGCGCGCTCTATGAGCTTATCGACCGACATTGGCTGGGCATAGAAGTAACCTTGGATGCGATCGCAGCCAAGGGCATGTATGACCTCTAAACAGTTTTGATCTTCGATACCTTCTGCGGTGGTTTCTAACTCTAAACGCTGAGCGAGATCCAACATCGTCGCGACGATATGCATTTGCTTGCTGTTGTCTTCTAGCTGACTAAGCGGTGTTACAAAGGCTCTGTCGAGTTTAATCCCTGTGATCGGTAAGTCGCTGAGGTGGGACAGAGACGAAAACCCGGTGCCAAAATCATCCAAAACAATGTGTACGCCTGCTTGTTTTAATAAACGTAAGTTTCGTAAAGAGACGCTGGCATCCAGCATCATGGCGGTTTCTGTTAGTTCTAATTCAAGACAACCTGCCGGTACTTGGAACTCTTCTAGTAGTGCGAGCACTTTATCGGCGTAATCTGGGTCTGCCACTTCAGGGAAAGACACGTTTACGGCCATGCGTAATGAGATGCCTTGATCGTTCAGCTTATGCCATGTGCTAAGCGTTTCACGCAGTGCCCAACTGCCTAGCGTTCGGATTAGGCCGGCCATTTCAGCATCGCGAATAAAGGTGGTGGGTGGAATAATGCCAAGATTTGGATGCAGCCAGCGCAACAGCGCTTCCGCGCCGACCATGATGCCTGTTGAGGTATCAAATTGAGGCTGAAAGTCGAGATAAAATTCCTTACCGCGCAGTGCTCTTACTAGATCTTGTACGACGCCTGAATCATTGTGATTAAGAGAACGACCTCCTAGTCCGCTTTGCATCATGCGTGAATGTTCAATTTCACGTACGCAGTGCTGCAATGCTTCGCCAAGGTCATCGTAGCCATCAAGTTTTACCGGACTGCTTAAAAAGGCCGTCCATAGAAAGCTCATGTTGTCCGCGAAGGAATGTAGCCAGTGTGCGGATAATGCTTTTTCGTTATGGCTGATGATGACAAATTGATCGTCGAGCAGCTTCCCTATCATGGCATCTTCTGGTGCATTGGCTCGCAATTGATGCTCAAAGGACTGCTGGGTAGCAAAGCGTAATTCGGCACTGTCTCCGGCTGCGGCGGGACGCCAGCGACAACTCACTAGTTGAAGGTATATTTGTTTGTCCGTTTTAATACGATTACGGAATTGCAGCATCCATGTTTGGCGTGGCAACAAAGGACGTAAATGCCCTGCAATACAGGCTTGCAGTTCGGCCATACCATGGCGTAATACATGCGGTGTCATATGAGTTAGGTCGAGCCATACCGAGGCTTCAGGGTAGAAGGCACGATCCTCCGGATGACCAATTATCAGCGTAGGGACATGGGTCGAAATGTCTTGAATATGGTCGCGCATGGTTGGGTTGTCGTGTGGTGCAAGGACAATCACCATGTGCCCGTCAGGAATAGGGATAAACGCATCAAGCATACCGATACGAAAATTTTGTTGTGAGCGCTCGCATTCTTGCTGAACCCAGTCAACGAGAAACTCTGGAAGTGCCCGCTCACTTCCCAGCACCAGTAGAACTGGCTTGCTCTCTTCCTGAGTAGATATCATTTAACCTGTATGCCCAATTAGTTAACTACTCAATACATATAGGTTACCGAAAGACAGTTAGCGAAATATTGGCCTGAAAAATCACCTTCATGGCGATGAAATAATAATTACCTGTGTCATTCCGGTGATTGAGGCTTAAACCGAAATTCGTAAGATTCAAACCGTGTTCATTACTGGTAGAATCCCCGGTTCTGAAATGAGGTACCACCGTGGTCGATTTAAGTCAGCTCAACCCCCGCCAGAAAGAAGCCGCCAAATACATCGAAGGGCCGTTACTTGTACTCGCCGGTGCTGGCTCGGGTAAGACCAGTGTAATCACACGTAAAATTGCCTACTTAATTGGTGTGTGTGGCGTTAAGTCGCATCATATTGCTGCGGTAACCTTTACCAACAAAGCAGCACGCGAGATGAAAGAGCGAGTGATGCAGTTGACAGGGCGTGGCGGTGCTCGCGGGCTGATTGTGTCGACCTTCCACAACCTTGGCCTGAATATTATTAAAGCTGAGCTGAAATCAGCGGGCTATAAATCGGGGTTTTCGATTCTCGACCAAGACGACTGTAAAAGTATTCTGCGCGACATCATGCACCGTGAACACGGTGATGATGGCGATATGTTGGATATGGTGCAAAACGGTGTATCGAGCTTAAAGAACGATCTTATTACTCCAGACGAAGCTATTGCGCGAGTAACGACCCCACAAGAGCAGTTAATTGCTCAAACCTACAGCGTCTATCAGCGCATGTTGAAGGCCTACAATGCGGTCGATTTTGATGACCTTATTATGGTGCCGACCTTATTGTTTCGTGATCATGAGGATGTTCGCGCGCGCTGGCAGAGGAAGATCCGTTACTTGCTGGTGGATGAGTATCAAGATACCAACACCAGCCAGTATGAGTTGGTGAAGTATCTGGTCGGGAACCGCTCTGGCCTGACGGTGGTAGGGGACGACGACCAATCTATTTATGCTTGGCGGGGGGCACGGCCTGAAAACCTCTCCTTGCTGAAAAAAGATTTCCCAACGTTAAAGCTGATCAAACTTGAGCAGAACTACCGCTCTACCGGCTTGATTTTGAACGCGGCCAACATCGTGATTGATAACAACCCGCACGAATTTGAAAAGAAGCTTTGGTCGGATAAAGGGTATGGCGACCCGATTAAAATTCTGAAATGTCGCAACGATGAAATCGAATCCGAGCGTATCGCCACCGAGATCGTTGAGCGTCGCTTACGTTACGGCGGTGGTTATAGCGATTTTGCCGTCTTGTACCGTGGTAATCATCAATCACGCATGATTGAAATGAAGCTGCAGGCCTATCAGGTACCTTACAAAATCAGCGGCGGACAATCGTTTTTTGGTCGTAACGAAATCAAAGACATCATGGCCTATCTTCGTTTGTTGATTAACCCCAGCGACGATGCCGCATTTTTACGGGTTGTGAATACTCCACGTCGTGAAATTGGCCCAAGCACGATCGAAAAACTCAGTGAATACGCGTCTATGCGTAATATCAGCATGATCGCCGCGACCACCGAAATGGGGCTGGAGCAGCAGCTCATGCCTAAGGCGTTGGATCGTTTGCGTCGTTTTGGTCATTGGCTGGAGAGAATCACCCGTAATGCGTACACGGATGATCCAGTGGCGGCGATTAAAGAATTGATCGAAGACATCGATTACGAAGCTTACCTGCATCAAAATTCCGGCACGCCGCATCAGGCCGAGCGACGGATGAAAAACGTCTATTTCTTGGTGGATCAAATCAAGAAAATGATCGACAAGGCGGATGAGCTAGGCGATGAGTGCACGATTGAAGATGCGGTGGGCAAGCTGATCCTACGTGACATGTTAGAGCGCCAATCCGATGAAGACGAAAATGACCAAGTGCAATTGATGACGCTTCATGCGTCTAAAGGCTTGGAGTTTCCGCATGTGTACATTATGGGTATGGAAGAAGAGCTGATGCCACACCGCAACAGTATCGAAGCCGATACCATCGAAGAAGAGCGGCGCTTAATGTATGTGGGCATCACGCGAGCGAAACGAACATTGACCCTGACTTATGCAGGTAAGCGTCGTCAATATGGTGAAGCCAGTGATACCACGCATTCGCGTTTTCTGGATGAGCTGCCAAACGACGATATTGTTTGGGAAGGTAAAACTGAGGTCTCTGAGGAAGAGCAGAAGCAGCGCGGCCAAGAGACGCTGAGCAGTTTGAAAAACATGCTGGCTGATTTTTAATACGTTTTAATATTATTGATGCTTGTTTATGACCGCCATAAAAAACGCCCGCTACTTTTTAAGTATCGGGCGTCTTCATTTTAGCGCTGTAGGTTATAGCGCCAAGGGCTTAGCGAACATTCCACACTTCGCCGCGAACCTCACCGGTGCTAGCACCAAGCGTTGAGCTGCTTTCAGAATCCTGGCCAAAGGTGACGACGCTCATTTGACGAGCATTGACTTCAACCTTGGCTAAGTTCATGCGTAGAAACTCAGTGACACCGTCATCTGTATGTTGGGTATTGATCTCAATGTAGCCATCGCCATCAATTGTCCAAGTAAACCCAAGAGAGACAAAGTCGCCATCGTCTATTTCACCTTGGTACAAGCCGTTACCATCTTGGGTGAAGCTAAAAGCACCGTCACGGAGTGCAAACGCTTTACCAGCGACGTCACTGCTAATAAACGAGGTGGCTGAGCAGGTGGTAGCAATGGTATCAAAATCACTGATGGTCGAATCTTCATTATCTTCTACATCACAAGCATCTAAAGACTCTAACAGCGAGTAATCAAACGCCGCTTTAACTTGATCTCGGCCCGCACCGTTTAACACCCACTGACGATCACCTCGAGCACCGGCTGGTATCATCTCGCCATGGCGAACGTAGCCATCGACGACGGTGTACATTTGCACTTCGCCTTGATCATAACCACCTTGGAAAGCAATATTGGCAGGCAGTTTTAGTAGAATCAGTGATTTAGTGTCGATGGTTTCTTGCGTCCAAGTCGCTGTGGCAACTTTCTTGACGCTCTCGCTACTTTCACTGTATTCGACTTTGTAGATGTTCGCGTTGCCGCCTTGAACTAGCTCGACACTCCACTCGATATCGTTACCGTGGATGTTTACACCACCAATGTCTGCACGGCTGCTTGGGTTGCTCGCGGCCGTTGCGCTGATGAGCTGACTTAGGCTGGTGGCTGCATCGCCATCGGTTTCGTGGTTGCCGTCACCGGTGCGAACAAAGACGTTGTTACACCAAACGTCGGTTGGTGCCCAAGTATTGTCTTCATTGAAGTCGCCGCCCCAGCATTCACTGACCTCTTCGACGTTGTCTTTATAAACTTCGTAGATGTTATTGGTGCGAGTGAAGGTGAGTTGGTAGCCGGTCGCGCCTGTTTCAAATACGGCGCTTGGATCAACCACGGCATGATAAGACGGTTCTAAATAAGTAACGATACGCTTACCCACCAAGTTAACCTCCACACCAGAGATAAGCTCTTCGGTTGCGGTTAGGTCACCGTAAAGAATTCGAACGTTGTTACCCTCGGTGGTGATGTTCTCGTCGTTATCGGCTAGGCAGTTCCACGTGGCATTGGCTAAGAAGCAATTTTGCTCTTGTGAGTTGTCGTCATCATTTTCGACCCAGCTACTTTCGCCATCGAAGCCAAATTGAGTGATCGTAATTGCTCCTTCACCATCCGCAAGTACGTTGCCGTAGTAGAACATTATTTCGCCTTCATCTTCGTCAGACTCGAAAAAGTTGAGGCCTCCGCCACTGGTTAAAAGAGTGCTGAGATTGGCTGCAGAAGCGTTCTTACGATCTTCGCGAGCTTGCAGTTCGTCTTCCACCGTCGTTGGATCAAGACGCGTGCCTTCGAGTTCATCAGAGCCTGCTAAGTCATCCGGATTAAAATCACTTCCTGAATCGTTAACAGCTTGCTGAATATCATCCAGCGCATTAATGACTTGTTCAATAATGAGCGCGGTTAGGTCTTCCATTGATACGCCTGTTTCACCCACGACGGTATCAACCAATTCAATATTTTTCTGCATAACCGCACGGGTTACCTGAGCGACTTTGTGCAAACGCTCAAACTCTGCTCCGGATGTTTCATCGTCTGAGCCAGCAACGTAATCACCCGTTGGATCTAAATCTGTGCCTAGCTTAGTTTGAACACTGGCTTTGGCTTCTTCTGGAGTGAGGCCTTTTTCTTTGATTTCGTTCTGCACCATTGTGGTCAGAGGGCTAACAAACGCTGACCCTGCAGGAGCGGTGAGGGTGTAGGTTTTTTCAATCACGACGCCCGGCTGGTCTTCATCAATGGTTTCGCCAACGATGATCTCCACCACAATCGGTGAGTTATCAATCTGTTCTTGAGTCACGCCATCAAGCGTATAGGCACCGCCATTGGCTGTGGTGCTTGATGGTTCGTCATCATCACAGGCACTGTTACTGTTCAAATCTAGGCATACTCGTGCGCCAGCTAGGTAGCCATCAGCGGCTCGCCCTTCAATGCTCTCAGTGCCTGTATTCGTGGTCTCTTCTTGTGCATCGTCAGAGCCGTTGTTTGAACTAGAGCAACCGGCGGTTGCAAGGATGGCAGCCAAGGCGGCCCCAGCAGGAATGAATTGTTTGAACATGATAGAAATCTCGGGTGAGTAAGAACATGTTCAGTAAAGCAATGGAATGAGATCTGTCAGGGGGACTAGACGTGTCATTCGTGACATTGAGAACGTAACTGGCAAGCAGATACAATTCCACACACAGGGGTCACAGAGCAGCATCATATCAGTGAATAATAACGGCGAGGCATGGCCTAACCGGAATGGCTAATCAAGAGTCTCAACCGCATTAATGCCACTTGGGTAACCAGACCTTATTGCTTAAACCGGTTAACTCATCGTTCATTATGACGGTAGTGGCAGGAAGTTGTTTATTGCCCACTTCAGAGCGTGCATTAACGAGGTACTTTAGACGAAGGCTTTCACCTGGAGCCAACGACTCAATGCTTTCTTCCCAGACTAACTCAGCAACGCCATCAGCAGAAACAAAACGAGTAAAGCGCTCGTCGGTGGTGCTAAAGTCAGCGTCTTCGAGTGAATCACGCAGTGTTAAGTTGGTGGCGGTGGATTCGCCGTAGTTAATCACCTCAATGCTAATTTCTACAGGGCCTGCGACAACAGGAATAGGGTACACGGTTTTACGCACCTTTAAGTTCACTGGGCCGGGGTTGTACGTCAGCTTGAGAGGCTGTAACTGTTGGGATAATGCGTAATACTCGTAGGCAAACTCATCCTCTCGGCTGCGTTCCATGATGGGCGGTTCGGCACGAACCACAGGAAAGGCACGAGGCGGAATTTTCACATCAATATCAACGGTATCAACAGGCGGCGCCGGAAAAGTGTCCAGCTCCAAGGTTAAATCCACTTCGGCTTTTTGCAGTTGGTCTACTTTCCCTGCATGACGCACCTTAGGGGTGAGCGTGAGCGTGATGCTGTCGTTTCCCGGCACTTCCAATGCCATCATCTCGCTGTCTGCAAATCGTACGGTGCCGTGATAAGCATCATCGGCGGCGTTAGACACGGTAAGAATAAGCTCCGCTTTAGGGGCGCTGCCGTTGTTCAGAATGATGCTGCCAGTGAGAGATTCAAAGGCCAGAGGTAAATCGCCTTGTGGCTGCTCTTGTGAATTAACTGACTCAGCAAAGGCATAAACGGATGGCAAGGTCGTAAGCAGTAGTGCGGCAACTAGGCGGATCAGCATGGCAGTGTGTTCATCTCATTAGATAGGATTGCATTGTTACCCGCTTGCGCTGATGAGGCAATCTTCATAAGCGGGCTTCTCTTAGTAATCTCTGGTTACTTGATCTCAAGCATGGCGTGACTGCTCAAACTTTAAGTTGATTACTCCACCGTCACGCTCTTCGCCAAGTTACGTGGTTGATCCACATCCGTGCCTTTAATCACAGCAACGTGATAACTCAGTAACTGCAGAGGTAGGGTATATAAAATCGGCGCAATGATGTCGTCGCAATGTGGTACGGGCATGACTTTCATGTTGCTGGCCGGGCGTATGTTCGCTGCTTCGTCTGCGAAAACAAATAGTTCACCACCACGAGCGCGAACTTCTTCAATATTCGACTTTA
>OLHL01000993.1_pt1 | contig 11234 bp, 8 predicted proteins | sample 1609441 | NCBI WGS metagenome assembly OLHL01 (sample SAMN05416833, study PRJEB24817) | seawater metagenome | isolation source: Sea water | place: Canada:Atlantic | collected 2013-07 | reverse complement strand
GACCCCTTCCATGTGTGCCTGCATCGCAAAGGTAAAGTCAGCGTCTGACTCATCGCACATCAAATCGGTGAACTCAATTTTGCCGTCTAATAAATCTGCCGCATCAGCACCTATGACTGTGTGTGCGTTTTTGGAGATATACGCTAATTTAAGGGAGGTATCGAAATTCCATGTCGCAAGTACGATAGGCGACTTCTCGATTAGGCCGTGCTCTCGTTTGAGCATTTCATGCTCTCGTGAAAGACCTATATGCTTACTCACTAGTAAGCCTATTCGCTTTAATAATGTGAGGTGCTTTTCGCCAATATTCCTTGGCTGTGAGTCAATAAGGCATACTGCGCCCACCGATTCGCCTTCAATATGGATAGGCGTCCCGGCGTAAAATACGATATGGTTGTCGTCGATTACATTTTGTGAATGTTGAAAACGCTCATCTTTCGTAACATCGGGAATAAGTAGGGGCTCGCCGGACTCCACAACATGACTACAAAACGCATTCTCACGAGGAATATACTTGATATCAGTACCATGACTCGCCTTTATCACTTCATCTTGCTTACCAACAATACCAATTAACGCAATGGGCACATCATAAGCTTCTGCCAATAATGTCATTAAATCGTCCAAATCAAGCGGAAGCTCGCTATTGAGCATCGTTGCATCGATAGTTGTGGAAAGCTTATTGTCCAAGGTTTTTCGCTCGTAAATAAAATCTAATATAAAAATAGTGAGATATACTTGAAACGCCAACTTAAAAATGATTACAAAACAATTTTTTAGCCAGAATTCTGACTTCTACAAACCCTATCTCTTTGACGGTACTGTAAAGGTCTCAATGCTCCATTAATACAATGCCTAATGATAAAGATACTAACAACGCTATTCATTATGGCGTTTTTTATCTAGCATAGCATTATTTACCATTCAGTTAATTTTCACCTATGGAACAGTCTTTACCGCTGGAGTTTTTACCTTTTAGCGATAATTTATCGCCTTACTTCGACTCGATAAATAGAGAATGGATAGAAACTATGTTTGTTCTTGAACCCGTTGATGAAGATGTTATTTCTCGCCCTAAAGAGTTTATTATTAATAACGGTGGCCACATCTGGTTCGCCAAACACCCAACCCTAGGTGTAATTGGGGCCTGCGCTTTGGCGAAAAAATCGGAAGGCGTTTTTGAGCTCACTAAAATGGGAGTGGTTTCTACTGTTCGAGGCCTTAAAGTAGGCGAGCAGCTATTACAATATGTATTAACCTTAGCGCCCTCTATCGCTCACAACACCTTATTTTTACTCACCAATAAGCGCTGCGAGGCGGCCATTCACCTTTATTTAAAAAATGGATTTGAGCACTGCAAAGAAACAATGGATAAGTACGGAAGTGCCTACGAGCGCTGCAATGTGGCCATGCGTTATACACGTTAAAACATAACGCGAGGTTTAGCGTTATTAACTAGGACGTTTTTTCTGCGTGCAGTGTATAGTTTTGATAGTGAGCAATACCGCACATTATGAAAGTTTAAGCCTTTGTATAGGATTGGCTACCATCGCTTATGCTACTAATCAGTCACTTACGTTAATGCTCAGTGTTACGCTGATTCGCCTGCATAAATTCAGCATAAAAGAAGACATTACCGGTTTTGTGATACACTAATTGCGTTTTTATTTCATAGGATGACAGAATTCATGTCGTGGATGCGAAAAGCCTTTTTATCGGTATTTCATTATCCTGTTAAGTTGCTTGTTAAAGCACACAGTATTCCAGTGAACGTCGACTCTGAGCTTGGGATCGATAAAGAAAAGCCCATTGTTTATTTATTACCGACTAACTCGGTTACCGACCAATTAGCGCTAAGAATGTCAACGCAAGCATTAGGGCTGCCTAGCCCTACAGATACGCTGACTCTTGCAGGCAGAGAATACCCTTCCACTTTATTCTTGAGAAAAACTCAGCCACTTTTTCGCTCAGGTGTTGACAACACCGGCATTGAAGATGTTTTTACCGATTTGTTCCATTTACATCGCGACCACGAAAACCTAGACCTCCAGGTTGTGCCCGTATTCATCACTTGGGGAAGAACACCGGGTAAAGGCAAGCCGGGTTTAGGAGACTTAATTACTTACAAAGCGGCACCAAGCTGGCTTCGAAAGTTATTTATTGTCTTGTTTTTAGGGCGCGATAACTTTGTCAATTATTCAAAAGCCGTCTCTGCTCGCACAATGGCTAATCAGCACGGTAGTGATCAAAGTATTGCGCAAAAACTTGTAAGAGTAGCGAGTACTCACTTTCACCGCAAACGCCAAAGTATGACTGGCCCCACATTGCTTGAGCGACAAGAACTCAACAACAGCGTATTGGGCTCTGATGCCGTGCGTCGTGCAATGGCTGAAGAGTCTCGAGCGAAAAAGGTCTCACACGAGAAAGCCAAAGAGCGGGCGCAGTCTTACATCACCGAAGTGGCTGCGGATTATCGTGAAGGCTTAATTCGCTTTGGTGACAGAATCCTTACCCGAATTTGGAACAAGATTTATAACGGCATCAGCGTGGGTCACGCAGAGCGCATCCGCGAGCTTGCGGCTAATGGACACGAAATTATCTATGTGCCCTGCCATCGAAGCCATATGGACTACCTTTTGCTTACCTACGTTATTTATCACGAAGGCATGGTGACACCGCATATTGCCGCCGGCATTAACTTAAACTTCTGGCCAGTAGGTAAAATATTTCGCCGCTGCGGTGCGTTTTTCTTAAGACGTAGTTTTGCTGGAAATAAACTTTACACTGCCGTATTCAGAGAATACTTAGAGCTGTTGTTTAATAAAGGGTATTCGGTGAAATACTATCCCGAAGGCGGCCGAAGCCGCACGGGAAGGCTTATTCCACCTAAAACGGGCATGCTGGCAATGACCATTCAAGCGATGCTGAAAGGTGTAAATCGCCCGGTTAGCCTTGTACCCGTATACATTGGCTACGAAAACGTGATGGAAGTGAAAAGCTATTTGAATGAGCTGAAAGGCTCTAAAAAGAAAAAGGAATCGAACCTTCAAGTTTTCACCGCCATCAAAAAGCTTAAAAATTATGGCCATGGCTACGTAAACTTTGGCGAGCCAATTCAACTTAATCAGTTTTTAGAGTCTCACGTTCCAAATTGGCGAGAGTGCCGTGACGCCGAGCCAGAGAAAAAGCCAGCATGGTTAACGCCGGCAGTTAACGAACTGGCTAACGATGTGATGACCCGCATTAATAGAGCAGCGGCGCTTAACGGTATGGCGCTTATCTCGCTGTGTTTGTTGTCTTCGAAAACGCAAACCATGAGTGAAGCCGAGCTAGAACAAGCGATGGGCGACTTCATCGACCTATTCAAACAAGCTCCGTTTAGCGGTGATGCAACAATACCAGAGGCATCAGCCAGTGAGTTGCTGAAAGACACCCTGAAACTTGGCCGCTTTGATATACAAGATGACGATTATGGCAGACTAATAAGCCCGCAGCCCAAATCGGCTGTGTACCTAACTTATTACCGAAACAACATTTTGCATTTGTTCGCCATTCCCGGGCTAATAATGGCTTCTGTTTTTGCTAAAAAAGGGATTAGCAAGAATAAGGTGTTTGAGCTTATTGCGTCACTTTATCCACTGCTGCAAAAAGAGCTTTTCCTTCACCTTTCTCAAGATGAAGCCCTTGCTCATACCGACGCACTTATCACAACATTGGTTAGCAACGGGCTATTGCGCGAGGTTGATAACGAGTTACTTCCTCCAGACGCACACTGTAAGCAATACCATTCTGCATGGCTGTTGAGCAGGTGTATGCAGGAAACCCTGCAGCGCTACGCTGTTGTACTGACCATATTGGATAAAGAAAAGTCTATCAGCAGAGGCGCACTTGAGAGAGAAAGTAAGAAAGTAGCAGAACGTCTTTCTGTTCTTTATGGCCTAAGCTCGCCAGAGTTTTACGATAAGAACGTATTATCAAGCTTTATCAGTGCCTTAAAAGAAAACCACTGGTTAGACTCAGAAAAAGACGGCAGCTTGAAGTACTCTGAAGAATGCGAAGCCCTTCGTGAAGACGTAATGGCGCTCATTTGGCCTGAAATGATGCAGCACCTTGAAAATGTTGCACTGAACTCAGACAAAGACTAGAGCGAGTTGATTTTGCTACACATTCTTGCAGCAATCTGTTTTATAAAAAACAAAAGAGGGCCCTTATACTGCTCCAAGGTAAGCTAAGGCTTACGTTGAAGCAGTGTAAGGAAAAACTGACTGGTATTGCTAATAATTGCTAGCGAGCAAATCGTTAGCGTGCAGGTTGAGACAAGAAGAACCGGTATGCAGGGTTGTCCGTGACCTCTTCAAATTTATAACCAAGCTCTACCACGTGTTGATTAAAGGCTTCACGGCTTTCTGGCACTATATCAAAACCAACTAACACAAGCCCTTCAGCAGCCCCGTGGTTACGGTAGTGGAACAAGGTAATGTTCCACTGCTCGCCTAGTGTGTTTAAGAAGTTTAACAAGGCACCAGGACGTTCTGGAAATTCAAAACTAAATACCTGTTCGTTAAGTATGCTAGGCGGTCTTCCCCCTACCATATGACGAACATGCAGCTTCGCTAACTCGTTATCCGTTAGGTTAAAGCAGTCGTACCCTCTATTTTCTAAGTCTGATTGAAGCGCAGCAAATTCCTGCTGTCCTCCCTTGAGTTTTACGCCTACAAAAATATGCGCTTCGTTTTCACTGGCATAGCGATAGTTGAATTCGGTTATCGCTTTAGCGCCAACGCACTCACAGAACTGCTTAAACGCACCTTTTGTCTCTGGAATTTTTACCGCAAACACGGCTTCTTTCTGCTCGCCTAATTCACAGCGTTCAGACACATAGCGCAAGGTGTGAAAATTGATGTTAGCGCCACACAAAATGCCGCCTAAGGACTTTCCTTGCAAGTTGTGCGCTTTGGCATATTTTCGAATAGCTGCAACCGATAACGCACCAGCTGGCTCAGCAATAACGCGGGTATCGTCAAAAATATCCTTAATAGCGCCGCATATTTCGTCGTTCGTCACCGTAATGGTTTCATCGATGAGGCGATTACACAGTCTGAAGGTCTCCTGACCCATTACTTTTACCGCCACACCATCAGCAAAAATGCCTACACTATCCAGTTCGGTTGGCTCACCCGCCGCCTTAGCTTCAATAAAGCAGGCTGACTCTTCTGACTCTACGGCAACAATTTTAATGCTGGGTTTAAGCTGCTTCAGATACACAGAAATACCCGCGGCTAACCCTCCGCCGCCAACGGCTACAAATAGAATATCAAGGTTCGGGTTTTGCTCTAGTAACTCACGAGCTACGGTGCCTTGGCCTGCAATGACATCAGGATCGTCAAAAGGAGGAACAAACGTATAGCCAAACTCTTGGCATAGGGATTTTGCATGACCACTGGCTTGGTCAAAACTTGTGCCGTGCAGCACGACCTCTACATTCTCACCACCAAAGCGACGCACAGCGTCTATTTTAATGTCAGGCGTAGTTTCAGGCATGACGATAGTGGCCTTAATACCCTTCATTTTGGCGCTATATGCAAGGCCTTGCGCATGATTACCCGCTGATGCACCTATCACGCCCGCCTCAAGCTGCGCTTGAGAAAGGGAGTGAATTCGGTTGTACGCACCGCGAAGCTTGAAGCTTTTTACGGGCTGCTGATCTTCGCGCTTTAAAAAGATGTTGTTGCCCAACTCGGCCGATAGCAAAGACATATAAGACAACTCGCTGGCAACGGCAACATCATACACCGGCGCCAGCAAAATTTTCTTTAGATACTCGTGGTCGCTTACACTCATAACCCTTCCAATTTCGTCACGTCTCGAACAGCACCTTTATCTGCGCTTGTGGCAAGGGCCGCAAATGTTTTAAGCGATGTGGACACTTCGCGAACGCGATCTTTTGGACGCCACGGTTTATCGCTTGCTTCCATCTTTGCGCGACGCTCAGCCAAGGCTTCATCACTTATTTCAATGTTGATGGTGCGATTAGGAATATCAATTTTGATTCTGTCGCCATGCTCAACCAAAGCAATACCACCACCGCTTGCAGCTTCAGGCGAACAGTGACCGATAGACAAGCCGCTGGTACCACCACTGAAGCGACCGTCGGTCACCAGTGCGCACTGCTTGCCAAGCCCTTTAGACTTGAGGTAAGACGTTGGATACAACATTTCTTGCATACCCGGCCCGCCACGAGGACCTTCGTAACGAATGAATACTACGTCGCCCGCTTTGACTTCATCGCCTAAAATGCCCGCAACCGCGTCATCTTGGCTTTCGTAAATACGTGCAGTGCCATCAAACGTCAGTATAGATTCATCAACACCAGCGGTTTTTACAATACAGCCGTTTTCAGCCACGTTACCGTAAAGCACCGCAAGGCCGCCCTCTTGGCTAAACGCATTTTCAATTGAGCGAATGCAGCCATTTTCCCTGTCTGCATCAGCTTCATCCCAGCGGCAGCTTTGACTGAATGCTTTAGTGGTACGAATACCTGCCGGGCCGGCACGGAAAAACTCGATGGCTTTTTTATTCTCAGGGTTAGTAATATCCCAGTCGCTAATAACATCGGTAAGCGGCTTGCCCAGAACGTGGTTAGTATCTTTATTCAGTAAGCCGGCTTTATTTAATTCGTTGAGAATGCCGATAACACCACCAGCGCGATGCACGTCTTCCATATGATATTGCGGGGTAGCAGGCGCAACCTTGCATAAGTGAGGCACTTTACGAGACAGCCTGTCTATATCATCCATCGTAAATGGCACTTCGCCTTCCATTGCAGCTGCAAGAAGGTGCAATATGGTGTTCGTTGAACCGCCCATGGCAATATCGAGGCTCATGGCATTTTCAAAGGCGCTAAAATTAGCAATATTTCGCGGCAATACGCTCTCATCGTTATCGCCGTAGTAACGCTTACACAACTCGACTATTTGCTCACCCGCTTTTTTGAATAACCCTTCACGATCAGCATGGGTTGCCAGCATAGAGCCATTACCCGGCAACGACAGTCCTAGCGCTTCCGTTAGGCAGTTCATTGAGTTTGCCGTAAACATACCCGAGCACGAACCACAGGTAGGGCATGCTGAACGCTCTATTTCATCTGAGTCCGCATCGCTTATTTTGTCGTCAGCGGCGGCCACCATGGCATCGACCAAATCAAGTTTAATAAGTTGATCAGACAGTTTGGTTTTGCCGGCTTCCATAGGCCCGCCCGATACAAACACAACGGGTACATTTAGGCGCATCGACGCCATTAGCATTCCCGGCGTAATTTTGTCGCAATTTGAGATACAAACAATAGCGTCTGCACAGTGTGCGTTAACCATGTACTCCACACCGTCGGCGATAATTTCTCGCGATGGAAGGCTGTAAAGCATACCGCTGTGGCCCATGGCAATGCCGTCATCTACTGCGATGGTATTAAATTCTTTGGCTACACCACCTGCTGCCTCAACACTGCGAGCAACTAGCTGCCCCATATCTTTAAGGTGCACATGCCCTGGAACAAACTGGGTAAATGAATTGGCAATAGCAACAATAGGCTTTCCAAAGTCAGAGTCTTTCATACCTGTGGCACGCCAGAGCGCGCGAGCTCCAGCCATATTTCTGCCTTGCGTGGTGGTTGCAGAACGTAACTTGGGCATAAATCCCTCCCGTTGATATAGTCAAACGAATAAATAATAGTTAGCAGATACCGTTACCTGCTAAATGTGTTTTATTGCTGTTGCTGATCTCGCATCTAGGCTAAGGCGCCCATTATGAAGGGTACCTATCGACCATAGTCAACCCATGCGTAAATACCAGCAACATCAGAAATTAGTTAGCGAATGAATACAGTGGAGCTAAAACATCATGTGCTGAATCATCATGAATGTAGCGCAATACTCTTCGCCGTTGCGACAGAAAAGGCTGTTCAAAACTTACCATTGTGGCATTGTTTTTAATGGTATAATTGACATGCTGAGTGTCTAGCTGCAGGTGCTCTTTCTAAGTAAATGCGTCTGCATGACACGCGCACAAAATGAAAAGTTGTTCGGTTAGGGTTATGGCGACCCTTGTCCTACACTATAACGTGCTTTATACATACACTCGCAGTGGCCGCTGCAAGTCGAGATTTTGTCTCGCTGAATTTATGTACGTACAGTGTGCGCAAAGAAATATCATAAAACCCAATATTGAATCAAGTATTTTGCGGTTTAAACGGCTATTAATAGTCATTTTCACAAACAGTAGCTTTCAGATACAGGGCGGGTATAGATGTTTGATTGGTTTCATTGGCTAAACCTTGCTGGTGTAGCGGTATGTGCGATTTCTGGTACCTTAATGGCCTATCAAAAGCGCATGGACGGATTTGGCGTTATCGTGCTGGCTAGCGCAACAGCTATTGGCGGCGGCACTCTGCGTGACGTAATGCTAGACGTACCCGTGTTCTGGATTGCTGATACAGATTACTTATATACCACCCTTGTTGCCGCTTTTATTCCTATTTTGTGGCTGCGCATAAGCCCCCGATTTCCTTTTCACTACCTGTTAATTGCCGATGCCTTCGGTCTGGCACTATTTAACGTAGTGGGGATTGAGAAAGCCTTAGCAAATGATACTGGCATCGCGGTTGCTGTAGCCATGGGAACAATAACCGGAGTGTTTGGTGGCCTGCTGCGAGATGTTATCTGCCGAGAAGTACCGCTGGTATTAAACGGTGAACTGTATGCGATGACGTGTATTGCCGGTGGTTTTGCCTATGGCGTTGGTCTGTATTTCGACCTTGCAACACAGTGGTGCGGTATTGCTGCACTGATAACCACAGTGCTATTGCGCTTAGGCAGCTTGCGGTGGCATTGGCAGTTGCCGGTATTTTACAGCGAACAGAGTTAGATCAACACGCCCCTTGTACAGTTACGCAAGGCTGCTCCCTCATTTACATTGTTTACCCACCAAGAGGCAGTAAGACAGTACTGGGGTAAATATATGAGTATGGCCGTTGTTAAAACCTTCGCAGGACAGGGGCTTTCTGCACCTGAGATTTCCGTTGAAGTTCACTTGGCAAACGGCCTTCCTGCCTTTCAGCTGGTAGGCATGGCAGAAACAAGCGTAAAAGAGGCACGGGAGCGAGTAAGAAGCGCGCTCATCAATAGTGGCTTCGATTTTCCTGCTAAGCGGATAACTGTTAATTTAGCCCCCGCCGATATTCCCAAGTTTGGAGGGCGGTTCGACTTGCCCATTGCAATGGGCATATTGGTTGCAGCCGGCTACTTGCCTGACACAAGCTTACTTAATATTGCCTTTGTAGGCGAACTTGCGCTTAATGGCGACATAAAACCTGTTGGCGGCCTAATACCCGTGGTTATAGCCGCCGCAAACGAAGATATACCGCTTATTTACCCGGGCGATAATGATATTGAAGCGGCGCTGGTCTCCCACGCTGCTCGACTGCCTGCTTTTGACTTACTCTCTGTTTTTGAGCACCTAAGTGGCCATAAAAAGCTCTCCTCTGGCCAACCATTCACGCCTACTTCTACGTGTAACAGTGACGTAGGGTGGGACGATATCATTGGGCAAGAACAGGCAAAACGCGCACTGATTATTGCCGCAAGTGGCGCGCATAATTTACTGATGGTTGGGCCTCCGGGTACAGGAAAAAGCTTGCTGGCCAGCCGTATGCTTGCCCTGCTGCCTCCGCTCACTGAAGAAGAAGCCTTAGAGGTTGCCTCTGTCTATTCGGTAAAAGGCGAAACGCTTAACGCTGAAAAATTTATGCATCGTCATTTGCGCTCTCCCCATCACACAAGCTCTGCCATTGCCCTTACTGGGGGCGGTTCAAACCCGGTACCCGGGGAAATATCCTTAGCCCATAACGGCATATTGTTTTTGGATGAATTGCCTGAATTTGGCAGAAAAGCATTAGACGTATTGCGAGAACCATTAGAAACAGGCGACGTGCATATTTCCAGGGCATCTGGCAGTGCTACATACCCAGCAAACTTTCAGCTGATTGCCGCAATGAACCCCAGTCCCACAGGTGATATCGACGACAATCGCCTTTCTCCTCAACAACAGCTTAATTACTTAAACAGGTTGTCTGGCCCATTACTCGATAGAATAGATATTCAAGTTGAAGTTCCCCGGCTTCCCGATTACGACTTACCTATCGCAAAGCCGAGCGCTGACGATTCAATGCACAGGGTTAGACAAGAAGTCGCCGACACGCGCCATATTCAGCTAATGAGGCAGGGAAAGCCAAACGCAGCCTTAAGCGCAGGTGAGCTAGCGGCTATATGTAAGGTAAGCGAGGGCGATCTCCGCTTTTTAAAAGCGGCAGCAAAACAGCTCAATTTATCGATGCGGGTGTTTCATCGCACGTTAAAAGTAGCGAGAACCATTGCTGATTTGCACCGCGAAGAGGCCGTAAGCCGGGCTCATATTAGTGAAGCTTTAGGGTATCGCGCCCTCGATAACTTAATTAAACAACTAAGTAGCTGTTAAAAAAGCTAGAAAGTTAGCTTCTGTTTTTGTCACATCAATAGATAGTAAATAGGTACTAACTAAAGCATTAGCTGCGCACATCTAATTTTAAGAAAGCGTCGACTAAAGGCTCATGCTGCTTATTTTGAAGGCAACATAATCCAAGCGCATAAGGCTCTATATCATCTACCTGAATTTGCGTTACCGCGCTGGCCATACTTGAATGATCCAGCACAACTTTAGGCACAAAACCTACTCCGCATTCCAATGCCACCATACTCACAATGGCTTCATTACCGCCTACATAGGCGTAAACATTAGGGCGAATTCCATGCTCTGCAAACCAGTGATACGCGGTTCGTCGGGTAGGCCCGGTTTCGGGCATGATCACCTTATGCTTAGTCCAATCTAACTGGCTTAATTGGGTTAATCGCCATTCACGAGGTGCAATGAGCACGAGGGGAACATCGTCAAGCGCTGAAAAGTGAAGGTCAGTAGGCATGTCAGGCGTATAAATAGCGATAGACAGGTCACACTGCTTGCTTTTTACCTTTTCAATTGCCAATGCAGGGTCGCCCGTAATAAGTCGAATATCAACGCCTGGGTGCTGCTCCCTAAACTGCCGTAACATGCTTGGTAAGTGACTTTGACTGGCGGTTACCGAGCAAAAAACACTGATCCTGTCTCTTATACACATCTCCGAGCCCACGAGACGCTACGCTATCTCG
>OLHL01000990.1_pt1 | contig 11240 bp, 9 predicted proteins | sample 1609441 | NCBI WGS metagenome assembly OLHL01 (sample SAMN05416833, study PRJEB24817) | seawater metagenome | isolation source: Sea water | place: Canada:Atlantic | collected 2013-07 | reverse complement strand
GAGATAGCGTAGCGTCTCGTGGGCTCGGAGATGTGTATAAGAGACAGGTAATATTTATGGCGGGAAACTTGCCGACAAAAAAGGCCCAATTCAGGCGCTAACGATTATCTTTTCAGCCCTTGCGGTAATTTTGTTTGCGCTGACGTTCACTATGGGCAGTAAAGTTGCTGCAGTGATCACCGTATTGGTGTGGGGCGCCTTTGCTTTTGGAAATGTCCCAGGTCTTCAGGTATATGTCGTTCAATTAGCAGAGAAGTTTACGCCCAATGCAGTTGATGTTGCCTCTGGGTTAAACATAGCGGCATTTAATATTGGTATTGCTCTGGGCTCAATTATAGGCGGTGGCATTGTAGACGGCATGAAGTTATCAGATACCGCATGGATTGGGGCACTTATATCTGTCGCGGCCCTAGTTGTTACTCATTATAGCGGCCATTTAGACAAGCGTGCACTTAATACTACAGGCAATGCAACGAGTTCATAGGAGTTCACCATGACAACAAATACCTTTGATAAGCTTGCACAGCATGAATTTTCTGTCGGTGTGGAGCTTCCGCTAGATAACGACTGGACGCATTTTGACGCTACAAAGGGTATGCCGTTTGGCATACCTGATATGACCGAGCACCACAGCCGTATTCAGCTAGCCGACAAGCTGGGGTTTAAAGCGGCGTGGGTTAGAGATGTACCGGTTTACGACCCCAGCTTAGGTGAAAACGGAAGCTTTGCCGACTATAGCGAAGTGTACGCAAGTCGAGTCATGGTAGTGGTCAAGTCAATTTGGCCACTACCATTTGAGCTGTTTCAGTAAAATTTCCCTGAACTTCCCAGCGTTTTCTTTTTGGTTACACTTGGGCTACCGAACGTGATTTGGATTTGGAAAATCGATTGTCCTTATGTCTGTCATTACGCCTGTCGTTATGTCTGTCGTTATGCCTATCGTTATGATAGAGAGCCAAGCGATTTTCCTGAATACTGCATTAACTCGTCTGTGCGGCCTTCTTTAATTTTGTTCGCCCAACTTGGGTCTTGAAGCAAGGCTCTACCAACAGCCACTAGATCAAATTCCCCTACATCTAGGCGCTCTAATAAATCATCCACTGAACGAGTGCTTGAATCTTGCCCTTTAAATGCACCGAAGAAATCGTCATTTAAGCCTACTGAGCCCACAGTGATTGTTGGTTTTCCAGTAATTTTCTTAGTCCACCCAGCTAAATTTAATTCACTGCCGTCAAACTCATTCTCCCAATACCGGCGCTGAGAACAATGAAATATATCAACACCAGCTTCGCTAAGTGGCTGTAAAAACTGCTCTAGTTCTTGAGGTGAATGTGCAAGTCGCGCGGTGTAGTCCTGCTGTTTCCATTGAGAGTATCGCAGCACAATAGGGAAGTCTTTTGAAGTTGCAGCGCGAATAGCTTTGATAATCTCAACGGCAAAACGGCCTCGATTTTCCATGCTGCCACCCCAACTATCGGTACGTTGATTAGTGCCTTCCCAGAAAAACTGATCAACCAAATATCCATGAGCCCCATGAATTTCGACACCGTCCATACCTATTCGTTGAGCGTCAGCTGCAGCTTCAGCGAACGCGTTAATCACAGATTCAATATGCGCTACGGTCATCGGTTCTGCACCTTGCTTACCCGGTTTAAACAATCCAGAAGGCCCCGCGCTTGGCAGCTCGGGGAAAGGTGCATTTCCTGCAACACGAGCCATACCTACATGCCATATTTGTGGCATTATTTTGCCGCCAGCATTGTGAACTTCGTCTACTACTTGTTTCCAGCCTGCAAGGGCATCTTCGCCGTGAAAACGTGGGATTGTTGCGCCCATCGTAGCTACTTTATCGTTTACGGTTGTGCCTTCAGTAATAATGAGTCCGGTTCCGCCCTCGGCACGTCGACGATAATATCCAGCAACATCGCTTGTTGGTATGCCATCGGGTGAGAACTGTCTCGTCATTGGTGCCATTACAATACGATTGTCTAGCGATAAGCTTTTATTATTGAACGATGAAAACAGGGTAGTTTTAGACATTGAAGTTCCTTTCAAGTTGTTTGGGGCATGCACATTAATATAGGTTAGCTAATTCCGTAAAATTTAACATCAAATTCAAACGTGCATACCAATGAACAACGATACTAAAACGGGAGGGACACAAGTCAATTTTCTATTTCTGATAGTGGGTTATAAATGAGGAGAGTTCTATAACGTTAACAATAAAAGCCCGCTGTGCATATCCCCTGTAACAAATGCGTTATTGTTACATTGAGCAAGCAGCGGGCTTTGTTTTATGTCACTTATTGTTCTTCGTATGGCGATATTACTTCGCTGATTCAAACGCGACACGTATCTCTTTAGGCGGTGCTGTATTCACACTGGCAATGGTATCTCTAATTTCTACTACACCACGGCGAGTGGGGCGGTGATGCCTTTTCAATACGGATAATGTGCCAACTGCACCGTATTTTTCAGCAAAATCGACCACGCTTAATCCATTGCAAATTAACCCATTCGCAATAGCGCTGTAGGTTTTACTCACAATTTTCGTTCCAACCATCATTTTCTTTACATCTCTTCGCAATCCATGACCGTCGTCAGTTGCAGCGTTTCTACATATCGAGATCAATCTCTCTTCGGTATAAGCAGAGGCTGCACTTGAGAACAAAAAGCCAGTAGATAGTAGGGCACCTACCATGTAAATCGTGGAGTTTTTCATGTTGCATATTCCTTTTCACATAGAATGAAGTTATGGGGTAAAAGGCTGCTAACCGCATTGCAGCTAATGTCAGAATAGATGCTGAATCATGTTTAACCATGACACTCGCGTGTCGAGTTCATGATAAAAATAAACGAAAGAAATTCATTAGCTTAAACGAGAACGTCATTGTTTAATCATGGATGAACCATGGCTTTATCATCTATGTGGTATACTAAAGTCTTAAAGATATCGGGGTAAACCATGAAAACCGTTGCCAAAACCCTGATGTACGAGCCGGAAACACGAAGGTTAGTCCGCTCGGATGGGCAATATGTTTCTTTATCACCAGCATGTTCTCGGCTACTGACAAGTTTAATTGCGGCTGAGTCTAAAGGCGTACCAAGAGATGAACTTCGCAGTATTGTATGGGGCCATCGTTACGTAAGTGATGACGCCATAAATCACCTTGTCTGTCGATTAAGGCGAAAAATCAGTGCTTTGTGTAAAACACAAGAATGGGAAATTGAGACACTTCCGTGCCAAGGGTATCGGCTGTTGATAAAATCTCCACCGCAAATTGGATTTCTATACAAAGTTATCAAGCAACTTAATACACTATGGCATTCTCGTCCTTAAACCAACTTGCAGCAGTTTAAATCGCCTAGGCTACATATCAGCCATGCTGAACTACGTGTAAATGTGCAAATTAGTTTTTGGAATGAGTTTTCTGCTGTCCTTGGGATATTACAGCGGGACCTTAATTTTCAAAGGCTTTTTTGCTACACAACAGCAAGGTAGTATCTCGTCGTCGTCAATAAAGGCAAGAGGGTCGGTAGTGTATTCCACTTCACCTTCAAGAAGCTTGGTTCTACACGCTCCACAAAAGCCTTCTCTGCAATGATAGTGAATATTGATACCAGCGGCTTCAATAGCGCTTAATAGGGTTTTATCGGTAGGGGCGCTAATTTGCCCCACATCAACAATGTCGATGCGGAGCATCTCGTTACTACTATTCATTAAACTGCGTAATTACAGTTCAAAGTCAGCAAAGTCTTCTTCACTTACCGCTGAGTCAATTTGACCAACAAGGTAAGAGCTAATCTCAGACTCTTGAGGAGCTACCTGTACGTTGTCTGAATTAAGATAGTTATTCATCCAAGGCAGAGGATTACTGCTAACGTCAAACGGTGCGTCGAAACCAATGGCAGTCATACGCTGATTAGCAATGTACTCAACATAAGAACACAATATTTCCTTATTCAGGCCGATCATAGAACCGTTCTGGAATAAGTAATCTGCCCATTCTTTTTCTTGCTCAACGGCGTTCATAAAGATAGCGCGAGCTTCGTCTTTACATTCTTCTGCAATTTGCGCCATTTCAGGGTCGTCTTTACCCTTCGCCCACAGATTTAATACATGTTGCGTTGAAGACAAGTGAAGGTTCTCGTCGCGAGCAATAAGACGGATAATTTTTGAATTACCTTCCATCAGCTTGCGTTCAGCAAATGCGAACGTACATGCAAAAGATACATAAAAACGAATTGCTTCAAGGGCATTCACTGAGTTCATGCAAAGGTATAGTTTTTTCTTAAGCTCGTACATATTGATAGTGTGAGCAACACCGTCAACCGTATGCACGCCTTCGCCTTGGGTTTGCCAAAGCTGGGTCGCAAAAATCAAATCGTCGTAGTATTTAGAAATATCAGCGGCACGGCGCTTTATTTCATCGTTTACCACGATGTCGTCAAAGATTTCACTTGGATCAGAAAACAAGTTACGCAATATGTGCGTGTAAGAGCGCGAGTGAATAGTCTCGTAAAAAGACCACGTCTCTACCCAGGTTTCTAATTCAGGCAGTGAAATGATTGGCAAGAACGCAATGTTAGGGCTTCTGCCTTGTACCGAATCAAGTAATGTTTGGTACTTAAGGTTAGAAATGAAAATGTGCTTCTCTGGCTCGGTTAATTTTTGAAAATCAACGCGATCTCGAGTGACATCAACTTCTTCAGGGCGCCAGAAAAAACTTATCTGTTTTTCAATAAGCTTTTCGAAAATGGCATGCTTCTGCTGGTCGTAGCGTGCAACGTTTACGGGGTTGCCGAAAAACATTGGCTCTAGCAACGGATTTGTACTTTGTTGATTAAACGTAGTGTATTTCATGATGACCTAACTAAAAACTTAATGATAAACGCGTATTTTTATTTGTGTTCTTGCTGCTATCTATTACCTTGCGGCGCACCGCAAGGGCGCGTGTAGTATCTAAATGCTTAGATTTTGCACGCACCGCCGGCACAATCATCATCTTCTTCTATTACAACTTCTTCTTGACGAGGAAGTGGCTCACTAGCTTTTGCATCTAGTGCTGAAGTGTCTGACGCGCCGTCGCGGGTATTATGATAATACAATGTTTTCACGCCAAGCTTGTATGTTGTTAACAGGTCTTTAAGCAATAGCTTCATTGGAACCTTGTTACCATCAAAACGGCTTGGGTCGTAGTTTGTATTCGCTGAAATTGTCTGGTCGATAAACTTCTGCATAATACCAACTAATTGTAGATAGCCATCGTTAGATGGAATATCCCATAATAATTCGTATTGATTTCTCAGAGTCTCATACTCTGGAACAACTTGCTTTAAAACACCGTCTTTACTGGACTTGATACTGATAAATCCACGAGGTGGCTCAATACCATTGGTCGCATTTGAGATTTGTGACGATGTTTCTGACGGCATCAAGGCCGACAGTGTCGAATTGCGCAACCCGTGTGTTTTTACATCTTCACGCAATGCGTCCCAGTCGTATTGCAGCGGCTCATTGCATACCTTGTCTAAGTCACGCTTGTAACTGTCAATAGGCATTATACCTTGCGAGTAGGTTGTCTCATTAAACTTCGGACAGGCGCCTTTTTCTTTAGCGAGATTGTTCGATGCTTTAAGCAGGTAGTACTGCATTGCTTCGAACGTGCGGTGAACAAGACCGTTCGCACTGCCGTCAGAGTATTTAACGTTATTCTTCGCCAAGTAATAGGCAAAGTTAATTACACCAACACCCAGGGTCCTGCGACCCATAGTGGCGTTAAACGCTGCTGGCACTGGATAGTCTTGGTAGTCTAATAAGTTGTCGAGTGCACGAACCGCTAAGTCTGCTAGCTCTTCAAATTCGTCTAATGACTTAATAGCCCCTAAATTGAATGCAGACAGTGTACACAACGCAATCTCGCCTTCTTCATCATTTACATGCTGAAGCGGCTTAGTTGGAAGCGCTATTTCTAGACAAAGGTTACTTTGACGTACCGGCGCTACTTCAGGGTTGAATGGGCTGTGAGTATTACAGTGATCCACATTTTGAAGATAAATACGGCCAGTACTTGCACGCTCTTGCATAAACAAGCTGAACAATTCCATGGCTTTGATTTGCTTCTTGCGAATGCTGTCGTCATTTTCGTATTTAACGTACAGCTCTTCAAACTTATCTTGATCGGCGAAGAAGGCATCGTACAAACCTGGTACATCAGAAGGGCTGAACAATGAAATATAGCCATCTTTCATCATGCGCTGATACATAAGCTTGTTAAACTGCACACCGTAGTCGAGGTGGCGAACGCGGTTTTCTTCAACACCACGATTGTTTTTAAGTACTAAAAGCGATTCAACTTCCATGTGCCATAGTGGGTAGAACAAAGTTGCTGCACCGCCGCGAACACCGCCTTGCGAACAGCTTTTAACTGCCGTTTGAAAGTACTTGTAGAAAGGAATGCATCCAGTGTGGAATGCTTCACCACCGCGAATTGGGCTACCTAGTGCACGAATACGCCCAGCGTTCACTCCAATACCGGCACGTTGGCTCACGTACTTAACAATTGCGCTTGCGGTTGCATTGATTGAATCTAGGCTATCACCTGCTTCAATGAGAACGCATGAACTGAACTGACGAGTAGGGGTCCTAACACCAGACATAATTGGCGTCGGTAATGAAAGTTTAAACGTAGATGCAGCATCGTAGAAGCGTCGGATGTAATCCATACGAGTCGCTTTGTCATAATTCGCAAATAAACAGGCGGCAACTAAGATATAAAGAAACTGTGCGCTTTCGTAGATTTCACCCGTAACACGGTTTTGAACAAGGTATTTCCCCTCGAGCTGTTTAACCGCGGCGTAGCTAAAGTTCATGTCGCGCCAATGGTCGATATACGTTTCCATTTCGGCGAACTCTTCAGCAGAGTAGTCTTCAAGTAGGTGGCTATCGTATTTGCCCATTTCAACCATTTGCTTAACTTGGTCGATAAGCGCTGGCGGCTCAAACTGTCCGTAGGCTTTTTTGCGTAAATGGAAGATAGCTAGACGTGCAGCAAGATATTGATAATCAGGCGCATCGGTAGAAATGAGATCTGCCGCCGACTTGATTAATGTTTCGTGGATCTCGCTGGTATTAATGCCGTCAAAGAACTGTATTTGCGCTTTAATTTCAACTTGCGAAACAGAAACGTTACTAAGTCCTTTTGCCGCCCACGTTACTACTTTATGGATTTTTTCTAAATCAATAGACTCTTTTTCACCATTTCGTTTGGTGACAAACAAATTATCATTCATGTTACTTGGCCGTTTTTCTGTTAGCGCATAAAGCGTGGGTTTAACACCCATTTTAGTTTTAATTCGTGTCGTGTTTCTAAGGTGTTTCGTTGTCACTTTTAGCGTGTCTGCACACAGCATTAAACGCTGCTAGAGTGATGTTGTTTTTGCACTTATACCAACATCATTAAACACACTAAAGCCGTCTGAACTGAAATACACGAGTAGAGACTGCTTAAAATTTTCTGCTTTTGTTGTGTCCAGTGAAAGCGTCACGTAAAACTTTTTGCGCGACGTCTGAGCTTTGATCCTGAAAAATTACTGCCGGATCGCGCTGCGGACAGAACACAAGATAGTGAGGTTTTCACTGTAATGCAACCCAATATCTGGTGGTATTTCCATCACTCAATCTGGCATAGTTTTTACGTTAGTGGAGACTAACTTTTTAGCGTTCTACAAGCGTTAATCAAACCAAATGCAAGCACTTTTGAGAAAAATGATCGAACGCTAAATTAATTTAATATTAAAAACGCTTTTTTATAAAAACACGATATATGGTGTATGAAATATCATCATGCCCCTACATATAGTGTTAACTTAATCTGGTACTACTGTATATAGTAGGTAATTAACATCCACATTATCAGCAGAAAGATAAAACCCTTGTGAGACCGGATCCATATGAAGGCCTGTCATGTCTCGGGGAAGTAAACCCGCATTGTCAGTCATCGACATAAGTTCAGAAGGCTTCAAGAACTTGCTGTGATCGTGAGTACCTTTAGGGACCAATTTAAGGACATATTCAGCACCAACGATCCCCATCAAATATGACTTTATATTTCGATTAAGCGTAGAAAAGAACACATGCCCTCCAGGCTTAGCTAGCGCAGCGCATGCAGAAACCACCGAGGCTGGATCGGGAACGTGTTCAAGCATCTCCATGCAGGTGACTACATCAAACTTGCCAGCGTTATCAGCGGCAAAGTCCTCAGCAGTTGAGCAAACGTAGTCAACTTTGGCGCCTGATTCCAGACCGTGAAGCTTTGCCACTTCTAGAGAAGCTTGGGCCATGTCCAAGCCAGTGACTGCAGCACCGGCTTTGGCCATTGACTCAGCCAGTATTCCACCACCGCAACCTATGTCGATCACGGTTTTACCAAAGAGGCCTTGTGCATTTTGATTGATAAAGTCCAGACGAAGAGGGTTTATGAGGTGAAGGGGCTTAAACTCTCCCTCAGGGTCCCACCACCTAGAGGCGAGTTGAGAAAATTTATCAATTTCTTGTGGGTCTACATTTGTTACAGCTTTATTTGTCATAGACAGGTGAATCCTTCAATGGCGTATAAATAACATAACGCAAAATACCGAGTAGGAGTTACATTTTCCCCTATTTTTATCCATTATACAGGGTCTAAAACTGCCGTCTGCACGAAAAATAAACGCTTACCTTATATTGCTCCAATAAGCGTAATTAAGCGCTACATAAATCTGTCATCAAGTGGTACACTCGTGAGACGATTATGAACCCACATAATAACAATAGTGCGCACCATGGCATTGCTTTGAGATTACTTAAAAGCAGGTCAAAACGGATAACGCAGAACAAATCAAGAAAAAGGGATTAAGCAGTTTATGTCTGATAACGCTAAAGAAATTCTCCCCGTTAATATTGAGGAAGAGTTAAAAAACTCCTACCTCGATTACGCGATGAGCGTTATTGTCGGGCGAGCATTGCCTGATGTAAGAGATGGCTTGAAGCCAGTTCACCGCCGAGTGCTGTTCGCGATGAACGAACTAAAAAACGACTTCAACAAGCCATATAAAAAATCTGCCCGTGTGGTAGGCGATGTAATTGGTAAATATCACCCACATGGTGATTCCGCCGTGTACGACACTATCGTTCGTATGGCGCAGCCTTTTTCATTGCGATATATGCTGGTAGACGGACAAGGTAACTTTGGTTCTGTCGATGGCGATTCTGCGGCCGCAATGCGTTACACCGAAGTGCGCATGGCAAAAATTGCCCACGAGTTGTTAGCTGACCTAGATAAAGAAACCGTTAACTTTGTTCCAAACTACGACGGCACTGAATTTATTCCTGAAGTGTTACCAACGAAGGTGCCTAACCTTCTAGTTAATGGTTCGTCGGGTATTGCCGTGGGTATGGCCACTAATATTCCGCCGCATAACTTAACTGAAGTTATCAACGGCTGTGTTGCGCTTATCGAAAATCCCGATTTGTCTATCGACGAATTGATGACTCATATACCGGGTCCCGATTTCCCAACCGCTGCAACCATCAGCGGCCGCAAGGGAATTGAAGACGCTTACCGCACTGGCCGCGGTAAAATTTACCTGCGTGCAAAAGCTGACATTGAAACTGACAGCAACGGTAAAGAAACAATTATCGTTAACGAAATACCGTATCAAGTTAACAAAGCTCGCCTTATCGAAAAGATGGCCGAGTTAGTTAAAGAAAAGCGTATTGAAGGTATTTCAGCACTGCGTGATGAGTCTGATAAAGACGGTATGCGCATTGTTATCGAGGTTAAACGCAACGAATCAGCTGAAGTATTGTTAAACCACCTATATGCCAATACGCAGTTACAAACTGTATTTGGTATAAATATGGTAGCGTTGGACAATACTCAGCCTAAGATATTTAACCTTAAAGAAACGCTAGAAGCATTTATTCTTCACCGCAGAGAAGTGGTTACACGTCGTACGGTGTTTGAATTGCGCAAAGCACGAGATCGTGCTCACATCCTTGAAGGCCTAGCTATTGCGCTTGCCAACATCGACCCAATTATTGAGTTGATTAAGGCATCGAACAGCCCAGCTGACGCGAAAAAAGGATTGGTTGCACAAGGCTGGCAGCTAGGCGACGTGTCGCAGATGCTAGAACGTGCTGGCGACGACGCTGCGCGACCAGATTGGCTAATGCCAGAGTTTGGTATTCGCGAAGGAAAATATTTCCTTACCGAGCAGCAGGCACAAGCTATTCTTGACCTTCGCTTGCACAAGCTGACAGGCCTTGAACACGAAAAGATTTTAGAAGAATACAAGCAGCTACTAGAGATCATTGCTGAATTACTTCACATATTAAACAGCCCAGAGCGTTTGATGGAAGTTATTCAAGAAGAACTTGAAAAAGTACGTGAAGAATACGGTGATGAACGCCGTACAGAAATCACAGCTGCAAGCCACGACATTGATATTGAAGACCTGATCGAGAGAGAAGAAGTGGTTGTAACCCTTTCTCGCGAAGGCTACGTGAAATACCAGAAGCTGACAGATTACGAGGCGCAACGACGTGGCGGCCGTGGTAAATCAGCGACAAAGATGAAAGACGAAGACATTATTGAAAAACTGCTTGTGGCAAATACCCACGACCATATTCTTTGTTTCTCAACTCGCGGAAGACTGTACTGGTTGAAGGTGTATCAACTGCCGTTCGCCAGTCGTAATGCCCGTGGTCGTCCAATAGTCAATATTTTACCGTTGGAAGAAAACGAACGTATTACTGCAATCCTACCTATTAAAGAGTTTGTTGAAGGCAAGTATGTCCTGATGGCAACGGCGAACGGTACGGTGAAGAAGACTGACTTAAGCCTTTATTCTCGCCCTCGTGCAAACGGTATTATTGCTGTTAACCTCAACGAAGGCGACGAACTGATTGGTGTTGATATTACCCACGGTGATGACGACATTATGTTGTTCTCTGACGCTGGTAAAGTGGTTCGCTTTAACGAAAAGCTTCGCGATAGCGAGACCGGTGAAGTGAAACGCGACCCTGAAACTGGAGAAGAACTTCTTGCCCTTCGTCCAATGGGTAGAACAGCAACCGGTGTTCGCGGAATTCGTTTGCAAGATGATCAGAAAGTGGTTTCTCTTATTGTTCCTAAAGGCGATGGTCCTATACCTGTCTCTTATACACATCTCCGAGCCCACGAGACGCTACGCTATCT
>OLHL01000988.1_pt1 | contig 11245 bp, 9 predicted proteins | sample 1609441 | NCBI WGS metagenome assembly OLHL01 (sample SAMN05416833, study PRJEB24817) | seawater metagenome | isolation source: Sea water | place: Canada:Atlantic | collected 2013-07 | reverse complement strand
GGCAGCGTCAGATGTGTATAAGAGACAGATTAATAACCATTAAGTCGGGGTAGCCGTCTTTTAGCTGTAAATAGTGTTTGCTCATAGCCGTTAAGTGCGCAATTAACGCTTCAAGCGGGCTGTTTAAAATAAGTGCCTCTAGTGGCTCTAATAAATTGCTGCGCCATCTAAATAAACCATTGGGCTGCTCAAAATACTGCGCGGCATGTTTACATACCAAATTAAGCAGCGCCTGATTAGTGCTACAGCTTTTTAAACGTGCGTCAATTTGCGTGCTTTGTGCTTCATAAAAATTACCAAGCTGCAAAACTTGCGGGTAAATATCAAATTCATTACACGGCGGGTAAGGCGACTCTATAAATAACTCGTGCCAAAATACTAAGCCAAACAAGCTTTGCCATAAGGTGTTTTCGGTATTAAAAACCGTTAACCCCTTTGCGGTGTAATGCTCATTTACGCCTTGCTCTACATCGCCTCGGTAAATTTCGTCAATTTCAAGTACACATTGGGTGTCGGCCAGCATAGTGCTTAAGCGCGAACGCGTTTGTTTATTAAACTTACGCATTAAAAAGTCATCAGCAAAGTACAGTAAATCGTCAGTGAGCGGGTTTTCTATTATTTGCTCTAGCTGCGCTTTTACCCACGCTTTATTACCTAGGCGGTATTGCTCTCTTATTTGAATTTCTTGGGCTTCGGCATAATCGGTGCACCCTTCAAGTAAGCTAAAGGCAAGTTCGCTATCGGTATTTTTAAGTTGTTTATACAGCCTAACCAGCAGTTTGTTTTTAATATCGTGCGCTTGTGCACCGTGCGCCGGTTGCGCTAAAACTAAATGCGCAAGCTCGGTGTAAGGGGTTTTGTCATCCAAGGTTTCATCTTTTGTATTACCGGCTGTTTTGCCTATGTTTTTAAACGCTATACGGTAACGATTTAAAACATAATTAGATTGCGCCTCAGCGAGTGTATTAAAGCGCGATAAGCTCTCGCTGTGCCCTTCGCGGGTAGCGGTTAACCCTAAATCGCGCATAACAAAGCGGTTTTGATGGTTTACATCGCCACTACTTAAGCGCCCTGCAAATAAAAACTCAAAATACTCGTAATAATCTTCACGGTTATTTATCACATATTGGCTATATAAAGGGGCTAAATCATCTGCGCGCTCACTAAAAAACTGACACGCAATAGTGACCAACTCCCCTTTAGCTGCGCTTTTTTTAAAGCTTACTTGCTCACTGTGATTACTTAGTAACTCCACCAGCATGGGCTTAGTTAAATGCGCTATAAGAAGCTTGTAATGCTGCGCGTTTGGCTCATATAAAATACCCACTGTTTTTAGGGTATAAATAGCCTGATGCGGCGAGGTTATTTCTTCATAATTGAGCGATTGCGCCTGCACTAAATAAGGCTTGCGCGAATACACACGTGCCAACATGCATTGGCTTTGTTCATCAAGCTGGTTAATTTTACAAATAAATTCACTATGTTTAGGCTCAAGTAAATGCATACATTTACTTGTTACAAACTCAATAAGCTCTCTAAAATGCGCTAAATAGTATTTTGCTGGTAATTCTTTTTTCATAACATCGCCACAACTGTATATAAAAACAGTATCTAGCATTTGTGCTTATTATTCAATCTTAAACTTGTAACTAAAACACGCTATAGTGAGCGTATAAAAGTAAATTTATTAAAAATAAAGGACTTACCATGAGCGCGCACCCGTACGATGTTTTATCACTCAATAACGGCGCAAATATTATTTTTACGCCTTGCCCTGGTACAAAAACGCAAAACCTAGCGGATTCAATAGCTACATTAAAAGCCGCTGGCACTCACATGCTACTTTCGCTTATGCCGCAAAAGGAGCTTGAAAAAAACAACGTACAAACAATTAATAGTGAGTGCAAAAAGCACGATATAACCTGGTTTCATTTACCTATAAATGACGACGAAGCACCCAAACAGCCTTTTATATCAAGCTGGAACACCCACAAAACAGACATACTACAAGCCATACAGCAAAAACAAACCATTGCCATACATTGCAAAGGCGGCACTGGCCGCACAGGGTTGGTCGCTGCGCTTATTTTAAATTCGGCTGGTTACACAAAAGAAGAGGTATACAGCCTTGTACAAGGCATTCGCCCTAAAGCGCTTACTATAGAATTGCAAAAAGAGTACTTTGAAGAGTTTATGATTTAGGTATTTACGAGGTGTAAAATTAACCTGGCAAGGCTTTGCTTTTAAATCTAGAACTAAAAATGCGTTTATTCAACGTTTCTTAAATAATAGTTGACCTTAAAAGGTCAACTATTTTCGTTGTTATTAAATTCAACTTTGGATAGGATTTCCTATGCTTTCTAAATGTTCCGTTTGACCAGCAGTAAGTGGGTAAATCGATTTTATAAAACATTTTTTTGTAGGTTGTTCAATGGTAGAAATTGAATCCCCTTCCTTATGTATAACAAAATTAGAAAATCGGTTTAACTCAATTCCATGAGATTCATTTAGGTCATGGCAAGTGCCCTGGGTTTCAATCAAATAATCTTTTTTATGTGCCGCTGAAATAATTAAGAATTTATCAGATAGTGGTTTCCAACCTTTGAACCTAAAGCTATTGATTTTATCTTCACCTGCTAAGTTTTCTTCAGACAAGTACTTTGCATATGCTTGGTCTTTTTCTTTGAGTGAAATATTGCTTGTGGCTGAACAGCCTAAAAGCACTGTTGCTGCTAATGTAATAACTAAACTGTTTTTCATAAATTATCCCTTTTAATTAAAATAACTAGGTAGATTACAAATGTATATTTATTGCGAAAACATACAACTTAGTAGAGCTTAATTTTTACACTCACCCTAAAAAGAACAAAAAACATACAACCATTCTTACAATAGAATATTATTTTATCTTTGTCATCTTTTTGTTAATGTTTTGGGTAAATTTAAAGCGTTTTATTTCATAAAAGAGGTGGCAATAAATCACCTTTTATAACTTTAAGATATATGAATTCTAAAAACCATTTATAAAAATCAATTTATAATCATATAAATTAGCGTCTAGCCGCTGCAAACAACACATTAATAGTCAGCACATGACTACAAAACTACTAATAGTTAAACGCCCATTAATTGGATCGCAGGCATAACCGTTAGCCGCATTTATATTACCAGAATGTAATAAGTTGCTTGGGTATATAACAACCCGATTTAACTTTGCCTCTACACTGAAAATTTGCTCAAACAAAGCTGTGCTGCCATTTATATAATGTGGGTTTTTATGAAGCTTTTGCGCCATGGCTTGTTGCTTTATAGCTTGCCTATAAGGAATAAGTCGCTCTTTTGTTATACATTCATACCCTAGGGCTTTATGTTTATAAAATGAAGTACCCCCATGTGTTTCATCACATAAAAAATGCACCATAGCGAGTTGATTCATATTGGGTGTGTCAAAATGGGGAAGCATTTGTATTGGCCTGAGTTTATCAGGCTCTGTACATGCAATTGAAAAGGCAGAAAGTATTACATCAAACTCGCTTTTATCTGCCATATTAAAGTGTGAATTAATAATTGGCGCTAGCGCTTTTAACTGCTCTATATAACTAAGCGGTGCTGCTTTTCTTACTCCTGGGTAAAAGTCACTTTCTTGTGTGCAAAATGTTTCCCTCGCATTTTGAGAAAACACAGCAAAATTAATAAGTGCATCTACATTATTCACAAAATCATCAATAACAATAATTGGGGTTTTTTCCTCCCCTACAGTGTGTACCTGTAACGCCATATTTTTGTTAAGTGTAAAATCAATCATCGGCTAAATTAAGCACCGCATTTTTACGCTCTATTAATGGGTATATCTGGCCAAGTGAGGTTATTACTGTATAAATGGCAGGTAATAAAGCACTTTGATGTAAAATCGTAATTTGCTCACTATTAAGTTGTGCGAGTTTGTCTTGATTAATAGTGTATAGGCCGTTTAACTTTGTTTTTTGGTTATTTTCAAACGTTACTTCAAGCGATAATGGCTGTAGTAGTTCATACTTTAACAACGCAGCGATTAACTTTTTATTGTCTAATTCGCCTTGTAGTAAATGCCCTAAACACTGCTTTATTTGTTTAAAATAGCCACTTTCTTCTGCGCTTTGGGTATAAATTGGTTCTAAATTATTTTCGCTTTGCGCAGAGTTATCAACTACTGCAGGGCTGTTTAAATTAATACACACAGGGTATTGCGTCTGCTGCGAATGCGTATCACCAACAAAAAATGGCTGACGCTGTAACTGAAGCGGTAAATATACGCCCTGCCACTGTGATTGCTGATAAAACAAGTTCTCATGTTGCTCAAAGCCTAATAAAGCATTGAGTGTAAACTCGCCTGTTTCTGAGTTTTTTGCAAAAACTATAGGCTGCTGAACGGCAATTTGGCTAAGCTCCGCCATAACTACGGGGATCATATTAAGATTTTTAGCGTGTGATTGTGCTTTTTGTGTATCTATTTTTATATGCTGATGAGCACTTTGCTCTAATGCGACTAAATTTTCCATGCGTGTCTCTTTATTGTTTTTATGTGTAATTTTTTAAGCTAGATAGCACTAAAACCATGGTGCTTGATTTTATTAAGCAGCTCTCGGTTACTGGGTAAGTTAGTGACTGCTTGGTTTATCATGCTCTTATTTTTATCAAACTGACTTTTAGCGAAAACAGTGTCTTTAAGCATATAGGCAGTTGTGCTGTAATCACTTTTAAAGCCCATGCCGTATAAAACATATTGATAACTGGCCGCTGGAAACACCTCATTATTACTTGTAAAGTCGTGATCAGCAGGAGCGCGGTATTGCCACAACTTCATTAGATCTTGTAAGCTTTGAGGAATCGTTTTTGGGTCTCTGTTATCACGCCAAAATGCGTTATCGTCACGGTTTGATAAAATATAATGCAGTTTTAAAAAGTCGATTATTTTTTCCCACCTATAGGTAAACGTCTCGTTAAAGCGTTTGGCGGTAATATCCATAATATCTCGGGTATGGGGGAGCTGTTCGCTGATCATCTGTGCTGACATTTCTACTAATACCAATGCAGAAGCCTCTAGAGGCTCTAAAAAACCAGCCGAAAGCCCAACTGCAACACAGTTATTTTGCCAAAAGTGTGAGCGATGGCCACTTTTAATAGGGATTTTTCTAACTGTTAACGACTCTATTTTATCGCCCACATACGCTTTAAGCTTTTCTCGTGCTTGAGCTTCGCTACTGTATTTACTCGAATACACGTAACCTACACCACGGCGGTGCTGTAATCCTATATCCCATATCCAACCCGCTTCTTGCGCTGTAGAAATTGTGTGAGATGCAATACGCTCATCTTCATTATCATAAGGGACTTGCACTGCTAAGGCGGTATCAATAAATAGCACGTCATCGCACGGCTTAAAAGGAACCTTATAATGCTCACCTAATAACAATGAAGAAAAGCCGGTGCAATCAACAAATAAATCACCGCTAATTTCACCTTGTTGCTTTGTGGTAACACTTGCAATATCGCCATTATTAGCACTATTAACCTGCATCACATCGGCTAAAATATGTTTAACGCCAAGCTGCTGCGTACAATGCTTTTGTAAAAAAACGGCAAATTTTGCAGAGTCTAAATGGTAGGCATAATTGGCTATAGCTGCGTATTCTGGGGTGCGAATTGTTTTAGGAGCAAGCCCTTGCTCACAAATAGCTTCTTGGTAACACACTGCGTTTGAAAAAGACGTTGACTCAGCGGTGTTATTTAACCAGTGGCCAGCCATATCTGTTTTTGAAAAGCCCTGTGGCAAAACTAATGGGTGATAGTAAAAATCATCATCGGAGCCATCCACCCATTTGGCGAATTTTGCCCCTTGCTTAAAGCTTGCTTCACACTCGCGTATAAAATCAGTTTCGCTAATACCGAGTGCTATTAATGTACTGCGCATGGTAGGCCAAGTGCCTTCACCAACACCTATAATTGGTACATTTGGAGATTCAACTAGCACAACATTAAGGCCATCCGGGGTATTACTTTTATGGTGCGCCGCTAATCGTCCGGCTGTTAGCCAGCCCGCAATACCTCCACCAACGACAACCACTGTTTTTATTTTTTTATTTTGCTGGTTCATACTTGTTACCTATAAAGGCATATTGAAAAAGTGGCTATTACTAATTGTAAAAGCCACTTTATTAATTAAAGTTAAAAACTACCGCGAATACCTAACGCAAAACGTCGTCCGCTATCTTCAACCAACAATAATTGATTAGAAAAACGACCACGCTTGTGCACGTATTCTTCGGTTAAGTTAATACCTTCAAAAAATACCGATACATTTTCGGTAATGTCATAGCTGCCGCTAGCATCAAGTTGTGCGTAATCTTCTACAATGGTCACACCATCACCATTTAGCTGTGTTAGCGACTGTACAAAGCTATCGCGCCAGTTATAGGCTAAACGCGCTTGAAATGGGCCATTCTCATAAAAGCCAACCACATTATAAGAGTCGCTTAAGCCTGTTAATGCAAAAACTTGAGTTATATCTGCAGAGTCTAACTCTGCATCGCTGTCTACAAATGTTGCATTAACCATAAAGCCAAAGCCACTATCAAAACTATGTTGTAAGGCGACTTCCCAGCCATCAACAATCGCCGATTCACTATTGTTGGGTAATGTATTAGTAAATACAGCCGTCGAGTCGGCAGCGTCAGGGTTGTCTACATCATTACCTGTTGAGGGGTCAGTTAACAATCCGCCACCAGACAACTCAAAAGTTAAGTCTTCGGTCGTATTAATAATGAAGTTAGCAACGTTTTTTCTAAAGTAACCCGCAGATAAATAACTAGCATCCGCGTAATACCACTCTAATGATAAATCTAAATTATCAGAGGTAAATGGCTCAAGCGCTGGGTTACCAGAACTCGATGTTAAATTGCCGCCTTGGCGAGTTGTTTCAATTACTGTGACAGGCGACATACTGTCGAGTGTAGGCCGTGTAATTGTTTGTGATACCGCAGCACGTGCTATTAGCTCATCGTTTATTTCAAGCTTTACACTAAAGTTAGGCAAAATCGCTTCGTAATCTGAACTTGCTGAAATATTTTCTACAGCGCCAAAGTTAGCGAGCATTTCTGTTTTATCTAAAATGGTTAATGCACTAACCGGCTCATCTGTGCCCTTTACTTTTACATCAGTGCTTTCGTATCTAAAGCCCGCTGTTGCGTATAAAGGCATGCCTGCAAGCTCAGCTTCAAAATCAAACTCAGTATAAAACGAGAAAGTATCTTCAGTTATCTCAAACGACTTATTACGTTTAACTGCATCAAAACTAATAGGTTGACCATTCGCCGCAGCTATTTGCTCAAGGTACGCAAAGTTTGCCTCGCCATCGTGTGCAAGCCATGACGTTGGCATACGACCGCTGCCGCTTACATCGCCTAAAAAGTCATCCCCTGCATCAAATACAAATTGTGCTAAGCCATCCATGCTTGGGTTATCCGGGTAACCACAAAAAGTACAGTGAATACCAACACCTTCGTTATCCCAACGATCTAGGTTTTTAGTTTCAGTTGAATACATAGCACCAAACTTGACCGAAACTAGGCCTGAGCTACCATCGTTATGCCAAATGCTATCCCAACGAAACTGATCCACGGTATCTTCTACAGCCCAACCACGGCGTAGCATTACATGTGCTCGGCTATTGGCGGTATCTAAATGGTTTGATACGCCATCGGGCGTAACAGCAGGGTTATAAGCAACACCGTCAAGCTCTTGCTGACCGCTGTAAATATTGGGATTAGCAGAAGCAAACTCACTCGCGTAAGGCAAAATACCGCCATCAACTTCGAATCGAACTCGGTTAGCATAGCCAATCAAGGATAGCTGATCGCCACCACCGTTATTAGCCTCACGCTCAGCTTTTGAGTGGCTTAAATCAAATTTCATATTTAAGTTATCGTTTACATGCCAATCAAAGTTTAAACCTAATGCGCTAGAGCTTGTTAAGCGATCAAACTTTTTAGCGTGCATATCGGTAGCAAGGCCTACCTCTTGATATAAATCTACCACTGTGCCATTTTGGTCCACAGTTGGCCCTGCAGCCCCGCCAAAGCCTTCTAAGTTTGGCGCTGTAAACCAATGCCCGTAAGACGTGGTGTCAGCTTCAACATCAAAATCAGAATAAAGCCCATCGGCTGTTATAACTAAATCATCTGAAGGTGCATATTGTATAACTAAGTTTGCATTAGTACGTGTACGTGTTTCTGTAGTGACTTTATGATCGTAGTTACGCGGCGAAAAAATATTACCGGTATACGCTTGCCCGCTTTGAGTTTGCGGGTTTGGGACGCCTACATTTTCTAACCAGCCATCTACCTGCGCCTGGTTTAAGCGTGTTTCGCGCTCCTGGCGAGAAACAGCAAATAACACACCTAGTGTGTCATCATTAAACGTATTGCTAATTAAGCCTGAAATTTCAGGCGTGGTTTCTTCACTATTTTCATCGTAAATACCTTTCACACTGCCCGCAACTTTAAAACCGCTAATTGCAAATGGTCGCGCTGTATTTACATTAACTGTTGAACCAATACCGCCTGACTGCTTTGTGGCTGTTGAGGTTTTAAATACGTCTAAGCTTTTAACCAGCTCTGATGCAATGGTATCAAAACTAAAGGCACGGCTTTGATTTTCAGAGGCCATTTGGCGTCCATTTACGAGCACTGTATTAAACTGAGGGCCAAAACCACGTACTGTAATGAGCTGCCCTTCACCGCCTGAACGGTCTATTGAAACCCCGGTAATACGCTGTAAAGACTCAGCTAAATTTGTGTCAGGAAATTTACCAATATCTTCAGCTGAAATGGAGTCAACCACGCCACCCGCTTCTCTTTTGGCATCCATAGCTCGGCCAAGCGAGCCTCTAATTCCGCGTACTTCAATTATTTCTGGTTCTTGTGCTGCTGTTTCTGCTACTGCAGGGAGCGTTGCCATTGTGCTTAGTACAGCTAGTACAGCACTCGACACGCCATTTTTTTTATAGTTAGCCATGTTGTCAGTTCTCTCGAAGCTTGGATCTATTAAAATAGATATTTGCCCATCTTCGCTAACATGCGGTTGCAACCCTGTGCCATCGAGTAAAATCTGTAATGCGTTTATTATTGAATACTCGCCAGCAATAGTATTTGTTTGTAACTGCTGAATTTTATCCAGCGGAAAAAGCAAAGTAATATCGGCTTGCTCGGCAAAATTTATTAGCGATAAATCGGCCCTTTGTCTGGGAATATTAAACACTGCTTTATCGTTTACAGTACTCGCTTTTACCTCGGTGGTGAGTAAGCTAAAAACCAGTACATAAATAGGTAAACAAAGCGGCAAATTTAAATATCCCTTGCGTATAGTTTTTGGCCATACACAGAACAAAGACGAGTGACTTTTTATTTTCCTCCATAAATATTTTTTATTTTTATTTAATAAATTATTTTTTTGACCAGCCATGCTAAATTTTTTATGCCTTTATTATTTTTATTGTTTGCGCTTTTAACAATATTTTTAAACAATTAAAAATACAGCCCACATTACAATTTTTTACTTATTAATTAAAAATTTAAATTTTCAAAGCGAATAGTCATTACCTAGTAGGGTACTAGTAATGGCAAAAACTGTAGTACAATTCGCCTTTACATTACAAGCTTTATGCCTCGTTCGGTCAGTGAACATTAAATTAAAAAATAAAATACTGATTTATTTTTTAATTTAATGGCGGATTTTTTCTTACCATTCGTCTTAGTTTGTAGTGGCAAAACAATAACAATAATTGCCGTAAACACACACACGAGACACACACTAAATGACGAAAGACACACTTTTTTATAAGGTCTATTTGGCCTCGCGCAAAAGTCTCTCAAATGTAGTTGCACGCATAGTGCCGCCACATGAAATTGAAGATATAGTGCAAGAAACTTATGTGCGAATTTGTCAGATTAAAAACACTGAAAACATAAGCTCACCAAAATCTTTTATTTACAAAACGGCGCGAAACTTAGCGCTCGATTACCAAAAGCAAGCCAATATACGCCTAGTCGATGGCATCGACAACATGGAAGCGTTAGAGCAACTCTTAGCAGAGCACCAGCAAGACGAAATGTACGAAAAAGCACTAACCGATAGTGAATTTTCTAATTTTTGTGAGGCCATACGGCTTTTACCCGTGCAGTGCCGCAAAGTGTTTGTATTAAAAAAAGTGTATGGTTATTCGCAGCGAGAGATTGCTGCTCAATTAAACCTTAGTGAAAGTACCGTGGAAAAACATATAGCAACAGGCATGAAACGTTGTACGCAATTTATGCGTCAATCTAAAAAAAGTGTTTATGAGCAACCAAATACTTCTTCGCAGCTAAATGCAGGAGGTAGGAATGACTAATATTCATCACATAAACGAGCGAAACACTAGCGACGATTCGCGCCTTGATGAAGCCAGTGAGTGGCTGGCTAAACTTGATCGTGGATTGACTAAATCTGAAGAGCAAGCGCTAAAGCAATGGTTAGCACAATCTTATAAAAATGTAGAAGTGTTACTTGAGGTAGCAAAGCTGTGGGATAAAATGGACGATCTCAGTCGTTTGTCAGATTTATTTCCACAAACACCAGTAAAACAAAAACGTCTCCCTATGTGGTTGGGTGCAACTGCTGCTTCTATTTTATTAGCGGTTGCACTTAGCCTTTTTCAAGAAGCGTTTAACTTTTCATTTTTTTACCCAGTTAATCAGTCAGCAGTGGTTGCTAAACAACTTAATTTTCAAACCGACGTAGGTGAAAGTAAGGACATACTGCTTTCTGATAAAAGCAAAATCACCTTAAACACAAATAGCTTCGTTCAAGTGAGGTATACCCAACACTCTCGCGTAATAAATTTACTGCGTGGCGAAATTCATATAGACGTAGCTCACGATAAAATGCGTCCTCTAAGTGTTATCGCTGGTGATAAAGTTATTCAGGCTGTTGGTACTGCATTTAATGTAGAAGTAGGTCAAAACCAAATAAAAAGCCACCAATAGCAGCCACGGCCGATATAAAGATTACATAAAAAAGAGAGCATGTGCCCAATGTGTGCGCCGAGCTATTACTGCTCGGCGAGATAGGTGATGTCATAATTGTGTGTCCTGGTTTTTATTATTGTGTACTTTACTAAATTGAGACGTGTGGTGCAGCGTATTTTAGGCTGTCTCTTATACACATCTCCGAG
>OLHL01000984.1_pt1 | contig 11279 bp, 10 predicted proteins | sample 1609441 | NCBI WGS metagenome assembly OLHL01 (sample SAMN05416833, study PRJEB24817) | seawater metagenome | isolation source: Sea water | place: Canada:Atlantic | collected 2013-07 | reverse complement strand
AGATAGCGTAGCGTCTCGTGGGCTCGGAGATGTGTATAAGAGACAGAAATACAGCTTGCTGTCCACCTGAATGCCGTACACCACGATCAGGGCAATACTGTTGATGTACATGGTATCCAGGGCCAGCACCCGATCCGGCAAGGAGGGTCCGATCACCAGCCGATACAGGTTCAACACCCAGGCCACCGTAAGCAGGCCAAACGTCAACGAGATGGCACTCTCTAGCATTCGAAAATCTCCTTGATCGGCCCTTCGTAGCGCTGCTTGATCTCCGCCACCAGCGCCTCCGGATCTTCCACATGCAGGGCATGCACCAGCAGCCGGGTGCGATCCTCGCTGACATCGGCTGACACCGTCCCCGGGGTCAACGACACCGTGCTGGTGAGCACGGTAATGGCAAAGCTGTCGCGCAGGTCCAGCGGCACTTCTACAAACCCGGGCTGCAGATCCTTCACCGGTCCCAGCACCTTAAGGGCCACCGCCAGGTTGGCCAGCAGGATATCCTTGGCCACCCGCAACACGAAACGCAGCAGCCCCATCCGGTCACGGACCAGCGGCACCTGTGGCCAGAAGGGTCGGGTGCCCAGCGGCAACACCACCGCCAGAATCAGCCCCAACAGGGCATGGCCCACACTGAAGCCATTGAGCAGCAGCCAGGTCAGCCACAGCACCAGGGTCAGACTGGGATAGGGAAGCAAGCGCTTCATGATGCACCTCCCAGTACTGCCCGGATATAAATCGTCTGGTCAGCCAATTGCTCGGCCACCCCACCGCATAACTGCAATAGCGGCTCCGCAGCTACGGTCAGCAGCGGGCTGGCCAGCAACAGGGCCAGCATGGGGATCACCCGCCGGCGCCCCAGTTTCGTGCTGACCACGTCGCCGTGCACCCGCCAGAACAGGGTGGACCCAGCCCGGCTCAGGCCCACCAGGCCAGCCAGTCCCGCCAGCAGCAGCAATGCCCAATACGGCGCGCTGGGCACCGCCTGCAACAAGGCCACCTTGCCGACAAAACCGGACAGCGGCGGCAGCCCCACCACCGCCACCGCAGCGGCAAAAAAGGCCGCGCCCAGCCAGTTGCCATGGGCCAGTGGCGGACCGGATTCCAGCCGGTCATCGCTATCGCCCCGGGAGCGGCGCAGCAGATCACAGAGCAGGAACAGGGCGCCACAGATCAGGGTGGAATGGATCAGGTAATAGAGTGCCGGACCGACAGTCTCCGGGTCTCCCAGACTCAGCGCCGCCACCAGGGTACCCACCGACATGACCACCAGGTAGGCCACCAGCCCGCCCAGCCGTTGCGCTGCCAGGGCACCGATTGCCGCCAGCGCCAGGGTCACCAGCGCCAGCCACCAGAGCAGGTCGGACCCCAGCCCCGCCAGCGGCCCGTCACTGAAGGCCAGTGCCTGCATGCGCAGGATGGCGTAGATGCCCACCTTGGTCATGATGGCAAACAACGCCGCCACCGGCGCGGTGGCATTGGCATAGGTGGCCGGCAGCCAGAAGTACAGCGGGAACAGGGCCGCCTTCAGGCCGAACACCACCCACAGCAACAACACCGCCACAGTCAGCAGGATCTGGTCGCTACCCTCCAGCGCCTGGGCCTTGACCGCGAAGTCGGCCATGTTGAGGGTGCCGGTGGTGCCGTAGATCAGCCCCAGGGCGATCAGGAACAGGGCCGAACCCGCCAGGTTCAGCACCACATAATGCAGGCCGGCTTTGACCCGCTCCGGGCCACGGCCATGCAGTGCCAGCCCGTAGGAGGCGATCAGCAACACCTCGAAAAACACGAACAGGTTGAACAGGTCACCGGTGAGGAAAGCCCCGTTGATGCCCATCAACTGAAACTGAAACAGGGAATGGAAGTTGGGCCCGCGGCGATCATCACCGGCACAGCCATACAACAGCGCCGGCAACGCCAGCACGGCGGTCAGCAGCAACATCATGGCACTGAGCTGGTCCAGCACCAGCACGATGCCGAACGGCGCCTGCCAGTTACCCAGCTGGTACACCCCCACGTCACCCTGGGCCGCCTGCTGCCACAGCACCAGCGCCACCGGTATCAGCACGACACAGGAGAGCAGACCGGTCACCCGCCGCAGCCGCTGGCGCTCGCGGACCTCCAGCAACAGCAGCAACCCGGCCAGTGCCGGAATCAGAATAGGCGCAATAATCCAGTGCGTCATGAACGTTGCTCCCCGTCCTGACCATCCACATGGTCACTGTGTTGCTCCCCCTGGCTGCGCAGGGCCAGCACCACCAGGAAGGCGGTCATGGCGAAACCGATCACGATTGCGGTGAGCACCAGCGCCTGGGTCAACGGGTCGGTGGGGTCGGCACTGGCGCCCACTACCGCCACCTGGTTGATCTTCACGCCGCCCATGGAAAACAGGAACACATTCACGCCATAACCCAGCAGGGTCAGCCCCAGCACCACCGAAAAGGTGCGCGCACGCAGGCACAGGTATACGCCGGTGGCCACCAGCACGCCGATAATCAGCGCCACTAACAATTCCATCAGGTGGTCTCCTTCTTGTCATCCAGCATCGACAGCTTGCCCAGGTTGGCCAGTATCAGCAGGGTGGCGCCCACCACGGTGAGGAACACGCCGGTATCAAACAGCATGGCACTGGCCAGCTCAAAGTCGCCGATCAGTGGCAGGTGCACGTGGGTAAAGGTGCTGGTCAGGAAAGGCGCACCGAAGACCCAGCTGCCCACCCCGGTCAGTCCGGCCAGCAATACACCCAGGGCCACCAGAGGGTGGTAATCGCCGGGGATGCGTTTGTGCACCCAGGTAACCCCGGACGCCACGTACTGCAGCAGCAAGGCCACCGAGGTAATCAGCCCCGCCACAAAGCCACCGCCGGGCAGGTTGTGGCCGCGCAGGAAAATATACACCGCGATCATCAGCGCCAGCGGCAACAGCGGCCGCGACAGGGTCACCAGCACCAGCGGGTGAGCGTCATGGGCCCAGGGTCGGCCGAAGGGATCGTACTTGGCCGACGCCAGTTTCAGATCACTGAGCAGGGCGTAGATGCCCAGAGCCGCAATACCCAGCACAGTAATCTCGCCAAAGGTATCAAAGCCGCGGAAATCCACCAGGATCACGTTCACCACATTGGTGCCGCCACCACCGGGCACACTGTTCTCCAGGAAGAATGGGCTGATGGTGGCGGTGTCGGTGGTCATCACCAGCAAGGCGACCACGGCCACGCCAGTGCCGATCAGCACCGCCAGCACCGCATCACGGCTCACCCGCAGGGGGTTGGAATCGGCCTTGGCCCGCGCCGGCAAAAAGTACATGGCCAGCATCAACAACAACACGCTGACCACTTCAACAGAAAGCTGGGTCAGGGCCAGATCCGGCGCTGAAAAGCGCACGAAGATCAGCGACACAATCAGACCCACCACGCTCAGGCAGATAATCGCCATCATCCGCTGGCGATGCAGCACCGTGGTCAGCAAGGCGGCAGCAATCAGCATCAGCGCACAGAGCACCGACACCCCGTCCACCGGCAGCATGGCGCGCTCGCCGGTGAAGCTGGTCAGGTTGGGCAACTGCCACACCAGCACCGCGGCCACCAGCACCAGAACCCAGGCCATATACCCCTGCAGGGACCCGGTCTGCAATCGCCGGGTAAGGCCAGCGGCCAGTCGCACCACGGCCTGAATACGGCCTTCGAACACCCGCTTGGCATCAATCTCCGGCAAGCGCGCATACCAGGCAAACAGCCGACGGCGGCAGGCGTACACCGCGATACCCCCGACCAGGGCGATGACACTCATCAACAACGGAATATTGAGCCCGTGCCACACCGCCAGGTGATACTCGGGCAGGGTACCGCCCAGAGTGGCCGTGGCCGCCACCGCCAGCAACGCCGCCACGGTGATCGCCGGGAAGACCCCCACCGCCACACACAGGGCCACCAGGATTTCCACCGGAATCTTCATGTAGCGGGGCGGTTCCTGGGGCGGAAACTTGGGCAGATTAACCGGCTCGCCATTGAAGAACACATCGTGGATAAAGCGCGCCGAGTAGGCCACCGAGAACACCCCACCCAGGGTCGCGCCCAGCGGCAACAGCCAGCTCAGGGCGCCCAGCTGGTCGGACTGCAGGGTTTCAGTAAAGAACATTTCCTTGGACAGGAAACCGTTCAGCAACGGCACCCCGGCCATGGCCGCGGACGCCACCATGGCCAGCACCGCTGTATAGGGCATGTACTTCCACAGGCCGTTGATACGACGCATATCACGGGTGCCAGTCTGCTGATCGATGATCCCGGCAGCCATGAACAGACCCGCCTTGAAGGTGGCGTGATTGATGATATGGAACACCCCGGCCACCGCCGCCAGCGGCGAATTCAGGCCAAACAGCAGAGTAATCAAACCCAGGTGGCTGATGGTGGAAAACGCCAGCAACCCTTTCAGATCGTGCTGAAACAGGGCCCATACCGCCCCCCATAGCAGGGTGGCCATACCGGCGGTGGTAACCAGATAGAACCACAGGTCGGTGCCAGCCAGCACCGGATAAAAACGCGCCAGCAGGAAGATACCGGCCTTCACCATGGTGGCCGAATGCAGGTAGGCACTCACCGGCGTTGGCGCCGCCATGGCATGGGGCAACCAGAAATGGAACGGGAACTGGGCACTCTTGGTAAACGCCCCCAGCAATACCAGGCAGAGAATCACCGGGTACAGGGCGTGCTGCTGAACCAGAGCGCCGTTCTCCAGCACCGTGCTCAACGAGAAGCTGCCCACCACATGGCCGATCAGCAGCACCCCGGCCAACAGCGCCAGGCCGCCCATGCCGGTGACCGTCAGCGCCATCCGGGCGCCCTTGCGCGCGGCACTGTCGTATTGCTTGTAGCTGATCAGTAAAAACGAGCTAAGGCTGGTCAGCTCCCAGAAAAACACCAGGAACAACAGGTTATCGCTGGTCACCACCCCCAGCATGCTGAACATGAACAGCAGCAGCAGGGTGTAGAAGCGACCACCGTCATCCTTGGCCGGCAGGTAATAGTGGGCATACACCACCACCAGCAAACCGATACCCAGAATCAACACGCAGAACAGCAACGCCAGGCCATCCAGGCGCAGGGCCAGATTCAATCCCAGCGACGGCAGCCAGGCCATGGACCACTGCTGCATCCCCCCTTCCCAGATCGGCAAGGACGCCTGGGCCAACAGGCCCAGGGCGGCCACCACCGGCAGAGCCACCAGCAAGGCGCACCAACGGCGTCCCAGATGGCGGGTAAACATGGGTAGTAGCGCCGCCAAAAGAGGCAGCAGAACAATCGCAGGCAACATCATGTGCTCTCTTGAATAACAATCCTTGTGCTACCAGCAGGCAGCAAAGCCCGGCAAGTATGCCATGCCCCCTTTCCCTTGCAAGAATCCCACCGTGGCGCTTCGGTAACAGCGAACAAACAAGACAACGAGAAACCGACGACCATCCGGGTCAGCAATGAGCCGGGGATGGCATTTATCTGCCCATGCAAAAATATATGCATATTTTTTTACACTAATCAGCGCTCTTAAATAAGTAGTAACAAGCCGCTTTTTTCGCTTCAAAACGGAACTTTACCTTGCCTGAGTTTTCACATCATGCGTAGGATAATTCCAAGTTAATCATCGCTTTACGGCGGTGCCATCTTCCGCGAAAGCGGGCCACTGAGAACGGAGCGCCATGCTGACAGGCATCTTGTCCGGATTTCTGCTCGCACCCCTGGCCCCCGCCCTGCATCGGCTTTTCCCCCGTTACAGTGGCTGGCTTCTCGCCCTGCTCCCCGCCGGGCTGACGCTGTATTTTCTCCAGCAATGGCTACCCGTCACTCAGCAAGGCCCCCTACTTAGCCACATCGATTGGGTCCCTGCGCTGGCCATGCCGCTGAGCTTCATGCTCGACGGCTTGTCACTGTTGTTTGCCCTGATGATCTGCGCCATCGGCGCGCTGATCTTCATCTATGCCGGTCGCTACCTGGAAGACCACCGGGACCTGCCCCGGTTGTATGTGCTGCTGCTATGCTTCATGGCCGCCATGCTCGGCGTGGTGCTCAGCGACAACCTGATCGTGCTGTTCGTGTTCTGGGAACTCACCAGCATCACCTCCTATCTGCTGATCGGCTTCAACCACGAAGACGCCAACGCCCGGGCCAAGGCACTGCAAGGGCTGATCGTCACCGTGGGCGGCGGGCTGGCCTTGATGACCGGCTTTATTTTGCTGGGGCAGATCGGCGGCAGCTATGAGTTGTCAGTACTGATCACCCGGGGCGAGACCATCACCGCCCACCCGCTCTACGGGCTGACACTGGTATTGATCGTCCTCGGCGCCTTCACCAAGAGCGCCCAGTTCCCGTTCCACTTCTGGCTGCCCAATGCCATGGCCGCGCCCACCCCGGTGAGTGCCTACCTGCACTCGGCCACCATGGTGAAAGCCGGCATCTACTTGCTGGCACGGCTGCAACCGGCCATGGGCGGCACCGAGCTCTGGCTGCTTTTGCTGGGCGGCGCGGGCGCGATCACCATGGTGCTGGGGGTGTTCCTGGCCCTGCGCGCCACCGGTATCAAGCGCATGCTGGCCTATTCCACCGTGATGGCCCTGGGCACTCTTACCATGCTGATCGGCCTGGGCACCCGCACCGCCCTGCTCGCCGCCATGAGCTACCTGCTGGCCCACTCGCTCTACAAGGGCGCCCTGTTCATGGTGGCCGGCATCATTGATCACCAGACCGGTCGCAAGGATTTTCTCGACACCGGCGGCTGGGCTCGCTACCTGCCCGTGACCAGCGCCTGCGCCGGCCTGGCCGCCCTGTCCCTGGCCGGGGTGATGCCCCTGTTCGGCTTTATCGCCAAGGAACAATTGCTGGAAGCCGGCCTGAACCACGGCCATGCCTTGGCGCCCCTGTTCAGCACGGCCATCGTGGTCGCCGCCACACTGGGGGTGGCCGTGGCTGCGGTGATCGGTATTCGCCCCTGGTTCGGCAAGCCCGCCGCGCTCACCCACACCCCCAGCGAAGCGCCCCCGGCCATGCTGCTGGGCCCGGCCCTGCTGGCCGGCCTGGGGCTGCTGCTGGGGCTGATTCCCGGGCTGATTGACCGCAGCCTGCTCAGTGCCGCCGCCAGCGCCAGTCTGGGTGAGACAGTAACGCAACCGCTGGCGCTGTGGCACGGCATCAAAACCGCCCTGCTGATCAGCCTCGGCGCGGTGCTGGTGGGGCTGGTACTGTTCCGCTACTGGCTGGGCTTCCGTCACGCCACCCGCTGGACCGACACCCTGGCCAGATTCGGTCCGGAGCAGGCCTATCACCGCCTGATGGATGGCCTGGTCGCCCTGTCCAATGGCCAGACCCGTCTGCTGCAAAGCGGCTACCTGCGCTATTACCTGATCAGCACCCTGCTGACCCTGGTGGCGCTGGTTGCAGCGGCCCTGTGGCTGCACCCGGATGCCCTCAAGCTGCGCCCGGACTTCACCGATATCCAGCTCCACGAAGCGGTGATCGCTGCCGTGCTGGTCAGCGCCACCCTGTCGGCGGTGACCCTGCAATCTCGACTGGGGGCGGTGGCCAGCCTGGGCGCGGTAGGCTTTTCCATTGCCCTGCTCTATGTGCTGTTCAGCGCCCCGGACCTGAGTATCACCCAGGTACTGGTGGAAACCCTCACCGTGATCATGCTGGTGCTGGTGCTGTTCCGCCTGCCCGGCTTCCTGCGCCTCACCCGTACCCGCACCCGGCTGGCGGACGCCCTGGTGGGCATCACCGTGGGCGGCATGGTCACGGTGCTGTTGCTGAGCGTGCTGGGCAGTCGCTACCACGGCAGCATTGCCCACTACTTCATCACCGAGAGCGTGCCCGCCGGTTACGGCCGCAATATCGTCAACGTGATTCTGGTGGACTTCCGCGCCCTGGATACCCTGGGCGAAATCTTCGTGCTGGCGCTGGCCGCCACCGGGGTCTACGCCATGCTCAAACTGCGCAGCAAGGGCGACACCACGGAACCGGAGGAAACCCATGACTAGAGAGCGCCGCATACCGCCACCGGACCGCAACGCCCTGCGCACCCAGTCACTGATCCTGCGCACCACCGGCTTCTTTCTGCTGCCGCTGCTGCTGCTGTTCGCCCTGTTCCTGCTGCTGCGCGGCCACAACGAACCCGGTGGCGGCTTTATCGCCGGGCTGGTGGCGTCGGCGGCCATCGCCGTGCACCTGTTTGCCATGAGCGAAGCCGGTGCCCGGCGGGTACTGCGCGTGGACCCCCGCGACCTGTTCGCCTGGGGGCTGATCCTGGCACTGGTGGCGGGGGTGCTTGGCCTGTTCAGCGGCCAGCCGTTTCTCACCGCCCACTGGCTCACCGTGAGCCTGCCGGTGTTCGGCGAGCTGAAACTGGGCTCACCGCTACTGTTCGACCTGGGAGTGTTTCTGGTGGTGATCGGCACCGCCAGCACCATCATCATCAACCTGGCGGAGCAAGACACATGACCAGCCTGATGGCCCTGGTGGTGGGCGTGCTCTACGCCGCCGCCATCTACATGATGCTGCGCCGCTCCATCGTCAAACTGGTGATCGGGCTGGTGCTGCTCTCCAACGCCGCCAACCTGCTGATCTTCACCGCCGCCGGCCTGCGCCGGGATGCCCCGCCGCTGGTACCGGAGGGCGCCCAGATGCCGGCAGGCCTGGTAGCCGATCCGCTGGCCCAGGCGCTGATCCTCACCGCCATTGTCATCGGCTTCGGCGTGCTGGCCTTTGCGGTGGTACTGATCCGCCGCGCCTACGAAGTCGTGGAAGCGGATGACATGCATCAGATGCGGGATACCGACACATGAACCTGCTGGTTATCCTGCCCATTCTGATTCCGCTGGCGGCAGGTGCCCTGTCCCTGCTGGGTCGGCACTCCCAGCGGGTGCAGGCCGCATTGGCCGTGATTGGCAGCGTCGCCCTGGTGGCCAGTGCGGTAGCACTGTTGCTCGCCACCTGGGAACACGGCCATATCGTCACCGAACTGGGCCGCTGGCCGGCCCCCTTCGGCATCGTGCTGGTCAGCGATCTGCTCGCCGCCATCATGGTATTGCTCAGCGCCGTCACCGGGGCCGCCACCGCGTTTTATTCCCTGGGCAGCATCAGCATTGCCCACCGCAAGGGCGGCTATTTCCCGCTCATGCACCTGCTGCTGGCCGGGGTTAACGGCGCCTTTCTCACCGGCGACATCTTCAACCTGTATGTGTGGTTCGAAGTGATGCTGGTGGCGTCCTTCTCACTGCTGATCCTGGGTGGCGAGCGGGCGCAGATGGAAGGGGCGATCAAGTACGTGACTCTCAACCTGCTCTCTTCCGCCCTGTTCCTGTCCGCCGTGGGGCTGCTCTATGGACTGGTGGGCACGCTCAACATGGCCGACATTGCGGTGAAGCTGGGCGAAGTGGATTCCGGCATGACCACGGTGATCGCCATGCTGTTCATGGTGGCCTTCGGTATCAAGGCGGCGGCGTTTCCGTTCTTCTTCTGGCTGCCCGCCTCCTATCACACGCCCCAGGTGGCGGTGTCCGCCCTGTTCGCCGGGCTGCTTACCAAGGTGGGGGTGTATGCCCTGTTCCGGGTATTCACCCTGATCTTCGACATGGACGACCCGCTGATCCACCAGGTGCTGCTGTGGGGCGCCGGGCTGACCATGGTCACCGGGGTGCTGGGCGCCGCCGCCCAGTTCGAATTCCGGCGCATCCTGTCGTTCCATATCGTCAGCCAGATCGGCTACATGATGATGGGCCTGGCGCTGGCCTCGGTGAGCGTGCTGGCCCTGGCCGGCGGCATCTTCTACATCATTCACCACATCATCGTGAAGGCGAACCTGTTCTTTGTCAGCGGCCTGGTCTACCGCCTGCGTGGCAGCTACGAGCTCAAGCAACTTGGCGGCCTGTACCGGGACAAACCCTGGCTGGCAGTGCTGTTTTTGATCCCTGCCCTGTCCCTGGCGGGCATGCCGCCGCTGTCCGGCTTCTTCGGCAAGTTCATCGTCATTCGCGGCGGTGTGGAAGCCGGCGCCTGGGCCCTGGTCGCCGCCGCCCTGGTGGTGGGCCTGCTGACGCTCTACTCCATGACCAAGATCTGGGCTGAGGTATTCTGGAAGGCGGCACCGGAAAACACCGCTTCCGCCGCCAGCGGTAGCAACACTCTGCTCTATGCCACCGTCACCGGCCTGGCGCTGATCACCGTGGCCATCGGCCTGGGCGCCCAACCGGTACTGGTACTGGCCCAGGCCGCCGCCGAGCAATTGCTGGACCCGGCCCGCTATATCACCGCCGTGCTCGGGGAGGCGCCATGAGCCCGTTGAGCTGGAACCTGATCCTGGCCCTGATCTGGGCTGCCGTCACCAGCAACTTCAGCGGCGCCAACCTGCTGGTGGGCTTTGTGCTGGGCTACCTGATCCTCGGCTTTGCCCTGCGCGACGTGCCGGACTTCGCCCGCTATCGCAAGAAAATGCCCCGCCTGTTTCTGCTGATGGGCCACTTCCTGCGCGACTTGGTGGTATCCAATTTACGGGTGGCCTACGACGTGCTCACCCCCACCCACTACATGCGCCCGGCGGTGGTGGCCGTGCCCCTGCGGGCCAGAAGCGACGGCGCCATCACCATCCTGGCCAACATGATTTCCCTGACCCCGGGCACCCTGAGCCTGGACGTGTCCAGCGACCGCAGCGTGCTCTACCTGCACGTGATGTACCTGGATAATGAAGACGACCTGCGCGAACAGATTCGCAAACTGGAAGACCGGGTGCTGGCGTTACTGGAATAGGAGCCAGGCAGGCAACACCGCAAACCCCGTTGGAGCCATGCTCGCATGGCGAATTGACTTGCCACGGCAGCGGGTTCGCCATGCGAGCATAGCTCCAACGAAAGAAACACAGGCGGCTGAAAACGGAGACCGGCATGCTGCAAAGCGCACTATTTATCAGCTATCTGCTGCTCAGCCTGGCGCTGCTGTGCGCCCTGGTGCGGCTGGTACGCGGCCCCACCCTGCCCGACCGGGTGGTGGCGCTGGAGCTGATGGCCTCGCTCACCGTGGCCTTTATCGGCGTCTATGCCCTGAGCAACGACCGCACCGCCTTTCTGGATGTGGCCATGGTACTGGCGCTCACCGCCTTTCTTACCGCCGTGGGCTTTGCCCGTTATCTGGAAAAAGGAGGCCACCGAGGTGATCAATGACCTGCTGGTATCGGTGATGCTGGTCGCCGGTACCTTCTTCATGTTCCTGTCTCTTATACACATCTCCGAGCCCACGAGACGCTACGCTATCT
>OLHL01000981.1_pt1 | contig 11280 bp, 9 predicted proteins | sample 1609441 | NCBI WGS metagenome assembly OLHL01 (sample SAMN05416833, study PRJEB24817) | seawater metagenome | isolation source: Sea water | place: Canada:Atlantic | collected 2013-07 | reverse complement strand
TCTTATTCCCAAAACTATAGGTACAGTGTAAAGTCTATACCTAGTATAGAGTCAACAACACAAAGGCACGTTTATGAAAATAGGTGAGCTATCAAAAAAAAGTGGGTGTTCTATTCAGACGATCCGTTTTTATGAAAAACAGGGTTTGTTTGAGGCTTGCAATCGCAGTGAAGGTAACTACAGAATTTACGACGCCTCATCGTTGAGAGCACTGCGATTCATTAAACAATGTCGCTCATTAGATTTGACCATAATAGAAATTAAACAGCTGTTGGATACAAAAAATAATCCCGATAAAAGTTGTTCTAGTGTGAACAATTTGATCCATCAACATATGGTTGACGTCACGCATCGCATTGCAGAGCTTGAGGAGCTAAAACTTACTCTATCTGAGATGGCCTCGGCATGCACAGATGATAGAAAAGTTAAAGAATGTGGGGTATTGCAGTTGCTTGAAGAGTGATACTTATATCTACAAGTCTTGTAGTTTACGTTTGCCTAAGGTTTCATAATTGTACATGGTTCGCTAATTGATATTAGATAAAGTAACCAATACACAATAAATAGCTATGTCCGCATTTTTGGGCTAAGCAGTCGTTCGACTGAGGTAGGTCGAACGTCTGGTGATCGCTCTTTGTCGCTGCTCTATTGTCAATGTGCCAATGACCGCTTCACGTACACAGCAGCCGACAAAACACTATCACTCAAAGTGTATAAACTGGCACAAAAAAGCGAGCCAAATGGCTCGCCTTCCACATAATTCAGCACTAAAAGCAACGCTGCTAACTCAAAAACAATCTAAGCCCCTACCCCTCAATATAACTCTCTATACTAGGGCAAGAACAAATCAAGTTTCTATCACCGAACACATCATCAATGCGGTTAACCGACGGCCAGAATTTGTTTCTGTGTACTTCTGGTACTGGGTACGCCGCTAGGTTGCGGTCGTAGCTGCGGTTCCAGTCGCTGTCACAAATATCGGCTAGCGTATGTGGTGCATTGTGTAACGGGTTGTCGGTAGCATCCCACTCGCCGCTTTCTACTTTCGCCACTTCTTGGCGAATGCTTATCATGGCGTTCACGAAGCGGTCTAGCTCGTATTTCGCTTCCGATTCAGTCGGCTCAATCATTAGCGTGCCGGCTACTGGGAAGCTCATAGTAGGCGCGTGGAAACCGTAGTCATTCAAGCGTTTTGCTATGTCTACTTCGGTTACACCGCTGGCTTCTTTTAATGGGCGTAAGTCAATAATACATTCATGCGCTACGCGGCCGTTTCGGCCTTTGTACAATACGTTGTAGTGCCCTTCTAATGCCTTGGCTACATAGTTGGCGTTAAGTATGGCTACTTCGGTTGCCTTACGTAGGCCAGCCGAGCCCATCATTTTAATGTACATGTAGCTTATTGGCAGAATAGACGCACTGCCCCATGGTGCTGCTGAAACCGCACCGCAGTCTTTACCTGCTGTTTCAATATTCACTACCGTGTGGTTTGGCAAGAAAGGCGCAAGGTGCGACTTAACACCAATTGGCCCCATACCTGGGCCGCCACCACCGTGTGGAATACAGAAGGTTTTGTGTAGGTTTAAGTGCGATACGTCTGAGCCAATATAACCAGGTGACGTAATGCCCACCTGCGCGTTCATGTTCGCGCCATCCATATACACTTGGCCGCCGTACTGGTGCACAATCTCACACATTTCACGAATAGTTTCTTCGTACACACCGTGGGTAGATGGGTAAGTGATCATAGCGCACGATAAGTTATCGCCCGCTTCTTCGGCTTTCTTGCGAAGGTCGTCTAAGTCTACGTTACCGTTGTTGTCACACTTTACTACCACTACGTTTAGGCTAACCATTTGTGCCGATGCTGGGTTAGTACCGTGTGCTGAACTTGGAATTAAGCATACGTTTCTGTGCCCTTCACCGCGGCTTTCATGGTAACGCTGAATGGCCAACAAGCCTGCGTATTCACCCTGTGCGCCTGAGTTAGGTTGCATAGAAAGGTTGTCGTACCCGGTTACGTTAATTAACCACTCGGCTAGCTCGGCAATCATTTCTTGATAGCCTTCTGCTTGGTTTAGTGGTGCAAACGGATGAATTTGGCCGAACTCTGCCCACGTTACGGGGATCATTTCCGCGGTAGCGTTTAGCTTCATGGTGCACGACCCCAATGAAATCATTGAGTGGTTCAACGCTAAATCTTTATTCTCTAGGCTTTTAATATAACGCAGCATTTCAGTTTCTGAATGGTACTGGTTAAACACTTCGTGAGTAAGAATATCGCTGGTGCGTAGTAGGTTTTCTGGAATGGCGCTAGCGGGCTGCGTGGTTACATCGGCATCTAATGCTTCTACGCTTAAGCCGTGGTCGCTGCCTAGAATAACGTTAAACAAGGTAGCAATGTCTTCACGGGTAGTGGTTTCATCAATTGAAACCCCAACTGCGCCGTCTAAATCGGCACGTAGGTTTAGGCCGTGTTCGTAGCCTTTGTTTAGTACAGCGTCTTTGTTATCTACCAATACGGTTAAAGTATCGAAGTAGGTGCTGTGCTTAAGGGCTACACCCTTGTTTGTTAGCCCTGTCGCTAAAATATTGGTTAAGCGGTGTATGCGTTGAGCAATGGTTTTTAAGCCTTTAGGGCCGTGGTATACGGCGTAAAAGCTGGCCATGTTAGCTAGCAATACTTGCGCGGTACAAATGTTCGAGTTGGCTTTTTCGCGGCGAATATGTTGCTCACGCGTTTGCAATGCCATGCGTAGTGCTGGGCGGCCACGGGTGTCCTTACTTACGCCAATAATACGGCCAGGTAATGAACGCTTGTAGCTGTCGCGTGTTGCGAAGAAGGCAGCATGTGGACCGCCGTAGCCCATTGGTACACCAAAGCGCTGTGCGCTGCCTAAGGCAACGTCTGCGCCTAGTTCACCGGGCGATTTTAATAACACCAAGCTCATTAGGTCGGCGGCTACTGCCACTATGCCTTTTTTGGCTTGAACCGCGGCAATAATGTCTGAAATGTCGGTTACTTCACCGGTAGTGCTTGGGTATTGCAGTAACGCACCAAATACATCGTGATCGGCAGCTTCGCTTGCAGGGCCGGTAATAATACCAAAACCAAACATTTCAGCGCGTGTGGCTACAACGTCGTGTGTTTGTGGGTGTACGTCATCAGCAATAAAGTAACTGCTGGCTTTTTTGTTTTTAGATACACGCTTAGCTAACGCCATGGCTTCAGCGGCGGCGGTGCCTTCATCAAGTAATGAAGCAGACGCTAGCTCTAAGCCGGTTAAATCGATGGTTAACTGTTGGAAGTTAAGAATGGCTTCTAAACGGCCTTGGGCAATTTCTGGCTGATACGGGGTGTAGGCGGTGTACCAACCTGGGTTTTCCAATACATTGCGCAAAATAACGTTAGGTACGTGGGTGTCGTAATAGCCCATACCAATGAAAGATCGGTTCACTACGTTTTTGCCAGCAACTGCTTTTAATGCGGCTAGTGCATCTACTTCGGTTGCCCCTTCGCCTACTTTTAGCGGCTCGGGTAGCGCTATGCCAGCCGGTACGGTTTGCGCAATTAAATCGTCTAACGATGTTGCGTCAATGGCCGACAGCATTTGTTGAATTTCTTCTTCGCCTGGGCCTACGTGGCGGCGAATGAATGCGTCTTTTTGCTCTAGTTGAGCTAATGTAGGAGAAGTATTCGACATAACGTTGTTAAGCACTCGCAATGTATTGCCCCGAAAGGCAGGATAAAACACAAATAAAAACGTAAAGATAAAAAGGGGCCAATTAGAAGCCCCTTTTTAATTATTACTGGTTACTACGCTCCGGTTTAGAAGCAACGAATGAATTACTCTTCGTCAATGCTGTTTTCGTAACCGTCAGCGTCTAACAAGCCTTCAACTTCTTCGGCATCATCAGCTTTAATTTTGAATAACCAGCCATCGCCGTAAGGGTCTGAGTTTACAAGCTCTGGTGAATCTTCTAGGTCTTCATTAACGCCAACGACTTCGCCGCTAATAGGCGCGTAAACGTCTGAAGCCGCTTTTACCGATTCAGCAACAGCGATATCGTCGCCAGTACTTACGGTGTCGCCAACGTCTGGCAGTTCTACAAATACCATATCGCCAAGCAAGCCTTGAGCGTGCTCAGAAATACCTACTGTGAATACCCCGTCACCTTCTGGGCGAACCCATTCATGGGTAGATGCGTAACGTAAATCTGTTGGAATGTTGCTCATAATCGTTCCTGTTATTCTCTGTTAACTTATAAAACACTTTTTCCGTTGCGAACAAAGGAGGGCTTAACCACTTTTACTGTAACCCACTTTTTGCGCATTTCCACCTCAACAGTTTCGCCAACATCTGAAGGTACTCGTGCTAACGCAACAGAGTGGCCTAATGTAGGTGAAAATGTACCCGAGGTAATAATGCCTTCGCCGCTTTCGGTTCTAATTTTTTGACCGTGGCGCAACACGCCTTTATCTGTCATCACTAAGCCAACTAACTTGTCGGTACCGGCTTCACGCTGTGCTTCTAGTGCGCTGCGGCCAACAAAGTTACGGTCGCTTGGTTCCCACGTAATGGTCCAGCCCATGTTAGCGGCTAGTGGCGATACGGTTTCATCCATATCTTGGCCGTACAAGTTCATGCCTGCTTCTAAACGAAGGGTGTCACGTGCACCTAAACCGCAAGGCTTAACGCCTGCGTCTAGCAAGTTTTGCCAGAAGCCAGCGGCTTCACTAGTAGGCACCATAATTTCGTAGCCTGCTTCACCGGTGTAACCCGTAGTAGCAATAAATAAATCTTCAGCTTGTACGCCAAAGAATGGCTTCATGCCTGCAACCGCTTCTTTTTGCGCGGCGCTGAAAAGCGTTGCGGCTTTTTCTTTGGCGTTAGGGCCTTGCACGGCAATCATGGCGAATTCTGGGCGTTCGGTAATAGATACGTCGAAACCTTCGGCGTTGCTATTAAGCCAGTTCATGTCTTTTTCGCGTGTGGCTGAATTTACTACTAGGCGATAGTTAGTTTCATCGAAGTAATACACGATTAAATCGTCTACCACGCCGCCTTCTTCATTAAGCATGCCGCTGTATAGCGCTTTGCCTTTTACTTGAAGTTTAGCAACGTCGTTGGCAAGAAGGTGTTGAAGGTATGCTTTGGCTTGTGTGCCTTTTACATCAACAATGGTCATGTGCGACACGTCGAACATGCCTGCATCTTGGCGAACTGCGTGATGCTCTTCTATTTGTGAACCATAGTTAATTGGCATATCCCAGCCAAAGAAATCAACCATTTTGGCACCAGATTCTAGGTGCTTTGCATGTAGGGCGGTGGTGTTAGACATTCCACTTTCTCTTAGGTAAGGGTAGAAAACACCACCGAGTATAGTGAGTGAAATAAGGCGCAACAAATTGAAAATTCTTATCAATACATTTATAAAGGTAATGTATACGATTTACTACATCAGGAATTCAAATCTTAATGAAGCAGCTATCGCTAGATAATTTGCGCACTTTTGTGAGTGTTATAGAGCTTGGCGGCTATGCCAAAGCCGGTGAATTTGTGGGCCGTTCTCAGCCTGCTATTAGTTTGCAAATAAAAAAACTAGAATCCCAGCTAGAGCGAAAGCTGTTTACCAAAGTAGGTCAACGGCACTTACCTAGCGCCGATGGCAATTGGCTTTACCCTAAAGCCAAGGAACTACTAGAGCTTAACGACAACATATTTAGAAGCCTAATTCCTGCGCCGTTAAGTGGCCGTTTGCGTTTGGGTATTCCCAACGAATTTGCATCAACCTTACTGCCTGGGCTTATTGGTGAATTTTCAAAGCGCTACCCTGATGTGTCGCTAGAGGTAACATCATCACTTAGCCGCGATTTACTGCACCCCAGCCAACGCGATCATTTCGATTTAATTTTAGCGCTGGTAAACCCTAGTGAAGATACCGAAGGGGAAGTGGTACTTGAAGATGAAGTAGTATGGGTAGGTGATGCCACCCGCCCATTTGTAGGCGACAGTATTCCGTTGGTGCTTGCCCCTGATGGCTGCATGTACCGAAGCCGGGTAATAAAGCAATTAAAACAGCAAACCTTTGCGTGGAAAATTACCTATACCAACGCCGATTTAGGCGGCTTGGTGGCGGCTATTCAACAAGGCTTAGGCATTACCGCCCTTGCCCGCTCTAGTTTGCCGCAAAACTTATCACCCCTTAACCACCCCAAACTCCCTAAACTAGGCAGAGTAAATATTTGCCTATTCAACCAAGACACCCAACACCCGGTTATTAGTAAAACGTTGGCGGAGTTTATCACCTCGCGACTCAAAGACAGTGCATAAGCGCTAACGCTAAACGCCGCGGCTTTCATACTTTTGAAAACCGCAGATATTGGCGTTTAAAAGCCGACGCACTGTTAGGCGTTAGCTACGAGATAGCTACGAGATAGCTACTAGATAACTGCTGAATACCAGGCCACATGCCAGAAACTAGCCCACCGTCACCTTGCTTTACGCTCTTAAAGGCACCAACTTACCCAAGGGTTTCTCAATACTTTCTGGTGGTTCGGTAAAGTAAACCGGCGCTTTGTCGGTCATGTATAAACAGTCTTCTAGGCGCACACCGAATTTGCCTGGTATGTATAAGCCGGGTTCATTTGAAAAGCACATGCCTTTGTTAAGTGGTGTGGTTTCGCCGCGCACAAAGTTCACGCTTTCGTGGCCTTCCATACCAATGCCGTGGCCTGTACGGTGGCTTAAGCCTGGCAACGCGTAGTCTTTGTCGTAGCCTTGGGTAACATAATATTTGCGAACCGCATCATCTACTTTGCCTGCTGGCGTACCAATTTTAGCCGCAGAAAACGCTACGTTTTGGCCTTCACGCACGGTATTCCAAACATCTACCACCTGCTGTGATGCTTTACCAAATACCAATGTACGGCTAATGTCCGACTGATACCCATGTACGCTGCAGCCGCTGTCTAACAATATTACCGAGCCTTCACTAATGGTTTGTTTGGCATTGGTGCCGTGCGGGTACGCACTGGCGTCGTTGAACAATGCCAAGCACCATGCGCCGCTACCGCCCAATTGTTGCTGTGCGCTATTCATTAAACTTTTCACTTGGGCTTGGCTCATGCCAATTTCAAGCTTGCTGAATACATACTCGTAAGCACGAAGGGTAACTTCGTTGGCTTTATGCATAAGGGTAAGTTCAGCCGCCGTTTTATACATTCTACAGCCGCGGGTAACTGGCTCGGCTGCCACAATATTCATGTTTGGCAGTGCGTTGGTTACGCCTGTTACCACAAAATAGCGAACGCTGCTTTCAAAGCCAATATTGCCTTTTTCGATTCCGCGAGATTTTAATATGTTGGCGACCACATCGAACGGGCTTTCGTGTTCTTGCCATACACGTACGTCGTCGCCCACTTTTAAACTTTCTAACACACTGGGTTGTTCAAAGAAGGGAGTAACCACGGCTACCTCACCTTTTTGCGGAATGACTAATGCCGTTAAGCGCTCGCTGCGCCACCACTGAATACCCGAGAAATAATCCATGGCCGCGCCCGGCTCTATGATCATGGCCGCCATATTATGCTGCGCCATTAACGACTGCGCTTTTTTAATACGCGCTTCACGCTCGGCATTGGTAATGGGCGAAACACCAGAAGTAATAGGTTGTAACGATGATGAACTGTTTTTTGCGCTGGCTGTTGCATTAGCTGCGGCCAGGCTGGTTAGTGGCGTTAACGCCAAAGGGGCTAATGCTGCCGCGCCTGAAAGCTTAAGAAAGTCGCGTTTTTTCATTATCATTCCTTTAGTAATAATAGTGGCGAAGGCTTTGCCTACGCCCACATAACAAGTACTGCGGCAATCGCAATTAAGAACAAGCCTGCTATTTCCTGAACAGTCACTTTATGTTTAAGCCAATAGTGCGCTAACAATAAGGTTAATAGCACTTCTAGTTGCCCCAGTGTTTTTACTAAGGCCACATGTTGAAGTGCCATGGCTGTAAACCAGCATATAGAGCCTAAACAGCTTACCGTGCTGATAACCAACGTATGGGTGAATCGTTCAAACAGCTGCCTGAAAACATTCGGGTTAGTAAATAATATATATGCACTTAACCCCATTGATTGTGTACATAGCACCCATAAAAGTACCCAAGCGGCGCCGTGCACAAATGGCATAGCAAGCATATGGCTAGCCTCTCTGACGAACAACGACGTAAGCGCAAAGCACGTGCCGCAAGCTATACCTATTACCAGGGTTTTTAAACTTAAGCCTTTTGCTCTATTCCCGCTGCTTAGTACAAATACAGCCACAGCTCCTACGGCAATACCTATCCAGCCAAGCACGGTTAAATAGCTACCAAAGAAAAGCATGCCCAACACAGCGGCTACCAGCGCTTCGCTTTTGGCTAGCCCGGCTCCTATGGCAAAATTCTTTTGTTTAAATAGCATAACCATGAATGCCGTGGCAGCTATTTGCAGCACCGAAGCCAGCAACACCATGATAATAAAATGGTGGCTAAAACTAGGTATCTGCTGTGGCGATGTAGTATGCAGCGCCACCACGTAAATAAGCGCTATAGGCGGCGCGAATAGAAACCGAGAAAGCGTTACACCCACGGTATCGACGTGGGTGCTAAGTTTGCTTTGCAGGGCATTACGAACAGTTTGTAAGACTACCGCGCCTAGGGTGTAAAATACCCAGTTCATCGATATAGATTCGCTTTTTGTTGCTAACTTCGTGTTACAGGCGGTACCCGATATACCTGTGCATGTCACATACCGAACTACTTACCGAGCTACTTACCGAGCTAGCGCTTATTGCGGTGCATCTAATGCTTTGGGCGCGGCGGTATCCAGCGCACGCTTTTTCTTAAAATCAGAATCGCGCTTCCAAACCGGCCATTGCTCGCCGTTTGCTAAATTAGACATCATAGTGCCAATTAAGGCTAAGTCTTGCTGTACGCCGCCCAATGTCCAGCTTGGTAGGTAATCGTCGTCGGCCTTGTGATAGCGTTTGGCTATAAAATTAGGGTCGGTATCGCCTAAGCTCATAAACAATAATGAAGGCACACCTTGGCGAGCAAGCGCGAAATGATCAGAGCGAAAGAACAACCCATTTTGTGGGCGCGGATCAAGCTTAACCGAGCGCCCTTGCGCTGCGGCAGTAGCACTTAAATCATCTTCAAGTGAAGAGTACCCTTCGCCATACTGCAAAATATAATCTACCGCGTTATTTACGTTCATGCCGTCTATATTTAAAAACGCCACCATATTAGCGGTTGGAATAGGCGGATTTTTGGCAAAGTGATCGGCGCCCAGTAAGCCGGTTTCTTCGGCAGTAAATGCACTGAACATTAGGGTACGTTCAAACGGTGTTTGCTCGCTTTGTGCTACCAAGTTATTGGCTAGGGTTAGCACTCCGGCCACGCCCGAGGCATTATCTACTGCACCATTGTAAATCACGGTTTTGCCGTTTTTCTCACTTTTCCCTAAGTGATCCCAATGAGCATGCAACATTACCCACTCGTCTGCGGCCGATGCGCCGGGCAATATGGCGGCTACGTTCAGCGACTGAGCATGGGTGATGGTATTTGAAAAGGTCAACGAGGCTTTTACATTCATAGGAATAGGTTTGAACCCAGGCGTTGATGCTTGTTCTTTAAGTGCGGCGTAATCTAGCCCAGCTTGTTCGAACACCGTACGTGCCGTATTAAGATGTAACCACCCCATCACGCCAACTTGAGATAAGTTTTTGTTTTTATCCACTAAGGTGAATTTAGTATTTGAGTTCGAGTTTTCAACCACGCCCCAGCCATAACCAGCAGGCATGGTTTCGTGAACAATAAATACGGCTTCAGCGCCTTGGCGGGCGGCTTCTTCGTACTTGTAAGTCCAGCGGCCATAGTAGGTCATGGCATTGCCTTGGAATAAGTCAGGGTCTTTTGACGCAAAGCCAGGGTCGTTCACCAGCATAACCACTGTTTTGCCTTTCACATCTAACCCAGCGTAGTCATTCCAATTATATTCAGGCGCATTAATGCCGTAGCCCACAAAAATGACATCGCTATTTTTTAATGTGATGTCTTTCACAATTCGTTGAGTTCTAGCGGTGAATGCACTGCCACCAGCAAAGGTGTGCTGACCTAAGGTTAAGGCCATATCACTTGAAGGGGTAATTTTTGCCAAGGGCACAGGCTGAGTATAGCTATCGCCAAAAGCCGGTTTTAAACCAAGGGCTTTGTAGGCTTCCACTAAATAATTAACGGTAAGGGTTTCGCCTGCTGACAAGGGCCCGCGGCCTTCAAACTTGTCGCTTGCTAATGTACTAACGTGAGTACGGTATAAGTCTAAGTCGCTGTCGGTGATGGTAAGCGTTGAAGGCGTATCTGCCTGCGCTAACGCGGGCAGCGCTACACTGGCTGATCCTATACTGGCTAGCGCCAATAAGGCAAAAGCCATTAGCCCAGACTTACTCGTGGTAAGTGAAGAGGTGCGAACAGTAAACGAAGACGTAAAACAAACTTTCTGGATAAATTGACGAATTATCATTAATTTAGGCGCTTGTATAAAACAGATACCTTAAGAGTATCGTTATACAGCGCCTAGCTCAATCGTTGGTATGCATTTGGGCGTATTTGGCTGCTTTTGTATGCGGCTTGAATGTGGCTGATAACGTGACTGAAAATGTGATCGGTTGTGCCTGAATGTGTTTAAAGCCCCATTGCGTGGTTGACAAAAGCCTGTTTAACCGCGCTAAGTTTATCGGTAGCGGCTAAGCCTACACCTCTAATTAGCTTTTTAAGCGGGTCGTTGCCATCGAATAAAAATTTAAACCCATCCATCGCGGCAATCATTTTCATTGCCTCAGTTTTACGCGCTCGCTCGTAAGGGCGCAAGTAACGAAGCTGGCCTATGTCTTTTTGTTCCTCTAACAAGGTGCCGAGTAATGCAGCCAAGGCTAATGCGTCTTGCATACCTAAGTTGGCCCCCTGCCCCGCCAATGGATGAATAGTGTGGGCAGCATCGCCCACCAGCACTATGCCGTCTTTTGCCCATTCTCGGGCATAACGCATCGTTAGCGGAAATGCGGTTCTAGAGGTTTCAAGCGATACTGGGCCTAATGCATTGTTGCTTGCCGCTACTAGCGCATTACAAAATTCGCTATCGGAATACCCTTGTAAGGTTTTAGCAGCATCTGGGGTTTGCGACCATACAATAGAGCATACATCTGTCTCTTATACACATCTGACGCTGCCGACGAATAGAGAGGT
>OLHL01000980.1_pt1 | contig 11282 bp, 8 predicted proteins | sample 1609441 | NCBI WGS metagenome assembly OLHL01 (sample SAMN05416833, study PRJEB24817) | seawater metagenome | isolation source: Sea water | place: Canada:Atlantic | collected 2013-07 | reverse complement strand
CCCTCGACACCTTCTCCGAGGCTGGCAAGTCGATCTTTGTCGCGGCCTGCCTGCTGGCGATCCAGCGCGGCACGCCGAACCTCGGCGAGGTAAACAAGATCGTCGCCGGGGGCGAATACAAGAACGCCCAGTACAAGACCTATGCCGACGAGGCCGAGGAAGACATCCTGCGCGAGCTCTGGACCAATGCGGCCTCAGCCTCGTCGCGGCTGCTGACCTCGAACATCCAGGCGCTAATGACCGCCGGTCTCAAGCAGTGGGACAATCCGGCGGTGCGCTCGGCCACGCAAGACAGTGACTTCGATTTCTCGACCTTCCGGAAAACCCCGCAGTCGCTCTACATCGCGGTGTCCGAGGATCACATCGCGACATTGGCACCGCTTCTGCGCCTGATGTTCGCCGACCTCATCGCCTCGATCCGACTGAACGAGCCCGGCCCGGACGAGCCATGGCCGGTCATGATGATGATCGACGAATTCCAGCAGATGGGGGCCATGCCCTATCTCGAGCGCGCGATCCATTCGCTGGCAAGCTATGGCGGCCGCGTCGCGATGATCGCGCAGTCTCTGGCCTCGCTCGACCGGATCTACGGACCCGAAGGCCGCGAAAGTCTCGAAAACGGGGCAGGGCTGAAGCTTTACATCACGCCTCGCGATCAGCGCACCGTAAAGGAGGTCTCCGCCGCCGTTGGCAGCACGACCCGCGAGGCCGTGACCCGAATGTATGGTCGCAACAAAGGCTTTCTGGGCGCGACCTCGACCTCGGCGCGTCTGGAAGAGCGGCCGCTGCTTTCCGAGACCGAAGCCCGCCTCATGGATCCCGACGAGGTGATCATCCTCGCCTCGCCCCAGCATCCGATCAAGGCGAGCCGGATCAAGTATTACGACGATCCGTTCTTCAAAGACATGCTCGCCCGCCAGGAGGGCAAGCCCTTCCCCTATCCGCCGAGTGTGCAGGGCGCGGGGCCCTGGGGCAGCGACGGCGGTGATGAGGCCGGCTCAGACGAGCAGGCGAAACCAGCCGTGCGCGCGCCGGTCCGGGACCGTTCGCAACGCCGCGAAGCGCGGGCAATGAGTGTGAGGACGATGGAGGCAGGACGCGGGCAGCCTGAGCCCGAGACGCTCGAGCGGGAAGCGGCAGTGCCGAAGGAATGGGAGGCGGTGTTGGATGCGCGGGAGGATTTCATCGAGGAGCTATTGGGTGGGTGAGCGCGGGCGACTCGTCCCCTATTCGTCGTAGTAGCATTTCAAGTCGCGTCGCTCTTTCAATTGGGCAGGTCGGTAAGGCTTGACCTCGCCAAACTGGGCGACGGCCTTGGCTCGCATGCGCTCTTCGACTGAAGGATGGAGCGGGAAGTCGTCGCCAACTGCGCGAATTCCCTTCTTCCAGCGGATGCGGAGGGGTCCAAAGGCTACCATCGCGTCTTCGCGGTGCTGCAAACCCAGAGGATCGGGGGCGCGGTTCAACACGTTCTCGTTGATCTGGATCGATGGCACACAGTCTTTCAATTCGTCGACCATCCAATCGAGGGCGATATCGCTCAGGCGGGACTCTGCCTCGGGATAGCTTCCGCCGATGTCGCTATGACAGCCCGGGAACCAGACCTGCTTCAACCACTTCGGCTCTCGATCTTTGGTTTCGATCGCGGCTGCCTTCGATGCCCATCCGACCCTTGGAAAGTCAGCACGGTCTTCGTCGATCGCCATGGCATGACGGGCGTGTTGGACATCGGGATCAAGCCACTTGTCGTAGTTGCGCTTGTTCCAAGCCGCGAAATGACCCGTCTTGAGGATCTGCGGCCAATCCGTTGGGCGCCAGAGCTTCAGTTTGCGGTCGGGATCGCCCGAAAAATATTTGAAGTTGTCGAGCAACAGGGAACCGAGCTGCCAAAGAAGGGCGACTAGAAGTGCGCCGATTGGGACAACCAAAAGCCAAGACCACCCGAATGCAACGCCGGCGGCAAAAGCCGACCCGACCCCGAACGTGATGCCCCAGACCAAGGTGCGGACAACAGCCGTTCGCAATGATGCCACCGTGTCGAAGACCCCGATGAAGGTAGGCTGAACGTTGCCTTGGTTGTCGTCACCTTCAATGGGAAAGCTCGAATACTTCTTGCGGAATCGTTTGCCGAGCTCTTCACGGTTCTTGAAGTAAGGATCTTGTCCGCGCGGTTTTCCAGCACCGTGATTATACACGAATTTTACAGCGTCCTTGGCGATCTTGCGCAATCCGGGACCGTGACGCGGGACCGGCGAACCATCCGGCATCTGCGTCGGGACACCGCAGAGGTTCATAACGTTTGCCAGTGCTCTTACCGTGTAGGCCCCGCGCGAGAACCCGAACAGCAACACACGGTCACCGGGTTCGTAATGGGCGATGATCTGCTCGTAGCAATCGATGATGTTGTGATCGATGCCGGTGCCGACGGCGCTTTCAAGGATCGGCTTGATCCGACCGAAAAACCCGCCACTTTCTCCCGTTCCCAAGCCAGGGTCGTAAAAGGCTACCTGGTCCTTCGGACTAATGGGCGAATCTGGTCCCGGGCGCATGGCTCGGTACATCTTGTAAACGTTTGAGAGCCGTTGGTCCGGCCTGGCACCGCCCATTTGGCCGGTTCCATCCGAGAAGATGCAGATGTTTTTTACCATTTGTCGCCCTATCGAAGAACACGAAGCACAGTCAAAGTCCCGAACCTGCAGCAATTCTGCCAAGCTAGGAGAGAGTGCAGCGGAAATGTTTCGCCCGAGTCGGGAAAAATTAGAACATAGTGGAAACACGGATGTCCACCTGATATTGTGGCGCACAAGAAAGAAGTGCCCAATATGTTGGATCCGATGCAGCAAATGGAAGTGTTCCCCACGACGATCGATCTCAAGCGGATCGATTCGTCTCTCAACATGCGGCGCTTCTGTCGAATGAGCGTACCTGTTTGGCGGCGCATGCCTTGTGCGGGAATGGGGCCGTATCGGGATCGGGTTTCGAGGGCAGATGATGATCGAACAGCACCCCGACGAGGGTGGAGCTGTCTCCGCGCTTATGAAGATTATGGCGACAAAGACGCGGCGAGGGTATCGAGTTGTTGTGGATCGACGTGAGCAGTGGCTCTCGGGTGTGCCAATCGCTGGCGCCGCCATTGCCGCCAACCAAGACGAACGTAAAATCAAGAACATACGGACTGAGGGGTTATAGAAAATCTGCAAATACGGTTCCGCAAAAAGGTTGAAAAGTCGGGGCCAAACGAACATCTTTAAGTTGAGGTCATTTGAGTTAGGAAATTGATGATGAACACGAGTTCGAACATAGGTTTTGGCTACAATGTTGCGATTGAAAAACTTGCTGAAGAATTGGCAGTGCCACAAGATCGCTTCGATCAAGCCGAAAGGCGCTACAAGGACCTTGGCGAGTTTTTGCATCGAGATGAGTCCAAGGTTCGTGATTATGATCCCGATGTCTATATCCAAGGCTCTTTCGCGCTCGGCACTCCGATCAAGCCCACATCCAAGGACGAAGATTACGATCTCGACATCGTTGTCTCGTTCCGGTCGCTGACGAAAGCACAAATTTCCCAAGCTGATCTGCGCGCTCTACTGTTGTCTGAGCTCAAGGCGTATCGCGATGCGCGAGGGATCAAGAACGAGGTCAGTGATGAGCCTAGAAGATGCTGCACCTTGATCTACGCAGATGGTGCGCAATTCCACATGGACGTATTGCCAGCTGTGCCGAACGAGGCCAACATGCGTGCCGTTCTTTCTTCCTACCTCGCGGATCAAGCGCTTGCGGAAGGAGCGATTGCCATCACCGATAAAGACAAGACTAGCACCTACCGTATCATCACCAATGAATGGCCCCGAAGCAATCCCAGGGGCTTTGCCGCTTGGTTCAAGTCAAGGCAGATCGAACAACTGAATGAACGTCGCAGGGCATTCCTCGACGCCCAAGGCAAAGTGACAGCGAGTGTGGAAGACGTACCGGTATTTCGGGTGCGAACGCCTCTCCAGGCATCCATCATGATCTTGAAGCGTCACAGGGATGAGTGGTTTGCGGAGCAGGATTCGGACCTGAAGGTTATTAGTGTGATACTTACGACGCTCTCAACCCATGCTTATGCAGGCGAAGCAAGGGTATCGGATGCAATTGCCAAGATTCTGAGGGACATGCATCTCGCGATCGAAGAACGGAATGGGGTGTCATGGATCGCCAACCCTACGGACCCTTCAGAGAATTTTGCGGATAGGTGGGAAAAATTTCCCAAGCGCCGGGAATCCTTCTTCAAGTGGCTGGAGGCTGCTCGAATGGATTTTGGTGCCGTTCAAAGGTTCAGCGACACAAATATTGTTCTAAACGAGCTCTCACGAAATCTTGGAAGCACCCTCGTTGAAGGTGCGCGCTCGCGGGTAGCGGCATCTGCGGGGTCACGTGCGGCATCCGTTGCTCCTGCCGCTGCAGCAGGGGCTTCTGCACCCGGTCTCGTTTTTGGTGGTGAGGATCGGAGGCCGACGGAGCCAAAAGGTTTTGGTTGATGGACTTCACAGCCGGCGAAGCGCGGCTAATCCGTGAGTGTGAAGAGCTCGCTGACCTAACAGCGGCATCAGATTGGCTGGAAGAACCCCAATTCGGCAAAAACGCCGATGGCCTGCTGACCTGGTCGTTTGTTCTGCTCGCCGGGGAGCGTCGCATTTCATTGCGGCTGGTTTTCCCAGCACTTTTTCCAGATCTGCCACCATTTGTACTTCCAGCCGACAGCTCGGTCCGGCTATCCCAGCACCAGTATGGCGAGGGTGGCGAACTATGCCTTCAGTATAGACCGGATAACTGGCACCCCGACTGCAAAAGCACGGATGTGGTCCGGAGTGCCAAAGCACTTCTCGAGGCAACCCCAAAGGACGATGCTTTCTCTGACGTGGAAAGCGCTCATCCAGCCGACTTACCTTCGTTGCTCTCGGGGTGCTCCCGGCGCTTCATGCTACCGCCTGACACCGCACGGCTTCTAAGGTTGCGCCTTGCCGGACACGCAACCGATATTCATATGACTTTGGAGCGCCGGGTTGGAGGTTCTGAAGTTCTTGTTGCTCGCATCGCGAGCATCGGGCTGGATTCTGGTTTACGGGTGCCGATTGATGGTGCGGGATTTGGGGGAAGGGTGGTCCCTGGGGTCCTATATCGATTGCCCGGTATTCGACAAATTCCAGAACTGCATCCCGAAGAGCTGAAGGGGCTTTTGTACCAGTACCTGCCTTCATGGCTCCGTAAATGGGTAGAAGACGCCGGCGACATGTTGGTTGTCGTGTCAAATGGTAGGCGAGAGGTATTGCTCCGCGTTCGGCACAACGGATCGAAACGAAAGATTGACCTGTTTCATACCTTTGAACCGCCGAAGGCTAGAGAACGCCGACTCCACGGGAAGATGTTTCGAGAATCTAGCATCTGCATCATTGGCGCAGGTTCGCTGGGATCAAAAGTGGCCGCCAGTCTTGCGCGCGAAGGCGTCGGTCATTTCATGTTGCTGGATAATGATGTTCTTTGGTCCGACAACTTGGTTCGAAACGAACTCGATGAAATGGATGTGGGGCATCACAAGGCAGTTTCTCTAAGGCACAGATTGTTGAGAATAAATCCGGCAGTGAAAGTCGGTGCCTTGGGTATGAGTCTGACGTCTCAATCCGCTGTCCAGCATATTGCTCAGTTGAGCGAGATCATCAGCACTTGTGATCTCGTCATAGATACGACGGCTGATAGCGGAGTGTTTCGGATGGCAGCGGCCATTTGCACGCAGAAGCGTAAACCTCTCGTTTGGGGACGAGTCTACGCGGGAGGACTCGGAGGATTGATTGCACGAAGTATCCCTTCTGAAGATCCGCCACCACTGACCGCTGCAACTCAATTGCGAGCATGGTGCGACGAGAAAGGCATGGCACCGCCAGAGGGCCGCGAGCACAATTACGGGGTGCAAGGTGATGACGACGATGAGCCCCTCTTCGCTTCTGACGGCGATGTGGGTGTCATTGCCAATAGGCTGGCACGTCACGCCCTAGACGCTCTCGCAACCACAGAGATGAGAGTTCATCCGGAACCTGCCTACTTTATCGGGCTGCGCAAAGGTTGGATATTTGATCATCCCTTCGACACCCACCCAGTCATTTTCGCTCCTCACGAAGGATGGGAAAAGGGCAGCAAAAGTTGTGCAGAAGAGGGCGTTGAGCGCGTCATGACTCACCTGGGAGTACAAGATGACGCTTAGCCTCACAGTCCCGCGCTCGCAGCTTGCGAAACTGCAGATCCACCTTAAGCAAGGCGGCAGCCGCGAGATCGGCGGGTGGTTGGTTGCAGAACAGACAGCCCCGGGAAAATTTGAACTCGTCGGATTGACCGTCGATCTTGAGACGGGGACACGAGATCGTTTCGATAGTGTACCTGAGCCGCACTCACAACAGATGGATCGGATCTTGCTGGAGAATAGTGGTCGCGCTGGACGGGTTGACTATCTTGGCGAATGGCACTCGCACCCGACATTCCCACCGATACCTAGCGAGATTGACGTGGCGTCGATGACGGATATGGTCGAGAACAGCGGACCTTCGTTTGCGGCGTTGGTCATCGTCCGTCTAATGGCCAACGCCTCGATTCAGGCTACGATCACCACGTTTCAACGTGGCCAATTGCCCGAGGCCGGCCAGTTGATAATTGCGGATGAAGTTTCGGCAGCTGGATTTGGCGAGGGTTGGCAATTGCCGGAACACTAGCATCATTCGATAGCCTGAAATCGGTTGGCCCCTCGTCTGACCATCCAATCGAAACTCGCTGTGGCGGCACTATTCAAAATGGAGCAGAAAATTGTCTAGTTCAAACATCCCAGCCAAGATTCAGACCCAGTTATGGGCTTTGGCGGCGGGCCGATGTGAGTTTGCAGGATGCAACAAGCTCCTTGTCGGCGACCTGATCGCTGGCAAGGAAGACGGAAAGTTCGGTTTCATCGCGCATATTGTGGCAGATAGCGAGAATGGTCCGAGGGGTGATAAAGTCCGTTCGCCGCTTCTAGCCCGCGACATCAGCAACCTGATGCTAATGTGTCCCGTCCATCACAAAGAAATCGACGTAGATCACTTGGACGACTATCCGGAAGAAACACTCTTGGCAATGAAGCGCGAGCACGAAGAGCGGATCGAGACTGTTACAGATATGGACGCTGACCGCGCAGCTCATGTGCTCCGTTTCGCGGCAACTATCGGCCAGATGGACTCGCTGGTTTCCACCAAAGCCATTTTTGCCGCTATGCCGCCCGACAGGCATCCGGCAGAGCGACGAACCATCGATATCGAGCTGAATTCCGAAATCAAGGATGATGAACCGGAGTTTTGGGGCATGCAAAGCGCGCATTTACACCGCCAATTCCAACGCAAGGTGAAAGAGCGGATAGAACAGAAGGAGATTCTACAGTTGAGTGTGTTTGCGCTTGCGCCACAGCCGCTTCTCATCGAACTGGGTACATTACTTGGTGACATCATGCCTGTATCTGTTCACCAAAAGTACCGCGAGCCATCTACTTGGAAATGGCAACTCCACCAGCCGTCGATAAATTTCAAAGTTGGCGAGTATTCTGGGCCGAAAGACGTACCAGTCGCCCTCAAGCTGGCGCTCAGTGCGACCGTCGATGATCAGAGAATTCGCTCGGTTCTCGGCGACAACACGGCCATCTGGTCAATCACGGCAGAGGACCCTCATAACGACATCATGCGAAGACAGGACGATCTTGCAATTTATAAGACTCACCTTCGCAGGCTCTTTGATCGGATCAAGGCCCACCACGGCGAGGATGCGAGTATCAACGTATTTCCTGTTCTTCCGGCTTCCGCGGCTGTCGAAACGGGTCGCTCACGAATGCCCAAAGCCGATCTGCCTTTGGTGATCTACGATCAAAAACCGGGGAAGGGATTCGAGCCAACGATTAAGATTGGCGCTTAGATCATTGTAAATCTACGAGCGCAAGTCTGTCATACCTTCGCGGGATTGGCCGCCTCTCTTCTACTCAACCCTGCCTTCGCCAAATCAGTAGACGGCGGGCACCAGCACCGCATGGAGGTTTCATATAGTGGAATTCCCTTTGGCGAATACCAGGCCTGTTGATCAATTATTGGAAGACCTAGTTGAGGAGCTCCAGGTCCCGCCCGGTCGGTATGAACAGGCGGAGCACAGTTACAAGTCGCTCGGTGATTGGTTGCACCGGCCGGACTCGACTGTGCGGGATGACAGTCCCGACGTATATGTCCAGGGTTCATTTCGGCTGGGGACTGCAATACGGCCCGCGTCAGACGAAGAAGACTATGACATCGATATGGTCTGCCGCCTCGATTACGAGAAGTCGGCACTAACCCAGGCAGAGCTGAAACGTCGCGTTGGCGTCGAAGTCAAAGCCTATGCCCGGCGATATGGCATGAGCAAACCCGAAGACGGGCGCCGCTGCTGGACCCTAGTCTACGCAGACGGCGCACAGTTTCACATGGATGTCCTGCCTGCGGTGCCTGACTTTGAGAAGCGGCGCTATCTGAGTGAAGCGGGCCCCGCGCTTGCCCGACTGGGGGCAACTGCGCTCGCGATCACAGACAAGGAACACGACGGTTTCCGGCAGGCTGGCGGCCGCTGGCCGCGCAGTAATCCCAAAGGCTATGCGCTCTGGTTTCGCGATCGGATGGGCCAGGCGTTCAGAAGTTGTGCTCTCAACGAGGCACGCAAGATGCAGGCCAGCGTTGAGGATGTTCCGGCTTGGCGGGTGCGTACCCCTCTGCAGGGCGCTATCCAGATCCTTAAACGTCATCGCGATCTGATGTTCAGCGACCGACCGGATGACAAGCCGATCTCCATCCTGATCACCACCCTTGCCGCACATGCCTATAACCAGGAAGAACGTCTCTCCGATGCGCTGTTCTCGATCCTTCACGGAATGGACCGGTATATTACCCGTCGCAATGGCGTGGACTGGGTCGAAAACCCAGCCGACCCTGAAGAGAACTTTGCTGACAAGTGGCAAGAGCACTCTGAGCGCTGGGATGCATTCCATGAGTGGCTTCTGCAGGCCCGCAGCGATTTCGCATCGGCACACCAGGCGCTCACTGCAGACGGTGTTGGCGCCGTCCTCAGCGAACGCATGGGGCAGGGTCTGGTCGAACGCGCACTGGGGCGTCGCAACCCCGCCAGGAAACTGGGTGTTCCCGCGCGGCTGGTTCGTGCGGTGAACCTCGTCCTTGCGCCAGCCTACATGCGAAAGCCGCGATGGCCGCAGGCTGCGGAAGGCCGCGTCAATATTCGTGCGGCGAGCTTTACGCAGCAGGGATTCAGGCCGCAGAACTTCGTGAGCAATGGCGCGCCGCTTCCCAGAAATTGCAGTCTGCGTTTTGAGGCGGACACGACGGTGACCGGGCGTTTCAAGGTCTACTGGCAGGTCGTGAATACCGGGCGAGAAGCTGAGGATGCGGATTGCCTGCGTGGGGGCTTCAGCCCGGACGCGGCAGTCCGGGGTGGTCTGTCCCATTCTGAGAGCACCCTCTATCGGGGCCAGCACAGTATCGAGTGTTTCATTGTGAAGAATGGCAAACTGGCCGCGCGGAGCGGTCAGTTCATCGTAAATATTGGCTGATCCGGAGGCTGAAGACATGTCGTTCTGGCGCAAACATGGTGACCGGTTTTTCGACGGATTGATCAACTACATTTTTCGGATCCCGTCCTGGCCGTCGAGGTTGCTGCGTGCCGGTGTCACATTGATCGTCGCCGGGTTGGGCGTCGGTGGGCTGACCGGTGATCTTTCTTGGATCGATGCGGACCGGGTCCTGCGACTAGCTGTGCAGGCGGATGGTGGCGGGTTATCTGTTTACTGGTCCCAGATCACCGTCTTCCTAGGCATACTGCTCGTCGCTGCGGGGCTTATCCTTGGTATAATTGATCACGTTACTGATCGGCGGCAGCTCAGAAAGCAGAGCGTTGTTGTTCTGGAGCAACGCGGGTTGCACCAGACCGTTGATACCCCCCTTTCCACTGCGGTGCCGAAACGCCTGAAAGGCCGTATCGATGTCCTGCCAGTCGACCACCGGCAGTCAACCTCAACGAGTCAGATCATAAGTCCCGAAGATGCACTCTCGCAGATTGCCGGGTTGCGGCAACAGCTTCGTCAGAAGCGTGATGCGGCGGGTCCTGGCAACGTCAGGCTAGTCTACGGTGGCATGGCTCCGGTTCCGCTGACGTTCCTGACCGGTATGATGGTTGGCAATGAAGCCGGTCTCACCGTGATGGACTGGGATCGTTTCGCAGAAAAATGGCGCGAACCTGACGGCGAAGATGACGGAGACCGGTTCGGCGTTTTCGGAGACGAAGGTCTGAAGAACGATGTTCCGGAGGTAGCTTTGGCCGTCGCTGTTTCCTACCCGTCGGACGCAGACGGTATAAGGGCGACTCTCGGTGATATGCCTCTGATCCGCCTCGCTTTGCCAACTCTGAGCACGACGGCGCACTGGTCTGCCGACAAGCAATCTGCCATGGCGAAAGACTTCACGGATCTTCTGGGTGACCTCATGGCGAAAGGGGTCAAACGCGTTCACCTGTTCATCGCAGCCCCCAACAGCGTTGTATTCACTCTGGGCCGGCACCTCGATGACAGGCTGCATCCCGAGGTGCTGGTCTACCAGTACGAGCGTTCGGCGTCGCCACCGTTTCCCTGGGCGGTTCAGATGCCCACCCACGGGCGGAGTGCAGCGCAGATTGTCAGACGTGTCGCGATAGCAATCCCTTCTACAGCGAACTGACGAATTACTGGTGACTTGCGGCGAGGTAGGCGCATCATGTTTGATGAGCAAGCCGGCTTTGGCGAGGAACGCTACGGTCGAGAAACTCCTCTATTTAACTGGTAATCCCATGTTTTTGTGAGGGGATTACCAGTTCACCGCCCTAAAGAAGTCCGCTTCGGGTATTGGAAGGCAAGGCCAGCGTCGCGCTGTCGCAAACCCGCTCAGCGCCTTTGTTCTGGGGCTTTCAAGACCCCGGCAGATAGAATTCCGTAATCCCCCGCTTCCCGTCCGCCCGCCCGAGCTGGACGATCACATCGATGGATTTCCGGATGTACTCACGCACCTCGGCGAAAGTCAGCGGTGTGCCAGCTTGGAGAACCATGATCGCCAGCCGATCGATTGCCAGTTCCGCGGTTTCGGCGTGGATGGTGGAGACCGACCCACCATGCCCGGTGTTGATCGCTTCGAGATAGGTCAGGGCCTCGGCCCCGCGCAGCTCACCGACGATGATCC
>OLHL01000979.1_pt1 | contig 11294 bp, 10 predicted proteins | sample 1609441 | NCBI WGS metagenome assembly OLHL01 (sample SAMN05416833, study PRJEB24817) | seawater metagenome | isolation source: Sea water | place: Canada:Atlantic | collected 2013-07 | reverse complement strand
CTATTCGTCGGCAGCGTCAGATGTGTATAAGAGACAGCCCCGGCGCGGGGGAAATCCCTTGCCGCTTTCCGCCCTCAATTTACGATTCGGATAAGCCGATACCTGCCTCAGCCCGCACACCGCAACACCTCCTGAAAACTGGCATTGCGATTGCTTTTACCTCTGCAAGAACGCACAAACGGCAAAACGACCAACGCCGTGTGCAGGAATCGGAGGCACTATGGCAATTTCCCTGGACAAAGCATTAGGCATTCATCAGCACGCCCTGGAAGGCAGGGTAAAGCGTGCGGAGGTGTTGGCCAACAACCTCGCCAACGCAGATACCCCGGGCTACAAGGCGCGGGATGTGGACTTTCAGGCGATGATGCAGAAGGCCCAGGACAGCATGAGTGGTTTCGGCATGACCCGTACCCACGAGTCCCATATGGACACCTCGCCCATGGGCGCGGACAGCGAATTGCTCTATCGGGTACCGCACCAGCCGTCCGTGGACGGCAACACGGTGGATGCCCAGCAGGAGCAAACCCGTTTCATGCGTAATGCCATGGATTACCAGGCCAGTTTCCAGTTCCTGGACGGAAAGGTTTCAGGCATCAAAAAGGCACTCTCTGGCCAGTAAAACTGGGCGCAGCCATTAATTGAGGAGCACCATCATGTCTCTGGGTAACATTTTCGACATCGCCGGTTCCGGTATGACAGCCCAGTCGCTGCGGCTGAACACCACTGCGTCCAACATCGCCAATGCTGAGACAGCCAGTTCCAGTACGGACCAGACCTATCGCGCCCGCAAGCCTGTTTTCGCGGCGATACAGCAGTCCATGCTGAATCCGTCTCAGCAGAGCATGGCGTTTGGCAGCGACAACGGCCCGGGGGCAGGCGTTCGGGTTGAAGGCATCGTCGAGAGTGACGCCGAGTTGCAGATGCGCTACGAGCCTGATCATCCCGCCGCGAACGAGGATGGGTACGTGTTCTACCCCAACGTCAACGTGGTTGAAGAAATGGCGGACATGATGTCGTCGTCGCGCAGCTTCCAGATGAATGTGGACATTATGAACAGCGCCAAATCCATGATGCAGCGTATCCTGACCCTGGGTCAGCAGTAACCGAGCGAGGATTGAATCATGAGCGTAGTGAATAACACGACAGACGCTTCGGATGTGCTGAGCCAGTATCGAGTGCAGCAGGATCAGGCCAAGAGCGGAAGTGAGCTGGGCAAGAACGAGTTCATGGAATTGATGATCGCTCAGCTCAAAAACCAGAACCCTCTCGAACCTCAGGACAACGGCGAATTCATCTCTCAGCTGGCGCAGTTCAGCTCCCTGGAGGAAATGCAGAGCCTGTCCGGCAGTGTCGACGATATGGCCAGCCAGTTCCGCTCCACCCAGGCACTGCAGGCCTCTGCAATGGTCGGGCGTACGGTCTTGGCACCTTCATCCATTGGCGTGCTTGGCGCGGACGGTGAGATATCCGGCAACGTTTCCGTTCCGGCAACCACATCCGGGCTGAGAATCACCATTGAGAATGAGTCCGGTGAGCAGGTCCGGCAGATTGATATGGGTGAGCAGCAGCCTGGCCAGACAGCGTTCAGCTGGGACGGCAAGGATGGCAACGGCAACAGTTTGCCACCCGGACGCTACAAGGTGGTCGCAGAAGCCTCGTACCCCGGCGGGCTTGAGCAACTCGGCACCATGGTCAGCGCCAATGTCGACAGTGTGTCGCTGGGGCAGGGTGGCAGCATTACTCTGAACCTGGCCGGCATGGGCTCCATCGCGCTGCAAGATGTTCAGCAGATTAATTGATACCGGTGAAACAGTAAGAGGTGGAGTATGGGTTTTAACACAGGTCTTAGCGGTTTAAGGGCGTCATCGGTTGATCTGGATGTCACCGGTAACAACATTGCCAATGCGAGCACAGTAGGTTTCAAGAGCAGTCAGGCGCAGTTTGGCGACCTGTACGCTAGTGGTTTCCTGAGTGCCGGCACCAATCCGATTGGGGACGGTGTGCGGGTGCAGGACGTGAAGCAGAATTTTGGGCAGGGCAATATCAGTTTCACCGACAACGGCCTGGACCTTGCCATCAACGGTGACGGTTTCTTTGTGCTGAATAATGGCGGTGAGGTGCGGTATTCCCGTGCCGGCCAGTTCGGTGTCGACAAAGACGGGTTTGTCACCAATAACCAGAACATGCGGGTTCAGGGCTTCGTTGCCGATGAAGACGGTAACCTTTCCGGTATTCGTGGTGACCTGCAGGTTGAAACCGATAATCTGGCGCCTCGTCGGACCACGAATCTACGCTCGGACCTGAACCTGGATTCCCGGGAAACCGTGTTGGAACGCCGAGTTGCCGATATGGGTGATTACACGGCGCCCGCCGGCTCCACCGGTTTTCCGTCTGAAACCTTCGAAATCACCTACGCAGATGGCAGCGTGGTTAGCGTGCCCATCAACGCGGCGGGATCGACTGATTTCTCAGCGGCTGACGTTGTGGATGTGCTCAATGGGCAGGACGGTCTCTCTGCCTCCGCGACCACCACCTATGAGGGGATGTCCGAGGCGGACTTGAACGCCGCCATTGCGGCTGGCAACTTCAGCTTTGACCTTGCGGTAGGCGGGGTCACTGTGCCCGTTGATACGACAGGTGTGACCGATGCGGCTTCGCTGGTCACTGCAATTAACAACGCCCAGGCGCCGACGATCTCGGCGTCGCTCACAGGCGGTAACCTGAGGCTGATCGACAACCGTGGCAACAACGTCACCGCCGGTTTTACCAGCGACGGCCCGAACCCGGCACCGGAGACAACCGTTGGCACGGTGAGGCCGCAGGCCGATCGGGAGATTACCGATATTGCGTCAACCAGCGGCGCCACGAACCTCACGGATTCATGGAACGCACGCAACATTGAGATTACCAACCAGTTCAATCCGCTGGATCAGCGTACCTACAATCACGCAACATCGACCACCGTTTACGACAGCCTGGGTAACTCTCACGAGATGACCCAGTTCTACGTCAAGCAGCCAGCACCGGGTAATGGTGTGGGTGTCAGCGAGTGGTCAGTGTATTTGCAGATAGACGGTGAATTTGTTGCGGGCACCGATCAGAACCCCTATCAGGCTCGCTTTGACCAGGATGGGGAGCTGCAGTCCGTGAATGGTGACCCCAATGGCGAAATTCTGATCAGTGACTGGACGCCGAAAGACGCCGATGGCACGCCGAACGGCGCTGACGGTCCTCCAGCACCCGGAGAGGTTATCACCACGCCGATTCCAGAGCCCCCCACCACCTCGGCCTTCGTTCTGGACCTTGGCAATACCACCCAGTACGGGAGCAACTTTGGCGTAAACGACCAGCGCCAGAACGGGTATGCCACTGGCAGGCTGTCGGGCCTGGATGTGTCCGACCAGGGCGTGCTGTTCGCCCGCTACACCAATGGCCAGTCGCAGTCCCTGGGGCAGGTGGCCCTTGCATCGTTCAACAACACTAACGGACTTTCGCCTGTCGGGGAAACCACCTGGGTTGAAACCTTCGAGTCCGGCCAGCCCATTATCGGTGCACCTGATACCGGAACCCTGGGGTCGATCAAGGCCAGTTCCATCGAGGAGTCCAACGTGGATCTTTCGGCGGAACTGGTGAATCTGATCATTGCCCAGCGTAATTACCAGGCTAACGCCAAGACGATTGAAACCTCCGATGCGGTTACCCAGACCATCATCAACCTCCGCTAATTCTGAAATGTGAACATGGCACAACTCCTGCTTGAACATAGGAAAGACTGGAAACAGTCAATATTCCGGCAGGAGTTTTCCCATGGACAAAGCCCTCTATATAGGAATGTCCGGCGCCAAGCAGAACATGCTGTCCCAGCGCGCCCACGCCAATAACCTGGCAAACGTCAGTACCACCGGTTTCAAGGCGGATTTCGCCCAGGCCCGCAGTATGCCGGTTTTTGGTGAACATCATCCCACCCGTGCCTATGCCATGGCAGAGAGGCCCGGAACAGACCTGTCCGCCGGTGCATTGATGGACACAGGCCGCAAGCTGGACGTCGCCGTTGAAGGTGATGGCTGGCTGGCCGTCCAGAATCAACAGGGCGAGGAAGTATTCACCCGTTCCGGCAGCATGCAGATCGACGTCAATGGCCTGATGCGTCTCTCCAGCGGAGAGATGGTCATGGGTAATGGCGGACCGGTGGCGCTGCCGCCGTTCGATAACGTGCAGATTGGCGCGGACGGAACCATTTCCGTGGTTCCCGTTGGCGGTCCGCCGGACCAGTTGGTTGAGGTGGATCGACTGAAGCTGGTGAACCCACCCCGGGAGGCGCTGGAAAAAGGTGCAGATGGCTTTATCCGTCGCAAGGCGGACCAGGCGCTGGATGGTCCAGAGCCGCCTGATGCCACTATGCGCGTCGCGTCGGGGTTTCTGGAAAGCTCTAACGTCAACGCCGTGGAAGAGATGATCTCCAACCTGCAGTTGTCCCGTCAGTATGAAATGCAGGTAAAGGTAATGACCACCGCCAACGAGAATGCCGAAGCGTCGGCACGACTGTTGCAGAACCTCTGATAAACCCTATGAACATCGTCCGGGTGAGCGCAGAAGCGGCAAAAATCCGCCGCATTGAAAGCGCCCCCGGCAAGGAGTAGACGACATGCATCCAGCACTTTGGGTCAGCAAAACCGGGTTGAGCGCGCAGGACACCAATATGTCCACGATCTCCAACAACCTGGCCAACGTGAATACCACCGGTTTCAAGCGCGACCGCGCGGTGTTTCAGGATCTGCTGTACCAGATCGACCGGCAACCCGGTGGTCTGAATACCCAGAACTCGGAGCTGCCGTCCGGCCTCCAGCTGGGTACCGGTGTTCGCATTGTCGGCACCGCCAAGCAGTTTTCCCAGGGCAATCTGGAAGTCACCGAACAGCCCCTGGATATGGCTGTGAACGGCCGTGGGTTCATGCAGATCCTGCTCCCGGACGGGCAGATCGCCTATACCCGCGATGGCCAGTTCCAGTTGAACTCCAACGGCGACATCGTTAACCCGGACGGCTACCTTCTTGAGCCCAATATCAATGTTCCTGAGAATGCCACCAACATCACTATTGGCAAAGATGGCACGGTTACAGCTGTGACGGATGATCAACAGGCGCCACAGAATCTTGGCCAGATTACCCTTGTTAATTTCATTAACCCTCAGGGCTTGCAGGCCATCGGCAACAACCTGTTCAAAGCCACCAATGCCAGTGGAGATCCGGCGGAAGGTGTGCCAGGTCTCTTAGGTCTAGGGTCTCTGGAACAGGGCATGGTGGAGTCCTCCAATGTGGAAGTTGTGGAAGAATTGGTCAACATGATTACCACCCAAAGAGCTTATGAGATGAACTCGAAAGTGGTCTCCGCAACCGACCAGATGCTCCAGTTTATTACGAATAATATAGGCTAACCCTGAGAGGGCGCAGGGAGAAGAGTTATGACGCGTGCGTATCATGGAAACAGCAGATTGAGCCAGATCAGTTCGGTATTGATGATTGCTGGACTGGTCATACTTCAGGGATGTACGGCGCTTAGCCGAGAACGTCCTGTGCCGGACGACCCCGCCTATACGCCGGTTCGAGCGGATAATATGATGCAGCGTGACCCCAACTCTGGCGCCATCTACCAGTCGTCTCGCAACTACAGTCTTTACGGAGATACTGTGGCTCTGAACGTTGGTGATGTGCTCACAGTTAATCTGGAGGAGTCTACCCGCGCTAGCAAGAATGCCGACACCCGTATTATCAAGGACAATGAAATCACATTGCCCGAGCCAAACATTCTGGGCAGGAACAACTTTGGGATCGGTACTTCACTTAACAAAGAGCGTGATTTTAAAACCAGAGCCGATGCTGATCAGAGCAACAGTCTTGCTGGCAGCATTACAGTCTCGGTGACTGAGGTGCTGCCTAACGGCGTGCTGAGAGTACGAGGCGAGAAGTGGCTGTCCCTGACCAACGGTGATGAGTATATCCGCCTGACGGGGCTTGTTCGTCCGGAGGACATCTCACCCGACAACACCGTGGCCTCCAACCGAATTGCTGATGCCCGTATTGCCTACGGTGGTACTGGTGACTTTGATCAGGCCAACCAGATGGGTTGGCTGGCGCGGTTCTTTAACAGTGAGTGGTTCCCGCTATGAAAGTGCTGAGGTTTGGGATACTGATGATTGCGCTTTCCGTGATCGCAGCGCCGGTGCTGGCGGACCGCCTGAAGGATCTGGCGCGCATCAAGGGTGTGCGTAACAACCAACTGGTCGGTTACGGACTGGTGGTTGGCCTGGATGGTACCGGTGACAAAGCGCCGTTCACCAACCAGACCTTTCGCAACATGATGACCCAGTTCGGCATTACCCTGCCGCCGGGCGTAAACCCCAATCTTGCCAACGTGGCTGCGGTTACCATCACGGCCAACCTGCCTCCTTTCGCCAAGCCAGGCCAGGAACTGGATATTACGGTGTCGTCCATCGGCAACGCCGATAGCCTACGTGGCGGTACTCTGTTGATGTCGCCGTTAAAAGGGGCTGACGATCAGGTCTATGCTATGGCCCAGGGTAGCCTGGTGGTCGGTGGTTTTGGCGCCCAGGGTGCCGACGGTTCGCGGATCACTGTGAACGTTCCCAGTGTTGGCCGGATTCCCAGTGGCGCCACTATTGAGCGGGAGGTTATGTCTCCGTTCACCCGTGGCGATACCATTACCTTCAACCTGTTGCGGGCTGATTTCACAACGGCTCGCCGGGTGGTGGAAGCGATTAATGGTCAATTGGGCCCGGACATGGCGTATGCCCACGATGCGACCTCGGTCTCCGTCAAGGCGCCACGGGATCCATCCCAGCGGGTGAGCTTCCTGTCGATTCTGGAAAACATTGAGGTTAACCCGGCTGAAGACGCCGCCAAGGTGGTGATCAACAGCCGCACCGGCACCATTGTGGTAGGGCAGAACGTCAAGGTCAGCCCGGCGGCGGTGACCCACGGTAACCTGACCGTCACCATTGAAGAGAATCCCGAAGCCAATCAGCCAAACCCGTTCACCGATGGTGAGACGGTGATCGAGCCCAATACCCAGATCGCCATTACCGAAGATCCGGCCCGAATGTTCCAGTTTGGCCCGGCGGTCACCCTGAACGAGATTGTCCAGGCCGTGAACCAGGTAGGTGCGGCGCCCGGTGACGTAATGGCGGTGCTCGAAGCCCTCAAACAGGCCGGCGCCTTGCGCGCTGAGCTGATTGTGATTTAGGGGGCGTGATGCAGGATTCCAGTCTCCAGAAAGCCCAGGTTTACACCGATTTCGGCGGTCTGAACGCGCTGAAGGCCCAGGCCAGGACCGACAAGGAAGCGGCGCTTGAGGAAGTGGCGAAGCAGTTTGAGGGCCTGTTCCTGTCGGAAATGGTCAAAGCGATGCGCAAGGCCGGTGATGTGTTTGCGGAGGGTAACTACCTCAACAGTCAGCAGTCGGAGTTCTATCGAGAGATGTTCGACAGCCAGTTGAGCCTGACGCTATCGCAAAAGCAGGGCACCGGTATATCCGATGCCCTGGTGCGCCAGCTAAGCCGGCAGATTCCTGGCATGGATGAGAAGGGTGAGCCGATGGCGGCCCATAAGACCGCGCTGGCGGACTATGATCGTAGTATGCCGGTGCTGTCTCCGCGCCTGCCCGAGCAGATGGACAAGGTGAATCAGGTGGCTGACACCGCCCGCAGAGAGCCTGCACAGGAAATCAGCACCGTCATGCCAAGCCGGTTTGAGTCACCGGAACAGTTTGTCCGTGAACTCCTGCCCGTCGCCGAAAAGGTAGCGGCGCAAAGCGGTATCAACCCAAGGTTGATGATTGCACAGGCGGCACTGGAAACCGGTTGGGGCCGGCACATGATTGAAGGCGACGGTGGTTCTCCCAGCTTTAACCTGTTCGGTATCAAGGCAGACACCCGCTGGCAGGGTGAGTCCGTAAACATTGCCACCACGGAATTCCGCGAAGGCGTGCCGATGAACGAACGGGCCGCGTTCCGGGCCTACCCGGACTATGAATCCAGCTTCCGGGATTATGTCTCGTTCCTCGAATCCAATCCCCGTTATCGGGATGTGCTGGCGGCCGCGGACGATCCCGAGTTGTTTGCAAACCGGCTTCAGGAAGCGGGCTATGCCACCGATCCAAACTACGGTGCCAAGATTCGCCGCATTATGAACAATGACTCCATGGCAACGTTGTCCATGGGTACGGGTAGGGCTGAGGAGTAAGCATTATGGCAGGACTTATCAATATTGGTCTGACCGGTATCCTCGGACACCAGGCGGCGCTGAACACCACCGGTAACAACATCACCAATGCCAACACGCCGGGTTACAGCCGTCAGGAGGTGCAATTTGAAACCCAGTCGGCGCAGCGCACCGGCGCGGGCTCTATCGGTACCGGTGTCAGCATCACCAACATCCGTCGCCTGGCGAACGAATATCTGACGCAACAGGTGCGTGAAGACACCTCTTTGTTTGGTGAGCAGGAAGCGCTGAACTCGGAATTGTCGCGCCTGGATAACCTGCTTGGCGGCGAAACCACCGGCCTGAGCAATGCCCTGAACAATTTCTTCGCGAGCCTGCAGAATGCTGCCGAAGATCCGGCATCGTTGCCCCAGCGCCAATTGGTGTTGAGCGAGGCGCAACAGGTGGTGAACCGCTTTGAAGCCCTGAATCAGGAATTTATTCAGCAGCGGGAATCCGTGAAGACGCAAATGGAGCAGGGCGTCAAGGATGCCAATACGCTTTTGAAAAGCATTGCTGAGCTGAATCTGGCGATCTCCGAATCACCCGGCTTGGCCCAGGGCCGTGAACCCAATGAACTGCTGGACAAGCGCGACGAAAAACTGCGTGAGTTGTCTGAACTGGTCAACATCAGCGTGGTGCAAGCGGAAGGTAGCCAGGTGAACGTGTCGCTGCGCAATGGGCAGGCGTTGGTGGTTGGTGACAGGGCGGCACAACTGGGAACCCGCGATAACGCGGAAGACCCGACCAGATTGGAATTCACCCTGACGACCGGTGGCCGGACCCTGAACGTGGACAGCCAGGTCAACGGCGGCAAACTCGGCGGTTTGCGGCGGTTCGAATCAGAGGCCCTGCAGCCTGCTTTTGCCGAACTCGGCCGGGTTGCGATTGCCTTGTCCGAAACCCTCAATCATCAGCATGAAATTGGCATGGACCTTGAGGGTGATCTGGGTGGCCTGTTTTTCAGTGACATCAATTCCCAGGCGGCGCAGCGCGGCCGGGTAATTGCAAATACCAATAACGGAGCGCCGCGGGACGCTCAGCTTGCGGTCGAGATCATCGAAAGTTCCCAGCTTCCCGCGGGCAGTTGGTCGTTGCGGTTTGGCGGCGACGGTCGGAATTTCGAGGTGGTGGATCGTGCCACGGGTGAGGTGGTTAACCAGGGTCGCCTGCCGGACCCGGTGCAGTCCGAAATCTCCATGCCGGGGTTCAATATCCGTGTTGAGGGGGGCACCTTCAATGCCGGTGACAGTTTCCTGATCGAGCCAACCCGGAACGCGGCGGCCAATATCGGCCTGGAAGTCAATCGTGAAGAGGATCTGGCCTTTGCGAGCCCGGTAAGGGCGGAGGGTTCTGCAGGTAATACCGGTGATGCCACTATCAACCAGGGCAAGATGCTGGATGTCAGGGATCCGTTTACCAATTCGTTGCTGAGCAATTTCCGACAGGACGGGCAACTGGACCCACCACTGGACATCCAGTTCCGTGACGATGGTGGCCAGCTGGTCTATGACATTGTTGACGCCAACACGAACACGGTGCTGCAGGCAGGTGATGCCGCGGCAGTGCCTCCGGTCAATGTGTTCCAGGCAGGCCAGTCCAACAAGCTGTTTACTGAGGATCCGCGCTCGCCGGATTATTTCGGCTTTCAGTTCGAAATCTCCGGCAACCCAAGGCCCGGAGATTCGTTCAGTATCAATTACAACACCAACGGTGTCTCAGATAACCGCAATGCAGAGTTCCTGGCGGCGCTGGGAACCGAGAATACCCTTAACAATGGCAGCCAGAGTTTCGCCGAGGGCTACGCAGGGTTGGTGGAAGACATTGGCGTAAAAACCCGGCAGAGCCAACTGGATAAAGACGCCGGCAGCACGCTGCTGGAGCAGTCCACCAATCAGCGGGAGTCCGTCTCTGGCGTCAACCTGGACGAAGAGGCCGGCAAGCTGATCCAGTACCAGGCGGCCTACAATGCGTCCGCCCAGGTGGTGAGCGTGGCCCAGGATTTGTTCAATACCCTGTTGCAGAGTTTCCGGTAACAGTGCGAGGTGATGTGACATGATCAGAATTTCATCACAACAGATATTCTCCGGCGGTATAAACCGGCTGCAGGAACTGAATAGTAGCCTGAACCAGACCCAGGAGCAGATTTCGACGGGTAAGCGGGTCAATAAACCGTCAGACGACCCGGTTGCGGCGGCGCGTATCCTGAAGCTTGATCAGGAGCTGTCCCGGATCGAGACCTATCAGCGCAACGCTGGGCTCGCAGAAAACCGGTTGCAGCAGGAGGAAAGCGCGTTGGCCAGTTCGGTGGATGTTATCCAGCGGATACGGGAGCTGACCGTCCAGGCTGGTAACGGCTCGCTGTCACCGAATGATCGCAAATCCATCTCCTCGGAAATGAAAGAGCGCATCGGGCAGCTGGCCAACATCGCCAATACCCGTGATGCGTCCGGCGAGTACATTTTCAGTGGTTTCCAGGGTTCCACCGCGGCTTTTGGGAAAGACGCATCCGGCAGTTGGGTGTACCAGGGTGATGAGGGCCAGCGCGTGCTGGAGATCGACGATGGCGTAACGGTGCCTATCAGCGATCATGGTAAAGGCATCTACTCTTCGGTTCCCGCAGCAGTGTTTGCCGAGAGTGACCCTGGCAATGCGGCCGCCGCTCGAATCGATGGTATTCAGGTGATCAATGATGGCGCATTGTCGGCGGTTTCACCGGACGATATCACCATTACCGTTGATACCGTTGCGGGAACGGTCAGTGCTGTGAATAGCCGCACCGGCGATCCCCTGACTGTGACTCCAGCGGCGTATACCAGTGGTGAGTCCTTCGAAGTTGCCGGTGTGCAGGCGACGATTACCGATGCGGGCGATGGCGATGAGTTCACCCTTCGCGCGGGGGAGAGGCAGTCGGTGTTTGCTACCATCGAAAACCTGATTGACGGCCTCGATAACATCGACAAAGGTTCGCCGGCCGGGCAGGCGGCCTATGACGACCTGATCGCAGCGTCTTTGCAG
>OLHL01000974.1_pt1 | contig 11343 bp, 8 predicted proteins | sample 1609441 | NCBI WGS metagenome assembly OLHL01 (sample SAMN05416833, study PRJEB24817) | seawater metagenome | isolation source: Sea water | place: Canada:Atlantic | collected 2013-07 | reverse complement strand
GCTCGGAGATGTGTATAAGAGACAGCGTAAATACGACGTAAAGACCAACGCGCCGGAATTCGACGGCGTGCTGCTTGATCTGATCATCGATTATCTCACCTACGTGTTCATTCCGGCCTTTGCGTTATTCCATTCCGGCCTCATGGACGGGTGGAGCGGTTGGGTCATGATCATCATCGTCACCTTCGCCAGCGCCATGTATTTTTGCGACACACGCATGAAAACCAAGGATAACTCCTTCTGGGGCTTCCCCGGATGCTGGAACATGCTGGTACTGGTGCTCTTTGCCCTGTCGCCGCCATGGTGGGTGTCGCTGGTGCTTGTCACGGTCTTGGCCATTACCATGTTCGCCCCGCTGAAATTCGTGCACCCCGTCCGGACAGAGCGTTGGCGCGTGGTCACCCTGCCCATGGCATTGGGCTGGACCTTCTTTGCCGGTTGGGCCGCGTGGGTCGATTTCCACCCGCAAAGCTGGGCCCATTGGGGCCTGATCATCACCAGCGTCTATCTGATGTTTGCCGGTGTCGCGCAGCAGTATCTTTACGACCGCAACGCCTGATAGAGGCGCGCAGGGCCAAGGCAGCGGCACGAAACCTCTAAACTAGATAAGCAGTCCCGCCGCCCCTTCGTGGCGTAGCAGGGCGACCTTGGTCTCTACCCCGCCAGCACCCGAGTATCCGGTCAACCCCTTAGCCCCCATCACACGGTGGCACGGCACAATGACCGGGACAGGATTCTGCCCGCAGGCCTGCCCCACCACTTGCGCCGGGATCGCCAGTTTGGTCGCGATGTCACCGTAGGTCACTGTATCGCCAAAGGGGATCGCCGACATCTCGGCGCAGACCGCTTGCAACGTGGCACTTCCGCCAATGCGCAGTGGCAAAGTGAACTGTGTCAGCCGCCCCGCATCATAGGCACGCAGCTGCGCCTCGGCCTCATCCAGCAGCGCGCTTTTGTCTTGGTGTAGGGTATCCTGCCCCCAATGCAGGTAGGTAATCGCGCCCGCATCCTCGGTCACGACCAAGGTGCCAAAGCGCGTGGGGATGCTGCGCCGCTTCACCCGAGCTTCCGGATCAAGCGGCGCGGCGTCATCTTAGGACACAGCCTCGTCACACCGGGCGCAGACGCCCGCGTGATCATGGGTGCCGACATCCGGCAGTACCTTCCAGCAGCGTGCGCATTTCTCCCCCGAAGCTTTCTCGAACACCACGGCAACGCCGTCGGTCTCTGGCATACGGAACGCCTCTGCCGGGGCGTCATCGCCGGTGATGGCGATCTGCGAGGTGATGCAAACGTCTTCGAACGCAACGCTTTCAAGCGCCGCCCGCTGAGCGTCATCGGCAACAAACACCATAGGTGCGGCCTCAAGCGAGGCCCCGATGACCTTCTCGACCCGCTGCACTTCCAAAGCCGAGGTCACAACCCGCCGCGCGGCACGCACCTTGGCCCATTTCGCCGCCAGATCAGCATCCAGCCACGCCTTGGGCGTTTCAGGGATATCCGTCAGGTGAACCGAGCTTTCGTCGCCGGGGAACCGTTCAAGCCAGACTTCCTCCATGGTGAACACCAGCACAGGGGCCAGCCATGTCGTCAGACGGTGGAACAGGATATCCAGCACCGTGCGCGCAGCACGGCGGCGCAGCGTGTCGCCGTCGCAATACAGCGCATCCTTACGCACGTCGAAATAGAACGCGGACAGATCAACTGTGGCAAAGGTGAACACCGCCTGGAACACGCCTTGGAAGTCGTAGCGCGCATAGCCTTCGCGCACGACCTGATCCAGTTCAGCTACACGGTGCAGCACCCAGCGTTCAAGCTCTGGCATATCTACAGGTTCTGTACGGTCGGCATCGGTAAAGTCGGACAACGCCCCCAGCATATACCGCATGGTGTTGCGCAAACGGCGGTAGCTGTCGGCGGTCCCTTTCAGGATTTCCGGCCCGATCCGCTGGTCCGCGGTATAGTCCGTCTGTGCAACCCAAAGCCGCAGAATATCCGCGCCATATTGTTGGACAATCTTTTCGGGCACGACGGTGTTGCCGATGGATTTGGACATCTTCATGCCCTTCTCATCCAATGTGAACCCATGCGTCACCACGTTGCGGTAAGGCGCGCGGCCAGTGGTGCCTACGGATTGCAGCAGCGACGAATGGAACCAACCGCGGTGTTGGTCGGTGCCTTCCATATAAACGTCTGCGATACCGTCCTCAGAGCCGTCTTCACGGTCGCGCAGCACGAACGCATGGGTTGAACCGGAATCGAACCAAACGTCCAGAATGTCGAAGACTTGGGTATAGTCGTCGGGGTTCACGATGCCGCCAAGGAACCGCTCTTTCGCGCCATCTTCGTACCAGACATCCGCACCGTCAGCCTCGAACGCCTCGACAATGCGCTGGTTGACCTCTGGGTTGCGCAGCAAGAAGTCTTCATCCGTTGGCAGCGCGCCATTCTTGGTAAAGCAGGTCAGCGGCACGCCCCAGGCCCGTTGACGCGACAGCACCCAGTCGGGGCGTGCTTCCATCATCGAGTGCAGACGGTTGCGGCCCTTTTTGGGCACCCAGTTGACGTTGTCGATCTCGGTCAGGGCGCGTTCACGGATGGTCTTGCCGAATGTGTCCTGCCCGTCACCAACGGGCCGGTCGATCGCGGCGAACCACTGCGGCGTGTTGCGGTAGATGACCGGAGCCTTGGAGCGCCAGGAATGCGGATAGCTGTGCTTGATCTTGCCGCGCGCCAGCAGCCCGCCGACCTCGACCAGCTTGTTGATCACGGCGGTGTTGGCGTCGCCTTCCTTGCCGTTGGGTTTGAGGATCTTCTTGCCGCCAAAGAACGGCAGATCGGCGCGGAAAGACCCGTCTTCGACCACGTTATAGGTGATCACCTGATCCAGCATCCCCAGACCGCGGTAAAGTTCATATTCCTCAAGACCATGCGACGGCGCACAATGGACAAAGCCCGTGCCTTCGGTGTCGGTCACGAAATCAGCGGCGCGGAAGTCGCGCAGATCGTCCCATTCGCCATTGCTGCCTTCGGCCCCCGCCAGCGGGTGCTGCAGCTTGATCTTTGCCAGTTCGTCCTGCGTCACATCCCGCAAACGGCGCACCATGGTGTCATCCAGACGCGCACGCCCGAACACATCCATCGCCATGCTGTCCGACAGCAGATAGCGATCACCGATGGTGACCCAGGATTCCTCGGGGCGGCCGGTGACTTCGTACAGACCGTAAGAGATATCTTCGCCATAGACGACGGCCTTGTTGGACGGCATGGTCCAGGGCGTCGTGGTCCAGATCACGACGTGCGCGCCGTCAAGGGTGGCGTCATCCGTGCCAACAACCTTGAACTTCACCCAGATCGTAAAGCTTTCCTTGTCGTGGTATTCCACCTCGGCCTCGGCCAGCGCGGTCTTTTCAACCGGCGACCACATCACGGGTTTGGAGCCTTGATAGAGCGTGCCGTTCATCAGGAACTTCATGAATTCTTCGGCGATCACACGTTCCGCGTGGAAATCCATCGTCAGATAGGGGTCTGCCCAGTTGCCGGTGATGCCCAGACGTTTGAATTCGTCACGCTGCACATCGACCCAGCCCGCGGCGAACTTGCGGCATTCGGCGCGGAAATCGTTGATCGGCACATCGTCCTTGTCGCGGCCCTTCTGGCGGTACTGCTCTTCGATCTTCCATTCGATGGGCAGACCGTGGCAATCCCAACCGGGGATATAGCGCGCGTCAAAGCCCATCATCTGGTGCGACCGCACGATCATGTCCTTGATCGTCTTGTTCAGCGCGTGGCCGATATGCAGGTTGCCATTCGCATAGGGCGGGCCGTCGTGCAGCGTGAAGGGCTTGCGCCCCTGCTTTTCGCGCAGGCGGTCATAGACGCCGATCTTTTCCCACCGCTCCAGCCATTCGGGTTCGCGTTTGGGCAGGCCCGCACGCATCGGGAAATCGGTTTTCGGCAGGTTCAGCGTGGATTTATAGTCAAGCGTTTCGGGGGTGTCGGCGCACATGGCGGGCGTCCTTTGGCAACGGAATTTCGGAATGGTGAATGTTCGGATACGGTGCGAAGAACTCAAGCACCTCTGCCCGGCGTCTCGTCAATCAGAGCGCCGGGAAAATAATTCGAATAATGATCGCGGAGTTCCGGGTCATATGCAGCCTTATAGGCCGCAGCAGATCGACCGACAAGCCCCCTCGCCGCGGCATCTAGCTGCCCTTGGAAAACAGCCCCGACAGCGCGCGTTTGATGATGCTGCGCACCTTGGGGCGGCGTGCTTCGGAGAACGGCATGGGGCGGCAGACCTCCATCGCGGCGACACCGACACGGGCGGTCAACGCGCCGTTTACCAGCCCCTCGCCAAAGCGGCGCGACAGTTTCGCCAGCATCGTCCCGCCCAAGATAGGTTCCAGCATGTCGTCGCCCACGGCCACAGCCCCCGTCGCCACCAGATGCGACAGCACCACCCGCGTCAGACGCCACGACCCGAAAAAGCCCGACCGCCCACCATAGACTTCGGCCACACGGCGGATCATGCGCAGGTTGCTGGTCATCGCCGCGACCACATCGGCCAGCGCCAGGGGCACCAGCGCCGTCACCGTCGCGACCTGACGGGCCGCCGCCTCGACCTCGCGGCTGGCAGCGATGTCGAGAGGGCCTAATAGCTCTGCATCGGTCAGGGCCAGCAAGGTCTGCGCATCCAACTGATCGCCGCGCAGCTCTGCCAGACGGTCGCGGCCCCAACGGGTATCCTCGCGGCCCTGATACAGGCCGACCAGCCGGTCCGTCACAGCCCGCGCCGCAGTCAGATCATTCTGCGCCAGCGCCTCGCCCACATCGTGATGCAAGCCGTCAAGCCGCGCCAGACGGCTAAAGGCCGCCAATTCGCGCAGACAGAGCAGTACCAGAACCAGCAGCACCGCACCAATAAGCACCGTCATCGCCAGTCCCAACAGCGGATAGCTCGCCAGAAGCCCCGTGATGAAGTTCCACGCGGCAATCGACACCAGCGCGCCGATCAGCGTGGTCAGCAACCACCAGAACAGACGCACCAGCTTTGACGGCTTGCGCGCGGCCAGCCGTGCCGCGATCTGCATCGCCTGCCCTTGCGGCGCGGGCGCACCTACGTCGGGCACCGGCGGCGCATCCGATACCGAAGGCCGCGCGGTTGTGTCTTCTTCAAGATCAAATAGCACCGGACCCTTGGCCATCACGCCGCCCCTTTCATCCACTCAAACCGCACATCGGGCAGCCCGAAATCATTGCCTGCCCCGTCGCTGCGCGCCACCTCTATAAAGCCCGCGGCACGGTAGAACCGCGACGCACGCAGGTTCGCCTCGAAACTCCACAGCGCGAGCCGGTCGCTTTGCGCCTTGGCCCCGTTCAGCAAACGCTGCGCGATGCCTTTGCCTTGGGCCTTGGGGTGCAGATACAGCCCGTGAATCTCGGCCGCACGCCGTGCCAGAAAGCCCACAACATGCCCCTCGGTCCGCGCCACCTGCACCCAGCCCACGTCGATCATGTCACCCAGGGTGCCGATCTCTTCTGCGCGGCTGTGGGCCTGAGGCAGCCAATCGTGATCTGCATTGGCGCAGGCCATCACCTCTGACAGGCGGCCGGCATCCAGCACCCGCGCGGGTGCGATGGTCACATCATCACTGGTCACAGACGATCCCCGATCAGGAATTCCGCCGCGCGGTCCAGACGGATATGCGGTGGCCCGTCACCGGGGCGCAGGTTCAGCCGAGCAGGCGCGAAACGCATGATCTGATAATCCTGATCCAGCCATTTTTCCGCCCCCGCCCGCGCCGGACTTAGAAGATGTGCCGGGTCTTTGGGTAGTTCACCGGGATAGAACGCGGCCTCTTTGCCGGTATCCAGCAGGCTGCCGCGCACGACCTCTAGGGTTTTGCCGTTGTGCGTCATCGTGGCTTCGGTCGTGGCACGCAAAGACGCCAGCGACATGGCCGATGTCTGAGCCCCCGCAAAGCGCGCGCGGTCGCGGGCATCCCGTGTCAGCGCCTCCATGATCGCGGTGAGGCTGGCGTGCTGACTGTGGTGCAAATGGTCGGCCTTGGTCGCGGCAAAGAGGATTTTCTCGACCCGTTTGCCGCGCAAAAGCTGCGTCAGAAATCCGTTGCGTCCGGGTTTGAAGCTGCCAAGGATATCGCTCATGGCAGCGCGCAGATCCTCGACCGCACGGGGGCCCTGATTGATCGCGCCAAGCGCATCCACCAGTACGACCTGACGGTCGATCCGCGCAAAGTGATCGCGAAAGAACGGTTTGACCACCTGCCGCTTATACGCCTCGAACCGCCGCGCCATCTCGCGTAGCAGTGACCCGCGCGGCCCCTCGCCGCCCGGCAGGGGCGCAAAGGTCAGCACCGGCGATCCGGCCAGATCACCGGGCAGCAGGAACCGCCCCGGTGTGCAGTCGGAATAGCCATTCGCACGTGCCGTTTGCAGATACTCGGCAAAGCTGGCGGCCAGCGCTTGGGCCACGGGTTCGTCCAATGCCGCCTCGGGGTCGGCTCCCTCCACCAGCGCGCGGTAGCCCGCGGCCTCTTCGCGGTTGGCGATCCGCGCCAGCACCTGCGCCGACCACGTGGCATAATCCACATCCATCAGCGCCAGATCCAGCAGCCATTCGCCGGGGTAATCCACGATATCCAGATGCACCGTGCGCGGCCCCTGAAACCCCGCAAGCAAGCCATTTGGCCGCACCCGCAAGGACAAGCGCAGTTCCGATATGGCGCGGGTGCTGTCGGGCCAATGCGGCGTGGGCCCCGTCAGCGCGGCAAGGTGGTTTTCATATTCGAACCGCGGCACGGTATCGTCGGGCTGGGGTTGCAGGAACGCCGCCTCGATCCGGCCTTCGGATGCGGCCAGAAGCCCCGGCATCCGGCCCCGGTCCAGCAGGTTCGCCACAAGCGAGGTGATGAATACGGTTTTGCCGGACCGCGCCAGTCCCGTAACACCCAAACGGATCACGGGTTCGAAAAACGTCTCGGAGACACCGTCCTGAACATTTTCAACCTGCCGCCAAATTCCATCGGCAATTCTTGAGAGTACCAAAGCCCGTGCCCGCCTTAACTTTTCGTTAAGGCTTAACATAGGTGCGCGGGTCAGGGATTGCCAGATCAGCCGCCCCCATGTAAATGCCCGCCATGCAACGCTATGCCCTTAAAATCGAATACCACGGCGCGCCCTTTGTCGGTTGGCAACGCCAGATCGGCCTTGCCTCTGTGCAAGGGGCGATCGAAGACGCCTTGGCCAAGATCGAACCCCGCGTTCATAATATCGCCGCCGCAGGGCGCACCGATGCAGGTGTTCACGGGCTCGCGCAGGTCGCCCACTGCGATATGGAGCGGGACTGGACCCCGTTCCGCCTGTCCGAAGCGATCAACTATCACCTGAAGCCCCTGCCGGTTGCGATCGTCGATTGTGTGGCTGTGGATGACGACTTTCACGCCCGTTTTTCCGCCCAAGAGCGCCGGTATCTCTTTCGCGTGCTGGTGCGCCGTGCGCCGGCCACCCATCAGGCGGGTCTGGTCTGGCAGGTCAAAAAGCCGCTTAATATAGACCTCATGCGGGAAGGCGCATCCCATTTGATCGGCGAGCACGATTTTACCACCTTCCGTTCTACCATCTGTCAGGCACAGACGCCGGTCAAAACGCTTGACCGTCTTGAGATGAAAGAGGTGCCGGTGAGCGGCGGCGTAGAGGTGCATTTCGACGTGCGTGCGCGGTCTTTCCTGCACAATCAGGTGCGCAGCATCGTCGGCACGTTAGAACGTGTCGGCGCGGGGTCTTTTGCGCCCGATGATGTCAGAAAGATTCGCGATGCCCGTGAACGCACCGCCTGCGGGCCGGTGTCACCGCCGCACGGGCTTTACCTGTCGCATGTGACCTACAAGACCGACCCTTTTGCGCAGTCAACACTGGGGCAGCAATAACCCCGCGCCATCAGTCTCGAAAAATCGCGTTCCACGTCCCGTGATGTGCCCCCGCAATATCGCCCCGTTCAAATCCGTGCGCCCCGAAAAAGTCGCGCTGCGCCTGTATCAGATTGGCCGATCCGCGTGCCGTGCGGATCGTATCGTACCATGCAAGTGACGCGCTGAGCGCAGGCATCGGAATACCCAAAGACACCCCTGCCGCCACCGTCTTGCGCAGCCCCGCCAGATGATCGCCGAGCATCTCGCGCAGTGCTGGCGCGAGGATCAAGGCCCCCTCTGGCAACCCCGCGTGAAAGGCGTCGGCCAGATCATCCAGCAAGGCAGAGCGGATGATACATCCCGCGCGCCAGATCTCTGCGATGCGGGCCATATCAAGGTGCCAGTTGAATTCATCGGACGCGGCAGCAAGCACGCGAAACCCTTGGGCGTGGCCCAGAATACGCGCGGCCAGCAGGGCGGAATGCAAGTCCGCGTCTGAAGGTAGATCGCCGCCAATCACCGCATCCGGCAACAAGGGGGCCGCCGCAACCCGCAGCGCCTTTTCGCTGGACCAGCCCCGTGCGCCGACTGCCGCCTCGATCGCGCTGGCGGATTGACCGAGCTTCAGCGCCTCTATCAAGGTCCAGCGGCCGGTGCCCTTCTGCCCCGCCTTATCAAGGATCAGGTCCACCATCGGGGTACCGCTGTCTGCATCGACGGTTTGCAATGCCGCGGCAGAAACCTCGATCAGATACGAGCCGAGAGGCCCGTTCTGCCAGCGCTCGAACAGGGCTCCGATCTGCGGCGCGCTTTGCCCGCCCGCATCCCGCAGCAGCCCGTAAACTTCGGCGATCATCTGCATGTCGGCATATTCGATCCCGTTGTGCACGGTCTTGACGAAATGCCCCGCCCCGTCCGGCCCCAGATGATCGACGCAAGGCGCGCCCTGAAACTTGGCCGCAATCGCGCTGAGCATGGGGCGCAGCTGGGTCCAGCTGTGATCGGTACCACCCACCATCATCGACGGGCCGTGGCGCGCGCCCTCTTCGCCGCCCGACACGCCCATGCCGACGAAATGCCGCCCCGTACCGTCAAAGGCGGCGGCGCGGCGGCGGGTGTCGTGGAAATCGGCGTTGCCGCCATCAATGATGGTGTCGCCCTCATCCAGCAGCGGCATCACGGCGTCGATCATCGCATCCATCGGTGCCCCCGACGGGATCATGAACAAGATACTGCGCGGCAGCGCGATGCTATCGACGAACTCCTCTAGCGTCTCGTGGCCCGTCAGGTTTGCAGCCAAGGTGCCGGCTTCGTCGATAAACGGCGCAATCCAGTCTGCCTCGCGGTTGCTGACCGCCACACGAAACCCCTGCTCTGCCAGATTAAGCGCCAGCGCACTGCCCATTGTGCCCAGACCATACACGCCAATATCAGCGGCCTTTATATCTGCGTCCATCGGCTTATCTCCTGTGGGTGAAGGGTTCATCAAACTTAGGGATGCGCACCGGTGCTGCACAAGGGTGCGGGGCGGCGAAATTGATTATCGTATCCTTTTCAGTTAAGATCTCCGGATAAAAGCAAGAACAACATATTTACAGGTTAACGGTATAGAAATGCTACAAGAACTAAAACGCGCTTGGGAGGGCATGATCCTCCCCATCTGGCGCCGCCCGAAACGTATTCAGGTCGCCGCATTGTGCTACCGCGAAACACCCGATGGCAAAGAGGTGCTGATGATCACAAGTCGGGATACCGGCCGCTGGATCGTGCCGAAAGGCTGGCCGATCGATGGGCTGGACGGCGCTGGCGCTGCCCTGCGCGAAGCGTGGGAAGAAGCCGGCGTATCCAAGGCCGATATCGAGTCCGAGCCGATGGGGTATTACGATTACGACAAAGGCCTGTCCGAGGGTCTCACCACGCCCGTGATCGCTCAGGTCTATCTGACGCGTGTGCGCCACATCGAGGATGAATACCCCGAGGTCGACGTCCGCACGCGCCGCTGGATGCCCCCGAAAGAAGCAGCAGAACTGGTTGCAGAACCCGATCTTCGGGAAATCCTTCTGAAACTATAGCCGCTCTGCGGCCTTGCGTAACCTTTTTCGCTGTGCCACGAGCGCATGGTTCAAGAGAATGAGGCAGCAATGACCGACGGACCCAAAGGCCAACAGTGGAAAACACTGGATTCTGACCTGAACCGCATCTCGCGGGTGGAACAAGCAACGACGTATGTCGCGCGGCCTATGGTCGGACTTGGCATTGCGCTTGCCTTTATCGTCTTGGCGGCACTGGTCGCCGGCCTCTTCCTCGGTGCGCAGCCGTCGAACTTTGTGGTGATCGCCGCGGCGGCCTTCGGGGCCTATATGGCTGTGAACATCGGTGCCAATGATGTGGCCAACAACATGGGCCCCGCCGTCGGTGCCAAAGCGCTAAGCATGGGCGGTGCGATTGTCATCGCTGCGATCTGCGAAAGCGCGGGTGCATTGCTGGCGGGCGGCGACGTTGTATCGACCATCTCGAAGGGGATCATCGATCCCGCGTCGGTCGCAGATTCTCAAGTGTTCATCTGGGCGATGATGGCCGCGCTGATTTCATCCGCGCTTTGGGTCAACCTGGCGACATGGGTGGGCGCGCCTGTATCGACCACACACTCTGTCGTGGGGGGGGTTATGGGCGCGGGCATCGCGGCTGCGGGGATGGCAGCCGTCAACTGGCCTTCCATGAGCATGATCGCCGCCAGCTGGATCATCTCGCCCGTGCTAGGTGGCGCTGTCGCGGCGATGTTCCTCGCGCTGATCAAGTCGCAAATCCTATACCAAGAAGACAAGATCGCCGCGTCGCGCCGGTGGGTGCCGATCCTGATCGGGGTCATGTCCGGCGTTTTCGCCACTTATCTGGCCCTCAAAGGCCTTAAGAAGATCATCGAGATCAATATGGGCTCTGCCCTGCTGATCGGTCTGGCCTGCGGTGTTCTGGCCTATGCCATTTCCTACCCCGCGATCCGCCGCGCCTCCGAGGGGATGGAGAACCGCAACAAATCCGTCAAAGTGTTGTTCGGCCTGCCGCTGGTGTTCTCTGCCGCGCTGCTGAGCTTTGCGCATGGGGCCAATGATGTGGCCAACGCGGTCGGGCCACTTGCCGCGATCGTTCACGCCTCTGAATTTGGCGGCTTCGAGGCGAAGGTCTCTATCCCGATGTGGGTGATGGTGATCGGGGCCTTCGGGATTTCCTTTGGCCTTTTCCTGTTCGGACCCAAACTGATCCGCATGGTAGGCAGCCAGATCACCAAGCTGAACCCGATGCGCGCCTATTGCGTCGCCCTCTCGGCGGCGATCACTGTGATCATTGCCTCGTGGCTGGGCCTGCCCGGCAGCTCTACCCACATCGCTGTGGGGGGCGTTTTTGGCGTGGG
>OLHL01000969.1_pt1 | contig 11392 bp, 10 predicted proteins | sample 1609441 | NCBI WGS metagenome assembly OLHL01 (sample SAMN05416833, study PRJEB24817) | seawater metagenome | isolation source: Sea water | place: Canada:Atlantic | collected 2013-07 | reverse complement strand
CGAGATAGCGTAGCGTCTCGTGGGCTCGGAGATGTGTATAAGAGACAGCGGTTAAATCAAGCAGCCGCTGCCGTGAAGCAGTGGCAATCCATGCATTATGTGGCGTTATCAATAAATTGGGATGATTGGCATTAAGCAATGGATGATCCTCAGGCGGAGGTTCTTTACCTAAAACATCCAGCCCGGCACCACCAATTTGGTTGTTATTGAGCGCAATTAACAACGCCTCTTCGTCAACTAGACCACCACGGGCGGTATTAATTAACAGGCAGCTGGGTTTCATTAGCGACAGCGTGTGCCCGTTAATTAGTTTCTCATTTTCAGCTGTAAGCGGGCAATGCAAGGTCACCACATCTGCGCTTGGCAAAAGCGATGCCAGCGATGGGCGGCTATCATCCTTTTTACCAGGTCTAGCCGCTATAGACACCTTCATTCCTAAGGCCGTAAGCAAAGCTTCCACCCGCTGCCCTAATGCTCCGTGACCGACAATCACCGCATGCTTTCCAGCTAATTCAGTTACCTGATAAGTGGAGAGACAAAAATGAGGAGACGCCGACCATTCCCCGTTTGCCACATCTCGCTGGTAGCGAGCAAAATTTGTCGCCAAGTTGAGCAATAAGGTTAGGGTGTGTTGCGCCACGCTATCTGTGCCATACCCTTCTACATTTTGAACACGGATGTTGTTGGACTTACAGTAATCCAAATCGATATTGTTCATACCCGTGGCGGTTACGCCAATATAGAGTAAGTTTTCAGCCTGCTGTAACACTGATGCATCCAGTATCACTTTATTCACAAGCACCACGTGGGCTGTTTTTATTCGCGTGACGATTTCTTCGCCCGTGGAATTGTCATATTGAGTGAGCCTGCACGGTAAGGCATCAAGCGTTGAGGTATCTAAATGGCCTATGCCCAGCGTTTCAGCATCCAGAAAGACACCTTGCAAAGATTCTTTTAAAGCTTTTTTCAAAGATTTTTTTACACTACCGCTATCAACACTGCTCATGACGGGTCACAAATATCTTCAAGCGCTGCTTTAATATTTACCGGAATGGGAATAGATTTATCCGAGGCTCTATCAACAAAAACATGAACAAACTGACCGTGAGCAACCCGGCGTTTACTTTCCCCAGCAAACACAGACAAACCATAGGTAACTGAACTTCTGCCCACTTTATTCACGCACACACCCACATAGATATCTTCCGGGTAAGCCGCTGGTGCGACATACTGACATTGACTGCTTACCACATATGCTACGGTTTTACCGTTGTGAATATCTAACCGACCACGTTCAATCAAATAACGATTAACCGCTGTATCAAAAAAACTGTAGTACATTACATTGTTGATGTGCCCATACGCATCATTGTCTTGCCACCGAGTAGCAATGGTGACTGAAAAGGGGTAGTCCGAGAGCGTTGGTGTTATTTCTGTCATGGGCATCCTCTTTGTTGCTGTTTAGTCAGTTATTCTCATTGAGCATTAGCACTGCTGGCTGCGCCGAACAATGCCATTAGCCTTATAAGCACTTATTGAACAGGGCTAATATAACGGGGCTTTTTAAATGATATTAGTATTACGAAGCTAATATAACGGCATTAGTAAAACGGTGTCGCTACAGCAGCACCATATCGTCTCTATGAATGGCAACATCCGTTGTTTCATAACCTAGCACACTGGCAATATCTTTCGACTTTTTCCCTTTTATGAGCAATAAGTCTTTTGCGTTATACACACTTAAGCCTTTCGCTATGGCGCGACCATCACAGATAACCTCAACCGCTTCTCCCTGAACAAATTCTCCCTCAACATCAACAATACCAGACGGTAACAGAGAAGCGCCATTTTCAACGAGAGCTAACTTTGCGCCACTATCAATTATAATGCGACCAGCGGTTTTAAGTGTATGAGTAAGCCAAAGTCTTCGGGCGTTTGAAGGTGTACGTGTTGGTTTAAAAAGGGTACCTGGTACCTTACCCGCGAGCAGGGCGTCAAATGTCTCCCCCTTACGTCCGTTCACAATCAATGTTTGAATACCGCTATTAATACACTTATCTGCCGCTTCTATTTTCGTGCGCATACCTCCGGTTCCTACAGCGGTGCCGGCTCCGCCAGCTAATTCGTAAATACTATTATCAATATTCTCGAGAAAAGGAATTAGCGTGGCAGACTTGTTTTTGCGCGGATCGCCGGTGTAAAGCCCATCAATATCAGAACAAATTATAAGGGTGTCTGCTTGCGCAACCAGTGCGGTGTAAGCCCCGAGATTGTCGTTATCACCCACCTTAAGTTCATTTACTGCCACCGTGTCATTTTCATTAATAATAGGCAAAGCATGGTGATTGAGAATTTCTCGCAGCGTATTTTTTATATTTACATAGCGAGTGCGATCGCGAAGGTCATCAGCGGTAAGCAGCACTTGCGCGCAGGGGAAATCGAAAAAACGTTGCCAGTTTGCCATCATTAAATTCTGCCCAATGGCAGCCATAGCCTGCTTTTCAGCAATGGATGGTGTGTTGCGTAATACAACACCATTAGCACCAGAAGATACCTTATTACGACCAGCAGCAACACTGCCTGAAGACACTAAAATGATTTCTTTACCCTGTTCACGGCTAGCGGTAATAAATCGAGCTAATGCTAATAAGTATCGGCCGCTGCATTCTCTGCCATCAGGTGCAATTAAGGCACTACCCACTTTAACGACAGCTCGCTGCCAAGAAAAACTATTCATAGAGGAAGGAAATGAAAAAAGAACAAGATAACAAGAATACGACAGTTAAAGTCGTATCACAAAACGTTCTGTTACATAAACTTTGCGTTAAACCGAGGGTAGTTTACGGTCGGGAACTAGGATTCGCAGAGCCAGACTTATATACTAAAGGCGATAAAATATAATAATTCCAACTTAACACGTTGCAAGGAAACACCATGAGCACCGCAAAACGACATTTTTTCTGGCTAGCGCCAGTATTGTCTATGCTGATTTCTCTTCCCAGTGCACACGCCTCAATAAAGCAAACTAAGGGCGACTTTGAAGATAAATTCCGTCAGCTAGACGAAGTTTTACCTACTCCAAATGTATATCGAAATGCTGCTGGCGAACCAGGCCATCAGTATTGGCAGCAACAAGTTGACTACGATATCGACGTGAAATTGCTTGAAGGCGAGCGTCGTATTGAAGCAAAAGAAACCATTACTTATCACAACAATTCACCAGATACACTGAAGTATCTATGGATTCAATTAGACCAAAACAAATTCCGCGATGACTCTATGTCAGCGCTTACTACCACATTTGGTGGTATTGGAAACCGTGGTCCGGCTACAGAAGCAGCCAGTGGTAGCAAGCCAGCAAAACTGAGCATGGGCGCGCTTCGTCGCCAGCAGTTTGTTGAAGACAATGAGCTAGGCTATACCATCTCTCGCGTTGAAGATAAATCAGGTAATGACCTTCGCCATACTACGGTTGGTACATTAATGCGAGTAGACTTGGCAACGCCATTGAAACCGGGTAAGAAAGTCACTTTCGACATCGATTTTGCATTTAACATTGTAGAAGAAGATGCGGTATCTGCTCGCGCAGGTTACGAGCACTTCCCTGATGATGAACGTGAAGGCGGCAATGACATCTTCTTGCTAGCCCAGTGGTTTCCTCGTTTGGCCGCGTACACAGATTACGAAGCGTGGACAAACAAAGAATTCATCGGCCGCGGCGAATTCACACTAGAGTTTGGTAACTACGAAGTAGATATTACCGTTCCTGCCGACCACATTGTGTCATCGACAGGTGAGCTTCAAAATCCAAAAGATGTGCTGACCAAAACTCAGCGCGATCGTTTGAAAAAGGCAGAGAAAGCAGATCGTATTGTTTTTGTTGTAACGCCTGAAGAAGCTATCGAGAATGAGAAAGAAGGTACATCAAAGCTAAAAACGTGGACGTTTAAAGCAGAGAATGTACGTGACTTTGCATGGGCTTCATCACGTAAATTTGCCTGGGATGCACGCGGTTACCAACAAGGCGGCGACACACAGCCTCTTGTAATGGCGATGTCGTTTTATCCTAAAGAAGGCGGTGAACTATGGCAGAAGTATTCAACTGAATCCATCATCCATACTATGGACGTGTACAGCCGCTTTAGTTTCGACTATCCATACCCAGTAGCCCAGTCGGTTAACGGCCCTGTGGGTGGCATGGAATACCCAATGATTACGTTTAACGGCCCGCGTACCGAGTTACAAGATGACGGCTCTCGCACGTATTCACTTGCTGAAAAACGCTTTCTTATCGGCGTTGTTATTCACGAAGTGGGGCACATCTATTTCCCGATGACGGTAAACTCTGACGAGCGCCAGTGGACATGGATGGATGAAGGGTTAAATAGCTTTCTAGATGGCGTAGCAGGTCGTGAATGGGATCCAACGATTCCATGGGGTGTTGAGCCACGTGATATTACAGGCTACATGAAGTCTCAAACTCAGGTGCCTATTATGACTCAGTCAGACTCGGTACTTCGTTTAGGTCCTAATGCGTATACTAAGCCTGCAGCAGCACTTAACATTTTGCGTGAAACTATTCTTGGTCGCGAGCTTTTCGATTTTGCGTTTAAAGAATACGCACAGCGTTGGATGTTTAAACGCCCAACGCCATCTGACTTTTTCCGCACAATGGAAGAAGCATCAGGTGTTGACTTAGATTGGTTCTGGCGTGGCTGGTTCTACTCAACAGATCATGTAGACATTAGCTTAGACAGCGTTTATAAGCTTCGCTTGAACACCGAAGATCCAGATATCGATTTTGGCCGCGAACGCCAGACAGAAATGGAAAAACCACAGTCGCTTACCGTTATTCGCAACAAAGAAGAAGGTAAAGAGTTGTGGGTTGATCGCTTCGATGACATCAGCGATTTTTACGACGAAAACGATCGCTATACCGTGACCAACAAAGAGCGTAATAGCTATCAAAAATTCTTGAAAGGTTTAGAGCCGTGGGAACGTACTGCATTCGAACGTGCAGTAAAAGAAGATAAAAACTATTACGTACTTAACTTTAGTAACCATGGTGGCTTGGTTATGCCTATCATTCTAGAACTTGCTTATGAAGATGGTTCGACAGAAGAGATGCGTATACCTGCCGAAATTTGGCGCAGAACGCCAAAAGCGGTTAGCAAACTTATCGTAACGGAAAAAGACAAAGAGTTAGTGAGTGTTACCGTTGACCCACATTGGGAAACAGCCGATGTGAATGTTGAAAATAACCACTATCCACGTCGTATCATTCCTTCGCGTATCGAAGCGTATAAAGGTAAGTCTCGCAACTCATACGAGTACCGCGACCTTATGCAAGACTCAAAAACTGAGTTAAAGACTGATGACGAAGACGATGATGAAGGCAACGATGACGAGTAAATTGTCTTCTATCAGGCAGGGCACGGTTGCCCTGCTTGCGCTGTTGTTAATAACAGGTAGCTTTGCATACAGCACAGCAGTGAAGGCCCATCAAATTAAAGCGGCTATTACGACGGTATTGTTCAATCCACGGACCGAAAATATCGAAGTCATGCATCGTTTTAATTTGCACGATGCTGAGCATGCGGTAAAGGTTCTGTTTGATAAGAACGCCGATATTATGGATGACGAAAAGACGCAGCAAGCATTTGCTGATTACGTTGGTCACCACTTTGCGCTGTTAAACAGTGAAGATACTTCGCTAGAGCTTGGCCAGGTAGGTTTTGAAGTGGATGGTAAGCACTTTTGGGTTTACCAAGAAACGGCTCAACCACCGGCACTAGAGGGCCTGAAAATACGTCACGATGCACTTCGAGATTTATGGCCTAGCCAAGTAAACACCATTAACGTTGAAGGTAACGGACCACTCAAAACCCTTACTTTTACCGACAATGTTACGCTGCTTGAGGTGGGCTTTAACAGCGACCATCACTAAACCCAGTGTTCGCAATACTAAGCCCGCGGGTGCTTCTTTTAGCATTAAATCCGCGGGCTTTTTTTATGTCCTTTAAAAGCATTGCCCAGAGCACATCTACCACCGAAGTCTTATAGCGTTTCTTTTAACAATACATTAACGTTTGTGTGAGAACGTCATTCCACGAAGGTATTATCATGAGTAACAGCGCTTCTAGTGCATTTGCGCACAACGCTCGAAAAGACAGAAAGAAAAAAGAGGTAGCCGTCACCAGCAACCTCGAAGATCGCGCGTCGCTGGGGCACTCTGAAGACTCTTCTGGCCCAAAAGGCTCGACTGCCTCAAAAGGCTCGAACGCAAGCAATGCCTTCGCTGATAAAAAGAACATCATGTGGGTGCTTTTAAGTGGTGGAATGGCGATGACGTTTATCATCATGCTGTTTTTGCCCAATACCGGTATGGGTGATGGAATGATTGCCACTTATTCATCTATGTTGTGGTGTGGTTTCTTTGGTGCGGCGCTTTGGCGTTATCGCGGCGCAAACGGCTGGACAGGTTTTGCCTTTGGCAGTGTCGTTGGCTTTATCATGCAGGTGGTGTCGCAAATTATCTAATACCAGTGCGCATAGGCGAACGAATTGCTTTTCAATAAGTTGCTTTTAAACGTATTCGTTAATCAAAACCGCCTTCTATCTCGTACATACCTATATTATTTAATAGCCTCTTTTTGAGGTGAACCCGATACGTTTTTAACGTAGCGAAATAGAGTAGGTGACATGTCCGAAGACTCCCCTAAAAGAAAGTCAAAAGCTATTCCCTCTTCTCGATTATCCCGGGTCAGTCGCCTAGGCGCACTGGCGGGTAAAATTGCCGGAAATGTCGTTACTCAGGGCGCAGGACAGCTGTTGAAGGGCGAGAGACCTGCCCTTGCCTCATTACTATTAACACCAAAGAATATGACGAATGTGGCCAATCAGCTAGCTAGCATGCGTGGCGCGGCCATGAAACTCGGTCAGCTTATCTCTATGGATGCAGGAGACTTTTTACCCCCTGAGCTTGCTACTATCTTGTCTCGTTTAAGAGAAGACGCAGATCCAATGCCTAAAGCGCAGCTTATCGAAACCTTGAATAAGGCGTGGGGCGAGAAGTGGCAGGACAGCCTACTGTATTTTTCTTTTGCGCCAGTGGCAGCGGCATCTATTGGTCAGGTGCATAAGGCCATCACCATGGATGGAAAAATGCTCGCAATAAAGGTGCAATACCCTGGGGTGAGAAAAAGTATCGATAGCGATGTGGACAATGTCGCGACCTTGATAAAGCTCACGGGTCTTATACCGAAATCTTTAGATATTAACCCTCTTCTTAGTGAGGCAAAAACACAGCTTCATCAAGAGGCTGACTACAACCGCGAAGCGGCTATGCTAACGCGTTATGGCCACCAGCTTACAGAGATAGAACGCTTTATCATTCCTCAAACTTACGAGCCCCTTACCAGCAAAACGGTACTCGCTATGGACTTTATTGAAGCGTCGAACCTAGATACATTGCTTGATGAATCACAGGAAGTACGCAATGCTGTTATGACTGACTTGATGGGGCTATTTTTCAATGAGGTATTTAACTTTAAGCTGCTTCAAAGCGATCCGAACCTTGCCAATTACAAGTTTAATACAGAGACAAAGCAGATAGTACTTCTTGATTTTGGCGCAACCCGTGAGATCCCAGAGAGTATTTCAATAGGTTACAAGGCAATGCTTAATAGTGCCGCTTTGCAAGATATGCAGTTAATGGCAGAGGCAGCGCTTGATATCGGACTAATAGATAAATCACACACTACCGAACAGGTTAATGCAGTCATTGGTATTGGCATGGAGGCGTGCGAGTCGCTTATACATAACGAGCCCTATGATTTTGGCACTAGCGACCTTATTCAGCGTCTGCACGATAAGGGCATGACGCTCACGACGGAACATGACTTTTGGCATACACCACCTGCTGATGCGTTATTTATTCACAGAAAGCTAGGGGGATTGTTTTTATTGGCTAGGCGATTAGGTGCGCAAGTGAATATGCGGGCGTTGGCCGCTCCTTGGCTAGAAACCACCTAGTTCCCATGTTCCGTATGCCAAATACCGATGTCGCTAATATAAAACTTAACTGTATTTAGTAAGGCAATTCCATACTGAAGGGCAGCGCCATTTGTTCTGCACTTTTAGGTGGGTTACCAATCATTTCGTCATAAGGGGTATCGTGTTTCATCACCGACTTTTCGACGCTGCAGTGAGCAAACGATTCGCGAATATGACCCGTGCTAAAAAATCGCATTGGCTTACCTTTTTTGTCGTAAACCATCCCGCTTTTGTCACCAACCATTAAATAAACCAGATACACATTCATCTCATATGACTGCACTTCTAAGTAGTCTATTACTGTGGGTGTATCTTCTAAATCGCTAAACAAAAACTTATGCATATCTACCTCAAAAAACGCCCTAATACAGGTAGCAGCTGACGCTTTACACAACGCCGGCGCTAACAAAACGTTTTTATTACGTTACGCTAAGTTTTCAGGTTCAGTTGATAGCCTGACTTCTTCGATAGGGCGGCGATAATTACTGTAGCGCACTGCAAATAACAGCATAACGAGGCCAACGACAGAAGACAGTGCGAAACACCACGCCGCAAAGCCAATGCCCGAAGCAATCCACAGTAGTGGAAACATGAGTAACCGCGGCCCCTCTAACGCAAGCGCCAATTTAGATTGAGACAGAATAAAGCCATTTTGAATACTCATAACCACAACGGTGAGGACAATAGCCATTTGCTGCATACCTGAGAGCGTGTCTAAATTGAGCAAAAAATAAAGCGCAGCGCCAAGCATAATTACGTGCTGTAAAAGACTATAGCGCGTCACTGACTTATGGATGTGTGGGTGATATTTTCTAAAATTACTCAACGGTAGTTTTTCCTTAGGAAAGCGCTCTGATACGTCGGCTGGTCGCCAACCCGTGCGACCAAACCAGACGCGAAATTTGTCAGTCCATGAACGGGTATAATAGCTATCCTTAGCCAGTTGACTGTAAATTTGTAAGTTAGCCCAAAGTGGATTAAAGCTTTTAAGCGCACCGCGAATACCGAAAACCACGGGCTCTTCTTTTTTCTCGGGCATGTAGGTTGAAAACAACCGATCCCAAAGAATAAAAACGCCTCCGTAATTTTTATCGATATAGATGCGATTTTGGGCGTGGTGAACCCGGTGGTTTGAAGGGGTGACAAACACCTTTTCCATCCAACCCAACGTGGTGATGTGTTGAGTATGAACCCAAAACTGATACACCAAATTGAGTGCTCCCACCGTTATTATCATCTCTGGCGTAAAGCCAACTAACGCCAGCGGCAGATAAAAAACCCAGCTAAACACAGCACCACTTGTTTGCCTCAATGCCGTAGTCAGATTGTAATCTTCACTTGAATGATGCACTACATGGGCGGCCCAGAGTATGCTCATTTCATGTCCAAGCCGATGATTCCAGTAATAAAAGAAGTCATAGGCTACAAATGCAATGACCCATACCCACCACGTTTGCGGAAGCTCAAACATAGAAACCGCATCGAAGACGAGCACATAAATAGTGAAGGGGATTAGTTGATGACCAATAGCCACAATGCGAGAAAGCACACCCGCACTTAAGCTTGTAATAGCGTCGTTAGTTCGATAATACCCCGTTTTCCTTTTGAAGTCGGTATAAAGCTCAATACCAATCAGTAGGAAAAACAAGGGAATAGCAAATAATATAACGGTCATAAATGGCAACCAAATTGATAGTCTCCACATGTTAAACAAATGTTTAAAATAACCCAAGTTATTTACAATAATTAAGGCAAATAGTAAAACTTCTATTGGTTAATGCGTGTAAAAACTAATCTGTTATCTGCACGCTCTATTCGTGTGAACGAGGCGCGGTGTTCTCGCATAATTACAACGGCATAGACTCGTTAACCCATGCCCCATTAGTAGAGAACATTTAGTTTGTTGTGGACAAGACCAATCGAAATCGTTCTTTTCAACGTTAAAAGACTATCACAATTGAAAATTTAAGCAGAAAAGGAACATTTCTCTTGTTTGATTTTCTAACATTGAGTGTTATGTCTGGTAGTATTACCTAAAGGAAATCTCAGCAGCGGAGTCATTATGAGCGAAACAACAGAGAAACAGTCGTTAGGCCCACATTTTCTGATAGCGGGAATAATCCTTGTCGTCATCCTTGCGATAGTTTTTTGGCCAAGCGATGAAACGCCTGAGCCAGTAGAAGCACCTAAGCCCGAAATTAATGAACCCGTACTTACCGAGTCTGATGAACCGGAAGTATTTGAAACAAAACCTGCACCACCACCTGTTGAACTTGAAGAGAAAGACGAAGTGGAACCACTCCCTGAAGTTGAGGAAAGTGAGCCCGAACCACTTGATGTAAGCGATCCAGCAGTGAAAGAAGCGCTAGTAGATAGCGCAGCTGCCGATGAAAACACGGTGAATAGACTACTGGTTAACGAAGGCTTACTTCAACGCTTTGTGGTTTCTGTGACAAATTTGGCGGGCAATAAAATGGCGCCCAATCATCAACTGCTTACTCCACCAGAACAGAACTTCAGAGTGTATTCTCAAGCTGATAAGCAGTGGATTGATGCAGCTAGCTATAAGCGCTACACGCCATATGTGAATGTTTTAGAGTCATTTGATAATGAGGCGCTATTAACCGTTTACCAGTCTTACAAAGACGATATTCAAGCTAAATACGCTGAAATTGGCGACCCTGACAAAGATTTTAATAGTGTGTTACTCAACGCGATAGACGAATTACTTGATACGCCAGAGGTACCGGTTCCGGTAGAAGTCTATTCAGATTCTGTGATGTACAAATACACAGACGAACGTTTAGAAAACCTTGATGGACCACAAAAGCAACTGTTGAGAACTGGGCCTGACAACATGCGCCGTATTAAAGCGAAGCTTCGCGAAATCAAAGCGTTGATTGAGCAAAATGGACTTAACTAAATTTCAAAAGCAAATAGAGGGCTCGTCTGATAAGACGCGCCCTCTTCCGCCTGTAGAAAAATGGAACCCTGATTTTTGCGGCGATATTAATATGACAGTGACGCTAGACGGTCGCTGGTTCTATGAAGGCACCCCAGTAGGTCGCGCTAGCTTGGTAAAATTGTTCTCTTCGGTACTTAAACGAGAAGACGATAAGTACTTTCTTGTTACGCCGGTAGAAAAAGTGGGGATTACCGTTGAAGACACGCCTTTTTTAATCACTCAATGGAAAGAGGTTGAAGCAGACGCTAACGGCGGTAGTAGCACTAACGGCGACAAGAACACTGCGCTTGTGCTGATTACACAAACTGGCGATGAAGTTGTTTTAGATCTGTCTCTTATACACATCTCCGAGCCCACGAGACGCTACGCTAT
>OLHL01000965.1_pt1 | contig 11423 bp, 7 predicted proteins | sample 1609441 | NCBI WGS metagenome assembly OLHL01 (sample SAMN05416833, study PRJEB24817) | seawater metagenome | isolation source: Sea water | place: Canada:Atlantic | collected 2013-07 | reverse complement strand
TGGCCCCTGACTGGATTACGGTCAGCGGGTCAAGCCGCACCAGCTCGCCCGCGTGGTTGGCATAGCGGTCGCAGGCACCGGATTTGCCGTCGGCGATGAAACACATCACCGGGCAGGCATCGCAGCGGATTTTCACAGGCTTGGGGTCGCGCAGGTCGTCAGGCATGTCCGGCCTCCTTCAGGGCGGCGCGCAGGCGCGTCGGCGTGGCCGGTGTCTGCGTCACGCGCGCACCGGTGGCATGGTAGATAGCGTTGAGGATCGCGGGGGCGGTGGGGATCAGCACATGTTCGCCCAGACCTTTCGCGCCGTACGGCCCATGGGCATCGGCCACCTCCAGGATCAGCGTCTCGATCGGGGGAACGTCGCCGATGGTCGGCACCAGATAGTCATGCAGGTTCTCGGTGCGCCCGGGGATATATTCCTCCATCAGCGCCATACCAAGCCCTTGGGCGATGCCACCCTGTACCTGCCCCTCGACCAGCAACGGGTTGATCGCGCGCCCCACGTCATGGGCGGCGACAAAGCGCAGCGGGCGGCACAGGCCAAGGGCGATATCCACCTCGACCACCACCAGATGCGCGGCATAGCCGAACTGCGCATAGGGTACGCCCTGCCCGTTTTCATCCAGCGGTTTGACCGGCGGATCATAGCTTTCTTGCGCCTGCAGCACATAGCCCTGCGCATCGACCGGCAGCCGCGTCAGATCAAGGCGCTGCGTGCGCCCGCCGTCGGTCACCGTGAGTTGCCCGTCCTGGCAGCCGATCTGCGCGGCGGGGCCCGCGTTGACCTGTCGCAGGATCTGCGCCCGCAGCGCCTCTCCGGTCCTCAACGCGGCGTTGCCCGATACAAAGGTCTGCCGCGAGGCAGAGGTTTTGCCCGCGTCCGGCGTGATATCGGTGTCACCGCCGAGGATCGTGATCCCCTCGACAGACAGCCCAAGCGCTTGGGAAAAGATTTGCGGGATCACCGTATTGGCCCCCTGCCCGATGTCCATTGCACCTTGGTGCAGCACAACCGTGCCATCCGCCCGCACGCCCGCCAGAATGGTCGACGGGTTCGGCAGCGAGGTATTGCCGCAACCGTACCACGCCCCCGCGATCCCGACACCGCGTTTCACCGTGTCATTCTTTGCATTGAACTGGGCGCATTCGGCTTTCGCCTCCTCCCACGCGGGGCGCAGCGCCTCTAGGCAGGGGGCGATGCCGACGCCCTGATCGAACACCTGCCCGCAGACCGTGGGCACCCCATCCGCCAGCGCGTTCTTCAAACGGAACTCCAGCGGATCAAGCCCCAGCTTTTCGGCCAGCAGGTCGAAGGCGGTTTCCTGTGCGATGGCCGATTGGGGCACGCCGAAGCCACGGAAGGCACCCGCGGGGGGGCAATGGGTATGCACGGCACGGCTGCGTGCGCGATAATCAGGGATGTGGTAGGGGCCAGAGGCATGCACCGGCACGCGATTGGCGACCGTCGGGCCCCAGCTTGCATAAGCACCGGTGTTGAAATCCCCGTCGAACCGCAGCCCCGACAGCGTCCCATCCGCCTTGGCCCCGACCTTGATCGTGATCTGCGCGGGGTGGCGTTTGGTGGTCGATTGCATCGTCTCGGCGCGCGCATAGGTCATGCGCACGGGCCGCGCCGTCTTGAGCGCGGCAAGCGCGATGAAGGGCTGCAACGACAGGTCGATCTTTGACCCGAAGCCGCCCCCGACCGCCGTCGGCACAATGCGGATGTCGGCCATGGGACGGTCAAGGATCGCGGCCAGTGCTTCGCGGTCCATACCTGGCGCCTGGGTGCAGGCATGCACATGGATGCGCCCGTCGATCACTTGGGCAAAGCCTGCCTCTGGCTCGATATAGCCATGTTCGACAAAACTGGTGGTATATTGCGCCTCGACCGTGACGTCGGCGGCGTCGAGCGCGGCCTCCACATCGCCGCATTGCACGAAGCCGCCGCACATGATGTTCCCTTTGCGGTCCTCGAACAGCTGTGGCGCGTCGGGGGCGGTCGCGGCATCGGTATCGGCAAGCGCAGTTTGTGGCGACCAGTGGACAGGAAAGCTTTCCAGATCAAGGGCGATCATCGCCTCCGCCTCGCCTACAACGCAAGCAACCGCCTCCCCCCGAAACCGGATGTGGTTCACAGCGAAAACCGGCTGGTCGATGAAGCCCGGGATCACCCCAAAGGCGTTGAGGCCGGGCACGTCATCTGCGGTCAGGATGCAATGGATCCCGGGCTGCGCGCTGCGCCATGCCTCAAGATCGCCGAAGGTAAATCTGGCCGAGGCATGGGGCGAGCGGATGACCCGCGCGACCAAAGCACCGGCCGGGGCAACGTCATCGCCAAACGCCTCTGACCCGTCGACCTTGGCCTGCCCGTCCAGCCGCCGCGCAGGCTGGCCAAGCGCGGTAGAGGCGACAGTCAGCCGGTCGGCAGCATGGGCCCCGACCACCGCGTCGATGATCTTGCGATAGCCGGTACAACGACACAGCACGCCGCCAAGGGCATCCTGCACCTGCGCCGCGCTCGGCTGCGGCACCTCGCGCAACAACGCCACGGCAGAGACCATCATCCCCGGCGTGCAAATCCCGCATTGCGCGGCCTGATGGTGCTGAAAGCTTTGCATCAACGCCTGCGCGTCGTGGTCGGTTTTCACCAGCCCCGCCAGCGTCTCCACCTGCCGCCCCACCGCCTGCTGCACGGGCATCAGGCAGGCGCAGACCGGCGCGCCATCGACCAGCACAGTGCAGGCCCCGCAATCGCCCGCGTTGCAGCCGATCTTTACATCCTTGCGGTCCAGCCGCTCGCGCAGCGCGTAAGACAAGCGTTCACCGGGCAGCGGTTCAACCTGCGCAATGCTGCCGTTCAGGGTGAAAGAGGTCACTTCTGTCGTGGTCGGTTTATCCATCACAGGGCCCCTTTCAAGGCGCGCATCACAGCGCGGCGGACCAAAGTGACGCTGGCGGCAAGGCGGTAGTCTGCGCTGGCGCGCGCATCCGTAATGGGGCTCAGCGATTGCACCAGATCAGCAGTTATGCGGTTTTCTACATCGCCAAGGGCGCTACCGCGAAGCTGATCCTCAAGCGCGGTCAGCCGCTGCGCGACGGGGGATGCGGCGCCGATGGCGATGCGGATATCGGTGAGCCTGCCGCTCTCGATCTTTGCCAGCACCGCGACCATGCAGATCGAGATCACCAGATACTTCCGCGCACCGAGTTTGACAAAGCTGCTGTGACTATCAGCCGGGGGCGCGGGGATGTGGATGGCGGTGACAAGCTCGTTCTGGGCGCGGTCGGTCTGGCGCACGCCTTGCAGGAACTGCGACAAGGGCAGCACCCGCGATCCGTTTGCGCTGCAAAGCTCTACCTCGGCATTCAGGGTCAGCAGCGGCGGCACCCCGTCGGCGGCAGGAGAAGCGTTGCACAGATTACCCGCGATGGTGCCTGCGTTCTGGATCTGGATCGACCCGACTTCGCGCGCCGCCAGCTTGAGCCCGTCGAAAGCGGCGGGCAGATCAGCGCGGATGATGTCTGTCCATGTGGTGGCCGCCCCGATACGCCAGCCTTGGTCTGTTTGGCTGATGCCGCGCAGCTCTGGCAAGCGGGTGATATCCAACAAGTCGCCCGTCACCGGGCGGTCGCCGCGTGCGGGAAACCAATCGGTCCCCCCCGCGATGATCGACACCGGCCCCGCGGCCAATGTGGTTAACGCTTGATCCAATGTCGTCGCGGTCAGGTAGCTCATCCGGTCACCTTTTGCTGCGGGCGTAAAACTTGTTGGTATACGAATAGAAGTGCGTCGGGTGCCTTCGTGTCAAATCAATTCGCATGTCGTCAGCCGACAAAGGCTTTTTCGACCACAAAACTGGCAGGGCGGTTATTTGCCCCCTCCACCAGCCCAAAGGATTCGAGCGCGGCCTTGGTGTCGTTCAACATGGCCATCGACCCGCAGATCATCGCACGGTCGCGATCAGGAGAGATCGGCGGCACGTCCAAATCGCGGAACATCTTGCCCGACGCCATCAGGTCGGTTTGCCGCCCTTCGCGTGGCCACGGCGCGCGGGTCAGCGTGTCGTATAGGGTCAGCCTTTGCGCCAATTCCCCCACCAGCGGATCGGCCTTGAGGCTGGCGACCAGATCACGGCCATAGGTCAGCTCTCCGGCAGTGCGACAGGTGTGGCACAGAATCAGATCGTCAAACTTCTCGTACGTCTCGGGGTCACGGATGACCGACGCGAAAGGCGCGATACCGGTCCCCGTGGCGAACATCCACAGCCGTTTTCCGGGCAGCAAGGCGTCATTCACCAACGTCCCCGTCGGCTTGCGGCGCATCAGCACGGTATCACCGACCTTGAGCTTTTGCAGGTGCTGCGTCAGCGGCCCGTCCGGCACCTTGATAGAATAGAACTCGACCCCCTCGTCCCACGACGGCGACGCGATGGAATAGGCGCGGAACACCGGCTTTTCGGCATTGGGTAGCCCGATCATCACGAACTCTCCCGACCGGAAGCGGAAGGACGGGTCGCGGGTGATGCGGAAGCGGAACAGGCTGTCGGTATAATGCTGCACCTGCGTCACCGTTTCGGCAAAGACACCGGCGGGGATCGGGAAGCTGGGGCGAGAGAGAGAAGCGGCGTCCATGGAGAGTCCTTATCAGCTGCGGATGTATTATTGTTTGTATACTAATGATTATCTGTCAAGTGTTTCATCTTGATCGGTCGCATTTTTCTGTTAGCGTTCAAATGAAACTGATGCTGCTTGAAAGGCGTGCCCCATGTCAGACACTTCTGCAAAACTCGTGATCCGGAACATCGGGATGATCCTGACCGGAAAGATGGAAGACCCCATTGCCGACGGGGATTGCCTGATCGCGATGGACGGTAAGATCACGGAATGGGGCTATGCCAAGGATATGGATTGCGACGGGGCCACGACAGAAGTCGACGCCCATGGCGCGACGCTGGCACCGGGGTTGATCGACAGCCATGTGCACCCGGTGGTGGGCGACTATACCCCGCGCCAGCAGCAGTTGGGGTGGATCGATTCAACGCTGCACGGCGGGGTGACCACACTGATCTCTGCCGGCGAAGTGCATATGCCGGGCCGCCCGAAGGATATCGTCGGTCTCAAGGCGATGGCGATCGCGTCGCAGCGTTGGTACGAAAACTTCCGCCCCTCGGGCGTCAAGGTTCACGCGGGTGCGCCGGTGATCGAACAGGGCATGGTAGAGGAAGACTTTGCCGAGATGGCCAAGGCCGGTGTTACCCTGCTGGGCGAGGTCGGACTGGGCACGGTCAAGGACGGCAAGACCGCCGCGCAGATGGTCGGATGGGCACGCAAATACGGCATGCAAAGCACGATCCACACCGGCGGCCCGTCGATCCCCGGATCAGGGTTGATCGATGCGGATATGGTGCTTGAGACAGGAACGGATGTGGTCGGGCATATCAACGGCGGGCACTCTGCCCTGCCCGACAATCAGATCATCTGCCTGTGCGAAGGCTGCAAGGCCGCGCTTGAGATCGTGCATAACGGGAACGAACGCGCCGCCTTGCTGACGCTGAACACAGCGCGCGAGTTGGGCAAGCTTGATCAGTTGATCCTTGGCACCGATGGTCCGGCGGGATCTGGCGTGCAGCCTTTGGGGATCATGCGCATGGTTGCGATGCTGTCGTCGCTTGGCGATGTACCTGCCGAGATCGCCTTTTGCTTTGCCAACGGCAACACCGCACGGCAACGCAAGCTGGACACCGGATTGATCGAGGTCGGCAAATGCGCGGATTTCGTCCTGATGGATCAGGCACAGCATGCGCCCGGCAAAAATATGCTTGAATCTGTGCAACTGGGTAATCTGCCCGGTGTTGGCATGACGGTGATTGATGGCGTTGTACGCAGCCTGCGCAGCCGGAATACGCCCCCTGCCACGCGGCTCCCCGAGCTGATTTGCGGCACCGTCGGCGCCTGAGCGCTGACATAAGCGGCTGCGGCGGGGGATCTGCCGCCCCGCAAGTGACGCGATGTTTCAATGACATCGCAGGTGCCATTGGCCGCTTTCCCCGGTTTCGGGGAAAGTAGGGCTTTCCTTACCTTTATATTCATGGTCAATTTTCGCCGAGATATGGGGCCGCACGTGCGGAGGGCCTTGGTGCGCGTAAAATCCTGTCAAACGTCAGCTTGCGGAACATCGTTCCATCATGCGGTATTGGCAGTTTGAATTTTAGCGCTTAGGCTGCAGAAATCAGAGTCGCGGACAATCGTGGAGGAGTGTCCGGCAACAGGCTCGATAAGGGAGGACGAAATGGCCACACTATCTGTATCTATGCTGTCTGCGGGCGGGTGCATATGACCGCAATGACCCCCGAAGAAGCCATTCGCCACGTGGTTTCAACGAACCCGACGTTCGAAGTAACCGAAAGTAATATCCGTGGCGTCACCTATAAAACATTCAAGAATATCCCGAAAACCCTGGGCGGGCTGATCCAGGCGAGCCGCGAAATTCAGGGCAATGGCGCGGCGGAGTTTCTGGTCTATCAGGATGAACGCTGGACCTATGATGCGTTCACCGCCGATGTGAACCGCATTGCCAACGGGCTGCGCGACACGCTTGGGATCAAGACCGGCGACCGTGTCGGCATCGCGATGCGCAACTATCCCGAACTGCTGATGCTCACGCTGGCGGTCGCGTCGGCGGGTGCTGTGGTGGTGTTCGTCAATGCGTGGTGGACCACCGAAGAGCTTGACTATGCGTTGCAAGACAGCGGGGCCAAGACGGTCTTTGCCGATGGTCCCCGTTTTGAACGGATGAAACCCTTGGTGGATGATCTGGGCCTGCGTCTGATCGGCGTGCGCGATGCCGAGGAAGTGGGCCCGCACAGGCTGTCGGTGCTGATGCAGGGCATGGCCGAAACGCCGCCCGAAGGGGTCGATCTGGACACGGACGATGACTTTGCGGTGATGTATTCCTCTGGCACGACGGGCAAGCCGAAAGGGGTGGTGCAGACCCACCGTGGCGCGCTTAGCGCGGTGTTCAGCTGGCTGTTACAAGCCGTCGCCGCGCCGCTGGTCACACCCCCTGAACCCGGCGCACCGCCCGCGCCGCGCCCGTCGGGGTTGATCGTCACGCCGCTGTTCCACGTCACCGCGACGCATCCGCTGTTTCTGCTTAGCCTGCCCGCCGGTGCCAAGATTTCCTTGCTACACAAGTGGGACGCCGAAGAAGCGGTGCGCGTGATCAACCGCGAAGGCGTGACCCGTTTTCTAGGTGTGCCGACGCAATCTGCTGACCTGCTTGAGGCCGCGAAACGTATGGGCGAGACGCTGCCGACGCTCAGCTGGCTTGGGGCCGGCGGGGCGAAACGCCCTGCAGCGCAGGTGGCGCAGCTTAAGGGACAATTCCCCGCCGCTGATATCGCGACCGGCTGGGGCATGACCGAGACCAACGCCCTTGGTATCGGGATGGTCGGCGAAGAATACAACAAACGCCCCGACGCCGCAGGCAAGCTGCACCCGCCGCTGCAAGATATCCGGTTTCTGGATGACAAGGGCAACGATGTGCCACAGGGCGAACTGGGCGAGATTACCGTCAAAAGCCCCGCCAATATGCGCTGCTATCTGAACAAGCCCGAAGCCACTGAAGAGACGATGCAAGACGGCTGGCTGCGCACCGGTGATCTGGGTGTGATCGACGCCGAAGGCTATATCACCATCCTTGATCGCAAGAAGAACATCATCATCCGGGGCGGCGAAAACATCGCGTGTCTGGATGTCGAGGGCGCGCTGCACACGCATCCCGATGTGATCGAGGCTTGCGCGTTTTCCGTGCCGGACCCGCGCTTGGGTGAAGTCGTCGGGGCCTCTGTGCAGACCCGCGATGGCAAGCCTTTGACGCAAGCCGACATGGCGGCGCACCTCGACGGGCGGCTGGCCAAATTCAAGATACCCGAAAAACTGTGGTGCCAGGACGGTCCTTTGACCCGTGGTGCCACCGACAAGATTGACCGCCGTGCGATCCGCGCGGCCTGTCTGGACACATAAGGCCCACCAACCGGGCCGGAAGAAAGGAAGACTATGAACACCCCAACCGACGCAGAAATTGGTGCCTATATCGGTGCTGCCGGCAAAGCCGCATGGGAGGTCCCGGACCTGCCCGCCAACACCAAACAGCGCGAGATCAAATCCGTAGGCATCATCGGCGCGGGTACGATGGGCGGCGGCATCGCGATGAACTTTGCCACCGCGGGCATCCCCGTCACCATCGTCGAGACCACGCAAGAGGCGCTGGACCGCGGGTTAAAGGTCGTGCGCGGCAACTACCAGCGCAGCGCCGATAAGGGCCGTTTCCCGCAAGAAGAAGTCGAAGCGCGGATGGATCGCTTTGACGGCAAGCTGGAACTGGCGGCCTTGGCCGAGTGTGATCTGGTGATCGAAGCCGTGTTCGAAGATATGGAGCTGAAGCGCAAGATTTTCACCGAGCTGGACCGCGTGATGAAACCGGGCGCGATCCTTGCGACGAACACCTCGGCGTTGAACATCGACGAAATCGCGGCGATGACCAAGCGCCCCGAAGACGTGATCGGGCTGCACTTTTTCTCGCCTGCCAACGTAATGAAACTGCTCGAAATCGTGCGCGCGAAACATACTGCCGATGACGTGGTCGCGACCTCGATGGATCTGGCGGCCAAGATCAACAAGATCGCTGTGCTCGTCGGCGTTTGCCCCGGTTTTGTCGGCAACCGCATTTTGTTCGCGCGCCAGAAACAGGCCAACAAGCTGCTGCAACAGGGCTTGATGCCGTGGGATGTGGACGCCGCGCTGAACGCCTTTGGCTTCAAGATGGGGCCGTTCCAGATGTCCGATCTGGCCGGTCTGGATATCGGCTGGTCCAAAGGGGCCAAGACCGAAAACCCGATCCGCGATGCGCTGTGTGAAATGGACCGTCGCGGCCAGAAGACCCAAGCGGGTTTCTACGACTATGATGAATCCCGCCGCCCGATCCCGTCGGATGTGGTCGCCGGTGTGATCAAGGACATCACCGGCGCCGAAGCCAACCAGATGTCGCAGGAACAGATCATCGAGATCTGCATCTACCCGATGATCAACGAAGCGGTCAAAATTCTTGAGGAAAACAAGGCGCAGCGTCCCTCTGACATCGATGTGGTCTGGCTGAACGGCTATGGCTGGCCCGCCGATAAGGGCGGCCCGATGTTCTATGGCGATATGGTCGGTGCGCAGGCCGTGCTGGACGTGATGGAAAAGCTGGGCGCCGAAGACCCCGAATTCGCGCCCGCCGAGCTGCTGCGCGATCTGGCCAAGAATGGCGGGAAATTCACTGAAATCGACACCGGAGGGCTGAAGGTATGAGCTATCAATATATCACCACCGAAAAGAAGGGTCACATCCTTGTTGTGACCATGAACCGCCCCGAGGTGTACAATGCCGTGCACGTCGACATGCATAATGAAATGGCCGATTGCTGGGACGCTTTTGCAGCGGATCAGGATCTTTGGGTCGCGGTTCTGACCGGCGCGGGGGACAAGGCGTTCTCCGCGGGGAACGACCTGAAAGCCACGGCTGCGGGCGGGTCGAAGGCGACAATGCCCGCCAGCGGCTTTGCCGGTCTGTCCTCGCGTTTTGATCTGGAAAAGCCCATCGTCGCAGCCGTCAACGGTTTCGCCATGGGCGGTGGTTTTGAAACAGCATTGTCCTGCGACATTATTCTGGCGTCAGAGCAGGCGAAATTCGCCCTGCCCGAAGTCAAGGTCGGCTTCTTTGCTGCGGCATCCGGCGTACAGCGTCTGTCGCGCTATATCGGGCGCCTTGCCGCGCAAGAGCTGATGTTCACAGGGCGCACCATCATGGCCGACGAAGCGCTGGCGATGGGTTGTGTCAACGCAGTCTACCCTGCGGACCAGCTGATGGCGAAAGCGATGGAAAAGGCCGAAGAGCTGTGCGCCGTGTCGCCGTCGGCGGTCAAGGCCACGAAACGCGTCCTGAACGACATGTACAAGCGCGACGGGATGCAAGACAGCATCGCCTATTCACGCGAGGTGATCGCGGATCTCAGCAAAACCGAAGATTTCAAGGAAGGCGTGAACGCCTTTGTCGAAAAACGCAAACCCAACTGGGTCAATAAATAATCGAACCAACTGCCAGGAGGCACTCTATGTCACATAACGAAGCTATGGCCGGAATGAATAATCTCGAGATGTCCGAGAAGGCCAAGCCGCTGTTGGCCGCCGTCATCAAACACATCCGCGAAAATGTCGATCCGATCACCGACGAATATTTCCGCCTTGGCGAAGGTCGTGCCGACCGCTGGTCACACGCGCCCGGCCAGTTGGAGCTGCTGGAAACCGCCAAGAAAAAGGCCCGTGAAAATGGGTTGTGGAATTTCTTTTTGCCCAATGCCGAAACCGGTGAAGGTCTGTCGAACCTCGATTACGCCTATATCGCGGCCGAGCTTGGCAAAAGCCCGCTGGCCTCTGAATCCCTGAACTGTTCCGCGCCTGACACCGGCAACATGGAAGTGCTGGAACGGATCGGGACAGCGGAGCAGAAAGAAAAGTGGCTCAAGCCGCTGTTGGCCGGTGAAATCCGGTCGGCCTTCGCGATGACCGAACCCGATATGGCGTCCTCGGATGCCAAGAATATCTCTACCTCTGCCGTGCTGGAAAACGGTGAATGGGTCATCAACGGCGAGAAATACTATATCTCCGGTGCCGGTGATCCGCGCTGCAAGATCATGATTACCATGGTCAAGACGTCGCCAGATGCCGAACCTTTCCGCCAGCAGTCCCAGATCCTCGTGCCGATCGACACCCCCGGTGTTGAAATTGTCGGCCCGATGCATGTCTTTGGTCACGACGACGCGCCGCACGGTCACATGCACATCAAGTTCACCAATGTCCGCGTGCCCGAGGAAAACATCCTCTGGGGCGAAGGCAAGGGCTTTGAAATCTCCCAAGTGCGTCTTGGGCCAGGCCGTATCCACCACTGCATGCGCTCCATCGGGGCGGCGGAAAAGGCGCTGGACCTGATGATCGAACGCGGGCTGAGCCGTGAAGCCTTTGGCAAGAAAATCATCGATCTGGGCAAGAACATGGAAACGATCTCTCGCGCCAAGATCGAGATTGAAGCCATGCGCCTGATGGTTCTGAAAGCCGCCAAGGCGATGGACGTTCTGGGCAACAAAGAGGCCCGCATCTGGGTCAGCATGATCAAGGCGATGGTGCCGGAAAAAGTCTGCAACATCATCGATCAGGCGATGCAGGTGCATGGTGCGACAGGTATTTCGCAGTGGTCGCCGCTGTCGGGCATGTACACGTCGCAGCGCACGCTGCGCTATGCGGATGGCCCTGATGAGGTCCACCACCACGTGATCGCCCGCGCCGAGGTCAAGGATTATCAGGAATCCAACCTGCGCACAT
>OLHL01000963.1_pt1 | contig 11427 bp, 8 predicted proteins | sample 1609441 | NCBI WGS metagenome assembly OLHL01 (sample SAMN05416833, study PRJEB24817) | seawater metagenome | isolation source: Sea water | place: Canada:Atlantic | collected 2013-07 | reverse complement strand
TCTACACCTCTCTATTCGTCGGCAGCGTCAGATGTGTATAAGAGACAGATCGATAACGATTTCACCGTACTTACTCATGTCAACCACGCCTTCCATGAATTGACTGTTTGGTACTAGGCCAATCTGTACGAACACACCCGAAAGCGGGAGAGTATGGAGTTCTGTAGTATTGCGATCTTGATACTCGATAGCATTAACTTTTCCATTCTCAGCAGTGATTTGATGCGTCGCTGCGTTTCTGATAATCGTGATATTTTCACGTTTTTCAGCTTGGTCAATCAGTACTTGGTCAGCTTTAAGTTCTGGCATGAATTCAAATACCGTTACCGATTTAACAATACCCGCTAAATCAAGTGCCGCTTCAATACCCGAGTTGCCACCTCCAATAACTGCAACGTCTTTACCTTTAAAGAAAGGACCATCGCAGTGTGGGCAGTACGCCACGCCATTACCTACGTTTTCTTTCTCACCTGGCACACCAAGTTCTCTCCAACGTGCGCCTGTTGCAACAACAATTGAACGAGTACGAATTTGCTCACCAGAAGAAAGCGTAATAGTTTTAATATTACCTTGTTCTACAGAATCAACACGAACGTGCTCTTTAAGCGTAATATCGTAATCGTTCATGTGTTCCATTAAGTTACCTACTAGCTCAGGGCCGGTAGTTTTAGATACCGAGATAAGGTTCTCAATACCCATTGTATCTTTCACTTGACCACCGAAACGATCGGCAACCACAGTCACTTTTAAACCTTTACGTGCGCTGTATATCGCTGATGCCACGCCCGCTGGACCACCACCAATTACGGTAACGTCTTGTAGCGGTAACGACTCACCCTTGTTCGCCTCTTTTAGCGAAGGGTCACGTTCGATAAGTTTATCGATAAGAACCGATGCATCGACCTTACCATTAGCGAATAGCTCACCATTAAGGTAAACGCTTGGAACGCCCTGAATATCACGTTCTGCTACTACGTTTTGATACAATCCACCGTCAATCATTTCAGACGTAATGTTTGGATTAAGTAGTGCAAATTGGTTAAGCGCTTGAACGACTTCTGGGCAGTTATGGCAGCTTAAGCTGATAAAAACTTCAAAGTTAAGTTCTTCTTTAACGCCTTTAACAATCGCTTTTACGCTGTCATCAATTTTAAGCTCGGTACCTGATGCGTGAAGCATACCTAAGATAAGCGAGTTAAATTCGTGACCGCCAGGAATACCAGAAAAGCGAATGCCTGTATCTTCACCATCAGCTTCTAGTAAAAAGCTGATTGAGCTGCGTAAAACACCGTTAGTGTCGCGCTCTTCAAGGTTTAGTTTGTCACTTACACCAGCAATGTCGGACAGAAACGACACAAGCTCTTCACGCTTGCTGTGTTCACCGGTCTGTACGACGAAGGTTACGTTTTTCTGCATTGACTCAGCATAGCCTTTCAACGCTTGTAAAATTTCTTTAGTTAACACGGTAGTCTGCCTTATTTTCGACACGCCGATCCCCGCCAACCATTTTTCAGGCTAACAATATAAGCAGGAATTGGAAATTAATTAGATAGGGAGTGGAGACCCACTCCCATACTTACTTATAAGCGCTAAGCGGTTGCTTAGATTTTGCCTACTAGGTCAAGAGAAGGAGCTAGTGTAGCTTCGCCTTCTTTCCATTTAGCTGGGCAAACTTCACCTGGGTGAGAAGCAACGTACTGAGCAGCTTTGATTTTGCGAACTAGGTCGTCTGCATCACGGCCGATACCTTCAGAAGTAATTTCCATCGCTTGAACGATACCTTCTGGGTCAACAACAAATGTTGCACGGTCAGCAAGACCCATAGTTTCACGCATACAATCGAAGTTGCGAGTGATTTCACCAGTAGGGTCGCCAATCATTGCAAACTTGATTTTGTTGATAGTGTCAGACGAATCGTGCCACGCTTTGTGAGTGAAGTGAGTATCAGTAGATACTGAGAATACTTCTACGCCACGAGACTGAAGCTCTTCGTACTTATCAGCAATGTCGCCAAGCTCAGTTGGGCATACAAAAGTGAAATCTGCTGGATAGAAAACAAATACTGCCCACTTACCGCTGATATCTTCGCTGCTTACTTCGATGAACTCGCCGTCTTTAAATGCTTGTGCTTTGAACGGTTTGATAGCAGTGTTAATTAATGCCATGTTTACTTTCTCCATTAAGTGAATAAATTTTGTATTGTTAGTAAAGTCCTAACCAATACAAATAGTACGAAATATTACAAAGCCCAGTGCAACCAACCAGAATCGGTTTTGGTTAAACTCGACTTCGTTGAAACTGGTGATAAGAATAGCGCGGTTTTTTTAAAAAAACTAATTGGTATTTTTGAATGTTTCAATCAAATTTACCAATCAATAATATAAATTAATCGCAAAAATCCCGAACAAGCGAAATTTCTCACATTCCACCTCCCCACGCAAGCCTCGCATTCAAAAACCAATAAAGGTAATGTTAACGCCATCATTGTTACAACGGCATTGCAGTTATGGATCGCGCGAAATTTCTTAATCAAGAAATTGCTAAAATTGATGGCACCCGACCTTCTTCCCACTTAGCTAAACATTTAAAAATGGCCTTAAGCCCGTTTGTATTTTACCGCGGTAGCGCACAACTATTTTATGCAGACCTAGCAAATCGCCACTTACCAGTGCCAGAAGCATGCTTTTCGATGTCTCTGACCAGTGTAATGGGTGATTGCCATACGTCTAATTTTGGTTTTCTCACTGAGGAAGGCTCACACGGCGACACCGTTATTTTTACGCCGAACGATTTTGACGATGCCTGTGTTGGCTATGCGCATTGGGATATTCTTCGCTATCTTACTTCACTGTCTCTGGTAGAAGCTCATTGCAAAGGTATTTCTGAAGGCCGCTTTTTGATAGACATGCCAGACCCGTTAAAACCTGCAGTAGACCCCCACCAGGTTAAACATGCTCAATCTCTTTTCATTCAAGAGTACGTGGCAACATGCCAACGCGTAACTGAAGATGCGACGGTTATCAATGAAGCAATGGAACAAGAGCCTGATGGAAAATTGAAAAAATTCTATCGCAAAGCATTGGAACGTTCGTCTTGCGGTGAAAAGTTCGAATCTAAAAGTGCGCTAGCTAAAGCGGTTCATTTAACGCAGGATGGCCTAAAATTTAAACACATCACCGATAAATACACGCCGCTGAGCCCAGCAGAACATCAGCAGGTGTTAACGGCATTCGCACCCTATATGGATGATGACATTGTTGATATCACCAGCAGGGAAAATGCCGGAACCGGTTCGGTAAATATGCGCCGTTTCTATTTCTTAGTTGGCCCCAAAAAACCGCATAACGCTGAAAGTTTTCGTTATTGCCATATTGTTGAGGTAAAACAACAGCGCAAAGCCGCGCCCTTATTCTACTTCGATAATGTGTGTCCGGTGAATCGATTGAACCCTGCTCATTTAACCGCACGGAGCCAACGACGAATGCAGCGCCGTCCAGATTTATTGCTAGATGAAGTTATTTGGGATAATGCACACTGGTTAATTCGCTCACGCCACCACGCCAAAGTAGGATTAGATCCCCATGATATTGGTATGGGAAATAAAGCGCGAAATGGAGACTTTGGTTATTTCGCTAAACTGTGCGGCTACACCCTTGCGTTAGCCCATTGTCGTGGTGACAGGCGAAGTACACGGTTTGCGAAAAGCGCCGTAAAAGCGTTAAACCACCATACAAATAGTGCGCTAATCAGTAGTGCTAATCATTATGCAAAGCAAGTTATTGATGATCACACTTGGTTTTGCGATACGCTAAAAAATACTTAATGTGGGGGTTTATCGTCTAGCGATAAGAAGCGTGCACTGAAGAATTTTTTGTCTTTGTAGTGTTATTTATAGATGCAAAATGCCTTTTATGACGAGCCAATGTCATAAATAACTTTATTTGAATAGACTAAGACGCTGATTTATATATACATATTAAAAATAAACTTGAATAACGTTAAGTCATTCCTGCGTTGACATTATAGTTATAGGCTAGGTCTAGCAATAACAAAGAGGGTCTGCTTTGACAGACCTAATAATAAAAGACCTAAGAGGGAAACAACCAGTGAAAACTCCATTGTCACTTATAACAGCAGGTATTCTTACTGCATTTTCGGCCAATGCCAGCGACTTAGTTATCAGCGGTGTTGTTGATGCGTCACTTACCGGCGGCCTTCCTAAAGCTGTTGAACTTTACGTTGTAAACGATATTCCAGATTTATCGGTCTACGGGCTTGGCTCAGCCAACAATGGCGGCGGCACTGATGGCGTAGAATTTACTTTCCCAGCAGATAGCGCCTCAGCGGGTAGTTATATTTACGTAGCATCTGAAATTGATGGTTTTACTGAGTTTTTCGGTTATGCACCAGACTACGATACTTCGGCCATGGGTATTAATGGCGATGATGCGGTAGAGCTTTTCGAAAACGAAGCCGTTGTTGATACTTTCGGTGACATTAATGTTGATGGTAACGGCACAGCATGGGAATACCTAGACGGTTGGGCTTACAGTGGCGTTGACGCATTAGATGATACCGCGACCAATGCGGCTGCAACAACTCCCTTCCCTGAAGGTACTTTTAGTACTGAAGGCGGCGGTGATGATGAAGTTCCACCAGAAGAGCCCGTTATTGAGCTAGGCGTTTGTGCTGATGCAGCAACCCTTATTAGTACCATTCAAGGGAGCGGCGATGCTTCAGAAGAAGTTGGTAACAGCCATATTGTTGAAGCCATCGTTACTGGCATGGGTGCGGGCGGTTTCTTCTTACAAGAAGAAACAGTGGATAGCGATGGTGATGATGCCACTTCTGAAGGTATTTTCGTTAACGGTAGCACTACTATTGCGGTAGGTAACGTTGCTCGCCTATACGGTGAAGTAGTTGAAAACTACGGCATGACTACGCTTAACTTAGACAGCGATGTGACTGCACTTGATTGTGGCGCAAGCGATGACGTATTGATGACGACTATCGATATGCCTTACGATTATTCTCTTGAGCCATTTGAAGGCATGCTAGCTTCTGTTGTTGATGCAACGGTAACTAGCACAAACGATTTGTGGCGTTACGGCGAAATTCAAGTAAGTGACAGCGTTAAACGCCAGCCTAGCGACGTAGCAGCACCACTTTCAGACGCATACGTTGAAGCAGTTGCAGCCTCAGAAGCCAGCTTACTTAAAATCGAAGATAACAGCAGTGCTAGTTACCCAGACAGCATTAACTACTTCCCTACCTTTAGCTACGCAAATGCTATTCGTATTGGTGATACTGTGTCTGCAAGCGGTCCGCTAAACTACAGCTTCGGTGCGTTTAGAATTAACCCTACCGAAGTGATTACAGTAACTTCTACTCGCGAAGCGAACCCAGTGGTAACTGAAGGTAACTTATCAATTGCTACCTTCAACGTTCTGAACTACTTCAATGGCGAAGTAGATGCAAACGGCGATGTAACCTTCGATTTCGATGCAAACCGTGGCGCTGAAGACGAAACTGAATTCGCTTTACAAGAAGCACGTATCGTTGAAGCCATTGTAGGCTTAAACGCTGACGTGGTTGGCTTAATGGAAATTGAAAACGACGGTTTTGGCGATGACAGCGCTATCGTTAGCCTAGTGGCTGCGGTAAATGCTGAACTTGCCGATACTGAACAGTATTCATTTATCAGCACTGCCGATAGCACAGAAATTGGTACTGATGCTATTACTGTTGGCTTGTTATACCGCGCTTCTATTGTTACGCCTGAAGGTGATGCACAAGTAGTAGACATGCCAATTCAGCAAATTGATGAAGACAGCGTTGCACAAATGCGCCCTTCTTTAATTCAATCGTTTGCCCACATTGAAAGCGGTAAAACCTTTGCTGTTGCCGTTAACCACTTTAAATCGAAAGGTTCAGAGTGTGGTGAAGATCTTGCTGAAGCAGTCAGTGAAACGGATACCATCCAAGGTAGCTGTAATGCACTTCGTGTATCTGCTGCTATTACACTAGGTGAAGCATTAAGCGATGAAAGCTTACCTGAGCGTATTTTAGTATTAGGTGACTTGAACTCGTACAGTGCTGAAGATCCGGTTGCAGTACTTACCGACTACACCGCTGAAACCCAAGGTTACACGGTAATGACCGCAGCAAATACAGGTATGGACGATGGTGCCTCTGTAGAAGTAACGGCTAATTATGGTTACGTAAATCTTGCAGAAGAGTTTGATGCTGAAGGTTACTCTTACTGGTTCTACGGTACAGAGCAAGTGGGCAGCTTAGACCATGTGCTAGCAAGTGAAACCATGCTTGCTGATGCGGTAGATGGAGCACATTGGAGTATTAACTCTCCTGAAGTTTACCAATTCCAGTATGATCAAGCGCTGACCTATTACGCTGATGAAGACGGCTATGCATTTACTGATGTAGGTCCATTCCGCAGCTCAGATCACGACCCGTTCATTGCAACCTTCAACTTAGAAGCAGAATTTCCAGATGATGGTGACGATGTAGTTGAAGTTGATAACGATTCTGGTGGTTCTATGGGCTTCATTTTAGCACTAATGGCGGGTGTGCTAACCTTTCGCCGCCGTTCAGCTAAGTAAATTCATCAAAAATAACCCCCGTAAATAAATGCTGGCGGTTTAAAACTAAAAAAGGGATGGTTTAAAAACCATCCCTTTTTTATATCTGCTTTATATCCGAGTATTATTTAGTTTGTGCAGGCAAACTATACAGAGCAAGCCTCACTGTCTAATGTATTCATTTATGCTGTAGGGTGACCAAGAACGCCCAAGGCTTCCTTATCGTTAGGCGCTTCTACCTCAAGCCCTAACTTATCAATATACTGATCGCGCTTGTCTGCTTGTGAAGCTGATAACTTTTCGTTAGTTAACATGCGTGCTGCCAGTGTAACCACTTCCAGTTGCTCATCATTCAATGGTTGGGTGCTGTGCAGTTGAAGCAACACCTTCATTAAACTCAATGCAATTTGTTTGTCTTTAGGCGAAATAGTAAGTGCTTGTCGCAAGTTATTGTAAGCAGGCTGCAACCGGTTCTCTTTATAGTGCACCGTAGCCATGTTCTTCAATTCTTTAGTCGTGAACTGTATCTCTGTGCGTTCAATAGACTCTTGCTTGAGATATTCATCGACGACTTGCGAAGAAAAGGTATCACCCTCAATTTGCGTTTTAAGCTTTTCTAAAATACTGATGCACTGCTCACGCATGCCTAGCTCATGAAAAGCTTTCATTTTGTCTAGGTTATCTTCCATCGATTGCCCAGTGGTATGCACTGAACTGGCGTTCATGATTTCCTCAGCCGACTTCTTTTGATTTCGAAGGCACAACATACGCGCTTTAATAACATCAATTTGGTCGCCAAGTTGGATTTGAACCCCTTTTTGCTGACTGATCTCTTCCAAGTCATTTTGCGCACGTTGTATGTATCTATCACCTTCCCCAGCGCCAAGGCTAGTGGCTAAATCGATGGTAGAACGAATTACATTTAAAGAAAGCTCAGGTGAATCATGAATAGAATTTTTGGCAAACTTCGCCATATTTTGAACCGCAGACAACTGACCTACTTTGTCGTGGTTGAGCCTGGCCAAATCCCACAATCGCTTATTACGTTCAATATTACGAGGTGCTAACTTACTCGCTTGTTTCATTTGTTCGTAAGCCAACTCGAACTGCTCTTTTTCAATAAAGTACTGTGCTAGCAAGTCGTAGGTTAAAAATCGAGTGTCTGGGCGTAGTAATAAGTCTTCAACCAAGAGTTGAGCTTCTTCTAGCTCATCCTGACGCAATAACGAACGGGCTAAGCCAATATGCACCCACGCATGATCCATGGTTTGCAGTAGTTCTCGGTAGTAATTTTCAGACGTTTCATAGTCACGCAGTTGCAGCAAACATTCGCCAATTAGGCGCCTAATTCTGGGGTGATAGTCGGATAATGACATGTCTTTTAATTGGCGCTCTGCATAGTACATCGCAGTAGAATAGTCGCCAACCTTCATACAATGCAGCATTTTATGAAGCTTATAGCGTATCTGGAGTAAGTAATTTAAACGAGACTCGATACTGCTTGGCTTCAACGGTTTCACCCAGAAATCGTCAGGCTGCAACTCAACAATACAATTAACCAATTCTGGTGATGTTTCGGCACTTAGAAAGATAACCGTAGTGGTGTCATTGATATGATTTAAGTGCTTTAGCTCTTCGAATAAATGAAAGCCGTCTTTGTCGTGACTCACATTGAATGCAAGCAGCACGAAATCAAAACGCTTTTCTTCACACAAACGAATAGCGTGAAAGGCATTAAATGCACTCACAACATGTTTGATACCAATAGCATGCAACGCAGAGGCTACTACATCGTGCACTAAACCCTGGTTGTCGATAACCAGAACGCGCAAATCCTCTTTTGAGGTGGGAGCAGGAATTTTTTCCAACATTCAACCAATCACTTTTTTTTCTTGTCCCTAAGACTTATCGTAGTTACCACATCTGTTAAATGGAGGGTTTAACTATCTACGATATTATAAGCCAATAACCTACTGTTGGGGTTTAACAGTAACTGCATTACTTGGGAATTATACTTTTGACTTATAGTTTCGATACTAGCATTAGAAGCAAGGGTTTAGCCATAGGTGAATTACTTTGGTGGATCAATATTTTCATTAATACTGGTATTTAACCTAAACCACCCCGCAACTGAATGCCGCTCACGTTTTGCGGTGAGTACCTCGTGCGGAAATACCTCACTAAGAAAAATGGCGATAGTGCCTTTTTCAGGTAACACTCTCACGCCAATGTCATCTTGTTCACTAGCATATAATACTAACTCGCCACCCTCTGTAGCTTGCCAATCATCATTTAAATAGGTCACCACCGATAGCATTCTATTACTTTGACCTTTGAAAGCATCGAGATGACGTTTGTAAAAATTACCGGGGGCGTAACAGGCAAAGTGGCTCTCGAACGAAAATAACCCCATGAATAAATGGCGATTAATATAGAGCCTTAACGCTTCACACCATTCTAGCCACAACTGCCCTTCTGAAGAGGTGCCGTCTATCCAACATATCTCATCGCTTCTTACTTTTTCGTGGTGTTGAAATTGTTGAGCCCGACCAATCCCCGCGCGCCGATATGCTTGCTTGGACAATGTATCTTGGCAGGCGACCAATGCATCTATAACAAACTCTGGCACGCCTAACGGCCTAATACTAAAGCCCTTTTCTTGTAAATCGCTGACAATATTACTGAAATAATTTTCATCAAAAACATAAAGGGGTGAAGGTAAATCTAACGAGAAACGTTCCATGATTAATTTTGACTTTATACGGCGTTAGCACGAGTAATTGGATGCGGATTTATACGCTTAAGTTACTCACACAGCAAGCTTTAAATGCACAATTAACGAACAATAAATGAAAGCCTAACCTCTTGATTATAACGCATTGGTTTTAATAGGAATAAAACTTGCTTTAAAACCTAGATGACACAAGCATTAATACCGTTAGCCCCACGGAAATAATTATGCTCAAATATGGAAAACAACCACTGGTGGTAAAGGCATGAGTCAGGATCAAACAGTCATTGAAGAAACCGAACATCATTTAGCGCTGCGTAATTTGCGCCTAGATGACTATAACGACGTTAAAGCGTTAATGGATAACGTGTATGCAAACGTTGGAGGAGCTTGGCCTTACAATAACTTTAAGGCACAAGTCACCACGTTCCCCGAAGGTCAAATATGTATTGAAGACAAAGGAAAGGTGGTGGCGTTCGCTATCTCAGTCATTGTGGATTACGACCAATTCGGCGATAAACACAGCTACGATGAAATTACTGGCGATGCTTATCTTACTACTCACGATCCAAATGGAGACGTATTGTATGGTGTTGAAGTCATCGTTTGCCCCGACTATCGAGGGCTAAGACTAGGCCGTCGTTTGTACGAGGCGCGCAAAGAGTTATGTAGAAACCTGAACTTGAAGTCAATAATGGCTGGCGGGCGCATTCCTACTTATAAAAATTATGCGAAAGAACTGTCTCCCTATGAATACATTGAACAAGTAAAATCTAAAGACATTTACGATCCTATTCTCACTTTTCAGCTATCAAATGGTTTTGAAGTAAAACAGGTCCTCAGTGCCTATTTGCCTGAGGATGAAGCCTCGAAAGGCTATGCCACGCTACTGCAATGGCACAACATCTATTATGAGCCTAATAATCCATCGCTTATAACTGGTCGCAAGTCGAGCGCCCGTATCGGATGTATTCAATGGCAAATGCGTTACTTCAACAATGTGGAAGAACTCCTTCAGCAAGTTGAATATTTCGTAGACGCGTTATCGGATTATTCCTGCGATGTGGCATTGTTTCCTGAATTTTTTAACGCACCTTTAATGGGGCTGAGCCCGTCTGATACTTCAATTGATGCTATATGGCACTTAGCCACCTATACCGATGAAATTCTGACTTCCATTTCGCACCTTGCTGTGTCGTACAATATCACTATTATTGCGGGCTCTATGCCTGTGGTAGAAGAAGATGAGCTATACAACGTTAGCTATATTTGTAAGCGCGATGGCACCATAGAAAGTCAGTACAAACTACACCTTACCCCACACGAAAAGAAAGATTGGATAATGAAAGGCGGTAATAGCCTTAAAGTGTTCGATACAGATTTCGGGAAAATCGGGGTACTGATATGTTACGACGTAGAATTTCCTGAACTTGCACGGTTGCTGTCTGAGCAAGAAATGCAGATTCTATTTGTTCCTTTTTGGACAGATACCAAGAACGGCTATCTACGGGTTAGACGTTGTGCCCAAGCCCGCGCCATTGAAAATGAATGTTATGTGGCTATAGCAGGCAGTGTGGGTAATTTACCCAAAGTAGACAATGTTGATATTCAATACGGTCAAACTGCGGTGTTTTCACCTAGCGACTTTGCATTCCCCCACGATGCTATTGTGTCAGAAACCACACCAAATACGGAAATGACGCTGATCGTAGACCTAGATTTAGATAAACTGACTAAACTTCAAAATGAAGGTTCTGTTAGGAATTATCTAGATCGTCGTCGCGATTTGTATCGTGTAGAATGGTTTGACAGCGATACGTAATCGCCATTGGTATTTATAATTAATTCAATATAATATCGATGTTATTATGCGCTAACAATGATATTTCGGTTACTGCGCCTACATCTAGGTAGGCAGCAGCTAACCCAATGCTTTAACAAGAGAAAATAGAGAACTTATGGCAAATAATTCGAATAATGATGATTTTCCAACTATTCGTTTAGATGATGAAGATCGTCGCGATTATCAAAAAAAGCGTCAGCCTACGCCAACTCTGTCTCTTATACACATCTGACGCTGCCGACGAATAGAGAGGT
>OLHL01000957.1_pt1 | contig 11522 bp, 10 predicted proteins | sample 1609441 | NCBI WGS metagenome assembly OLHL01 (sample SAMN05416833, study PRJEB24817) | seawater metagenome | isolation source: Sea water | place: Canada:Atlantic | collected 2013-07 | reverse complement strand
TCTACACCTCTCTATTCGTCGGCAGCGTCAGATGTGTATAAGAGACAGATATTGCCCCGCGCATCAAATTCTATCCACGCTACATGTTGTTTTATATTCTGAACTATATTATCTGAAAGCAAGCTGGCGCTAGTTTTTGCTTCTGATGCTAAATCCATTTTCTCATTACTTTTTGCAAAAAAATCAAACACAGCAAATCCTCCAATAGTTAAACGTGTTATTCCGTAACAGCCAGTGCTCTTTTTGTTCCTATCTATACTTAGTTATCACCTAAATTTAGCCATTAAAGGACATCTTTTAAGTCGCGCAATATTCATAAAATTCGCTACAGCTTTTATATATGAGTCGCGTGTACAAATAGCGAATGTAAACAGCGCTAAAATAAATGGCATTCAAATAAACAGTTATTACCAATGTCGTATTGGTAATGGAAGCTCTTGCTTTAGTTTTAAGAGCGTTTAGTGTTGCACTGGGCGTTATTGAAAGCGCGCACAATAGGTGTAAAAACTACGGGTAGATATAAGAAAACCCAGAGAAAAAATGGTTACAGCTGTCTACCCGCGTTTTAAACGTAGTCGAGTGTCATACTTTCATCAAGTCAAATTTTCAGCGATGAGCAGACCTGCTCGTTTAGCAGCTGAGCCAAACACAGTGATTATTTTTTTCCTAATCTTGTCGGAAACGTTCAAGAAATTGATTTCAAGGTGTTGTCACAACAAGACTTTATCGTTGCATCGTGCTAATACTATCTCAAATCTTTTACTTTACTATTTTTGGGTAAATTAATAATGAAAAAGTCCCGAATTCAGATAATAGCTGGCTTAGTGTCAGTCGTTCTTGTTCTTACTATAGTGTTGTACGTGAATACGTTACTGAGTTTTGAAGACACTCAGCTACAGGTAGAAAGCCCGCTACCTAAAGCACCGCTTAACGAAGACGCAGCGGTATCGCGATTTGCCAAAGCGATTCAGTTTGAGACCATTTCATATGATGATCCGTCAAGGTTAAACCCTGAGGCATTTTTAGGGTTACATGAACACATACGCGCTAGTTTTCCCCTTGTTCATCAGCAGGCCGAACATTACACCATTAACCAATACAGCTTGGTTTATCACATAAAAGGCAGCAATCCCGCTCTTAAGCCAGCACTGTTTATGGGGCATATGGATGTAGTGCCAGTGGATGAGGGGACAGCAGAGGAGTGGAAGCAGGCACCATTTAGTGGCGCCATTGTAGACGATGTTGTTTGGGGTAGAGGAACCATTGACGACAAAGTAACGGTAATGGCTTTGCTTGAGGCAATGGAGACCCGTCTAAGAGAGGGTTTTTCTCCACAGCGAAGTATTTATTTTGCCTTTGGTCACGATGAAGAAATTGGTGGCAAACAGGGCGCCGCAAAGATTGCAGAACATTTTGAACAACAAGGTCTTAGTTTTGAGTTTGTGCTTGATGAAGGTGGTGCAATAACAGACGGGCTTATGAAAGGCGTCGAGCAGCCGGTTGCTATGGTTGGCGTGGCTGAAAAAGGGTTTGTTAACCTGCGACTGACTGTTGCCTCAGAAGGTGGGCATTCTTCTCAGCCTCCTGATCACACAGCAGCAGGCGTGTTAAGCCAGGCCATTGTTAATATAGAAAATAGCCAGTTTGATACTAATCTAAGCTACAGCTACAACACTTTTTCTCACGTAGCAGCTTATGCGCCGCTGTCTTTGCAGTTACCCATGGCAAATTTATGGTTGTTCTCGCCCATTGTAGAGCAGTCTATGCTGTCAGCGCCAAGCAGCGCCGCTGGTATTCGCACTACCATTGCAGCCACTATGCTGGAGGGTAGCAGTAAGTCGAACATACTACCTACAATAGCCAGTGCAGTGGTGAACGTACGTATTCTGCCCGGTGATAGCATAGCCAGTGTGAAGCAGCACATTGTTGAGGCAATTGATGATTCTAGAGTGAGCGTTGAGACGTTTATGGAAAATGAACCATCACAACTTTCGCCGCTTAACAGTACTGGGTATAAGCTCATCGAGTCTAACATTCGTCGCATGGACGACAACGTGTTAGTTGCGCCATATCTGGTTATGGGAGGCACGGATGCAAAGCATTTCTATGGCTTATCCGACAACGTATATCGGTTTATGATGGTTAGACTAAACAAAGAAAGCCTTAAGCGATTCCACGGTGTTAATGAGCAGCTCGCGGTAAATGATTACCTGCAAGCGGTGAGTTACTTTTACAGCTTGCTTGCAGATGCTGGTGAATAAAGGTCAGAAGCTACTTAGCTAATTTGCTACTTAGGTAAAGAGCATTAAGGCGTATTTTGCTGCTGCAAAAAGCGCTTGGGCGTGAGTCCCGTCCAGCGCTTAAATGCTCTTAAAAAGCTGGCAGGCTCGGCGTAGCCGAGTTGGCTGGCTATGGCTGCAATGGGTAAACGCTGTGATGACAGCATATCAAGAGCCCGTTTCTGCTGCTGTGCATCAATAATATTGCGATAGCTAGCGCCTGCTGCATCAAGTTTTCGCCGAAGGGTTCGCTCACTTACGCCAATTATGTTTGCCAATTCTGACGCAGAAGGGTAGCCCGACTGGTAACCGGCAATTAGGGTTTTTACCTGGGTTACTACGTCCTGCTGAGCGGGATAAAAGGTGTTAAGCAACTCATAGGCCTGGGCTTTATATAGTTTATGGGCCCAAACATTACTGTGTTGTTGGCTGAGTCTAAGCATGGATGCAGGAATGCGAAACCAATTGTAGGGTTGGTCAAAGCTCACATCAAAATTCAAATATTTTTTATAAGTTGCTAAATGATGTCGCTCTGGCTTCGAACGCACTGTACCTCCCACTAATATATGTGGCGCCTCTGCCAAAAACTCCCGCATAAAGATATAGGTGCCCATAAGATCTCTATCAGCAATAAAATCTCTTAACTTTCTAGGTGCATCGGGCACGGTATAGCGCACCTCAAGGCCTTGAGAGTCGAAGTGCAACGTCATGTGGGAAAAAAGTAGTGAAAGATGTTGGAACTGTGCACCAACGCGAGCCGATTCCAAAAAGGTATCGGCTGTCATTAGCAGCATGGCGTAAGTGCCATATGAGGTAAACGACACTTGGCTACCCACTTTAACGCCTAAAATAGGATCGTTAAGTAATTCAATCGCATCGCCCACAATGTCTAGTTCTAAATTGGTATCTATCATTGCGGCGCCTGTAAGGTTATCTAAAGATAACCCGCGAGCAGCCAGAATTGATTGTGGGCTGCGCCCTTGTTCTTCCAATGCTTTAAAAAGAGGAAGTAACCCCAAAATAGAGCGCTTTCGCTTAAACGGGTGATTAGCAAAAGAAGGGGGCTTATCTTCGAATATACCTTCAGATTCAATTAATTGAGATGAGTTGGCCGTCATAACTTTTTCAGCTTTGCCTATTTCTTCATATACATATATTGCCAGAATGGCCGTTTAGGTCAATGATTGACAGCCTGTGTCATAGTTTATGTTGTCACCGCTCTTTATTGTGGTGACAGTCGATAATAATAAAATCTGGTGGCACGTGATGAAAGCAAGCGAAGAACAACACATTGAGTATGAAGCACTTGATGTACTTATCGTTGGGGCTGGGATCTCTGGCTTAGGAATGAGCTATACACTTAAGAAAAAGCGCCCACATAATTCGTTTGCTGTTATCGAAAGTCGTGAGAATTTCGGTGGAACCTGGGACTTATTTAAATATCCGGGCATACGCTCAGACTCTGATATGTACACGTTTGCGTTCTCCTTTAAGCCATGGACTGACAGAGAATACATTGCCACTGCTGAGCGAATTCAACATTACCTAGGGGAATTGGTGCGCGATGAAGGTCTTAACCAGTACATCCGTTTTCAACAAAAAGTAAAAGCTGCTAATTGGGATTCAACTAAAAATCGCTGGTTGGTTACTATTTCGCGAGCAGATGGTTCTGAGTATCATATTGCGGCAAAGTTTTTTACCTGCTGCTCGGGCTACTATAATTACGATAAAGGCTATTTGCCTGATTTTGATGGTTTTGATGATTTCAAAGGCACCATTGCTCACCCTCAAAAATGGCCACAAGAACTAGATTATAGTAATAAAAAAGTGATTGTTATTGGAAGTGGAGCCACAGCGGTTACCATTGTACCTGCCATGGCGAAAAAGGCAGCGCACGTTACCATGCTACAGCGCTCTCCCAGCTATATCGTGTCTCGCCCTGCCTCTGACGTCCTGTTTCGCGCGTTATCTCGCGTGTTGCCTGCTGGGTTAACCAACCGAATAATGCGCCTCAAATACACTACTTTGCAGCAGATGTCCTTTGTGTTGTCGAAAAAATTTCCAAACTTCGTGCGTAAAATAATACGCAAAATGAATATTAAAGACCTAGATGGCACCGCTGATGTCGACACGCATTTTAACCCAAGCTATCAGCCTTGGGATCAGCGTATGGCGCTGGTACCCGATGCAGACTTGTTTAATTCTGTGCGTACAGGGAAAAGCACCATCGTCACCGACAACATCGACCGTTTTACACCAACCGGCGTGCTAACTAAAAATGGCACGCATATCGATGCGGATATTATAGTGCCAGCCACCGGCCTCGATTTGCAGCTATGGGGCAATATCAACTTATCTGTGGATGGGCATAAAGTACACGGCAACAAGCTTACTAACTACAAAGGCATGATGTTTAGTCAGCTTCCTAATTTTGTTTGGGTGTTTGGGTATACCAACTCATCGTGGACCCTTAAAGCTGAGCTGACCTTTGATTATGTGTGTCGATTACTTGATTACATGGAGCAAAACGGCCACGACAGCGTTTATCCATACCGTAACCCAGACGCGCCGAGAGAAAATATTGTGGGGCTCAAGTCTGGCTATATTTTGCGTAAGCTGGATGAATTACCCTCACAAGGCTCAGAGTTTCCATGGTGTAACAAAGATTTATACGTAAAAGATTTACTTGCCATAAAGCACAGTAAGCTGGCGGACAACGTATTGCGGTTTGACGATAAGAAACCTCTTGCCGATTTTCATAAACCGGCTGCTGACGTACACAGCTCATGATGTTTAGTCCTTTTACACAAGCGCTCATATGCAAAGAGCGCAAATTATGAAACACCCTAATCTGCAGCAATCCAGTAGTTCGCCTGAGGTTGTGCTTATTCACGGCATGTGGAGCACACCAGAGACACTGATAGAATTGAAAGCGCAGTTTGAACAATACGGTTACCGAGTGTATTCACCCCGTTTGCCCTTTCATTTTTCAAAAGCCGAGCTTAATGATAAGGCAAAGCAAAATGCTCTTGCCCAAGCTAGTATCAACGACTACGTTGAGTCTCTTTTGTCGTTTATTAACACATTAGACGCGCCTCCTATTTTGGTCGGTCATTCTATGGGAGGACTATTGGCACAGCTTGTTGCAGCACGTACCGCCGTTAATAAAATGGTCTTGATTTCAAGCGCTTCGCCAGCTGGCATAAACAGTTGGTCGTGGTCGGTAATACGCACGTTCGGTCATAACCTATTTAAGTTTCCGCTGTACAAGAAAACGACTCACTTACTGCTTAAGAACGTAAAGTACGGCATTGCTAACACCCAGTCGTCCCAGGTTCAGCACGATATTTTACGCAAAGCCACATTTGAATCGGGCAGGGCATCAATGGAAATTGGCATGTGGTTCTTGTTTCGTCATCCGCCAACATTTGTCAATGCCAAAGATATACATTGCCCGATACTGTTAGTGTGTGGCGCACAAGACCGCATTACACCCGTTTCAGTGCAGCGAAAAATCGCAAAGAAATACAGCACTCAATGTGCGGCAAAAGACTCCTCTCAAGAGGCCGAAAACGTCACATTAAAGGTTATTGATGAGGCGTGCCATTGGACTATTGGTGGAAGTCATTTACCTGCAGTAAGCAACCACATTTTTAGATGGTTAGAGAAAATACAATGAAGCAATCTCAAGCACTGACGTGGAAAAATAAACGTATTCTTATTACTGGAGCTGGCTCGGGAATAGGCCATGCCTTAGCAACGCTGTTGGCTAAACTGGGTGCCAGTCTTATCCTTACTGATATCAATAAAGAAAACCTGTCAGCAATCACTGATGAACTGGGGAATTCAGTACTCATTGCTCAAGTCGCTAATGTAAGCAATAAAGCAGATTGGCAAAAGCTTGCTCGGCTTATTGAGAAAGACATAGGTAGTCTCGATGTGCTTGTGAATAATGCGGGGATCAGCACATTTGGCTACTTTGATGAAACGTCTGAGGCGCAATTTAATAAAGTGTTAGACGTGAATTTACATGGCGCTTTAACAGGATGCAGAGAAATGATGCCGTTATTAGAAAAGTCGCAGCGAGGCCTCATTGTTAATGTGGCGTCAATTTTTGGTTTGATCACAATTCCTATGCTGACTCCATATCACACGTCTAAATTTGCTATTCGTGGGTTTAGTGAGGCATTGCGTCAGGATATGGCGTATCAAAAGAAAACTATTGATGTGTTGTGTGTGTTACCGGGGGGAATTAAAACGAATATTGCTAGGTCCAGCGAAGTGTTATCAACTCATAGTGAAAAGCAGGCTTTAGACAAGCATGTGAACACCGGCGAAGCCCATGTCAATAATCAGGATATAAAAGACAAAATTGTGGCGCATTTTGACGCTGTGGCCCGCACCTCAGCCTCAGAGGCGGCTAAGGTTATTGAAAGAGGAATGAGAACCAAGACCCCTCGCATTTTAATTGGTTCTGATGCCAAGCTAGTCCACTGGCTATATAAGTTCTTCCCAAGTAGCTATGACAAACTATTTAACCCGTTGCTGGGCATTAAGAAGCTTTTAGGCTGAGAGCTTCTTTGTGTTATTTACAATGACATTATTCTTTCGCTATTTTAGATAAACATCCAACGTGCCGAGAATTCTAGAGAGTGATTCATCGTCGAGGCAAAAAATCACCCGCATACTGAACGATGAAATCGTAATCAAAAATTGTACTTCCATTGCCAGGCTATGCTGCCACGGAAGTCCGTCAAAACTGGCTTTGTCTGGCTGAAACAATAACGGCATGTTCAAGTTTGTAGTAAGTTTAAGCTGTTCCGACAGCCCCGATAAACAGGCTCCCGCCAGGATATTGGAAAGCTCTAAGATAATCTCTTGTGTGTCTTCTTCGCTAAGTGGCTGATCATAATCCATCAAAGCCCCAATTTCTGATAGGCCAGAATACGATATGATTGATATGACTTCCCCGTGGATATCCCGCATAAAAGATTGGCGAGTATAGGAAAGATCACCGGTTTCAAAGAGTAAGTCATAGAGCTGATTTGGCGTAACCGCGGAAATTTCAGGAATGGAAATGTCAATGCGGGTGTCTAGCATCAAGGCTAGGGAGTTCGCAGCCTGACCCATTGAGATGTTGAGTAGCTCCTGCAGTACATCTCTTTGTTCTTCGCTTAACTGTGAGGATGTGGTCATAAATAGCCAAGCTCTGATAACACCGCCGTTAAGTCTTCTTTCTTTAGCGGCTTTCGAAGAAAGAATTTTGCACCTAGCTCTTTCACTACCCGCTGCTTTTCAGGTTGAAAGTCGGCGCTTATCACTACCACATTCGGCATCTTTTCAAGGGTTTGTAACCTTTCGAGCACATCGATGCCATCGAGTTTCGGCATGGTTAAATCAAGTAATACAAGGCTATAGGTATTATCTGCAAGTAAACTAACGGCTTCTTGTCCGTTGGTAACTTCAGTTACAGCAAAGTCTACTTCTAGCGGTAACGAGCGAACCACATTCCGCCTTGCCAATTTAGAGTCATCGGCAATGAGTACAGATAACGACATAGAAATCCTCCGTGAGTAGGAAAGTGCTCAATATGTACACATTGTTTTATCAAGCATTGTTTATTTTTTAACTGTACCGCAATAATACGACAAATATGACATTTGAGTATATTAAACTTTAAGTTAATATATACGTTCTTTTTTGCTTACTACTACGCGAAACTTGATGCTGGTTCTGGTATTAAATAAGGCCCTTATTTACGTACCTTTTAGCTACCCAACTCAATATTGGCCTAGCGCTTTATATAAGTTAGACCGCGATTTCTGAATGCGCAATTTAACTGCCCTTGAACTTGACTGCCCCAGCGAATGTATTCTGATACGTATTGATGTGTGGAACCGTGTGTTTTATCCGTTTTGGATGGGTTAAAAATATCAATAAACCCGAGGTGCCATTTTTTCGTATATCAAAGCTAACGTATATCCAACTTAGCTTATATCCAAGTTGGCATGTTGTGTTTTGTGAATAAGTTACAAAAACAGCCAATGCGCATTGCAGGGTGCTTACTTGGAACTTATACGCCAATAATACTTGAGTGTTTTAGTAGGCTATTTACCTGAGTAATTTACTCGGATATTATTGGGGGCTGTTAACGCGCAAAGCTCAGCGCACACTCACGCATAAAAGCGTATGTATTGGTTATCTTAAAAACCAGCAGAAAATACAGTAGAAGTAAGTCTGTTATGCGCAGAATTATTGCTCGCAGGGCTCAAACACAGTAAGTCATAAATTGGGGAGAAAATGCGAAATTTAACGTCAGAAACAGTTACCCATGTCCATCACTGGAATGAATCACTATTTTCTATCAAGACTACACGTAGCCCAAGCTATACCTTTGAAAATGGGCAGTTTGTTATGCTGGGTTTAGAAGTTGATAATAAGCCGTTAATGCGTGCTTACAGCATTGCGAGTGCCAATTACGAAGAAGAGCTTGAGTTCTTCAGTATAAAAGTACCTGACGGTGCACTTACCTCTCGACTAAAAGATATACAGGTAGGGGAGCAGTTGCTTCTGTCTACCAGGCCAGCGGGTACCCTTGTCGCCGACTTCTTAATTGAAGGGAAAAACCTCTTTCTTCTAGCAACAGGCACCGGCCTTGCGCCTTTTATGTCGATCATCAAGGACCCGGACATTTACGAGCGTTATGACAAAGTCATTCTAGTTCACAGCGTGCGCTACAAAAGCGAACTGGCTTACCAAGAGCAAATTTGCAACGAGCTCCCTAGAAATGAGTACTTCGGCGACCTTGTGTCAGAGAAGCTGTTGTATTTTCCTATTGTAACCCGAGAGCCGTTTAAAGATGACATTCATCAACGCAGATTAACCGAGCTACTTAAAAGTGGCGAATTATGCGCTCACTTCAACCTTCCAGCGCTCAATATTGAAGAAGATCGGTTTATGCTGTGTGGCAACCAGTCTATGTTAGATGACACTATGGAGATACTCTCCGGTCTTGGATTCAAAAAAGCGACATCAAGAGAGAAAGGGCACTTTGTTATTGAGCACGCCTTTTTAGAGTAAGGTGGTGCTCGCGGCAGCTACTGTCACCTCTAGCGTTCAGTGATATCCTCTATCGGCGCTTTTAGTCGAAGTTGTTGATCAATGCTCTTAAGCGACGGTCTTAACCAGTAGCGTTGAATCATCTCTTGTAATCAATTTGTGGTCGGGCGGCGACATAGGCATACTGGTTATTCAACGATAATAACGAGGAACGTCCATGAGAGCCGCTACCACTGCTTTTTCACTCCTTGCCACTTTGGCATTTAGTCCACTTACTTTGGCTCAAGCGCCTATTTCTATTTCTGCTGAGCTTGAGCAAAAAGTTATCGAGTGGCGCCGAGATCTTCATCAACATCCCGAGCTAAGCAACCGAGAATTTAGAACGTCAAAAGTCCTTGCCGAACATCTTAATGCGTTAGGTATGAAGGTAGAAACTGATGTTGCTCATACGGGAGTCATTGGGGTGTTAGAAGGTGGACAGCCTGGCCCTGTCATTGCAATGCGCGCTGACATGGACGCACTGCCTGTTGTAGAGAAAGCCGACGTACCGTTTAAATCTGAAGCCAAATCGGAATACCGAGGCAAAGAAGTCGGGGTAATGCATGCCTGCGGCCATGACCTACATATGTCAATGCTGATGGGTGCTGCAGAGAAGCTTGCTAGCATGAAAGACGAGCTTAAAGGCAGCGTTGTATTTATCTTCCAACCCGCCGAAGAGGGCGCCCCTAAAGGCGAGGAAGGCGGCGCAGAGCTGATGTTAAAAGAGGGGCTTTTTGAGCGTTATAAGCCGGAAGCTGTTTTTGGTATACACGTATGGTCAGCAGGTACTGCAGGACATATTGGTTACCGAGAAGGTCCGCTTATGGCATCGTCAGATCGATTTGAGATAACCGTAAAAGGCAAGCAAACTCATGGCTCTAGGCCTTGGGGCGGCGTAGATCCAATTGTAGCCGCCGGTCAGATTATTGGCAGTACTCAAACGGTTATTAGTCGGCAAGTTAATATAACTAAAGCACCAGCGGTGGTGAGTTTTGGCATTGTAGATGGAGGCATTCGCAACAATATTATTCCCGATGAAGTTTACCTAGAGGGCACTATTCGCAATTTCGATATGGATAACCGCGCTCAAATCTTCGAAAACTTAACCACCACAGCAGAAATGACAGCAAAAGCCACTGGCGCCGAGGCGCACGTGCACATTGATGAAGGTTACCCGGTTACCATTAATAATGTTGAACTTACTAAACAAATGCTGCCCACTATGGAGCGTGTGGCGGGTAAAGATAAGGTACATGTGAACGACCTTGTTACCGGCGCAGAGGATTTTTCTTTCTTTGCCTTGAAGGTCCCGGGGTTATTTGTGTTTTTAGGCGTTACGCCTGAGGGGCAGGATGCAAAGTCGGCACCTAGTAACCACTCTCCGTATTTTTATGCTGATGAATCTTCGCTTAAAGTCGGTACCGAGCTCTATGTTAACTGGGCGTTAGACTACAGCAACTTGTAAAACGATATTGTTTGTAACGCGGGTGCAGCCCGCGTTAATGTTGCATTACTAAGACAATTATATTTTTTCAACTACACTTAAATTAGAGCTGATTTTCGATTAATACGCCCTCGACAAGGTAAACTGCTTATCGACAAGGTTTGGCTAATCATAAGGAAGTAGAATGGCTTTGAATAAAAACCACCTAAATACATTAGGCACAGACTGCGCATCTGCTGAGGCTCGTTTTCTTATGCTCATTAGTGCGTTACCTAAAGTATCGGTTCAAGGCTACGACAAAGAGCGGCGTGTTATTTACTGGAATGCGTCTAGCGAAGATATTTATGGTTACACTCAAGAAGAGGCGCTTGGAAAGTGTCTTGAAGATCTTATTATCCCCGCATTGATGCGAGACGAAGTGGTATCCGCTCATGAGAAATGGCTGTCAGAAGGCGTTTCTATTCCAAGCGGTGAACTTGCACTTCAACGCAAAAGCGGCGACACCGTTTATGTTTTCTCATCCCACGTTATGCTCAGTGAACACACCGATTCACCCGAGATGTATTGCGTTGATATTGATTTAAGCGAACAGCACGCCATACGCTGTGAGCTAGAAAAACTCGCAACAACTGATTTACTCACAGGTCTTCCTCTGTCTCTTATACACATCTCCGAGCCCACGAGACGCTACGCTATCTCGT
>OLHL01000949.1_pt1 | contig 11576 bp, 8 predicted proteins | sample 1609441 | NCBI WGS metagenome assembly OLHL01 (sample SAMN05416833, study PRJEB24817) | seawater metagenome | isolation source: Sea water | place: Canada:Atlantic | collected 2013-07 | reverse complement strand
GAGATAGCGTAGCGTCTCGTGGGCTCGGAGATGTGTATAAGAGACAGATTGAAATCTTTAAATTTGTCGCCTTCAATACCCGAGCCTGCGATAAGGTTTACCGCCCAGTTTTGGCTCTTTAAATAAGCAAGTAAACTGCCTTCGCCTTCATCGCCTAGTAGATGACTAATATAATTTAGCGGTTTGGTATCGATATCGTTGTGAATACCAGGCAATGCAAAAGTGACTATCATTCGCCGCGCAGTTTGCAGCGGTTTGATATTAATTTGAATACCAAGCTGAGAAGAGGAGTAAAGCGCAGGCCAAGCGTCGCTAGCTAACGCGCCAGCCTCAAAACTCGAAAAGCTTTGCGTTATCAAAGCTTCTAACTGAGCAATAGGAACCGGGCTTGAAATACACAAACACATATTGCGACCACAATAATACTGTTTATGTAGGGCTCTTAATGCCTCGCGAAGGCTGCTCACCTCGTGCTCTGAAAATATATCAGCATTGCCAACCGAAAATTTTGAGAAGGGGTGGGCAGGATTACAGGTTTCTTTGTGAATCTGATAAAGCCGGCGTAAGTCGTCTTTAATCTTAAACTGAAACTCTGCATCAATAGACTTTATTTCATTAGTGAGCGCGGTTTCATTTAAAATAGGTTGGCGCAACATATCAGCAAAGGCCGGAAGGGTTTGCGCAATAGCTGAGCCGTCACACTGATAATGGTAGTTTGCATATTCAGTGCCGGTCCACGCGTTTATATTACCGCCATGCTGCTCGATGAACCCATTAATGCTATTTGGGTTTGGAAAATGTCGACTCCCCATAAAGAGCATATGTTCTAGCAAGTGGGCTAAACCCTGACAATCGTTTGGATCGTAAAAATGGCCCGCACGAACCGCCATAGAAACATAGGAAGTGCTGGATTGTGGCTCATGGCATAACATAACTCTAAGGCCGTTAGGCAAGGTAAGATGGTATGCATTATCAAATTTTTGAACGTTAGTCACATGATCTCATTGTAAAAACTCAAGACAAAATTGTCAGGAAAACCACGAACTGCTCACAATCCCTGAAATGAAATAATACAGTTTAATAACCACTATTTAGGTTTTGTGCTATGCGTAATTAAAGCACTCTGTTATCGTAACTGCACATAAAACATAGTATGCGTAATGTTATGTCAGGTCAAAGTAGCAACGACGACATTTTTTTATTTATCATGCGCCACGGAGAGGCAGAAGCGCCGCGTTTGGATGACAAAAGTCGGCAGCTTACTCAAGTTGGTAGACAGCAATCGTCGGCCGCTACGCAGTGGTTGTGTGCGAATTATTGCCCTGATAACGCCGTGGATTTGGCGCTAATCAGCCCTTATCGCAGAACGCGTCAAACCCTTGATATGGTGTCTCTCGATATTGTCGCTGATAAAGTCGAAGTCAATGAAGATATTATTCCCGACGGCTCAGCAGAATTGGTTAGCGATTATTTGTCGGCACGCATTCACAGTGCTGTGAATACAAAACAACCTCTTAAGCGAATATTGGTGGTTAGCCATATGCCCTTAGTTAGCTATTTAGTTGATGCACTGTGCCAGTCTTACACAACCAGTTTATTCGCTACCGCCTCTATTGCCGTCATCCGATACTCACCCAGAACACAAAAAGGTACCTTGGTAACGCATTATCAAGGCTGAAGGTTTAATTGACGATAATAGGCCGAGATAAGTGTGTATCTGGCTTGAACATCCATGGTTACATTAGACTAAAGATTTATTTGTGAATTTTGCTTCAGAAGTTTTGTTTTTGACCGATAATTAATATTGAGAGTGTCAAAGTTTATTCGAAAGCAGGGTGGGGAATGACCAGCAAATCTATTCCTGAACTCCTCAAGCGTTCATTGCAGTCGCACATGGCGGAAGCAGATTTGCGCGAAGATGAGGAGATGCAGGACATTATTACAAAATTGTCTACGTTGTCTGACAAGGTTGCGGCTGCAAAAGCGCAAGTGCTTGCCAAACGTGCTCAAAAAGCAGTAGATAAAATCTAGTCTGAAGCGCCAGACTGGGGTGCATTGAAGTACTCCGGCATAATACGAACCGTTTTGATCATGTTTTCGGTAATATCCACAATCTCTAACGGGTAACCTGCCAAGCGAACACTCACTTTGTTCTCAGGAATTTCTTCTAAATACTCTAGCAATAACCCATTCAACGTTTTCGGCCCTTCGGTAGGCAAGTTCCAATCCATTTCTTTATTTAGGTCGCGAATGTTAGCACTGCCGTCTACCAGTACAGAACCGTCTTGCTGAACGTGCGCTTCTTTGCTGTGATCAGGCACCATACTGGTCGTGAAATCACCGATAATTTCTTCAAGAATATCTTCTAGCGTAACCAAGCCCATAATATCGCCATACTCATCAACAACGAGTGCTATACGTTCTTTTTCTGCTTGGAACTTATACATCAACGTATGTAATGGCGTTGATTCTGGCGTGTAGTATATCTCTCTTACCGCACGTAATAGACTCGACTTGGTGAACTGGTCTTTTGATAATAACCGCAGTGCATCGCGCACATGCACAAACCCTACTGCATCATCAATACTATCGCGGTAAAGCAACACGCGGGTATGTTGGGCATGGGTAAGGTGCTTCTGAATCCGCTTCCATTCATCGTTAATATCTATGGCAACAATTTCAGCTCTTGGCACCATGATGTCTTCAGCTGTGACACTTTCTAAATCAAGGATGCTCACCAACATATCTTGGTGTTTTTTAGGGATAAGGCTTCCCGCTTCGTATACCACAGTGCGTAATTCTTCCCGGCTTAAAGAGTCGTCATTACCATCTGAAGGGCTAATTTTAAGCAGTGCTAAAATGCCATTGGTGATGCCATTGATAAACGCCACGAACGGATAAAGTATCGTTAGCAAGGGTAATAGTATGACTGAACTTGGGAAGGCCACTTTCTCTGGGTAAAGCGCAGCTAATGTTTTTGGGGTGACTTCCGCAAAAATAAGTAGAATTAAAGTTAAGCCAAAGGTAGCTGCAAATAAGCCCCAGTAATCGCCAAACAAGCGTATACAAATAATTGTCGCTAACGATGACGCGGCAATATTTACAAGGTTATTCCCTATTAAGATAAGACCGATAAGTCTATCAGGGCGATCAAGAAGTTTTTGAACCCGTTGGGCAGATTTATTGCCTTCATTTTGCAAGTGCTTAAGGCGATATCGGTTTATCGACATCATGCCTGTTTCAGAGCTAGAGAAATACGCAGAAAGTAATATGAGTACGCCGAGCGCGATAAACAGCGTACTCGTAGATATGTCGTCCAACTATTGGGTTCCTATCATTTATTGATGTTCAAATACTATCATTTGAAATTAGGTCTACATGTGCAATATACGCAGCATACGCTAGGTGTGCACGTAAAATTGATTAATTCATTTGGATAAATGGCGATTTATAGCAATATTTCTCGAACCAATTTACTACCGAAGTAAGCAAGTGACAGTAAAATAACCCCAAGTACTGTCATAAATATCACTTGTTTGCCGCGCCATCCTCTAAGTTTCTGACCGACCAATAGTATTAAGTACACCACTAACGCGGCACTTGATAGCACCGTTTTATGCGCATACGTTTTATTAAACATATCGTCTAAGAAAACAAATCCACTAAGTAGTGATACAGATAACAAGCAGGTACCCGCCAGCAAAAGCTTAAACAATATGCCTTCGACTAACATCAAAGGTGGCAAAGATGAATGTAGAAGCGTTGCGCCTTTTTGCTTCAATCGATAGGTAATGTATGACATTTGCAAGGCATAAAGAAAAGCGATAACCAATGTGCAATAAGCAAACAAAGACAAGCTGATATGCACCACTAGCCCCGGTTGCAACTCTATATGCATGATGTAAGACACGGGGATAAATAGCGAGGCCAGCACTGATAAGCTAGCAAACCCAAATACCACCGGAAGCAAAATAAGATTGGGAATAGCGCGCGCAAATATCAGCATGGCGGTGGTGATTATCCACGCCACGAGTGAAAGCACATTGGTAATACTCATGTCTTGGCCAGGCGCTACCATAATAACGTTAAGCAAAAACGCAATATGCGCAACAACACCTAAGCTAGCTATGCCTAGGCCTAAGCGTTTGTTTGGGCCTTCTTGATGTACAAACTTGCCAAGTAAAACAATGGCGGCCATAGCGTAAAGCGCAGCGGCGGCAATGGCGAAAGCGGTGTTCATGATGTTTCCTGTAAAAAATGGTGTTTATCACCAATACTGGCGGTATTGATACTGGAAGTTGGGCTTAAATTCAACCATCTCCTTGTTTTTCTTTATGCAAGTACCATGTATTGGGGCAATAGAGTTCGTTTAATTCCCTCGCATGCAAGCCTGCGAGATGAGACAATAACGACCTGAATTAGTTTAATGGTGGCTCATAGCGCGCTTGTATGCGTGAGCAGTAGACAGAGGAAAGAAATTTCCTTCACTAGACGGTACGTTAAGTTGCCCTTTTACGTTACAATAGGCGCATTACGTCTGAAATAAATAGAAGTTTCATACTATGTTTGAAAATTTATCAGAACGCTTAGGCCAGACATTACGAAATGTCAGTGGTAAGGGGCGTCTTACAGAAGACAACATTAAAGAAACGCTTCGCGAAGTGCGCATGGCGTTACTTGAAGCGGATGTTGCATTACCGGTTATTAAATCCTTCGTTGCACAAGTTAAAGAACGTGCGGTAGGGACTGAAGTCACCAAGAGCCTTAAGCCTGGCCAAATCTTTATTAAGATCGTTCAGTCTGAGCTAGAAGCGGTGATGGGGGAAGCTAACGAAAAGCTAAACCTAGCTACCCAGCCACCTGCGGTTATTTTAATGGCCGGCCTGCAAGGGGCGGGTAAAACCACCTCTGTAGCTAAGTTAGCTAAATACCTAACAGAACGTGAAAAGAAAAAAGTCATGGTAGTGAGTGCCGACGTTTATCGCCCCGCAGCGATCAAACAGTTGGAAACTCTTGCTAGCGAAGTGAACGTTGCTTTTCACCCATCAACTATTTTGCAAACGCCTATTCACATTGTTGAAGGCGCCATTGATGAAGCGAAGAAAAACTTTTTCGATGTACTGCTAGTTGATACCGCGGGTCGTTTACATGTCGACAATGACATGATGAACGAGATTAAAGATTTACATGCTGCTGTGAAGCCAATTGAAACCTTGTTCGTGGTTGATGCCATGACAGGCCAAGATGCGGCTAATACAGCAAAAGCGTTCAACGATGCACTACCATTAACCGGCGTAATCTTAACGAAAGCCGATGGTGATGCGCGCGGCGGTGCTGCCCTTTCTGTTCGTCATATTACAGGTAAACCTATTAAGTTTATCGGTATGGGCGAGAAAGTAGATGCGCTAGAGCCATTCCATCCAGAGCGCATCGCGTCACGTATTTTAGGCATGGGTGATGTACTCAGCTTAATTGAAGAAGTAGAACGTAAGGTTGACCGCAATAAGGCGGAGCAACTGGCCAAAAAAGTTCAAAAAGGCAAGGGCTTCGATCTGCAAGATTTTAAAGATCAGCTTGAGCAAATGAAGAACATGGGCGGCATGATGGGAATGATGGACAAACTGCCTGGTATGGGCGGTATGTCAGAAAAGATTAAAGAACAAGCTAACGACAAGCAGTTTAATCAGATGGAAGCCATCATTAATTCGATGACACCAGCTGAACGTTCTCGCCCTGATATTATTAAAGGGTCGCGCAAGCGTCGTATTGCCGCAGGTTCTGGTACTCAGATTCAAGATGTGAACCGTTTACTTAAACAGTTTACTCAAATGCAGAAGATGATGAAAAAAATGTCTGGCGGCGGCATGAAAAAAATGATGCGCCAGATGAAAGGCATGATGCCTCCAGGTGGTCCGGGCGGCCCAGGTGGATTTGGTGGCGGCGGAGGCCCAGGTGGTTTCGGCGGCGGTGGCGGTATGTTCCCACCAAGATAGCCTTTAAAAATTGATTATCCATTAAATTGAAAGCCTCATTTGACTAAATGAGGCTTTTTTTATTTTTTTGCATCTAATTCTATGTGCGAGTCGTTTGGTTTAAGTGACAGGGCGTTAGCAGTTTCACGCGTCTACTTAATCTGAGAGCACGTATAATGGAGTTACACTGCATGAAAATGGTAAATACAACATCAAACACACTTAAATTAACGGCTATTTCTGTGGCGGTGGCCATGCTGTTATCTGGTTGTAATGGCGACGACGGAAAAGATGGCATAGACAGCGCTGCTGGTATGGATGGCGCAGACGGAAGTAACGGCGCACCAGGCTTGCCTCAAGGCCAATTTCTTATTGCCAATAATGGTGAGAGCAATAGTGGCACCGTAAGTCTTGTTGATCAAAACGCGAACACGCTTGAAACGCTAACCACAGGCGCAAATGAAGGTGTCGTTTTCACCCAAACAGGCAGCTTAGTGCAAGCAGGAGACAGCGACACGCCCTTGTTACGTACTTTATGTTCATTATCAAGCAGCACATCAGGCATGTATTCAGCTGATGCTGACACAGAAATTAGTGGTGCCAACACAGGACTAACTAACCCGAAAGGAATTGCAGTTGCTAATGACGCGGGCATTATCTTTGCTGCCGACTTTACTGGTATGCGCATCAGTATTTTTGGTAGCCAAGCTGCTGGCGATGTGGCTCCGGTAGCGGAAATTGTAACCGCAGCCCAACCTTGGGATGTGGCATTTGATGAAGATTCAGACCGCTTATTTGTGGCATTAACCGATGGCACCATTGCGGTATACGATGATGCGATAGCCTCTGAGTTTGCCCCAACAGTGACGCGTACTATAGTGCCTTCAGATAGCGATGGAAACCAAATCTCTGTTAACGCTCACGGTATTGTTTACGAGCCTATGTCAGACAGATTAGTGATATCGGATGTTGGTGATGCTGCCGTAGCTGACGATGGGCAACTATTTGTGCTTACCAGTGCAGCCTCTGCTGATGGTGCTACCGTACCTACCAGAACTATTGGCGGTGCATCAACGGTATTAGGTAATCCTGTTGATATTGCGCTTACCGGTTCTACCCTGCGCGTGGCCGAAAAGTCGAATGACGCTATTCTTGTCTTCACTAACATATTTAGTGGTGAGAGTGGCGACATAGCTCCTGACCTTGTTACCTCTACCAGTAAGCCTGAATCAATTGCCGAATTAACAGATGTTGAAATGCAAATGGACGCGTCTGACAATGGTCTATCTACCATGCCCATCAAGGGGCTTAGTGTAACCAGTAATCCTGGAGAAGCTGGCGATACCACCGGCGGTGTTACGCAGTATAGCGCCACATTAAGCAGTGAATTAGCTAGCTTCGATAGCACTATTAGTATTGAGAGCGCAACTTACACCGCCGTGGGGGACGGGTATATTACCTTTGATGATACGGCAACCAGTACAGGTGGCATATTGGTAGTAAACCGTCTTAAATCTACCCGTAATGACGGTATGTATAATACGTCTTACGACCATGAGATTAGCGGTGATAGCACGGGACTTATTGCGCCTAAAGGTATTGATGTTTCATCAAACGATAATCTTATATTTGTTGCCGATATAGATGCCACCGCACCAGGTGTTCGCATTTTCTCAACGTGTGCTGCAGGTAATGTTACTCCGTTACTTACGCTAACGGCATCTAACGGCGCTAGCCCTTGGGATGTTGACTATGATGCAGAAACAGACCAAGCGTTCTTAGCGCTGACTAACGGTACTGTCGCGGTATTTGAAGATGTGGTGCGTAAACTTAATAATGGTATGGACACTATTGACGGTGAAGACCGATTAATTACGCCCGCAATGTCGGGAACGGCTGTTGCCGCGCCTACGAATATTCATGGTATCGATTACGATGCACAAAGCGACTCATTGGTCATTTCTGATGTGGGTAGTGCAGCAGATGCCACCGATGGAAAGCTCTATGTTATTCCAGGTGCTAAAAACGCAAGTGGCCTAACGGATATGTCGGTATCTATCTCTGGTCCGTTAAGCATGTTAGGCAACCCAGTCGATTTGATGTTAAGTAACGGTCATGTGTATGTGGCTGAAAAATCGAATAGTGCTGTATTGCGTTTCGATAATATTCTAAATCAGGCATCTGGTGATATGGCGCCTAGCTACAGTGTTTCATTTACTGCACCTGAATCGGTATCTGTTTTACTAAATTAATAGCGCTATGCAGTCAATAATAATGCGAAGGTAGGGAAAACGGCAACTGAGTGATTCCTGCTTTGAAGCATTAAAGGTGCTAAGTTGAAATACTAAATTGATGCACTAAGTTGAAGTGCTAATCTGAAACGAAAAGGGGCTAGTTAATAGCTCCTTTTTTGTGCCTTCACATTGTGAAAAAACGAGTCCGCCACGGATAAGTTGAGTGAAAGCTCAAGCATTTAGTTAACTATCTTCTATATTTAAATAAAGCTTCTGATAAAACGAGCGAGTGCTTAGTTAAGATGAAGAACAAAAATTACGTTATTAGGCGAGACAATAATATTGTTGTCATCCACGTAAAAGGTGCGTGGGACGCAATGATTACTGAGAGCTTTAGCAAAGCCTTTAAAGATACAGGTCGAATGATAAGCCACGCGCCATGGGCACATTTAGTTTATTTTGATGAATGGGCGTTATCAACTCCTGATGCAGAGCCTGTAATCAACGAAATGCTGGTGTGGGCGGAAGCAAATAATATGACCCATACCGCGAGAGTCTATAAAGACAACGCATTAAAAACCTATCAACTTGACCGTATGATCGATCTGCAAAAACAAAAAGGGTCAACACGCCACTTTGAAACTGCATCAGATGGTTTTGACTGGTTGGCTGAACACGGGTTCAACGCTGAAACCGCAAGGGTATCAGAGTAAATAGATAACCCGATTAACTCACTTTTCTCCCTATAAATATGCTCACATCTTGTCCTGCTTTTGCCTAGCCTAGTTCTGTGGAACAAAGCGCATGTGAATATTGAGCAGCCTTTGAATAAAAAAGCAGCATTCATTTGCTCTGGCATGCCACAAACCCTTTTCCCATCTGTGCAAATCATTCAATTCATAATACACTGACCGGCTAATTAACCATTTAACAAGCGTGTCTAAAGGCAGTAATAGTTTGTTAAACATGGAATGATAAAGACGGTTGATTAACGTGGTAGTAGCTTATTCAGGCTACATGCAAAGACTCAAAAATATAGGATACTGAATGGCAGGCTTAAAACGTATTGTTCTCATCGATACCCATTTACCGGGTGTAGTAGAATTGAAGCTTGATGGGCATACCAACATTTGTGGTACGAATGCATCGGGTAAAACTACCTTGCAGCGGCTCATTCCGGTTTTTTACGGCGAATATCCTAGCCGCGTAGTTCCTGCCACTCGCGACAGTTTTGAGCGTTGGTACTTACCTCGTTTATCTAGCTTTATTATTTATGAGTATGCTCGCGCCGACGGTGATATATGCCAAGCGGTTTTAAGCTCTAATGGCACGGGCGTTAACTATCGCTTAGTAGGAAAACCGTTCGATATTGACGATTACTTAATTAAGCAAAAAAGTGGCAAGCACGTTAGCGTAAGTAGCGCTGAACTTGCCCGCGCCATGAAACGCAATAACGTGATGGTAACCAGTTTGCTGAACACCAAAGATTTCCGCGCGATTGTACAAAACGATCATGGTGTATTAAACCAAAGCGGTAACGGCCGAGAGCTGTTAGGTTACGCTAAAATATTTAGCCTGTGCGAGCCAAGCAAGCACATGCGTCATATCGAAAAACTTGCAAAAGCGGTGCATTCGAAAGAAGGCAAGATGGAAACCATTAAAGCCATGATTGCCGCTATTTTGGAAGAAGACGGGGTAACACCGCCTACTTCAGGTTTAAGCCGTCACCGTGTTGATGACTGGATTAAAGAGTGCCAGTTAATCAAACAGTTTGACAATATTCGCCCTGAGTTCAGCAAGCTTGAACAAGCCGATATGGCGTTAAGCAGCACTGAGCAACTATTAGCTAACTTAAAGCACAGCTTTGAGTTGGATAAAGTGCATCTATCAACCCGCGTTGATACCACTAAAAACGAATTAGATGAGAATACCTTTCAGCGTAAACAAACGGATAGTCAGTGGCACGATACCCGCGACCACCTTAACCAAGTTATTTCCTCTGCCCGTGCAGATGTTGAAAAATACACCAGTGAACTTGATACCGTTGAGCGTGAATTCGATAAATGGCAAGACCAGAATATCGATAAACTAAAAGAAGATGTAGCCAATCTAGCGCAGTGGCAAAACGCCCGTGAACTGGCCGACAGCCGCTATTTATTGCTTACTGAAAAGCACCAAGATATTGAATCAGCCTACAACAAACGATTGGCTGAGCTAGGCGATAAGTTGTTGCCAGTGGAAGCTATGTTCTGTTTCCGACTCTCGCTGCTGATCTTTTATTTCATCACGGCTAAGCTCATATTGGGCTTTCGCTTGCTTTTGGGCTTGAAGATTAGCATCAAGTTTGGTTTTCGCCTTTTGCTTGCGCGCTGAAAGTGCCTGCTGGTATTCGCTTAATAAGCTATCGCGGTCTTGTTGTGCACGCTTACGGCTAGCTTCGGCACTTTTCACTGCATTGTCTTTTTGCGTCATCGACAATTCAGCATTACGCACATCTTCATTGGCTTTAGCTAAGCGCGTTTCGCATTCATTTTGCGCCGCAAGTGATGCCGCTTGACGAGTTTCGGCTAATTGGAGCTGTTGCTTCAAGGCTTGTTCAGTTTGCGCGTATTCCGGCGTCTCAAGCTCTGATAGGGCTAGACTAACGCCCATCAACGACGTATTTACTTCGTCAGTGTCTGACTTTTCGTCCGATTTAGCAGCGCTTGCGTCTTTAACCACACTAGGGCTCAAGTCGTTTCGGTCTAACAACTCAGGGCGAAGCACCTTACCTAATGACAATTCCCAATCATCAACATTAGCTCGCAAGAACTCTAGCAATGAGCCCTCACCCGGATACAGCAAGCCATTGATTTTTGAAACTGCACTTTCTTCTTTTTGAAAGGCAACACGCGCTTTATCAAGTGCGTTTGAGGCATCTTGCCTAAACTGCACCGCTTTACTGTGGGCTTGCTGAGTTTGTCGGTAAGCCGCTCGAGCTGCATCTTCGTTAACTGACGCTTCTTTAGTAGCGGCATCAAGCAAATCTAATTGCGACTGCTCAAATTCGTTGTAACCCGCGTTAGATAGCGAGGCCTTTAGTTCAGCTTCAGCTACTTTAAGCTCACCAGAGGCGGTTTGAAAATTGGCTTGTAGGGTGCTGAGCTGGCCTGCGTAATCATCGCGAATGCGGGCAATGGCTTCATGTTCTTGTTGGGTTTGCTCTGCTTTGGTTTCCGCTGCCTCTTGCCTAGCCGCTGATAGCGACTCTAACGAGAGTGACAACTTATCGCCTAGTTCAGCCAATCGTTTGTTATAAGCTGATTCAATATCTTGGTGTTTTTCCTGTCTCTTATACACATCTCCGAGCCCACGAGACGCTACGCTATCT